>WNGI01022027.1_pt1 | contig 10315 bp, 15 predicted proteins | sample 5400621 | NCBI WGS metagenome assembly WNGI01 (sample SAMN13153374, study PRJNA577476) | soil metagenome | isolation source: 20 cm soil or saprolite under Garry oak tree replicate 1 | place: USA:California | collected 2016-06-15 | reverse complement strand
ATATGACCCGGATCAACGAACCTTGGTATTCTCTGGGCATTTGAATGCATCTGCAAATTCATGGATGTTGTACACCGTTCCCTCCACACGATAGCGCGTCGGCGAGTGAGGATCCGTTCGAATCCGTTGAACCTTTTTTTGCCATGTCATCAACAAAAGTAAACCATCGTATATCTATACTCACCGCCTCCTCTGGTTTCATATTCCTAGCCCAAATCCGGGCGAACGAGATGAAAAACAGTTGCTCACTAAACATCATTCAATACATGCATCTCACAAATATTCCAACTTACATACCGAGTGTAATTGAGACCAGGTAGCAGATATTCGTTACCCGCGTCATACGAATCTTGATATTGTGCCTGCCACGCACGGTAAGCTTGGATTAGCCCCGAATCGCCAATATTCTCTCCCGATGTCCTGTCAAGAGGTGAGCATGTCGTCAGAATCTGATGACATAGGCACGGACAAATTTCCCTATAGACATAACTTATTAGCTTGAGCGCAAATCACTATCATCGAGAGACATACATTGACGTGTACTTTGCCTCCCTTTCCGTCATCTATAGTGTATTCTGCACGGGAATATAGCATTAGAGCTTGTAAAAAAGTACGGAGCGCCTGCGTACCAGAAAACTGCTTCACAATGCAATCTTGTTTCTTCTTGAACCCTTTGCTCGTTGCCTCTGTCCACCATTCTTCTAGTTTTCCTTGCGGATTATAAAGCCTTCCAGCAGAGTCAAATGCATGCTACTCCCCGTTTATCAGTGCCAATCTCAGAAAAGCGATGCCGAAAATCTGACCGTCAGCTCATGAGCGGCAACGTGGCCAAAGGCTCCGTATTTTAAATACGATGGCCTACAATGGACGTCAGGAAAAACGAGGCTTCCAATTGTGTCATATTTACCAATTTGCGGCAAAGAACGGGGGTTGGAGGATCCCAGCAGGGAATACGATCTGTTGTGATGTCAGATACAACGCATGACGGTAGCGATTAAAGGCTACCTCGTTGGCTGGGGGATTGTAATAAGCGTTCACCGTTGGTGGATACATTTCCCATGCTTCGCGGTCTCGACGTTTGCCTAACTGTTGCCATTGCTTGGTCTGTTCACTCGCCCTTGTGATGAAAGATGTCCAGTCAATGTCACCAGTATGAAACCAACACTTACTCGGCTTGCAACATATTCTCAAAGAAATTATATCTATCGACGTGGACTTCTTGATAATATCGTGCGATTGCTTTCGGATCTCTCGTATCTGGGGAAAGTGGATATCCTACTTTGATCTGGACCTCCGAAGCCTGTCCATGATCGTTAATGGATTTATCCTATACCTCGTAAGGACAAGAAAAAGTTGACCTTATCCGCAGCCGCATTCGCCGACTTTTCGTCCATCCAGTCAACGTGTGGAAGCGACTTCTTGAAAGCTTTCACGATATCTGAAAATCCATGAGCCACTTTCACCAATAAAGAGGCATTGTTAGACCTTTAATGACTGCAGTCCCTTTTTCTCTCGACTCTCCTCTGAACGTCTCGTTGACAAAGTAGCGGCCGGCAGCAAAGCCCAAACTCTCCCCAACTTGTCCAGCACAGTATTCGGCGCGATCACCCACTGCTCCTTTCTTGATACCAGTTAATGCCTCCTTTAGGCTCCTCTGGGCTTTCCAAGCTTCGGTATCCATGCCTAGGTAAGGTGACAGAATAAGTGCAGCTTGAGTGACAAGGTACGCTTCAATAATTTCGGATTCCGTTTCGTCCAGTATATCAGACAACGATTGGGAGTACGGAGGATAGGTCAATATAACTTTGCTAGGATAGTGACGAACATCGAACTTGGCGAAATAAGAAGGGAAGTGAAACTGTGTTAAAGTATCCGTCAAATTGGATATGTGCACAGGATTGTAAGTTGCGATTGGATCTTGCACTAGAACCTCTCTGTTGGAACTGTTGGTAAGGCCGGTGGGTTTGAGAGGATCTACTTACAGGTCTAAGCTTGCTTCAGCCAGCCTCCGTTCAAATTTGACCGCAGCCCGGGCCAACTTGCGTGCCTTTTGTGTCCAGTTTCCAGGCTTGTCATCATCGCCATCATGATCATGACCATCTCCACCCCAAGGCGGCCAGGGCCAAGGTGGCCAAACATCCCCGTCCTCGTCCCCATCCTGAACCGCAAGGTTATCTCCACTTTCCTGGTGCTTGGAATTTTCTTCAGGAAGGCTCAAAAGCAACCTTTCTACAACATCGGTGTATATCTCTCTGATGACATCTTCCTCGTAGTACTCCTGAAAACTGCGTCAAGGACACGTTCGTCATCAACAGCTCGGGCACTGACCTTGGATGGTAAGCCGAGAGAGGGCTGATTGAACCACAAGGACATGAGACTTGGATCATCACCGACATCACCTTCCACGTTGAAAGAGAACAATGCAGGAATACCTTTACCTCCGCGTTAGTAGCGATGACGCAAAAATAGACAGTGCGATATACCCTTGGAGTGCAAATAGGCAACAGCGGCCGTTAATCCGCCTACTTTTACATCACCTTTTAATAATGACTCTTTGTCCTTACTTCTGTACAACCGCCTAATGGTCTTTACAAACTTTACAAGGGGACTGGCACCAATGTCATTCAATTCGCTTTCGCCCAGACAAGACGAGTAGAAATCGCGCAGCTTGCGGAGAAGCTCTTCATCGTACGAAGTTTTGAAAGACGAAAGGGATGATTTGGACTCTAAAATCTGTCTAATTACTTGCTTGTTTTCTTGAGACAAGGCTTCAAAAACCCCGAATGTGCTTTTGTCGGCAGGCAAAGGGTGCGCCTTGAGCCAACCTCCAGCTAACCAAATTAATGAAATAGCTACCAAAGCAAACAGGAACGTACTGGCGAAGTCGTAGAAGTTTTCACAAGGATCCTGAGACGTGTCCAGAGAAGATAGAATTGAAGCAGACAGAACAATGCATTGTGGAGTAGTGCAGGTATCCTAAGATGAATGCATCAAACTAACGCTCTCACGAATAGAGCTTTTACCTACCTTGCCTGGAGGCAAATTCGTTGGGACAGGTGCATCTGTAGACGTGGTCGGCACTTGTGTCGCTGTGACAGTCGCGGTAGAGGTTGTGATGAAAGTGATAGTTGTTGCAGAGAGAGTTGTACTGGTGGCCGTTGCAGTGGCCGTTGCAGTGGCCGTAGTGACCGCAGTAGTGGTGACGGTGGCAGTGGCAGTATGAGTTTCAGTAGGTTCAGTGCCACCTCCACCATCCCCATGCTTCCCGCGTTCTAAATTGAGCCTATGTTGCGTACCCGCGTATAGACCGACAAAGACCTGGGATCCGGATGCATAAGCGGCTCATAATATGACAGTGAGACGTACGGAACAAAGAAGCAAAAGAAAAAGTGTGATAACGAGAAGAATCTTCGTCAAAGATGTCAAAGGTTCATGAGCTATGGAGCTGATTCCTGCGCCTCTTTGTTGGTCTTCTTGCTCGTGCGAATTTGGAAGCAAAGGAGCCGACTCTGAGCAGGAATTAGCAAGAATAAGAGGGAACGAAAGGACTGACCATGGTCCGCATTTGGCGGCTCCGGAGCCTGCATGGTGCAGGAGATATTGTAATGGCAAGAGCACGGTATAAAGGTGCTCGGCCTCGATGTCGCCTTGTGTTCACTATGCTATTTTAGTCATTACTTGGCGCTGTTTGTCCAAGAATAGCTCTCTCACACCCATCGACGTCAAATCCTTCTTTACAGAATAAAATTTCACCGATATCGACGGTCCGACCCTTCTAAGTTCTGGGTCCTTTCCCTTCAGCATCAATGTCCCCCGCCAGCCATTCTTCTTCTACACTCAGAGATGAATCATGCCCTCTTCTGCGCGACCAGTCTGATTCTGAACTTGAGGCCCAGAAAACCCTTCGTATTACCCCACTCCCTAAATTTCAGTTGGCCACTCTGTGCATAAGTAGACTGATAGACCCGATAGCGTTCACACAGGTTTGGAATACAACATGTTGACTCTCTTTCCAAATTCATTGTGCGAGTACAGGTTTTTCCATATATCAACGAGTTTCTAGCTTCCCTGCATGTGGCCGATAACGACCCATCTCGGATTGGTTTCTATAGCGGCATTGTAGTATGTGTGGAGTCTGGACCATAGCTTTCGAATCCCTGAAAAGCGTCTAGGAATCCAGCTACGCTGTCGTTCAGTTATGCGGCATCTACCAATGGGCGAAACTGTCTGGTAAGTATGCCGTGGTTTCTCTACATGGATCCTCATACTTCATTTGCAGACATTATTGGTCGGCGCCCCATTATCATAGGCGCGCCGCTGGGTATAGGACTCACTACCCTCTCGCTTGGCTTATCTACAACTTATGGCCAGATTTTAGCTTCGCGCTGTTTGGGTCAGTGGTGTTTTTCAGTTCTAGGATAACCATTAATGGATGTGCGCTCGTCAGCCGGTATCTTCTCCGCCAACGCTTCAGTCATTTTGTCCGCTATCGGTGAAATGACGGACTCGACGAATCAAATCTTGGCTTTCCCCATATTTGGCTTGTGCTGGCCATTAGGAGGCATCATAGGGTCCATATAAATTCTTCTCCCTTCATTTGTTTTCTCATGCATTTTGCAGCCCTCTCATAGGTGGCCTGTTTTCAAAACCCGCGGAGCGCTTTCCAGAGCTGTTTGACTGGCCGTTCATGAGACGATATCCGTACTTCTTACCCTGCTTTGTCTCCGCCTCTATTTCATTCATCGCAGCTATATCAGCGTTCCTGTTTCTCGATGAGGTATGTTAAAATATACTGCTACAAACTTTCACGATATTCACTTGACCTCATAGACCTTGCCGAAGAAACGTGCCAAGAAGCCGCAGCCTTCGTATGGAACAAGCCAAGAATCTACGAGGCCAGAACTTGATCGCGTTTTCACCATGCGTGATTTACTTTCCATTCCCAGTATCAGAGCTTTATGCGCATCTAGCTGCGTATTGAGTTTCATTGCAACGGGATTTGACGTCCTTTTCGTTCTGTTCTGTTACACTCCTATCAAATCTGGTGGTCTGGGTTTTTCTGTGAGCATGACGCTAGATTCTCGTAATCCCTCACCTAACCGCGATACTAGACCTCGCAGATCGGTTATTCACTTGCTATCGCAGGCGTCATATCTGTACTCATTCAGATCCTCGTTCTCCCATCTCTGCTAAGCATGTTTAATAATGCCAAACTGTACAATTTTTTTATGTTGCTTTGGCCATTTGCATTCGTCGTCCTGCCTTTCCTTAACAGCATAGCGGTCAATAATATAGACCCATTAACGGGCACGATAGGCTCATATGTTTCGTCTCCACTGTGGATTGGGATAGCCATCGTACTCTCTCTCGCGCGGACTGGCTGCCTAGCATTCTCGTAGGTTAGCCTCCCCTCTTGACAACGCTTGACTCACGTTTGTAGTGTCAACATGATTCTGGTGAAAGATAATGTACCTAATCCTTCATCACTGGGTGCGACGAACGGGCTTGTTCAATTCTTCATGTGTTTATCGCGTGCGCTCAGCCCTGCATTCGTGAGGTAACGTTATATGGCTATCATTGTAATCAATGCTTGTTAAATCATTGCAGCACTGCCTTCTCTTGGTCTTTGAAAAAGGATATTTTAGGTGGCCACATGTGGGTAGTGGTGATGATACTAATATCCATACTAGGCTACATCACTTCCAAAAGGATCCCATATTACAGCCTTACGCACCAGAAACACCAGAATATATAAGAGTGCTGGGTATAACTGTAGTGTTGTATACATCTTCAGTCTATACATTACTCCACACAAGGTTATCATTTAAATGGTCTAGGGCTCTCCGAAACTTGCACATTGTTAGTGGAAGCTGTCTGGAATGCGAGAAGCCACTTACCCTTTGAGCCCATTACGCCGAGCCTCGCGAGATAAAATCGACAGTATTTGGTCGTGGATGTTTTGATCGGAAATTGCCCTGGAGAGTTCTTGCTGATTGTCTTGCGCAACCTTCTTTCTAAATACCTTGGAAGCAACGACGGCGAGTTGTACAGGATCCAGGACGACTATGGCCACGAGGTACGATTGCAAGGAATCACCGTGCACGTAGATTTGAGACACGATGGGGACACTGCTGTATAGATTCTCGACCCTTTCAAGAGCAACATATTCTCCTTGCGCTAATTTCATGATATTCTAATGGATGAAATGTCACATGTAAACTATTCAGGCTCGAAGCAAAATAACGAACTTTGATGCGGTCGATAATCTTGATCCGGCCACATGCATCGATTTCCGCGACGTCACCAGTGTGAAGCCAGCCCTCATTGTCGAGGGTGCTTTTTGTGTTCTTCTCGTCTGCGGCAGTATTAGCATATCCCTTCCTCAATTCATCAACATACCTTTATAATACTCTGTGAAACAATTGGCACCACGGATACACAGCTCTCCTCGAGGATGGGGCTTATCTTCGGATGTGTACCCCATAGATGGTACGTCAACGAGCTTGACCTCGTTAACAGGCTGTGGGGGACCAACAGTCCCGCTGCAAGTCGGGTCAAAGGGCAACGTCCTAGTGGAGGTACCACACGTTTCGGTCATACCATAACTGAAAAAACTGAGTTTCATAGTAACCGTACAAAAGAAGACGCTATCTCTCACCCTGGAAAAAAGTGAAGGCCGAAGGATCGACAAACTTGTACAAAACATACCTTCAACAACTTCGCAGGCAAAAGCAATCTTCAAAAAATCCAAAACATCAGCGCTGATAGGCGCAGAGCCACTAGTGAGAAGCGAGATTTGACCTCCGAGGACAGCTTGAATCTACACAAGTTAGTTCTACGTTTCAAGACCTTAGTAGTCACATACCTTGCGGAAAACTAACTTGTCCCAGAATACGTGCGTCGAATCACCCGTTCTACACAATCTCTCCATCTTCGCTGCCATAGCCTTTCTGAAAATGTTGCCACGCAAACCCGGAACATTTCCGCCAGCCATCGCAGCTTGGTAGACTCGGTTTAAAACACGAGGAACGGAGGGGAAGAACTGAGGCTTCAAGATCTGTGCGTCTTCAAGCAATCTCAAGGGATCGCCAGTAAAATATCCTATTTTGGCTCCTACGGCCATGGTACATAACTCCAAAAGTCGCTGTGAAAATAATGGACTGGGTAATAACAATGTGGAATTATGGCCCACGTACCCCGTAAATATGAGCTAGGGGTAGATATGATAGCATACCGCCATTATCCGGGAGTGAAAGTCCATAAAGATTGGATTGCACAGCAAGAGCCAAATGCTTGTGCTTCAACACAGCGCCTGTCAACATCTGTCACGATCCCCAAGTGAGGCCAAACACTATTGATTACCTTTAGGGTTACCGGTGGTACCCTATTGCATCTATAATGAGTGCTAAGATAGATGTGAGCGGACCCCAAAACGCACAGAGGTATAGCAGATGGAAGACACCAGGTCGGGTGTGGCTGGAATTGGATCTATCAGATTAGCTTCGCCAAATGTCTCAACTAAGGACGGTTGTCATCCGAAGCAAAGCCTAACGCTGGGATATGCAACGTACGCTCCAACAGATCCATAACCTTTACGCCAATCTTGCCGCCCCATTGCACAAGGACATTCTTCATCTCAGGTGTCAACTCGTCCATGCAAACGAGAAGCTTGACTTGCGGTATCTTGTCCGACAACTTGAGCAGAGCAGGAAGATGATCACAAGTACTGAAAACTACTGTTATGTGTGCATGATTGATGCTTTGGATGCGTCAGTAAGGAGCTATTGTTGAGACTGGAAGTCGTACATGTATTCTGACAAGACATTAGGACCTATGTTAAGTAAATATCGCATGCTGCTTACCAACAGAATCCTGGCCTAGTGTATCATATAGGCTGACTTCAACCTTCTGATAGCTTTGAAGTGCTATGTCGACTATTTGCCATTCTACGCCATGTCAAGTACACTCCACTTCTTCATGTTGCGATGCCACCTACCTGGACTATTCTGAGACCATATACCTACCGTATCGTAGTCTCCACCGCCAACCTCACCCCTTGTGAACAGTGTATGAAGTGCACTGCCGATGCGACGCCTTCTTCCATCTACTTCACCATACGTTTGCCAGGTGTACTCAGTAGCGAAGAGCAGGGGATTCTTCGAAACGACTTGACGGTGTCCCAAGAAGGCCCGGTCGCGCCCGACTTCTAACCCAGTGAGGAATATCTCGTCCACCGTTAAGAGTGAATTGGGAGTCTCCTCAGTCAAGAAACCGAATATGGCTAAAGCTAGTGTTAAGGAGAAATGGATAACGGAATGAGCTAACCGTACCATTTCGGTAATGGGCTACACACATAGTGCGTCAATAAAGAATTTGCATGTTCGACATAAGTGACAAACCTGTCTGGCCTGGACGCTTGGTACCAGGTACTTGGACTGCCTGTTTGTCGTATGGCAGAACCGGTGGCCACGGAATCGTCTTCTCCCTGTTCAGAGCCATATACACGTTGACGAGGACTCGAGGAAAGCAGTGCTTAGTAGTAGGGGTGCTCGTTGAGTCGGCCCGGTTATCACACCGAGCCGCGGTACTAGCATTCCATGTGAAAATTAAGGGACAATTCTGAGCGTCCCGGGACCCGCTGAGGTTTAGCCCCGGTTCCCGGCCCCGACCGCATTCAATTTCCGCTCCCTCCGTCCTCGAATTGAACAGCGTCTATACGCGAACTGCTAGAAACCTCGCTGGGTTAGCCTGGAGCCGTGGAATACTCAACGTGCCACGCGAACTCTCTGCGTACTACAATTCAAAATGAGTTCTGACGAAATAACATTACCGACCGATATTTTATACGACATCTTTCATCTTCTTTGTGATGGGCCTATCGCTCTCCATGATTTGAAGAACAACATGCACTTTCACGAGTTCCCGTGGGCCGTTGGACAGGTTTGCAGGCACTGGAGAGGGGCATTTCTGTCCCACACGCATTTGTGGACCTATTTTACCCTAAGGCCTAGCGCTTCCAGCGCCTCTTACGTTGCTGAAATGAGCCGGCGCGCGACCATATACCTCGAACGTTCTGGACAGCAGCCTCTCACCATACTCGTGTCTACATTGCCGTATGCAGACACCAGAAAGTGTTTTCCTAAAACAGTTTGGGGAATACTGTTATCGTGCTTGAAGCGATGGAAAAAGGCCAAATTGATGCTAGAGAATGGAACTATGCTAGACGAACTCCTCAGATGCGGGGGATACATGTCAAGCCTCGAGTTTCTCATGATAGTTATGCTCAATTCCACAGCCCCGGAAGATTTTGACGTATTCCGAGTCGCGCCGCTCCTAACTGAACTTCATCTAGCCCACCCCAGACGCACGACAACAGGGCAGTTCCCTTGGGCACAATTGACGAAGCTCAAAATAGAAGCATCCAGCAAAGAGTTATGCGAGTACAGAAATTATCTGTGGGATGTTCTGTTACAGTTAGAAAATATCGAAGAGTTACGCATCATCACATTTTACTACCCAAGACCCCCTCTTCTTTAAATCTCCATAGTGGACCTTGACCCGATGCTCTCCTGGTTCACTGCGCCTTTATTGGAACACCTCTACATACACGACAATAACCGCCACACCTTTATTCACAATCCTCAGTCCCACGAGAGAGCATTAACGTCTTTAATTCAACGTTCATCTTGTCACATTCGCCGATTGGCATTTAAGGATTGTACAGCGGAGGAGATACGCATAGTACTGAAAGCACTGCCTAACATCGAAGAGCTCTCTGTTACTCATCGGAGTGCCCTCGATATCATCCAGGACATTACGCCGGGACTTGATGGCTGCATCTACCTGCCCAAACTGCAAGTGCTGCAGGTGGCGTATCTTGCTCGTGGGTATGGTATAGAGAACGCAGTGACAGTATTTTCTCGTCTTTTGGAGGCGCAGGGGAAGGGGATGCCCCATCCGGGCCACGACATCGTGCCGCTCGAGAAGTTTGTGGTCTGCTTGACCTTGCTAGGAGAAGTCCCTGACGAGGTCTTGGAAGTGATGCACGATTGGCCGTCCTTTGCTCAAGTTTGTATCAACGGCTCTGTGCTCAAGCGATTGGCTCCATCACTTCAATCAACACCGATGGCTATGCAAGAATAGCGGATATCATTGGATACGAGCAACCGAGCAGCGAGAACTTGACTGCCACTTGTACCTAGGAGATCTTTTTTTTCAATCTCGGAGTACGGGATCGAAGTGAGCAAAAGGAGAGTTATCGGTGAAAGCGTTGAATTTATGGCGAGTGATCATATAAGACTCGCTAGCGACATCA
>WNGI01006977.1_pt1 | contig 10315 bp, 8 predicted proteins | sample 5400621 | NCBI WGS metagenome assembly WNGI01 (sample SAMN13153374, study PRJNA577476) | soil metagenome | isolation source: 20 cm soil or saprolite under Garry oak tree replicate 1 | place: USA:California | collected 2016-06-15 | reverse complement strand
AAGGTAACGCAACCGGTGCGGTCGGTTATCACGATCGATCCGCCCGGCGGATTTTTTGGAATGATGCCGGCGCTAACTCCTGATGGACTTGGCATAAAGATCGTCACCTTCTACGCGACGAATGCGGAGCGCGGAATTCCGACCCACATGGCGACAATTTTTCTGGTCGACCCACAAACGGGCGCACCGCTTGCGGTGATGGACGGACGATTGATCACCGAGATGCGCACCGCAGCAGTTTCTGCGGCGGCGACAAAGCTTCTTGCGTCGCCCAACGCGAAAGTTCTCGCGGTTCTCGGCAGTGGGGTGCAAGCCAGCAGTCATGTCGAGGCGCTGCGGTTCGTTAGGCGTTTCGAGGAAATTCGTGTGTGGAGTCACACGCCTGCGCATGCAGAGCGATTCGCGGAAGAGATTGGCGCAAAGGCGATGTCGGCTGAAGCAGCCGTGCGCGACGCGGATGTCGTGGTGACCGTGACAAACTCGAAAACACCCGTGTTAAAGGGATCGTGGCTAAGGCCAGGTTGTCACGTCAACGCGGTCGGCGCCTGTCGGCCTGAGTGGCGCGAGCTGGATGATGAGGCGATAGCGAATGTCGTATTCGTCGATTCACGTGAAGCTGCGCTGAAAGAATCCGGGGATGTGATTCTTTCCGGCGCGAAAATTTACTCTGAGCTTGGACAAGCGCTCGCCAGCAAAGTTCCCTCGCGCGCAACCGAAACGACCATCTTCAAATCTCTCGGCATGGCCGTGGAAGACATCACGGCGGCAAGGCTCGTGTATCGCTCGGTAATCACAAGCTGAACGGAAATCTGCGGCACTACCCGCGGCTACAGAAGAGCGCTTGCAAAGCGTGTTCACGGCGGAACAGTTGGCAGCGATGCCGGGCGACGTTGAAAAACTGCATTCGAAAATCGAGCGTGCGGTTGCTGACAGCCAATTGATGGAATCGGCGGCGACGAACATTCGAACCCTGATTGCCGGAGCGCCATCGGATCTTTACATGCGAGTCGTTCATGAACTTGTTACAGCCGATGCATGGCCGGAATTAAACGACCGGTTTTATCAGACGCTTGCCTTCGGCACCGGTGGTCTTCGTGGCCGCACGATCGGGAAAATTGTCACGGCTGTGGAGCGCGGTAGCTCGCGGGAAGACGAATGGCCGCAATTCCCGTGCGTCGGAACGAACGCGATGAATTTCTTCAACGTCAGCCGCGTGACGCAAGGACTCGTCGCTTATCTGCACGATTGGAACCAACGCGAGAAAATTTCGGCGAATCCAAAAATTGTGATCGCGCATGACCCCCGTTTTTTTTCAAATGAATTCACTGATCTCGCGGCAAGAGTCGCAGCTGAAAATGGTTGCGATGCGTTCGTATTCGACGGACCGCGTTCGACGCCGGAACTTTCCTTCGCTGTTCGCCAGATCAAAGCGAACGCGGGGATTGTCATCACGGCGAGTCATAATCCGCCGCACGATAACGGCTACAAAGTTTACTTTAACGATGGCGCGCAGGTAATCGAGCCCCACGCGAGCGGAATCATTGCGAAAGTGAACGCAATCACGAGTGAAACCTTCGCGCCGCTGCCAAAAGATCGACAAGGGAAAATCACGACGCTCGGAAAAGAAATCGACGAAGCGTACATGCAGCGCCTTGAGACATTGATTTTAGATCCGCAGATTATTCGCGAGACAAAATCGCTGCGTGTCGTTTATTCGCCGCTTCACGGAACCGGACGGGTGATCATTGAGCCGATGCTTAAACGGCTCGGATTCAATTTTGACGTCGTAGCAGAACAGGACCGTTTCGACGGACGATTCTCCACGGTAAAATCACCAAACCCGGAAAACGCCGAGGCGCTGACGATGGCCATCGATCTCGCGCAAAAGGAAGATGCCGATCTGGTTGTGGCGACCGATCCGGATTGCGATCGGATGGGCGCGGCAGTGCGGACAAAAACCGGAAAAATGAAATTGCTGACCGGTAATCAAATCGGTTCGCTCATTGCTTATTACCGGACGAAGACGTTGTTCGATCGGGGCATTCTGAACAAAGAAAACGCGTCGCGCGCCGTGATCATCAAGACATTTGTCACGACGGATCTGCAGAAGGCGATTGCCGAAGACTACGGTTTGCGATGCGTGGAAACGCTCACCGGCTTCAAATACATCGGAGCGAAGCTGAGCAAATATGAGCGGGCGCTTCCGGAAAACGTGCGACAACACTATGTCGATCTTGGCGAAGAAGAAACACGACGACTTCGTCTCGCCCACTCTTCATTTTATGTTTTCGGTGGTGAAGAAAGTTACGGCTACAGCGGAGCTGATTTTGCTCGCGACAAGGACGGCAATGGCGCGGTGATCATGTTTTGCGAAGTGGCTGCATACGCGAAGTCCCGCAGCCAAACAGTTGATGAATTGCTCGACGAGATCTTCGCAATCTTCGGCTATTTTGCGGAGAAAAATGGCTCGCTTGTTTTCGAAGGCGCGGAGGGCGCGAGCAAAATCAAGCAATTGGTTGAATCCTACGCAAGGCATCCGTTTTCAGAAGTAATTGGGTCGAAAGTGACGAGTGTCAGAAATTTCGAAACAGAAACAATTCGCGACGTCGAAGGCGACGAAATTCCCAAGGAGAAGATGTCGATCTTTGAACTCGAAAATCGGACACGCATTGCCGTGCGTGGGTCAGGGACCGAGCCGAAGATCAAATATTATCTTTTTGCGCAGCGGCGGCCCGAGAACGGAAAGTTCGATTCAGCGGAGCTCAACCAAATCAAATCGGAAGTGGAAGAGAAACTCAGGCAGCTCTGGGATTGGCTGCAAGAGGATGCTCAGTCTCGTCTGAGCAGATCGCAGGAGTGAACACGTTACGAAAATTGCTGCAGTTCTGGCCATGGCTGGCAGCGATTTTAAGTGGAGTGCTTTGCACGCTTTGCTTCCCGCCGTTTAACCAAAATTGGCTTTGCTGGATCGCGCTCACGCCATTGATCGCCGCCGTTTGGTTTTCAGGAAGAAATTCAGCACGGCGATGGTTGCGCAATCTCCTGCTCGGGTACGTCGCTGGAATCGTTTTTTTCACGGGGACGTTTAGCTGGCTTGGTTCGCTCGGAAGCTTATTTGACAGTTTTTGGCTGAAAGGGCTCCCCCTTCTGCTTTCGCTCTATCTCGGACTTCACCTCGCATTCTGGAGTTGGTTTATCGGACTAATTGCGCCCACAGATTTTCTTAGTTCGCAACGAAATCTGCAGACGGCATTCTGCGGCGCGAGCGCCTGGGTCGCGCATGAGTGGATAAGAGGTTGGTTGTTTGGCGGATTCGGTTGGAACGGACTTGGTGTCGCGTTGCATGCCAATTGGCCACTTATCCAAATCGCGGAATTCACCGGTGTAACCGGATTGTCGTTCGCGATTGCATTCGTCAATGTCATTGCGGTAACGGCCCCGATCCGTTTCTTTGTCGAAGCACAAACACGTCGAATGCGGCCGCATTTTGATCTGACACTCACAATGGTTGGAATTGTCGGCCTCTTCACATTTGGCATTCAGAGCGTCCGGAATCCTCCGGTAACAAATCCCCTTCGCGTCGCCGCAGTGCAGGCAAATATTCCCCAGAGAGAAAAGTTCGACCCAAAGTATTTCGACGTCGTTAAACAGAAATTGGACTACTTGGGCAGTCTCGCGCACCAAGCGAATTTTACGCCAGAATTGATCGTATATCCGGAAAGTTCGATACCAGGGACATTCGAAGGTTACGACACCGTTCAGTTACTTGGAGCTATGGCGGAAGATCCTGGCGTCGATATTATCGCAGGCATCATCGATGAGAAAGACAACCACGCTTACAACGCAGCGGTTTTTGTCTCGCGGAATGGCGAAATGCAAATTTATCGCAAGATCCATCTCGTTCCGTTCGGCGAATACATTCCGCTACGACATTCATTTCCGCTGTTTGCGGCTGTGGCGAGCAAATGGGTGCCGGGCGATTTTGAGGCCGGCCAAGATTACACGGTGTTTCGCCTAACGAATCAGGACGTCCAGGTCGCGCCCTTGATCTGTTTCGAAGATACTATTGGCGAGTTGGCAAGAAAATTTGTGCTCGGCGGCGCGAGCCTCCTCGTTGACGTAACAAACGACGGATGGTTCTTGCATTCTGCCGGTTCGCAGCAACACCTGGCGAACGCGATTTTTCGCTGTGTCGAGACGCGCCGTCCGATGATCCGAGCGGCCAACACTGGCGTGACCTGTTTTGTGAATGATTTCGGTCGCGTCACGCAGCTGTTACAGGATGAAACTGGCAGCACGTTCCCCGAGGGCGTGCTTACTGGCGAGATCGACGTTCCAACTAGACCCGAGCTCACCTTTTACACGCGTCACGGCGAATTGTTCGCGAAAGTGTGCACATGCGTAGCACTCGTCACACTTGTGATCTTCGTCGTATCGGGCCTCGTTAGGCGGCGAAGGTTGTAGAGGCTTGCGCCAAGCGCCTAATTCGTACTTTCGGCCGCTAATACGGCCGCCGCTACCCTCAATCCACCTCGCAGGAATTTCTGTGTTGTGCTAAACCACAGCCGTGGGCGTCGAACTGCCAATTGACCATTTGGGCGAGCTTTGGCCGGAGAAGTTTCGCCGCGCGCGTGTCGGCGCATTACTTCATCCAGCATCAGTTTCAGCAAAGCTCGACCACACGTCGCATGTTCTTGAGCAGCACAATGGCGATCTATTTCACCTTGCTGCGTTCTTCGGTCCGCAACACGGTTTCCGTGGCGAGACGCAAGACAACATGGTGGAATGGAAAAGCTACGAGCACTCACGGCTCGGCATTCCGATCTACAGTCTCTACGGCGAACACCGCGAGCCAACCGCGGAGATGCTGGAAGATATCGATCTTCTTCTTGTTGACCTTCAAGATATCGGCACACGCTATTACACTTTTATTTGGACGATGTATCTCTGCATGCGCGCCTGCGAGAAAGCAGGCGTTCATGTTCTGGTCCTTGATCGACCAAACCCGATCAACGGCGTTACAACCGAAGGACCAGTCCTCGATTCGGAATACCGGTCGTTTGTTGGTTTACATTCGATTCCGGTGCGGCATGGCCGCACGATAGGCGAATTGGCCCAGCAATTCCGAGACGAAGCATTCCCCGATTGTGGATTGTCGATCTTGCCGATGAAAAATTGGGAGCGCGCGATGTGGTTCGATCAAACCGGCCTTCGTTGGGTCATGGCGTCGCCGAACATGCCGACGCTCGACACCGCGACGGTTTATCCGGGGATGTGCTTGGTCGAGGGCACAAATATCTCCGAAGGTCGAGGCACGACGCGGCCATTTGAAATTTTCGGCGCACCATTCATCAATGCGACCGTGCTTTGTCACGAGCTAAACGATTTGAAGCTGCCGGGCGTTTATTTTCGCGAAACTTACTTTCAGCCGACTTTTCACAAGTTCGTCGGCGAACTATGTGGTGGCGCCCAACTGCATGTAATTGACCGCAAAACTTTTTGTCCGTTTATGACAGGAGTGGAAATCATCAAGCGCATTCGCAAGATTTACCCCAAACAATTTCAATGGAAGCAGCCCCCTTACGAATACGAATGGAAACATCTCCCCATCGAAGTTTTGGTCGGCGGCCCAATCGACTCTATTTTCGGCGATTAATTGCCGACGCGATTGTTGTCGCCGCGTCATTGTCGATCTTGCCCGAAATTCGTGCGGATATTCCGTGGCCCGAGGTGGTGCAACGTCTTGCCTATGAAAATGAGAAACTGGCGCAGCGCCCGCAGGGTCACAATGGCGAGTACTTCGTCGTCTGCACTGTCTATTACACTCCGATGGAATCGGGTTTCACTTTTGAGCGCGGATTTGACGCGACACCGGTAACGCGCCCCGGATTGCATGGACATACTTATCCGCGCGATTTTCTCCATTCGGTAAAAAAGGAAGGCTTTGGCCGTCTGCGTGAGCCGGTCAACGGCCACCACTACATTCGTTACAACGGCGGAGATTCATTTGCTTTTGGGTCGAAACCGAGTGGTGGTGGCGGCACTCTTGTTGCGCGCTTTTCCGCTGCTGCAAAACCGGGCCAGAGCGGGTTGCGTCGCGGCGCAGCCATCGAAACGCCCTCTTCTACTGTGCACCAAGTCTTTGGCAGCACGCGTTGGAAAATTGTCGATACGGGCGGCGGTCTGCGACGATGGCAGATCGATTGCTACTATGGCGAAGATGAACCACTTGGTCCCGGCCGCTTCATGGCCCGGCCACGTGGGACTACATTTGAATACGCCTATTCCAACGCGCGAATCGAGAAATGACGTGAACTCTTTCACAGTTCGGCTCAATTTCCGCGGAGATCTTCCTTTTTTCCTCGGATCCAAAAGGCGACATACAATTATCGAACGCCGCTTATCGGAAAAAACGTCTGTAAAAGATGTGATCGAGTCGTGCGGCGTGCCGCATCCGGAGGTTGATCTCATCCTCATCAACGGGCAGCCGGTCGATTTTTATCACACACTCAGAACGAATGTGGATGTTGATGTTTATCCGGTGGGATTCCTGCCAACGTTTTTTACGAATAAACGATTACAAATAACTCATTTCATTACGTTTCTGGCTGATGGTCATCTCGGACGATTATCACGCAATCTCCGTCTGCTCGGCTTGGATGTCGCTTATCTCAATGGCGCTGAAGATCGGCAATTATTAGAGGCGATGCAGCGCGAGAATCGAGCGCTCCTTACGCGCGACCGGCGTTTGCTCATGCATGCCGTTGTGCAAACCGGTTATTATCCGCGGTCCCAATATGCGACAGAACAAACCATCGAGGTAATCCGTCGCTTTGATCTTCTCCGGTCGATCGCTCCATTCACGCGTTGCCTCCGCTGCAATGCGCCACTCGAGAAAGTTGGCAAAGCTGAAATCATTGAGAAGCTAAAGCCGCTCACGAAAATCTATTACGAAGCGTTCCGACGTTGTTCGGGGTGCGGGCAAATTTACTGGCCCGGATCGCATTTCTCAAAACTCCAAAAACGCATCGCAGAACTACGCGCGCAATTTTCGAAGAGTGCAGCCTAATTCATTTTTGTTTGCGACTAGACGTTTTGTTCAGGCCGGGCAAAAAATTTGGTCTGGATTTTTGGAGAGCAACCGTGGATTCAATCGTATCGTCGGCCAGTTCCTAAAATGAGCTTCGCGCCTCGTCACGCCATGGTCGTGGCGATTTTTCTCAGCATCCGATTTGCGACACCGCTGCAAGCTTACGCCCCGCTTGGACACGAGATCGTCGGGGCGATAGCTGATGAGCGACTGGCGAACACGCCCACAGCGGCGAAGATCAGAGCGTTGCTTAATGGAATGACATTGGAAAAAGCGGCTGTCATTCCCGACGAAATTAAAGGTTGGGACAAGAAAGGCGCCGATGATCCGAGAAGTTTTCACTACACCGCTTATCGGAAAATCGACATGCAACTGCGCGACTTCTGGCGCGCCAATCAACCGACGCATGATCCCAATTCAGCGATGCCTTCGCACCATTGGTTTCACTACACAGACGTCCCCGTCGTGCGCGTGGAGAAATACGCGGAGGGTAACGCCGGTCGCAGTAAATGGGACGTGGTGCACATGATTCCCTACTGTATTGACGTGCTCCAGGGGCGGCTGCCAGAGACAAACGAACGCAGGATCACCAAGCCTGTCGCTATCATCTTGTTAGCCCATTATGTAGGCGACATTCATCAGCCGCTGCACGTGGGCGCACAATATTTTGCACAAGGTCGCGTCGCTGATCCAGACAGGGATAGTTCATGCCTGCCAGACGAAGGCGGAAACACATTCACGCTGGAACTAAGCGATGAACCGCCGCGCGGCCGCGGGATTCGGAAGAAGAACCTTCACGGCTTTTGGGATTATGACGCAGTAAATGCGCTCTTTCCGGAGGTGCCGAACACGTTGCGAAAAGGCGAACTCCAGGAACAAATCGAGCCACTCAGAAAACAATTGGTTCACGAGATGGCCACGCATGAACCCAGGAACTGGCGGATGCCAGCAAATCTCGAGATCAGGAAATATGCGGAAGGATGGGCGGACGAAATTTTGCCAATTGCTCGCGAGGCACATGAGCGATTGCAATTTACAAACGTGCATCCGCTGCAGGAAGAAGATCGCGTCGTGGCCGCCGGTGAAGCCCAAGAAAAAGATGCGCCGGACCATGTGGCTTACCGTACTTGGGCGGCGAATGTCGTGCGGGAGGAACTGCACAAAGCCGGTTGGCGTCTTGCCGACCTACTCGAAAAGTCTCTTAGATAAAGTCGGGCATCTCATCCCGAACGAAGCAATCCGCACGTGCGGATTTTGAAAAAGAAAAATCGCGCCGAAATTTCTTCCGGCGCGATCATGAGTTGAGATTTTTTAGATCGAACCTACAGGGACGATTAGGTCTCGGTTTTCTTTGCCTGCGCAGATTTCCTGCACTCCGCTTTTAGCTGTGCGAACTGCTCGGCCGAAAGAATTCCCTTTGCCTGTTTGAGGAACGTTCTGCGGCTTTCCTTTGTGCAGCCAGCCTTCATGCAGTCGGCTTGCCAGGTTTCGATTTTGCTCTTTTGATCCGGAGTGAGATTCAGCGCTGCCAAATCAGCGCATGCCGTCTTCTCAGTATTCGACACGCCTTTTGCACAACACGCTTTGTCCCCTGCGAACGCGCTCGACGCGATTAGCATCGCGACCGCAACTAATGTTGAAACTGTAATTTTGATCATGGTGAATGCTGAGACACGCATATGCCCTAGGGCGTTCAATCATTCCGCATCTCCAAATATGGCTGGCGCGGAGTCATTCACGCGCTAGAAGAAGATCGACAATGTCCGCAAAGCTCGAATCTGTCAGGCCAATCGAACTCTCGGAAATACGAGAAGCACGTAAACGAATCGCAGCGACTATCGTGCGCACGCCGATGATCCGTCTTGAGCTCGGACCCGACTATCCAGATACACGGCTCAAGCTGGAGAACCTGCAACCGATCAACGCTTACAAACTGCGTGGGGCTGCCAACGCCGTGGCGATGCTCTCCGAGTCCGAGCGCAAGCGTGGCGTTTGGACAATTAGCGCCGGAAATGCTGGACAGGGTGTCGCTTATGCTGCGCGACAAACGGGTGTGTCGTGCACGGTTGTCGTGATCGAGACCGCGCCCGAATCGAAGCTCGAGCGAATGCGCGCGCTCGGCGCGAAATTAATGCCCGTCCCGTACGACGTTGCTTGGAAAGCGTTAGAGGAACGTTCGTTCCCCGGAGCCGAAGGAACGTTCGTGCACCCGTTCGACGATCATAATTTCATCGCCGGCCATGGAACGATGGGTCTCGAGATTCTTGAAGACGCGCCCGACACGACAGCCGTGATCGCCAGCATAGGAGGCGGCGGGCTTATCACGGGAGTTGGCAGCGCGATCAAAGCGCTCAAGCCCGCGATCAAAGTCTTCGGCGTCGAGCCGGAGACGGCCGCGCCTGCAGCGCTTTCGTTCGAAAGAGGATCGCCGCAAGTGTTCGAGAACTTCAAACAATCGTTCGTAGACGGTGCTGGTGGTCAAAGCATGTTCCCGCGGATGTGGGATCGGATGAAACCGGCCGTGGACGATTATATCGTGGTTAGCCTGGACGAAACAAAGAAGGCGATGCGTTTGATGGCTGAAAAAGCGCGAATCATTTCTGAAGGCGCGGGCGCTTTGCCGGTCGCGGCTGCACTCGGCGGAAAAGCTGGCAAAGGGCCGATTGTCGCAATCGTTTCAGGTGGCAACATCGACCTTAAGAAATTCTGCGAACTGATCGGCGTGAGCGCTGGCTGAGGAAATAAAAGCTGACCGGACTTAACAACCGTGAACCAGCTCTGCGGAATATTCGACTGGATCCTGGCGAAAATAGCTCTGTAGTTCGGCGTACAGTTTCGGATGGCGAGTGCGGAGCGCACAGGGTCGTTCAAAAAAAGCCTCGGTCGAGATTGCAAAAAACTCAGCAGGATCTGTGGCTCCGTAGGTATCGAGAAGCGTAGGAATCCCGGTCTCATCAGCGGCACGCAGCGACGCAAATTCAACTCTCATCACTTCGCGCCAGGACAATCGCTGCTCGAGCGTGGCCAATGCCGGCGCGCCATCCGCGGCATCGTTTTCGAAGTCAAGCTGGTGGGCAAACTCATGCAGGACGACGTTTTTGCCATCGGAGGGATCAGCTGCGCCGGATTTGGCTGCATCCCACGCGAGTACCAGAGCTCCCAGCTGGCGGCCGGTCTCGCCTAGGCGAGCCATTCGCCCTTCTTCCCATACAGGACCTTGAAAGT
>WNGI01009663.1_pt1 | contig 10316 bp, 11 predicted proteins | sample 5400621 | NCBI WGS metagenome assembly WNGI01 (sample SAMN13153374, study PRJNA577476) | soil metagenome | isolation source: 20 cm soil or saprolite under Garry oak tree replicate 1 | place: USA:California | collected 2016-06-15 | reverse complement strand
TGCGCGCCGCCAACCGCTCAAACAAACTGTTGTTTTCTGATGTCATTTGTTTGCCTGTTTCCACTGCACCAAAGTCACGTGGGCCCGGTTAAACTCCGCGGCCTCATTACAAACAGGCCAGGCCCCAACATTCTCTTGGGAAGACACCACGATGAGCTTGCTACGTTCTGCCATCCGAAGCCTTCCGTCAAACGCGGTGCGCACACCCATCTCAATCGCGGTGCGACGTCCCGTTGCTTCTCGCGGTTACCATGAAAAAGTCATATCACATTATGAGAGGCCTAGAAATGTACGCATGCTACACTTCCCACCCTAGTATAGAACTCTTTCTTATCTGATAACTCTTTAGGTTGGATCACTGCCAAAGAACGACATGGATGTTGGCACAGGTCTTGTAGGAGCACCTGCGTAAGTTCAATTCAGGCCTGGTTTTCACGGGCCAGGGTCGTTATTCTCAGGATCGGAGCTAATTAGCCTCATTCCGCAGTTGCGGCGATGTCATGAAACTCCAGATTCGTGTGGATGAGAATGGCGTCATATCGGATGTCAAGTTCAAAACGTTTGGATGTGGAAGTGCCATCGCCTCGAGTTCATATCTGACCGAACGGGTCATGGGTATGTCGTTGGAGGAAGCTGGGAAAATTAAGAACACGGAAATTGCCAAGGAACTATGCTTGCCACCCGTTAAATTGCATTGCTCCAGTGTGTATTTCTCTCATGTTATTCTCGCCATTGTGCTTACGTCCTTCCCAGTGTTGGCGGAGGATGCTATTCGTTCAGCCATACGGGATTATCATTCGAAACGTAAAAACGCGGGTCAAAAGAGCGGTTTCGTGGACGTTACCCGGAGTCCGACGACTTCGGCATCCAAAGCCGATACCCCGACGTCAACGGCGTAAAGCCTCGTTCAGTAACATAAACACCAAAAACACCAACCTTGCACTCCTATATACGTATAGTTTAAGAATTAACTTTTCGATTCAGTGTATTGTATTTCCATAATTGCACATACTCGGACAATGACGAAGCATATGAATGCCATTTATTTCGAAGTTGACGTTCCTTTGCTACCGACGAATGAAAAGCTCCCGGAAACAAACCATCGGTCGTTTGCCTCCTTCACACGTTGTGCAGCAACCGCACGATTAGTTAGTTCGAAGCCTACTTCAAGTTAATATACGTTGTCGTTCTAATGAGAAAGACGTACCCTGGGCAGGAGTAACACTCAGCGAAGTTGCAGTGCCCGAAGTGGAGGCCGCCTGAGCAGAGCGTGTAATTGCGGCCGTCCGAAGTTTGTTTGCCTTGGACAGCTTGGCTGTAAAATTATCCTTAGTCCGGGAACACACAAATCAAATGAAGTCATTTTACCTCGACTCTTGACTTCACCCAAACCTGCTCTGACCTTACCAGTGCCCACTCCAATCATGCCCAGACCCTTAGTGCTTCCTTGGACTTGCGCGCTCTAATAACGGGACTGTGAGCACAGATGCTAGGTTGGCGAAGAATAACTACCTTCTACCACCACGACGTTTTTTTCGTCCATCATTCGGTAAAGGTAACGCCTTCACGACCTTGCTCGGCGGTGGTGCTGCCAAGCGATCAATATGCTTCTCCACCACCTCTCGCAAACTTTTCCCATAAGTTCCTGGCGTAGTGAATAAGTCAGCTACAAAGAGCACGAAGGGATCAGATACATTACCATCACGCTGACTCCTCTCGAGGTCCATTCTAGCGGCTAGGACGCATTTTGCACCGACCGTCCGCTGAACCTTCATGCGATATTCAGGCGGGGTCTCTGTAACGATTTCTGACTGGAATATGAAGCCAGTGTGACGACGCTGCGTAGCAGTTGAGAAACCAGCTGTAATTTTTTTCTGAGCACCCAATAACTAGTGAAATTGTCAGCAACACGTGTAAATCATTGCACCGACAACATACATGCACATTGCACGATGGCATTTTTGCGAGACCGGTCAGCCCACCAGCCACACCAAGGAGTTTCGCAGCTGTGGTTGTGCCAACGATTGCCGAAAGGTTTGGGGCGAGTATGTTCATCCTGGAGCTGACATACAAAAAAATCTGCGTATCTGGATCAGTGACCTTCTGAACTGGACAAATTATGGTGTACCTTCTTGCGAGCATCTTCTAACTTGTCCGCCAGGTCGCACGCGCGTTGTATAGCGGCCCAATCCGCCTCGGACAGTTGCTTACCAGAGGTAGTCGTAGCAGTAACGACAACACTCATGATGACAGCTGGTGGAAGGATCCCCGTTAAATCCACCTTGGTGGGATCCTATTTGGACAGTCAGTTGTTGTAGGTATAATCAAAGGCAACACGCACTTCATGGTTGCCGAGTGCTCTGACAGACCGGATGTACATCGCAGGATCGGTAACAAGTTGTTCGAGTTCAGGGAACTTTGTGGCGTAATGATCTCGGATGAACTATATGCAACACAAGAAAGAAAAAAGTTAATACCTGATGATACGACAAGTAACCAAAGTTCAATTGCCTTGTGGACAACAAGGATTTCATTGTCGACATCAACAGACAAGTTATTGGCTTGGACGATGAGGTTATACTCGGGATTTGAGTGCGCAGGTAAGGATATGGATTCCATCGAGGACGGGTTCGCTTGATACTTCTCGATGTCCTATTGGCATGACATTATAATGTGTTGAGAAGGACAACAGACGAGATTACACACTTTGATAATTTCGGTCATTCTTTTACTCCCGTGCAACTTGGCGACCTTGGACACGTCTTCAACCGTACCAAGCTCCATTCGCTGCACATCTTCAGCATCTAACTCTTCTGCGGGCTTGACGCCTCCTTCGAGGACCAGACCTCCAGCTTCCTCGTCTTCCGGTTCGTCTTCTAGGTCAGACAATTCATCATCTTCCTCCATTGCGTCTGCTTTTCGCTTGAGAGGAACGGGAGGTGGGGGCATGGATGCATCATTCTGTTCAGGTTCGCCTCCGTCGTCGGACAAACCTTCCAGGTCAAGCAGATCGTCGTCGAGGCTGGGCATGATGCAGGGTATTGTTTGGTAACGAAGGTGATGACAAACAGACAGGTTTGGAGATCGACAGGTGAGATGATGTCATCACTGTTGGCAGTACGTCAGTAACGTGGTGACGTCCGCGTGACGTCACAAGGACGAGAAAAATAACTCCACCTGCCTCCACTTGCCGTGCCTCTCGACTCTTTTCTTGCTATCATGCCCGCAGGCGGAGTTGTTGACGTATTCAAAAGTACCTCGCTCGTCTTACCATCATGCTGAACTTCCCTTTTCTCAAATTCTCTCTAGACCTCTTGAGGCACGGCAGAAACCACAACAGCGGCCATCCCCCTCGCCAAATTCATGCTCAACCTAATAATATTCCTTCACGTGTTGATCATCAACAGGAGCAAGCAACCTCCGTTGCTCCCGTGAATCACACTGAACCGACGTATCCCCCGGCTCAGGAGGCTGCGGTCATGATCGTTAACGAGGAACGCGAGGCCCGCAATAGTATGCCTTCGTACAAAGGTTTAGAGAATTTCAAGCTTTTAGAGAAGATGGGAGAGTGCGTAGGCTTTACTATGTATGCCGCATCGCCTAACCCTCGTATTTCCAGCGGAGCCTTCTCCGATGTTTACAAGGCTCTCGATTTGACAACAGGTAAAAAGGTTGCCGGTGCGTACTCACCCATTGTCTAAGACTTAATCTCTTATCGCCGTTACGTTGATCGCATAGTGAAAGTTGTCCGAAAGTATGAGCTGAATGCTTCCCAGGTTAGCGATACCTTTTCGCGTGCATAACATCAATTCGTTCTTCCGTGACTGACTTTCAATGCCTTCCTTGCGCGCGGTCGCGGTGTTGCTGCTGATTAGGCGGGAGAGAAGCACCTTAACGCACAGTTTAAGAAAAAACCGCGCGCGACAGAGGTACCTTGATTTGTTCCCTCCCATCCTGTTCTTCCTTGCTCCTATGACCTATTCTGATGCATTATCTTCAGAGATCAAATATACTTAAAGGTATTACCGCGTTATTTGGTTGAATATATGAGGTTCTAATTGGCAGAGGTTCAAATAATGCGCGGCATTAATCATTCATCTGTCGTTAGGTTGCAATCGTTTTTTGAGTCCCCAGAGCACTACTTCCTCGTATTAGAACGTGAGTCTATACCCCTTCACAATTTTCGTTGAATTCAAAGTGCTTGCATAGTTATGGAGGGCGGCGAGCTATTTCATCAGATTGTCAAATTGACGTACTTCAGCGAGAATTTGGCTCGCCACGTCGTTCGTCAAGTCGCACAGGGAATTCGCTATTTACACGAGGAACGCGGCGTAGTTCATCGCGATATAAAACCCGAGAATCTATTATATGAACGCATCCCAATTTTGCCCACAAAACAGATCATCCGGCGTCCATACGATGAAGAAAAGCAAGACGAAGGTGAATTCATTCCAGGAGTGGGCGGCGGCGGCATAGGTCGCGTGAAAATTGCAGACTTCGGCTTGAGCAAAGTGTTGTGGGACGAGAAAACGAAGACTCCGTGCGGCACTGTGGGGTATACTGCTCCAGAAATTGTTAAGGAAGAGCGATACAGCAAAAGCGTCGACATGTGGGCCTTGGGATGTGTACTATACACACTTCTAAGTGGCTTCCCGCCATTTTATGACGAGAGCATCGATGTTCTCACTGAGAAGGTGGCGAGAGGCTATTATACATTTTTAAGTCCGTGGTGGGATGATATCAGTGCTTCGGGTACGTTTTACCAATTCCCCTCGGATGATAATCATTCAATCGTTGTAGCCAAGGATCTTGTCAGCCATCTATTGTGTGTGGATCCGGAAAAACGATATACTATTGACGAGTTTCTGGCACATCCCTGGTGTAACGAAACCCACATGCCTCCCCCGCCGCCAGCGCCGATCGCCCGCAATGGCAAGGACATATTCACCAACAGACCATTAGACTCTCCGCTGTTATCTGCAGCATTGGGTAGGCCCGAGGGTCGTAGCCCTGGGCTAGCTACTTTGAAGGAGGCATTTGATATCACATACGCAGTGCATCGGATGGAAGAAGAGGGGGCTCGCAGGAGAAAGTATCGAGGAAATGGTATGGGTGTGCACAGATTCCTTGAAGGGCTGAACGAAGATGACGAAGACGACGAAGGAAGCGATAATCTCCCGGATGCCGCTCGGCAAATTGAACCTTTCACCAACCATAATGCACTACAAGACTTCTCGTCAATACATCGTAAGCCAGATAGAAAGCGAAACTCACCGAAAGGTTTCGAACTTGATCTGGACGGTGCAACGTTACTTGGACGAAGACACAGGCGGAACGCTGGCGTCAACGCCAGTGGAAGCTTGCAAGGAAATGGCAGCCCCCTCAAACTTGAAACATTGCGGATTGGCGATTAAGGTGGTGACCCATGATTATCGACCACGTATACCGTTCGATTTTACCCCTTTGCCGTTCTTCGTTCTGTTGGTCCGTTGGGCTCTCGATTTGTCCATTAGTTCTCTTTTTGGCGGACAATACTCTATCGCACGCCCTATAGGTGACATTTAATGTTTCTGCATTACTCTTCCATGGAACATTCCGATGCCACGTCTAGGCTGCGTGTAGCTCAGAGTATCCACTATCATACGTGTGTAGTTTAGTAAAGTAACAATCTAACGTTATCCCAATCTTGGCATCGCTCAAGTGTCAGCACAGACGTGGCCCTTTCCAGGCGCAAATGTTCAATGTTCACATGTTGCACTTATCAGGGTTTATCAACCGGCGAACAGGGTGAATGATGCTCTAATGATGCTGCAATCACGTAGCTTCGGTTTGGATAACTTTAAAATAGGAAATCAGAACTCAGTTTGGAACGATGGTCTCGGGACCGTTCCGCATGACTTTCTGGTAACCTGTCATGAGGGGGCAGTCAATTACCGAAATGGACTGTTAAACTGAGGCTTCACGGGAGATGCTTGATAAATTTCCGTACGCCCGTGGCTGTACGATAAAGATCCTCAAATACCTATAGCAGTTAGGAGTAGACAGCAGGTCCTGTGAGAGCCTATCGCTATATATACTTACGGTCACACAGACAGTTTATCTATTACCAACGCATTAAAATCAGCGGTGGAAGGATTTAATAACAAGGCTAAAAACCCTAGTCCTGTTTAGTAAAACTTGGTTCCAATGGTGGCAAGAGAGTCTTCATATCGCGTCCCTGTTCCCAGGAGATTTGTTATAATAGCACACGCCACATACGATGCCGTCGTATTACACAGTCTATTAAAAAGAGGCGGTTCGTGTGTGACCAGATTGAACTAAACAAGTTGTTAGAGCTTAATGTAACTTCCGCGGACGGCCACGACTCAAGGCAAACACAGCAGCGCAGCGATTCATACACCATACACCCGAGAGATACCCACACATCCCAGGAGGTAGTTAACGTAAGTGCGTCCACAGCCTAGTTTCCGAGTTTGGACGAGGGCTAATTTTGTTTTGAGTTTTAATGCTCGATAGAAGAATCCGATGAAGATCGTTATGCGGAGATGATACGGATCGGATGGCGAACGAACTTCTGGCCTTAAAGAGTAGTGGACAACCCGCGGCAGGCTGCGGCAATGCAGCTACAGCATTAATGAAGAAGGGGAAGATCGGGATGCGATCCATGTAATCGGTCGTTCAACGAGTTTTCCATGCTTTGGAGTGGGCATCTCCGGATGACAGTATGTGAATGATGGTGCAGGGTATCCAATACGAGGGAAACAATCAAGAGATGGCCAGTGCTATGCATGTACAGATCAGAGAGTCCTGGATTAACCATATCAGTTTTGGATGGAATGATCCACTGAGAGCGGATGAGCGTACTGACATTCGCGAACATCTCCTGGGCGACGCAGTCCCCTTCCTGCCAATGGCAAAGGATGTCTACTCTAAAGAATAGAAATTAGGATCTCGTACGTGGGTGCGACGTTTACGTACCTTCCACCTTGCCCCAAGTTCTCGTTAACTTGGGTCAAGACCACATATTTACTAATGGGTGGGTAAGAATGGATGGCCCACAGGGTCTATCTGTAGCACTCACAAGCCGCGTGGTTGTATCTCGACCATTCTTTCCTTGATTCGCTCTGAAATTTCTTTTATAAAAGCGCGCAATTTGTCGCGATCCTTCAAGTCTGCCCACGATTGAGATTGCAGAGTGGATGATAAGAGCTTCTTGATGTAAGCCTTGAGGGAGTCATTATCGAATTTTGGCTTGGAAGGGGAGAAGTCAGAACGGGGAGATTGTGGGGAACGCATGAGAGAGAGGAGCCACGTGGTGCTTGACGCGCTTTAGCTCAGCCACTCGTCTGAGCGCGCGACATGACCTCAATATCTTTCGCTTCTGACTCTCCACAGTTCTATCCTCCCTCATTTGATGCTTCTGCTTCCTTTCAGATCAATCCCCTCGGCGCCCACCCACCCAGATCTTCTTCCATGAATGGTACCGAATTAGGTGACACCCCGGCGCCAGACGAGAAAATAGCACCAGAGGACGTGGAGTTGGATGAACAAGAAGACAAGGTGACGCAAATAGAGGGGCGGGTTCGCAAGGAAGATATTTGGAACGAGATGTTCTTGACAAGTAGTGGCAGAGACAAGGGTTTTGTGCGTCTACTTGACTCATTCTGTCTTCTCCCCGGGCTCACTTGCAGCGTCACAGAAACTTATCCAATATAGTATCCGTGTATATCTTCTCCTACATAATACTGCCAGTACCAGTCGACTCCTACGTCAGCGAACTCGATCATCGTGGAACATTGAGCTGGCAAAGCGTCTCGAGTCAACAGCAAATGGTTTCTCATTTACAAGGTTATTTCCTATTACAAACGATAAATTTGTATTGATCATCCAATGGCGACAGGAAGTTACTGTTACTGTTCAACTGGTTATCTCCTCTATCGATAATAACCGCACAGCAAGCGGTCCCATTCTCTCTGGAAAATTCCCCAAAAGCATCTAAAACGACCTCACGACCTTTCCTGCATGCATTGCTGCACACTCCCCCACCTGTATTGCTTGAATTTATTCATGGACTTGCAGATGACGTGGCGACATATGGCAAGCTCGGACTGTTTAGCAAAAAATTCGGTCAACGCGCAGAACGTTTCTCTGACTGGTGTTGGTTATTAGCAACGCTAGTAGGGCTTGTTGAGAATGGGGTAGAACGACAGATGATACGGCGTTTGCAAACAGAAGGTATGCTTCTGTGCCTTGACGCTTCTTTCGTGGCTGATTAAATTGCAGTGCAGAACCGATTATACACTGAATCCATGGCGGGAGCAACCGCAAAGTCCAATCCTAGGGCAACAAAGATGGATGAGACAGAGTTGAAGCGACTACAACGCCAAGACTATTGGCTGAGTATTACAAGGGCGAAACTGGTGATGGACCTCATATTTGTTTGTGAGTTGATGTCAATTCGACTTGCGGAAGGCATTCTTACTTATGTGCAGGTTACGATCTTTTTAACATCAAGCGTGCAAGAGAACCTGTGAAAGCATCGACCGGTCTGATAGCGGCAATCCTGAGGTATGCCGGCGTGCTTCTTTGCCGCCCGCCGTTCTGATAGATCTTCTTCAGCTCCGCAAAGCTATATGATCGACACAAAACATCACTTCTGAAGAAGACGCTAGCATCGTGATACCACTTTTTCTTGCTGTCCCTGATCGGGTAACCGGCGGATCTCAATAGGCAGTAGAAGTTGCCTACATTATATATACCACTTTATGACGAGTGCTTTGTATTTCTGCTTTGGTTCTGTAGCTAACGTACTATATCTTGGTTCTCGGGAGCTTTGCTCACCACCACCGCCGCAAAGCTTTCACCGGTTTTGACACAGGAGCCTCTTCATCCTGTTTGGTTTGGATTGTTTGTATCTCGGCTTCCAACTGCTTTATTCGCTCATTGGCTTCTTCCATATATTTTTCATGTGAAAGCTGCAGGTGAGTCAGTTGGAGACCCTACCATAACGACGTCGGTCAGTAACACTGAGTCCCAATGTAGTGGTACATGCTAGATAGACTGCCGAACCCAGCAGAAAAATGGGAACCATAGCCGGGAGAGTGTTGGCATACCAGAGACGATGTGGCGACGGAGCCGTGCTATAGGGCATGCTGAGGGACCGTGGACGGATGATCGTGATGGGACGGATGGACCACATTCCCGGTACAACACGTGATTGGGGGTACCGAAAAACGCTAGAGAGTAAAAAGGCAAATAAGAAGCTATGAGTGGCGAATAGGAAGGAAGAGGGTACTTACATGGCTAGACAGAAACAAAAGAGTAGCTTGTTTGACAGATGGATGTAAAAGTTGGGAACGTCTTGATGATGCGGAACGGGTAGCACACACGTGTGACCCGTAGTAGTACTAGACTTATCTCTTTCTTCCCTGCTCACTCCTGCTTGGACAGGTTCAATGGATTCCCGTCGGCTCGACGCTCCTTCGACACAGTCCTTCACTGAGAAGTCCCAACACCCTCCTCAGACTTCCACAATCAACAACTCGGAGCCTTCAAGCCATTTCCCTACATCCTCCGCAGCAGCACAACGCCCGAGCTCGTGTACGACCCCATCTCGTCTATACCAATACCCCCGGACATGCCACAATCATCAAGCCCGTACACGTACACGCATACCGTATACCCGCCCCCGTGGTCTACGGATATGCAACCTGTTCAGATCTTGGCTTCCCATAATTTCATATGTGGCAACTAGCCTTGCCTTTCTGCTCGCGATTGCGTTGTATAGAGACCAAGTATTTGCACGTGAGTTCGGATATGGCCCATACCTTCGGATAGGAAGATCAAATACCATCTCGATTAGGTCTCGATGAATTGTCCCACTGGTTGCAAGCTGACCCAATGTATGGACAAATCGTGTTATTCGTGCTAATTTTTATCACGACATTTCGTGAGTCCTTCTCGTTGGCTCCATTCCATTGCCGTGTTCACATCATTTTATCTTACAGCACCTATTCCCCTTTACTCTACACTTATAACTTTATCTGGATATACTTTTGGGCCCTGGATGGGTGCCATTACCTCCTATTTTGCGGCACTCAGTGGCGCTCTCACCGTCTTCATCCTATCTCGCGCCCTTTTCCGTGAATCGATCACCCGTTGGCTCGCCTCATATACCGGCATCAGGCGCGTCGTTCGCGCCATAGACAAGAGGCCAAAATTGCTATTTCTGATACGTTTGGCACCCTACCCATACAATGTGATGAACTGTCTGCTGGCAGCAGCACCGACGCTGACGCTGCAGACGTATACCATCT
>WNGI01006975.1_pt1 | contig 10316 bp, 7 predicted proteins | sample 5400621 | NCBI WGS metagenome assembly WNGI01 (sample SAMN13153374, study PRJNA577476) | soil metagenome | isolation source: 20 cm soil or saprolite under Garry oak tree replicate 1 | place: USA:California | collected 2016-06-15 | reverse complement strand
ATGTTGGGCTCAAACTGAGTCTCGATACCTTGCATCGCAAGAAGTTGGCCTCAGACCAGAGAGCTCAGATTCTCGCCGAATGCACGCAATTGTTGGATAGATGTATATCTGAAACCCGCACCATTTCTTATCTCCTGCACCCGCCTTTGCTGGACGAGGCAGGCTTTGCATCCGCTGCTCGCTGGTATGTAGACGGTTTTGCACAGCGCAGCAGAATCAAAGTCAATCTGTATTTACCACCCGATTCTGCCCGACTACCACAACGCGTGGAGATGGCGCTCTTTCGGGTCTTGCAGGAGAGCCTGACTAACGTTCACCGCCACGCCAATACTTCAGCCGTCGACATCCATTTGGAACGCAACATCGAGGCCGTTGCTATGGAGGTAAAGGATTACGGCCGAGGTATCCCCCCCGAAGAGCTGCAGCGGTTGCAAGAGCCAAGTAGCATTGGGAGTGTAGGACTAGCGGGCATGCGGGAACGGGTGCACGAACTCGCGGGTCGGTTGGACATTCGATCCGATCACTGTGGAACGGTTGTGAGCGTTACGATTCCCGTTCCACGCACTGAGAGAAGATGCATCAGGTCCGAGCGCAAGATTTAGATCTTACCGTTGTAAGTTGTCAGTTTGCCTAACGGCCAGATCGCGAATATGAGGCTGGAAACACTTTCAGTTCGGGACAGGTTCTTGTTCCATCCGGTGGTTGGCTTGCGCCATGACACAACCCCAGTCCAGTTTGCTCATTCAGCGCTGGGGTCCGCACCCTGCTGAGTGAGCACGCCAGTGTCGATTCATTGTCCGTGCGTGTCCGATTTGTGCGTTTCGGTGCTTCTTCCGTTGACGTGGACATTTTCGCCTACGTCTTTGCCCATGACGGGAACAATTTTCTCGAGATTCAGGAAGAGTTGCTCTACGGCATCATGGATATTGTTGAGAAGGCAGGAGCGGCGATTGCGTTGCCGTCGCAGAGCCTATATCTAGCAACCGACAAGTCAGACAAACTAACCCAAGCGACTCGTGATTACAGTGGACAAAGCAAAGCTGACACGCTCCATTAACTACGCCAAGTCCTCGCCGGCCCGCGGGTGGATGCTTACAACACTATTGTCAAAGGTGTCAGGACGAAGCAATTCGCGAGAGTCTATAGCAGGATCAGTCATCTCCAATCGCAATTTCCAAAACAAGACCGTCTCGGAAATGTCGGCGCGGACAACGCAAACGATAAAGGTCTGCTAGAAGTGACAGTTGTCAGTAGCGGCCTGAATTCCTATTCTGGGCTAGTAATCCGCAATATCAGCTTGATGCTGGAGAGAGGTTCGTAAGTGTCAGAGCTCTTGAGCCACCAGAGCGAGAGTCCTCATGGACGACTCCCCTTAGATTGTGGTACGCCCATGTGAATTCTCGACACCGAAAAAGATGGAGGGATCGCAAGAAACCCAATCGGCTTAGGGGGAGGCAGTTAATGTTCCGACGTGTGATTGGAGCCGCTCTAATACTGATCATTTCGAACTACATTCGGGCCCAGGAAACGATACCGACGCCTCCAGCCGATACTCAAAAGGCGGACACGCAGGAAAAGAAGGAGGAACGGTCCACCGGGTTGCCGGAGAAGGTGAAGTGGAAGTTCAATTTTGATGCTGCCTGGGGCACGTTCGGCTTCGGAAATTCCCTCTACACCGATGTGAGACCAGATCCCTCCGGCAATCTCAGCGAAAACTGGTTCGAGGGCTTCATCAAGCCGGCGCTCTCTGCCAGCCTCCCATTGGGAGAGAGCGAACTCTATGGAAAGGTCAGTGGCGTCGGTGAGCGAACTTACGGAGCGCCTCCATCACTCGTAGGAGAGAGCGCCTCTTCCTTCAAACAGGAAGACGTGTACATCGGCTGGCGCTCGGGAAAGTCCCTGGGTAGCTCGGAAAACCTTCTGGACTTCACCTTTGGCCGTGCACCGTACACGATTGGGCACGGCTTATTGGTATGGGATGGCACGGGCGAAGGCGGCAGCCGAGGTGGATTCTGGAGTAATGCTCGTAAGGCGTGGAAATACGCCGGAATCGCCCGGCTCAAACCGAAGAATCACACAATTGAAGGATTTTATCTCGACCGCGATGACGTCCCGGAGAGCAATACGGGAACTCGTATGGCTGGCGTGAACTACGAGTACGCTGCCGGGAAAAACTCGACTTTTGGCGCAACGTATCTTAAGGCCTTCGCCCACGCGAGCGTCCTACCTGATCGCGACGGGATGAATCTATTTACCGCACGCGCCTACACAGCACCTATTCCTAAGCTATCCGATCTCTCATTCGAATTGGAATATGCATACGAGGAGAACCACAAGCGCATGCACTCAACCGCATGGAATGTACTCGGTGCATATCAACTCAGCAAAGTTCCCTGGAAGCCAAAATTTTCCTACCGCTACGCATTCTTCGAGGGGGATAACCCCAATACACCTGAGAACGAGGCCTTCGACTCGTTGTATCCCGGTTTTTATGACTGGGGCACGTGGTGGCAAGGTGAGATCGGTGGCGAGTACTTCCTGGCCAACTCCAATAACATCTCGCACCAGGCGCGCATCCACATGTCGCCCACCCCAAAGCTGGGATGGGGTGTGATGGGCTACTGGTTCCATATTGACCAGCCTCGCACGTTTGGACCGGGTGCTACATCTTCAGACGCTGCTTTCGAATTCGACACCTACGCCGACTGGAAGTTTTACAAGAACTTCACCCTGAGCCTCGTCGGAGCATTCGCGAATCCCCACAAGGCCGTGCAACAGGCTTACAACCGGACGAGCACTTTTTCTTACGGGATGGTGTACATTGCATACTCTTTCTGAACAAGTCGCCGGCACCACCACAGAGATCACGACCGACACTGTCGGATCGACTGAACACACCGCACGTAGCGCTGCGCGCACATCGCGAACCAGGATCAAAACACCCACGATTCCCATTCCTTTCCACAAGTTGCTTAAGGTCGTCGTGATCGTCGACGTCGAGAGTGCACAGATCCGGCAACTCCTCGATCGGATCAGCGCAGAGAACTTCAAGGTCGAAACGAGCGCCAGCTTCGACCGAGATGTCACCGAGGACGCCGCTGTCGGTGCATACATCGCAATGGTCGACGGCGACCGTCTCGATCACGCTCGTTCCCTGGTACGCGCCGTCCGCGCTGCCGGGTTCCAAACGCCTTTGTGGGGTCTGGCGGACTCGCACCGCATCTCCGACATCAGCAGCTTCGATTTTCTCGGCGAGGTCACGGGCTACATCTATTTGGGACAGCAAACACCCGCCTTCTACGCCAAGCAGGTGATCGCCAGTCTGATCGACTATGGAATGGGGCTGTTGCCCCCATTCTTTGGCGGGCTGATGGCCTACGATGCCGAGGCCAATATCGCCTTCGACTGTCCGGGCCATCAAGGTGGTCAGTTCTATCGGAAGTCTCCCGCGGGTCAGCTCTTCTTCAAACACTTCGGCGAGAGCATTTTTCGAAATGACCTCTGTAATGCCGACGTGGGGCTCGGGGACTTGCTCATTCACGAAGGGCCCGCCGCTGAGGCCCAGCGCCACGCTGCCCAAGTATTCGGCGCCGATAAAACCTACTTCGTCTTGAACGGTACGAGCACTTCCAACAAGGTTGTCACAAACGCGGTGCTCAAACGGGGCGATCTGGTCCTCTTTGACCGAAACAATCACAAATCCCTGCATCATGGCGCTCTAATCCAGGCTGGCGCAATCCCGATTTTTCTTCCCACCGCGCGCAATCCTTTCGGCATGATCGGCGCTGTCGATTGGGACGCTTGGGACGAAGATCACCTTCGCCAGCAGATCCGCAAGAATCCGCTCGTGAAGGACCCACAACGTTACAAGGCAGAGCGACCCTTTCGGCTCGCATGCATCCAGCTCGCGACGTATGACGGAACCATCTACAACGTCAAGAAGGTGTTGGAGCAAATCGGACACCTCTGTGAGTACGTGCTCTGGGATGAGGCGTGGATTGGGTACAACGCCTTCCATCCGCTGTTCAAGGACCACAGCCCAATGCGCCTGGAGAACCTCGGCGCGGAGATGCCGGGACTCTTCTCCACGCAATCAGTCCACAAGCAGGGCGCCGGCTTTTCCCAGGCTTCACAGATCCACAAACGAGACGAACATATCCGCGGCCAGCGACGCTTCATCGAGCACAAACGGTTCAACGACGCGTTTCTGATGCATGCGTCGACTTCCCCCTTTTATCCCTTGTTTGCGTCATTGGATGTGAATGCGAAGGTCCATGAGGGAAAACCGGGGGAGATGCTCTGGGATCGTTGCATTGAACTCGGCATTGAGACCCGCAAGAAACTTCGTGAGTTGGGACGTCACTATGCACAGGTTGGCCAAAACAGTGAGGAGAAGTGGTTCTTTGATCCTTTCGTTCCCGACGTGGTGACAATTCGTGGATCGCAATTCACGCGAGATGTCACAGACATTCCCTGGGAGGATCTTCCGACCGACGTGCTCAAGCGCGAGCAGCAGTGTTGGAACTTCAATCCACAGAGCAAGTGGCACGGTTACTCGGGATTTGCCGACGGTTACGCGATGGTCGATCCCAACAAACTTACGCTGTTGACTCCCGGCATCGACCGCCGGACCGGTGAATACTTGGGGTTCGGGGTTCCCGCCACAGTGGTGGCCAACTACCTACGAGATCAACATATCGTTAATGAGAAGTGCGACCTGAACAGCATTTTGTTTCTGATGACCCCCGCCGAAGACGAAAGCAAACTCAACACCCTGATCGCCAAGCTTGTGAAGTTCAAGGATTTCTGGGATCGCGATGCAACATTCGCCGAAGTCCTGCCGAGTCTATATGCCGCACATCATGATCGCTACGCAGGCTACACGCTGAGAAAGCTCTGCAATGAAATGCACGGGGTCTACCGAGATGCAGGCATAAAGGAACTACAGCGGCTCTGTTTCCGCGACTCGAGTTTCCCTGAGATCGCGATGACCCCACAGGACGCCAGTCAGGCGCTGGTCGCAAATGAAGTGGATTACGTGCCCCTCGAACATATCAAGGGTCGTGTGCAGGCAACACTAGCCCTAATCTATCCGCCCGGTATCGGTGTCGTGCTCCCTGGCGAGCGGTGGGACGACAAGGCTCAGCCGATGCTCGACTACTTCCTCGCTTTCCAGGAGTCGTTCAATCGCTTTCCAGGCTTCAACTATGAAGTGCAGGGAGTCTTCCAGGAACGTGTGGACGGAAAGATCAAGTTCTTTACATATGTCGTCCGCCAGTGATGCCGCACAGCAATGGGCAAGCTGTGAGAGTCCGCAAGACAAACGAAGGACTCGTAGGCAGAAAGCGAGGGAGAGTATGGAACCAAAGAAAAAGATGACCCTGATGCAGCTGACAGTGATCGTCGCTGTGAACATGATGGGCTCGGGAATCATCATGCTACCCGCAAATATGGCCAAAGTTGGCGCCATCTCGCTGCTTTCGTGGGGAGTGACGGCATTAGGTTCGATGGCGATCGCCTACGGTTTCGCACAGGCCGGACTATTTAATCAGAGGCCCGGGGGCATGTCGGCGTACGCAGAGGACGCTCACGGGAAGGCCGGCTTTTTCATGACCTTCTATCTCTACTTCTTCTCATTGGCGATCGGGAACGTCGCGATCGCGATCTCCGCAGTGGGATACCTCGCGACATTCTTCCCTTGGCTATCATCGACGCCGGTTGCTACCTGTATCGGGGTGATCGGTCTGGTCTGGTTGACGACGGTCGCCAACTTCGGAGGCCCTCGCGTGACTGGGCGGATCGGGTCGGTGACGGTGTGGGGAGTGATCCTTCCCGTCGGTCTTCTTTCGATCATCGGTTGGTTCTGGTTCAGCGGCCACACCTTCGCGGCTGCCTGGAATCCTCAAGGCATAGGAATCGCAAAAGGATTGGGCTCTAGCGTCGCGCTCACCTTATGGGCTTTCCTCGGCATGGAATCAGCAGCGCAGAACTCGAGCGCTGTGGAAGACCCGAAGAAGAACGTCCCCCTTGCCTGCATGCTGGGCACCCTTGGTGCTGCGTTTGTATACATCCTGTCGACCACAGTGATTCAGGGCATTGTGCCCAACGCTGAACTGACGAAGTCGACAGGCCCGTTCGGCTTGGCCTTCGCCAAGATGTTCAACCCGACGGTCGGATCAATCGTCATGGCGTTGGCTGTGATGGCCTGTTTGGGCTCGCTTCTGGGGTGGCAGTTCACGATCTCACAAACCGCAAAGTCGGCAGCGGACGACCGGATGTTCCCCTCCATTTTCTCGAGAGTGAACAGCATGGGCGCTCCTGTAGCGGGAATGATCGTCATGGGAGTCGTCCAATGCGTGATGGCTCTGTCCACGATCTCACCAAACCTCAATGATCAGTTCAATGTTCTTGTGAACCTCGCGGTTGTCACCAACGTGGTTCCATACATCCTCGCGCTATCTGGCTTGATGGTGATGATGCAAAACGCTCATGTACCCGAAAGGGTGTATCGGAGGAACACGGTAGTGGCTACGGTCGCAATGCTCTACAGCGTCTATGCCATTTTCGCTTCCGGTAAAGACGCGGTACTCGGAGGCATGATCGTGATGGGAATTGGCTACATGATCTACGGGTTCATCGCACACCGCTTTGCATCAGAGATGCCGGTCGCTATGAAACAGGTTCAGGCCGCATAGCCGCGGAAGGCTATCGCGAAAGGAGACACTATGCAACTTTTACCATTGCAGAAACTGGACGGATGTCGATTGTGGATTGCGACCCTCGGACTTGCCCTGTTTGCGCCTGCATTCCTGATGTCGGCCGATAAGACCCAAGCGCCAGCCGATACATTGGCTCGAGTGCGGCAGACTGGTACCTTCAGGCTCGGTTATTACGCCGATGCGGGCCCGTTCTCGTACCAAGATGAAACGGGCAAGCCAGCGGGTTATGCAATCTCGTTATGTCAGCAGATTGCCAAGGACCTCAAGAATGAGATCGGCCTCCCAAACCTGGATGTCGAGTTTGTTCTGGTGACTGGCGCAGATCGCTTCGATGCAGTAAGGCAGGGTAAAGTCGATCTGCTTTGTGGACCCTCTGTGGAAACGTTTGCTCGGCGAAGCCAAGTCTCGTTCTCAATCCCGATCTTCCCGGCTGGTTTGGCGGCGCTAGTCCGTGCGGATGCTCCTGCCCAGATCCGAGATGTCCTGTCAGAGCATGAACCGCCCTATCGACCACTGTGGCGTGGGTCTATTGGACTGACCTTGCAGAATCGCACTTTTTCAGCTGTTACAAACACGACGGCGCTGAACTGGCTGACCGGCAAGCTTGATGAATTCAAGATTGATGCCAAAGTCGCTCCAGTCGAGAGCCACGATCAAGGCGTCCAGCGAGTGCTCAATCGAAGTTCGGACGTTCTGTTCGGAGAGCGCTCCATTCTTCTGGACGCAAAGAAGCGTAACCCGGCAGGGGGAGACTTGATTGTTCTCGATCGTCTGTTCACATACGAACCGCTCGCACTTGCGCTCGCGCGTGGTAGCGAAGATCTTCGGTTGCTCGTAGACAAATCCTTGAGCAGCCTCAGCCGATCCGGAGAAACCCAGAACCTTTACAAGAGATTCTTTGGAGAACCCGACGAGAATGCGCTCACATTTTTCCGAATGAACACAATTGCGGACTAAAGCCCATGGTTTGCTGCTTTCTAGCTGGGTGAGTGCATTCATGTACGTCAGACAGGAGGTATCGTATGCACGAATTTGGTGTCCATTCCGAGGTCGGCAAGCTGCGCACAGTCATGGTCTGCCGTCCTGGCCTAGCACATCAGCGTCTGACGCCAGGCAATTGCCATGACCTGCTCTTCGACGATGTGATCTGGGTTCAAGAAGCACAGAAGGACCACTACGACTTCGTCCTGAAGATGCAGGAGCGCGGCGTCGAGGTTCTGGAATTCCATGGTCTGCTCGCCGAGACACTGGAGAACAAGGAAGCCCGAGAATTCATCCTCGACCGTCGTGTGACCCCGAATTCGGTTGGTGCCGGGACGGCCGAGGCAATCAGGCCATGGCTGGACGAAATGCCTTCTAAGAAGCTCGCAGAGCACCTGATAGGTGGATTTGCGATCTCTGAGTTACCCGATATTGAGGTCAAGTCGATGCTCGCGGAGGCATTCGGTGGTACCGAATTTCTTTTGCCCCCAGTCCCCAACACGCTATTCCAACGGGACCCATCCTGCTGGATCTACAACGGTGTCACTTGCAATCCGATGTTCTGGCCCGCGCGAAAACCCGAGTCATTGCTCCAGAGGGCGGTCTACAAATTCCATCCAATGTTCAAGGGTGGAGACTTCCGCATCTGGTGGGGAGACTCGGACGAAGATCACGGCAGCGCGACTATGGAGGGCGGTGATGTCATGCCGGTGGGGAAAGGCATCGTCCTCATTGGGATGGGAGAGCGCACGACTCGTCATGCGGTGATGCAGGTCGCCCAGGAACTCTTCAGACAGAAGGCCGCAACGCGCGTCGTCGCTTGCTTGATGCCAAGAAGCCGCGCCGCGATGCATCTGGATACGGTATTTAGCTTCTGCGACCGCGATGTGGTCACAATCTTTCGCGAAGTTGTAGATCAGATCCGCTGCTACAACGTGTATCCAATCGACGACCAAGGGGGGTACGAGGTTTGTAAAGACAGCAAGACGCTCCTCGACGTGGTCAAAGAAGGTCTCGGACTTAGCAAGCTTCGCGTGGTTGAGACTGGAGGCAACGCTTACCAGGCCGAGCGTGAGCAGTGGGATGACGGGAACAACGTCGTGGCGCTCCAACCGGGCGTGGTCGTGGCCTATGACCGCAATACCTACACAAATACGCTCCTCAGAAAAGCTGGTGTCGAAGTCGTTACAGTCCGTGGTGCCGAACTCGGTCGCGGACGCGGTGGCGGCCATTGCATGACCTGTCCAATATGGCGCGAGCCGGCGTACTGATCGGAGAAACCTAGAAATGACCGATTTCACCTGCTAGGAGACCAATCCATGAGTTTTAACATGCGCAATCGTTCTCTTCTTACCGTTCAGGATTACACGCAACGGGAGTTTCGCTATCTGCTCGATCTCGCCCGCGACCTCAAACGCGCGAAGTACGCCCGGACCGAGCAGAAGCATCTAAGTGACAAAGAGATCTGTCTCATCTTCGAGAAGACCTCCACACGCACGCGATGTGCGTTTGAAGTCGCGTGCTACGACCAGGGGGCAAACGTAACCTACCTCGATCCGGCCGGGTCGCAGATCGGCCACAAGGAGTCGTTCAAGGACACGGCCCGAGTGCTGGGCCGGATGTTCGATGCTATCGAGTACCGCGGGGCATCGCAATGTGGGGTTGAGCAGCTCGCTGCCCACGCCGGTGTGCCTGTGTACAACGGGCTCACCGACGAGTATCACCCCACCCAGATGCTTGCGGACATCATGACCATGCGCGAACACAGCGACAGGCCGATCTCCGAGATCCGTTACTGCTATATCGGCGATACGCGATCCAACATGGGTCATTCACTGATGATCGCCGGCTGCCTGGTGGGAATGGACGTGCGGATCTGCGGTCCGAAGTCACTGTGGCCCTCAGATGAGTATCAGAAGATCGCGCGCGAGCTTCAGGCCAAGAACGGCGGGAAGTTGACCATTATCGATGATCCCACAATCGCCGTGAAGGGGGTGGATTTCATTCACACCGACGTTTGGGTATCCATGGGTGAAGCAAAGGAAATCTGGAAGAAACGGATTGAGCTGCTCAAGCCATACCAGGTGAACATGGAACTGATGAAAGCGACCGGCAATCCTCACGTGCGATTTATGCATTGTCTGCCTGCGTTTCACGATACGGAAACTACTCTCGGCAAACAAATCGCGGAAGCCTACGGGATGACCAACGGGGTAGAAGTAACCAATGAAGTCTTCGAATCCGAGATGAACATCGCGTTCGAGCAGGCTGAAAATCGACTGCACACTATCAAAGCGTTGCTCGTAGCGACGCTGGGAGACTGAAGCCATGCGCATCGTGGTTGCTCTGGGCGGCAATGCATTGCTGAAACGCGGCGAACCGATGAACGCGGACGTGCAGCGCGCTAACGTCAAGATTGCTGCGCAAGCGCTTGCACCGGTCGCCGTAAAACATCAACTGGTCATCAGCCACGGCAACGGACCACAGGTCGGACTGCTTGCGCTCCAAGGAGCAGCTTACGGGGCTGTCGAGGCTTACCCCCTGGACGTGCTCGGAGCCGAAACCGAAGGCATGATCGGCTACATGATTGAACAGGAACTCGGCAATCTGCTCCCG
>WNGI01006974.1_pt1 | contig 10316 bp, 9 predicted proteins | sample 5400621 | NCBI WGS metagenome assembly WNGI01 (sample SAMN13153374, study PRJNA577476) | soil metagenome | isolation source: 20 cm soil or saprolite under Garry oak tree replicate 1 | place: USA:California | collected 2016-06-15 | reverse complement strand
CGAGGTATCGGCAGAACCCCGGGTGGAGCTGAGTCCCTAGAAGGTGCTCAGATAGGCGTCGAGCAGCGCGTGGCCCGCGAAGAGCGCGACGACCGCGCCGAAGGCCAGGAACGGGGCGAAGGGGATGCCCATCTTGCGGGCGGCGGCTCCGTGGCGGGCGAGCAGGAAGACGCTGGGGATGAGCCCCGCAAACATCCCGACCATCAGGGCGACCGTAACTTGACGGCCGAGCATCGCGCCCAGCAGGAGCGCGAGCTTGACGTCGCCCATGCCCATCCCGCCGGGGTAGGCGAGCGCTGCGACGAACAGGAAGCCGGAGGCGCCGAGGGCGCCGAGCGCCCATTCCGGGCTCGGCTCGAGCGCGGTCTGCGCGAGCAGCACGAATGCGGCCGCCGGCAGGACGATCCGGTTCGGGACGATCCGGTGCGTGATGTCGGTGGCCGTGATCGCGACGAGCACGGCGCAGAAGAACGCCGCCACGACCGCCTTGCCGGAAAGGCCGAACGCGACGAAGCAGGCGGCGACTAGCCCCGCGGTCGCGAGCTCGACGGCGGGGTAGAGCGGGCTGATGCGGGCGCCGCACGAGCGGCAGCGGCCGCGCAGGACGAGGTAGGAGACGACGGGGACGTTGTCGTACCAGGCCAGCTCGGCGGCGCAGCTCATGCAGGCGGAGCGCGGGCGCACGACCGAGCGCCGAAGCGGCACGCGGGCCGCGATGACGTTCACGAAGCTGCCGAGCGCGAGGGCGGGCCAGAACGCGAGCACACCGAGAGCGACGTCCACCTCCGCCTTATCGGCCGCGGAACGTCACAGGTTGAGCACGGTCTCGTGGCTTTTCCGCGCCGGTAGCTGCCACCGGCCCTGCCAGGTTCAGCCGGTGTAGCCGGTCGGCGGGCGCGGCTGCGCGTAGATCGTGTTCTGGAGGGCCGGCATGCCCGTCGGCACGATCCGGATCGCCGGGAACGACGTCGTCACTGACTGCCCGAGGATGACCGTACTGGCGATCATCGGCCCGATTACGTTCGACGTCGTGTCGTTCTCGATCGCGTTCGTCGCGTAGAGGGCGCCCTGGAAGACCGCGCTGACGAGCTGAATCGAGTCGTTGGCCGGCACCTGGCCGCCCTTGCCGTCCGCGACCAGCACAAGCAGCCGGGAGTTGGGGTCCCACCCGGCCATCGAGCAATTCCCCGAGCCGTCGGCGACGGCGCAGAGCTTCGTGTTCTTGATCAGGACGGTCCCGGAGACGTAGAGCGAGCCCTGGCCGTCGTAGGTGTCGGTGCCGCCGTTGTCGATGACGACGCTTCCGTCGATGTAGACCGTTCCCTTGACGGTGAGGATGTGGGAAGAAGCGTTCCAGCTCAGCTCGCCGCCCGGGTTCTTGCAGGCGTACGAGAGGCCCGGAGTGAGGTCGAAGACCGTCAGCACGCTGTTGTTCCGCTTCGTCGCGTCTCGCGTCGAAGCATTGCCCTGGTCGTTGTCGAACGCCGGCGGCGTTCCGGACTTTTCGATGCACGGGTAATAAGGGCCGGGATCGCCGTTCAAGTACCACTTCGTCCAGTCCGCCGCCGGCGGCGTCAGCGCCGGCACGTTCTCGTCGAGCGTGCGCGCGTAGACGTTGTCCGGATTGCCCTTGCACGGATAGTCGGCCGCCTTGTTCCAGTACTGGCAGGCCCCGCCGATGTGCGCCTCGTTGACGGGCGCGCTCGGTTGCCCGACTCCGTTCGCCTTCTGACTCATCGTCAGCGAGCCCTTCACGACCAGCGGGCCGCTCGAGATCGTCGCGGTGTTCTGCAGGCAAAGGTTCCCCTCGACGTAGAGCGGGGTAGCGACGTTGACGCTCTGGCCGATCATCATGTCGCACGCCGACCCGGTCGCCTTGGCCCAGATGTAGTTCCAGGCCATGTTGTTCAGGGGCTGCGAGTAGGACGGGTCGACGCCCACGTTGACCCCGAGGGTCCGCCGCACCGGGGACGTGTTCGGCCCGGTCGGATTGCGCGAGAGCCCCGTCGCCGTGATCGTCCACGTCCCGCTGCCCTGGTCGAGCGTTCCCGCGTACGTGGCGGTGCCGCCGTCGTAGGCGACCGTCTGCGCCGGCAGCAGGTACGGGTCGAGCGCGTTGTTCGACGGCAGCGCGAGCACGGCCAGAGCGTCGTTCACGCCCGCCTCCGCGAGCGCGTACGCCTTCTGGTCGGCGGTCGAGCGCGAGGCCGTTCGCGCACCGCTCGTCGTGTAGGAGATGGCGGTCGTCCCGACGATCGCGAGCACCGTCGAGATGCCGAGCGTCAGCGGGAGAACGAAGCCGCGTTCGCAGCGCCGGAGCCGACGGGCGAGGGAAAGGATGCGGGCTGCAGCCATGGGCATGGGGGTCGCAGGGCGGCCGCAGTGACGCCTGGCTGAGTTATCGGCCCCGGGCGCGCCGGCCCGTGCCCTAGAACGAGGGAACGATATGTAGGGCTAGCCCGTAAAGCCCTGAGGCGGGTTCGGCTGAGCGTAGACCTCGTCGTTCGACGGCATGCCGACCGGCACGTACGTGATCGTCGGGAACGAGTTGGTCGTCAGGTTGTTCGAGAGCAGGATCTGGCTGCCGACGATGGGGCCGTCGACGCTGACGTTGTTGCCGAACTCGACGGCATTCGTGCCGTAGAGACCGCCCTGCCATGAAAAGTTGTTGTCGATCTGGATGCTGTCGCTGGGGTTGTTCTGACCGCCGCTGCCGTTGGCGACGACCATGAAGAGGTCGAAATCCGGGTTCCAGCCCGCGAAGTTGCAGGCGCTAGCGGAGATCGTCGCGCACAACGAGCCGGTCACGTGGAAGGTTCCGGAGAGGTACAGCGTGCCCTGGCCGTTGTAGCTGTTGAGGGAACCGTTCGAAACCTTGGCGCTACCGTCGATGTAGATCGTGCCGCTGATCGTCAGGGTCTTCGTGGTGGCGTTCCAGCCGATCACGCCGCTCGTGGCCGTGTTCCAAACGAGCGTCTGGCCGCTCAAGTGCGCTGCGGAGGTGCTGCCGTTGGCGCCGCGCGTCACCGTCCAGGTCGTGGTTCCGAATCCGCCGGTCACGAGCATCGACTCGTCGTCGACCCTGATCGTGAACTGCGAGCTCGGGAAGCCGGTGGCCGATGCGACCGTCAGCGTCGTCTGGGAGGACGTCATCGCACCGGCAAGCGTCGTGTTCGCGCCCGGCCCGACACGGCAAAAGTACGAGCTGGAGGGAGTCAGGTCGACCGGGGTCGAGACGCTGTTGTCGTGGTTCGGGTAGTTGCCGTCAAAGGTCGGCGGAGTCCCGCTCGAGCTCGTGCACGTCTGCGACGGGCCTGGAATCGCGTTCTCGTACCAGGTCGCGAAGTCGGCGGCCGGCGGCGCGACGACCGGCGCGACGTGGTTGACGGACGTCGTCACCCCGTCCGAGAGCTTGCTGTAGATGTTCCGCGCGTCCTGGTTGCCGCTGCAGGCGGCCCAGGCGGCACCTCCGTAGCGGCAGTTGCCGCCGACGTAGGTCTCGACGCGGGTGCTCAGGCTGGTGCTCGCACCCACGGAGGCGTTGTTCGAGAGGTCGAGATTGCCGCCGACGATCACCGTCGACTGGTTGAGCTGCACGTTCGGGCTGAGGCAGAGATTCCCGGCGATGTACATCCGCGAGGACCCTGAGATGTTGTTGTTGAGCGTCTGGTCGCAGGCACTGCCGGTGTTGCCGGCATAGAGGTAGTTCCAGACGGGGTTGTTGAGCGGCTGCGTGACCGTCGGGGTGACGGTGACCGTGGCCTCGAGTGTCCGCGTGACCGTGCCGCTGGCCTTGTTCGGATTGTGCGTGTTCCCGATCGACGTCAGGTACCAGAGCGCGCTGGCCCGGATGAGCGTTCCGCAGTAGTCGACGCTGCCGCCGGAGTACGTGGCATGGAGCCACGTCGACGTCGACGTATGAGTCGCGGTCGGATCCGAGTACTTCGTGTTGTTCGACGTGCACTTCGGCAGCGTGTCGGGGTCGAGCGCGTTGTTCGTCGGAAGGTCGAGGATCGCCATCGAGTTGTTGATCCCGGACTCGGCCAGCGAGAAAGCGTTCCCTCGGGAGCGGGTCTGGTATGCCTCGGTCGAGTTCGACGTCGAGTAGACCATCGCCGTCGTGCCGGCCATGCCGAGCACCACGGTCATCCCAAGCGCCATTACGAGCGCCATTCCGCGCTCGGACCGAAACTGCACGCGTCGCCAAAGCCGCATCCGCATGGTCACAACATCGGTGACGGAAGGGCACGCCCGCGTCCCTCGGACGGGTATTTGTGGCTACGAGCGAGTCGAATTGCGCAGGACGATGTCGTCCGCGAGCTCGTACAGCTCGACGCTCTTGGAAGGCTTCACGTTGACGGGGAAGTCCACGTGCAGCTTCGCCAGCGACGAGGTCGATTGCGCCTGGTAGGTGAAGATGCAGAGAGTGCCGCTGCACACGGTCGCGCTCGAGGTCGGGACCAGGTAATCCGCCCACTTGACGCCGCCGCTGCAGGTCACGCCGACCACCCGGTAGAGCGCGTAGCGATTGGTCGAGACGTTGCGCGTGCACCACGTGATCGAGCCGCTGCCGGTCTTGCAGTAGGCCGGCAGGGTCAGCGTGACCGAGGAGGACGAGCCCGCCGGCGTCGCAACGCTGCCGCAGTGCACCTCGCGGCGCATCTTGTCGAGCGCGAGCCTCGACTCCTGCTGCGCCTGGAAACGGTTGTTCATGTCGAGCTCCGAGTTCGAGGCCTGTACGAAGACGGTCGTCAGCGCGCCCATCACGACACTCATGATCGAAAGCACGATCAGCATCTCGATCAGCGAGTAGCCCCGCTCGCCGCGGAGGGCTCGCAGAAGCCGCAGGCGTCTCATTTCTGCCGGCGGCGGACCTTGGCGAGCGCGGCGCGGGCGACCTTCTCGCTCCTGTGCCCGATCCCCCAGATCCGCTCGACCTTCTGGTCGACCGTGATCAGCGTCTCCAGCGCCTGCGAGCCGTGCCACCAGCCGAACTCGGCGCCGGTGACGATCCAGGCGTGCTGGTAGAGCCAGCGCTGCACGTTGCGGCTCGAGCGCTTCGGATGCGAGTCGATCCAGGCCGCGAGCTTGTCGGCGCGCACGGAGAGCGGAATCTCGTCAGTCGGCTCCTTCGGCGCGCTCGGCAGGACGAACGCCGGAGTCCGCTTCACCGGGGTCTTGGTGGAGCGTTGCTTCTTGGCCGGCTTCTTGGCGACGGGCTTCTTCGCAGGCTTCTTCGCGGGCTTGGCGACAGGCTTGGTCTTCGGAACGGCAGGCCTTGCGACATCGGCCAGCTTGATCGCCGTGCCCGTGTAGCTCGGGGTGTCCTGCGGGGCGCCGTTCTGCGCGTACTTGCCGCGAACGAGGTTGAGGACGATCGCCGGGGCGCCGGTGTCGACGACGTGCGTTCCGGCGGCCGGAGACTGGGCCATGACCTGGTTCCCCGCGTAGCCGTGAACGGGGCCGACGACGCGCCAGGCGAAGCCCGAGTCCTCGAGCATCCCCTTCGCGAACACGAAAGCCTGCCCGGTCACCGACGGAACAGTCAGCTCGGGCGCCTGCGCCGCCGCGGGATCCGGCTTCGGCGCGGCCCCGATCATCTGCGTCTTGTTGGCGGCAAACGTGAAGGCAGCCGTGCCCAGCACCCAGGCGAGGGCGATCACGACAGCACGTGGCAATAGTGCGCCAAGCCGCATGCTCACTCCATCGGAACCGAATGGTGGCGTTGTCATCCCCCTACCGGGTGAACAGGACGACGGGACCGCTCGATTGCGCCGGTGCCTGCGTGGGCACGACGGCGAAGACCGGGTGGGTCTGCGGGAGGGCGTCGGTCGCGCCTGCGTCCTGCCAGCGGAAGGCGACGTTGGCGAAGCCCTGGAACCAGGGCAGGCTCTGCGGGTACACGGTTTGGGGGTTGAGTTGGAGATGAAGGTGCGGGCCGCTCGCGTCGCCGGTCATCCCTACCAGGCCAATCTCCTGCCCGGCCGCGAGTCGGCTTCCGGCCACAACGCCCGCGTCGAGCACGGAGAGATGGCAGTAGGTCCAGGACTTGCCGTCGCTCGTCTGTAGCGTGAGCCCGATCCCACAGCGTGGATCGGGATACGTCCAGGAGCGCTGGACGACCGCGTCGGAGAGGGAGTAAACGGGCGATCCCATCGGCGCGGCGATGTCCGCGGCGGGGTAGTCGTGATGGTGGTGCGAGACCGAGACGACGGACGGGCCGCCGCCGACCGGGAAGACGTAGTTGCCTGCATAGGACGCCGCGCCGAGCATCGTGCCCGCGGCCGGTGAGAACGAGGATGCAAGCGAGCGGTCGCGGGCAGAGGCAAGCCCGCGCTGCGCCGAGATGACCGCGGCGCGTGCCCTAGCCGCCCGTGCCTGCGCCCCGGAGCGGACAACTCCCGCCTGAGCCGCCAGCCGGTCGAGCTCGAGCCGGTCGGAGAGCACCCGGGCCGCGCCGGCGCGCCGCTTAAGCGACCGCTCGTACAGCCAAAGCTTCCGCACCTGGCGCTGCGCGGCCAAGAGCTTCCGGTTCGCGTGCACCACCGCAGTGCGCGCCGAATCGAGCGAAACCTGGAGCCGGTCGAGCGTAAAGGTCGTCTGGACGCCGCCGGAGCCGAAGAGCCGTGCGAGCTGGAGCACCTCGTCGACGTACCACTGAGCGTGGTTGTAGGAGAAGATCGAGCGCGCGACGTCGCTCTGGCCGCCGGACGCGGCGAGATATCGCGCCGCCGCCGTGACGGCGTCCTCGGCGTTCCAGGGATCGGCAATGCCGTCGCCGTTCGCGTCGGTGCCCCAGCGGTCCCAGGTCGACGGCATGAACTGCATCCAGCCGATCGCGCCCGCGGAGCTCGGGCCCATGTTGCGGCCGAAGTTCGACTCGACCTTGTTGATCGCGGCGAGCACCTGCCAGCGGATCCCGTAGGCCGTGCCGGCGCGCTGCCAGAGCGATAGCAGCTCTGGATAGCTCAGCCGCTGGACGACGCCGGGCGGGGAGAGCCAGTTGGCCGGCACCGAGATCGAGCCCGGCGCATTCGGAATCGACGCGCTCGGAAGCGCCACTGGGCCTCCGGCCGGAGCCGTGGGCACGATGCGGAAGACATCGGCTCCCGCCGAGCCCGCCAGCACGAGCGCCAGCCCGAACGCCGCAGCAATTCTTCTCATGGTTCCTGCGATCCGACGATCCGCAGCCCGGGCAGCTCTTCCTTGGCGTCCGGCCCGGTTTCGGCGGGCGCCGCCTCCGACAGCGGCCGGTCGTGCTCGATTCCCGCCTTCTGCCGCTTGAGCGCCTGCTCGAGCGCGACCAGGAAGTCGTGCCTGTTCGTCGCCGCGTTGGCAGCGATCTCGCGGTCGATCTCGCCCCCGAGGACGAGCTCGATCAGTGCGTCGGTGAAGGTCTGCATGTCGAAGAACTCGCCCTCGGCGATTGCGTCCGGGACCTCCTCGACCTTCTGGTCGCGGATCAGGTCGGCGATGCGGGAGTTCGTCACCATCACCTCGACCGCCGCGACACGTCCGCCCTGGATGCGCGGCAGCAGCCTCTGGCTGACCACCCCGCGCAAGACCCCGGCGAGGATCGAGCGGATCTGCTCCTGCTTGACGGCCGGGAAGAACTCGATCAGCCGGTTGATCGTCTCGGCAGCGTCGATCGTGTGCATCGTCGACATGACGAGGTGGCCCGACTCGGCGGCCTTGAGGGCCGTCTCGGCGGTCTCGGCGTCGCGCAGCTCGCCGACGAGGATCACGTCTGGGTCCTGGCGCAGGACCCGGCGCACGGCGGCGAGGAACGACTCGGTGTCGAGTCCGACCTCGCGCTGGTTGACGATGCAGCCCTGGTCGAGGTGCAGGATCTCGATCGGGTCCTCGATCGTGACGATGTGCAGCCGGCGCGTGCGGTTGATGTGGTCGAGCATCGCTGCGAGCGTCGTCGTCTTGCCGGAGCCGGTCGCGCCGGTGACGAGCACGAGGCCGCGGTGCTCCTCGGCGAGCCGGCCGACGCCCTTGGGCAGGCGAAGGTCGCCGAAGCTGGGCACGTGCTTCGGGATCACGCGGAAGGCGAACGAGATCGAGCCGCGCTGGCGGAAGCCGTTGACGCGGAACCGGGGCAGGTCGTTCGAGGCGTAGGCGATGTCGAGCTCACCCGTCTCGTGGAAGGCCTGCAGCTTGGCCGGCGCGAGGTCCGTGACGACGCTGAGCGCCGCCTCGAGATCGAGCTCGGTCAACGGCGGATGATCCGGGAGCACGCCGAGCTCGCCGTCCCGCCGCAACACCGGCGGCTGGGCGACCTTGAGGTGGATATCGCTCGCGCCAAGCTCAACAGCGCGGGCCAAGACCGCATTCAGGTCCACGAAGGTGCTGATCGGCATGCGCAGGCCACCGCTTGAGCGGGCAGAATCGGTTTCTATGCGTCGTCCGGCCCTCTTCACCCTTGGAGTGCTGCTCGTCTTCGTCGCGCTGGGCCTGGCCGATCGCCACGTCGACCTGGCCGGGCAGCTGGGCCTCGGGTTCGCGACGTGGGCGGTGCTGCTGGCCGCGCTCTGGCCGCTCCCGCTCGAGCGGCGCCTGCAGACGCTGCTCGTCGTCGGCGTCGCGACCTGCATGGAGGTCGTCGGCTCGATCCTCTGGGGCGTCTACACCTACCGGCTCCACAACCTGCCGCTGTTCGTGCCGCCCGGGCACGGCCTCGTCTACCTCGCCGGGATCAGCCTCAGCGAGACCGCATTCGTCCGGGCGCGGCCGCGGGCGTTCGTGAGGGCCGTCGCGGTCTGCGCCGCGGCGTGGGGCCTCCTCGGCCTGACCGCGCTGCCGCGCTTCGATCTCGGCGGGGCGATCGGCGTGTCCGTCTTCCTCTTCTTCCTCTGGAAGGGCCGCGCGCCCGCGATCTACGGCGGCGTCTTCTTCGTGGTGCTCTTCCTGGAGCTTTGGGGCACGGCGGTCGGTCTCTGGCAGTGGCACGCGGTGACGCCCGGGCTCGGGCTGCCGATGGGCAATCCGCCGAGCGGCGCGATGAGCGGCTACGTGCTGTTCGACATCGTCGCGATCGCGGTCACCGCGTGGCTGCTGCGTGTTCGGCGCGGCGGGCCGCGTGCGCGAGAGCGCGCAAGGCTTGCAGCGGAACCCGCATCGTCCCGCTGACCGAGCGCGGGTCGGGCAGCTCGTCGCGCAGCAGCCGCTCGGCAAGACGCCAGGCCGGCGGCGTTCGCGCGATCGTGAAGGCCAGGCGGGGGAAGCGGTCGAAGGCCTGCTTCGCCGACCAGGACGCCGACATCATCGGAGCCAGCTCCAGCTCGAGCCGCTCGCCGTAGGGCTCGAGATCCGCCCGGCTACCGCCAAGGAGGTCGAGAACAGCCTCGGCGGCGAGGCGTGAGCTGAAGAGCGCCTCGTAGATGCCGTCGCCGGAGAGCGGGTCGACGAGACCGGCAGCGTCCCCGACGAGCAGCGCGCGTCCCCGCACCAGCGAGTCGCCCACCCTTCGCATCGGCAGGCGGAAGCCGCGCACCGACTCGAGGCTGTCGTACGGGAGCCCATAGCCGGTACACGCCCGCTCGAGGTGCTGCCGCAGGCGGGGGCCCTCCGACCTCCACCCGCCGACCCCGACGTTGACGTGGTCGCCCTTCGGGAAGACCCACGCGTAGCCGCCCGGAACGGTGCCGAGCTCGACCACTGCACGCCCCCGCCAGCGGCCCTCGCGCGCGTGAACATAAGAGACGTTCCCTTCGAGCGCAACTCCGTGCCGTCGCTCGCCGAAGCCGAGCACCTTCGCGGTGAGCCCGTTGACGCCGTCCGCGCCGATCACGACCTGCGCCTGCGCGGCAGTTCCGTCGAAGCGCACGGTCGCCTCGCGCTCCCCGAGCTCCAGCGCCGTCGCGCGAGCCCCGTCCCGGAAGTCCGCTCCCGCGGCCGCGGCCGCTTCGGCGAGGTGCGCGTCGAGCCGCCGCCGCTGGGTCATCAGGACGAGCGGCCTCTCGCCTCCCCGCTCGAACCGCGTTCCGTAGCGGAACCCGGGCTCGAAGCGGTCGACGACCTCCTCGACGACAGGGTCGACCGGGACGGGGAGCTGCTTCACAGCGCGCTCGGTCAGGCCGCCGCCGCACGGCGTGTCCCGCGGGAAGCGCTCGCGGTCGAGCAGGATCACCCGCGCGCCCGCGCGCGAGAGTCGCAAAGCCGCCGTCGAGCCGGCCGGCCCGGCCCCGACGACGATCGCGTCGAAGCGCTCCACCCAGCAAGCGTACGGAAGAACAAGCCCACCTCCCACGTCCTGAAAGCAACCCCAACCGGCTCTTGAAGCGTGAACAGCGCCTGAGTAGAGTCGAACC
>WNGI01007334.1_pt1 | contig 10318 bp, 12 predicted proteins | sample 5400621 | NCBI WGS metagenome assembly WNGI01 (sample SAMN13153374, study PRJNA577476) | soil metagenome | isolation source: 20 cm soil or saprolite under Garry oak tree replicate 1 | place: USA:California | collected 2016-06-15 | reverse complement strand
CTCGCTCTACTTCCTCGGCATCCTCCCGGCACTGCTGGTGCTCTGGATCCGCATCGGCATCAAGGAAAGCCCGCGCTACGAGCGCGTCACCGCGCAGATGCTCAAGGACGGGATGAAGAAACAACTCGACATCCTGTCGCCGGCGCGCGAGTACCCCCGCGAAACGCTAATCGCCTCGCTCGTCTACTTCTTCTATCTCTTCACCTGGCTCGGCTGGTCGGCCTTGATGGGCCGTCGAGCCTGTTCTGGGTGGGACTAGCCACAAACTTCCTCATCACTGGCAGCTTCGGCACCGGGCTTGGCTATACGGCCGAGCTGTTCCCGACCCAGATTCGCGGTACCGGCGTCGGCGCATCCTTCACCTTCGGCCTCGGCGTCGCCTCGCTCGCGCCGATGATCATGGGCTGGATCGCGACCGCCCATTCCGTCGCCGCTGGCCTGCCGTTGCTGGCCTGCTCGTTTCTGCTGCTGGCACCGCTCTTTGTCTGGTTCGCGCCGGACACGACCCGCAAGGAACTTACGGATTTCGTCGGACAGAAAGCTGGTTGATCGCCCAATTGCATGATTGGAATGGCGGCCAGACGGCGAGAATTTCCGGAGCGTGTGAGCATTCTGGCTTGGAGCATTTCAATGGTGCGGTTGGTTCTCCTAGCGATCATCGCGCTTCTCAGCATTTTGCAAAGCCTCACCAGCGCGCCGGCGCAACCCTATCCGGCGCGAACAGTTCGTTTCATCGTGCCGTTCGGAGCCGCCAGTGGAACGGACATTACGGCGCGATTGTTCGCGGATCGATTGGCCGCCCGCTGGGGCAAGCCGGTCCTGGTGGAAAATCGTCCGGGCGGCGACGGCCTGGTCGCGGTTGCTGCTTTCATCGCCGCCAACGACGACCATACGCTTCTGTTCGCGCCCGTCGGGACCTTCACGGTGCATCCTTATGAGCACGAGAAGCTTCCATACGACGTCGAGCGCGATCTGCTGCCGATCGCGAGCGTTTCCGCGATCATCCTCGCCATTTCGAGCTCGGCGTCACTGAAGATTGGTTCGCTGGGCGAACTCGTGGAGCTTGCGCGCGCGCAACCTGGAAAGCTCAACGCGGCGGCCGCCAACGGTAATGCTGATTTCCTGTTGTTTGGCTTCCTCAAGAGCACCGGCCTGCAGATGGCAAAAGTCCCCTATCGCGATATCCTGCAGGCACCCAACGATCTCGCCGAGGGGCGCATTCAGGTATTGATGACGTCATTTGCGGTCGTGCAGCCCCAGATGCAGACCGGCAGGGTCAAGGTGCTGGCGGTGACTAGTCGCAAGCGCGCCCCCAGCGCGCCTGAAGTTCTCACGGTCACGGAGGCCGGCTACCCGGCGCTCGAAATGGAGAGTCTTGTGGGATTATTCGGGCCACGCGGGATGTCGAGCGAGTTGCGCGAACGCATCGCGGTTGCTCTTGGCGAGGTTGCCGTGGCCGATCCGGTCATTGCCACTCGGCTCGCAGCCACCGGGCAGCTCGTCAACGTTCGCGGACCTTCCGAATTCGCCGCTGCAATCGAGCAGCAGCGCGCCAAACTCGCTGAGATTGCCAAAATCCTCGGCATCAAGTCAGCTCAATGAACGTGACGTCGAGCCCTCTTAACGGCCATGTCGGCATGACGACCGCTGAATACAGCCGATGACCGCCGATCCAGCGTCCTCCATCGTTGTCAATAACATCCGCGTCGAGTTGATTGAACGCGGGCGCGGGAAGCCGTTGCTGTTCCTGCATCCTGAAATCGGCATCGAACCGGTCAGCCCGGTGCTCGATCAGCTTGCGAGTCGCACGCGCGTGCTGGCGCCCGTCCATCCCGGCTTTGGACGCTCGGAACAACCGAGGTCCTTCGATACCGTAGACGACCTTGCGTATTTCTATCTCGATCTATTGGAACACCTCGATCTACGGCAAATTATCGTGGTAGGCGTATCGCTCGGCGGCTGGATTGCCGCCGAGATCGCGATCAAGTCGAGCGAACGGCTGTCGCACCTCGTGCTCGCCAATGCAGTGGGAATCAAGGTCGGCGACCGCGAAACGCGAGACATCGTCGATATCTACGCAATTCCCGAGAGCGAGTATGTTCAACTTGCGTATTTCAATCCCGATGTGGGTATCCACGACTACAAGACGTTGCCCGACGCGCGGGTTCTGGCCGCAGCCCGCAACCGAGAAGCGACCGCGCGGTATGCCTGGTCGCCCTACATGCATGATCCCAAGCTTCGAGGACGCCTCCACCGTATCCGCATTCCGACATTGGTCCTGTGGGGAGCGAACGATCGCATTCTGTCCGAGCCTTACGGGCGCGCCTATTGCGCAGCCATTACCGGTGCGCGATTCGAGTTGATCGAACGCGCTGGCCACTTTCCCCATTTGGAGCAGCCCGAGATATTTGCCGATCGCATCTTTTCCTTCGTCGAGGAGACATCGCAATGAGGGTGTACCAATTCACCGAGCAGCCATATCCCGATGCCTGGAAGGACCACGGGGGGTCATTGCGGGTCAATCTTCCCAACCACAAATGCGACCCGACGATCGCCGCCGATCTGTTCCATCGTTATTACGACGAGTGGCTGCTGGCCGATGAACTCGGCTTCGACATCATGCTGAATGAACACCACCAAACCGCGACTTGCATGTCATCGACCGTGATCGTGGGATTGTCGATATTGGCACGCCAGACCAAGCGCGCGCGTCTCCTCGTGCTCGGTTACCCGATCGGTCACCGGCAGGATCCTTTGCGTGTTGCCGAGGAGCTTGCGACCGTCGACGTCGTATCGCGCGGCCGGCTCGACATGGGTTTCATCAAGGGCGTGCCGTACGAATTTCCGTCCTCGAACCAGAATCCGGTCGGTGTAATGGATCGCTTTTGGGAGGCCCATGACTTTATTGTGAAGGCGATGACAAGCCATGACCAGCCGTTCAACTGGGAGAGCGAACACTTCCACTATCGCCATGTGAACATCTGGCCGCGCCCCTGGCAGCAGCCGCACCCCCCGATCTGGAGCACTACCGGCAGCAAGAACAATGCGCGCGTCCTCGGCGAGCGCGGATACGTCATTGCGACGTTGGGTACCGGCTATAACACGCGCGCGCTGTACGACGTCTATCGCGAGGGATACATGTCCAAAGGGCGGCCGGCGCCGGCCGCCGATCGATTTGCCTATCTGGGGCTGGTCGCCGTCGCATCGAATGAACGGGAGGCGCGCGAGCGGGGCGAACGCGTGGCGAGCTATCTGCGCTCGGCCGCCATCGTCTTTCTGCCGTTCCGCAATCCGCCTGGATTCCTATCGGCTGCGGACAATGCGAGGCTCATGCGTGGCGAAACGCCGCCGCGCAGCTATACCAAGGATCGACGTGTCATCGACATGCGCAGCGCGAGCGTACAGGAACTGATCGATGCCGCCATCTTGTTTTGCGGCACGCCTACCCAGGTCTACGACCAGATCGTCGATTTTTGTGAGTATTGTGGCGGCATGGGAAATCTCTTGATGATGGGCCACGCTGGCGCCATGTCGCACGCTGACACAGTCGAGAACCTGACGCTGTTCGCCAACGAGGTTTTTCCGCGGCTCAAGCAATATAAGCAACCATCGGCGACCGCGACTGCCGCCTGACCGCGAAAACGGCGCTGCCAAGACCGAACAACGCCGCGGTTACGAACCGCGGCCGCGGACCTCATCGCACGGCGGATATCTCGTCGGGGAGCCGTGGCATCGTAGCGCTTGTTCTACTTTAGAAGTCCTCAATGTTGATCCACGTATTACTTGCTACATGGCTGCTATTAGATGAACAATGCCAACATACAACACGGGGGGAGTCGATGTCCGACGCGACCGCGCGACGCATCGCGCCGGCGAGGCGAACTGCAAGCGGCCGAGTGAAGGCGGTGCGCCCCAGAACAACCACTCCGGCGCCATCGCCAGCCCCCCGCGACCGGGAGGTTGGTCACCGCAACTTGATGATGTTACATTGTAACATCGTGCCAACTGCGTGCTAATAAACAAGGATTGGGACGCACAAGGCCGACGGAGATGGAACCTTGGCGAACGTATGGACGAAGGATCGAAATCCTGCGCCGGTGGGTTGCGTGAGCGCTGCCTCGTTGCATGGTGCGGCGATGCTCGCATGGCTCGCCGCGCCCGTGCCGGCGCTGGCGCAGGACAACGTCGTGGCCACCGCCGCGCTGCCGCGCGATCTCAGCCCATGGGGCATGTATCTCAACGCCGATCCGGTGGTGAAGGCGGTATTGATCGGCCTTGCCTTTGCTTCGGTCGTCACCTGGACGGTGTGGCTCGCCAAAACCATAGAGATCGTGTTGGCCAAGCGACGTGTGCGGGCGGCACTGAATAAGCTCGTCCGCGTGCGCTCCACCGCGGAGGGGGTCGAGCGGCTTGCCGATGCTCAGGGCGAGGTCGTGCAGTTCCTCGATGCGGCCGTGACCGAGTTGAAGGTCTCCACCGGTTCCACCGACAGAGAAGGCATCAAGGAACGGATCGCTTCGCGCCTCGAGCGCATCGAAGCAAGCTTCGGGCGACGGATCTTGCGCGGCACCGGCGTGCTTGCCACCATCGGTGCGACCGCCCCCTTCGTCGGCCTGTTCGGCACCGTCTGGGGAATCATGAACAGCTTCATCGGCATCTCGAAATCGCATACCACCAACCTCGCGGTGGTTGCGCCGGGCATCGCCGAGGCGCTGCTGGCGACCGCTTTCGGGCTTGCGGCCGCCATTCCGGCCGTGGTGATCTACAACATGTTCGCGCGGTCGATCGCGGGCTACCGCGCGACGCTTGGCGATGCCGCGGCGGAGGTTCTGCGGCTCGTCAGCCGCGATCTCGAGCGCGTTGCTATCGCCCCCACACCGTCTGCGCGCCGAGCAACGCCGTTGTCTGTCGCGGAGTGAGCCCGCGTCTGCAAGCGCGGACTCGAGGATCGTCATGAGCATACGTCTGGATCACGGCGAGGACGCGCTTGACGAAGTGCACGAGATCAACGTTACGCCATTCATCGACGTGATGTTGGTGCTGCTGATCATCTTCATGGTAGCGGCGCCGCTTGCCACCGTGGACATTCTCGTCAACTTGCCGGCATCGACCGCCGAGCCGCAACCGCGGCCGGAAAGGCCGCTCTATCTCACAGTAAAGTCCGACCTCACGCTCGCGCTCGGCGAGGATCCCGTCAGCCGCGATCTCTTGCCCAGCACGCTCGATGCGGCGGCAAAGGGCGATAAGGACACCCGCATTTTTTTGCGCGCGGACAAGGCAGTACCGTACGGCGAGGTGATGGAGGTTATGAACCTCTTGCGTGCGGCCGGTTACCTGAAGGCCGCATTGGTGGGACTGGAGAAACCCTCGGGGCCATGATGGTGTTGAGCGCCGAATACGCCGCGGACCTGCGCCGCTGGCTGATCAGCGGAGCGATCATCGTGTTGGCGCACGGCGGGTTCGCCGCGGGAATGGTCAACTGGCGCGATGAGATCGAACCGGCGGAGCCCGCTGCTGCGATCGTGATCGAGTTCGCGCCGATACCGGCCGGCCCCGCCATGCCGCAGACGAACATTGCGCCCGGACCCGAGCAGGTGATGTCCGACGCCTCGCCCAGCAAGCCGGTCGAGAGCCTCGAGGAGAAGCAGAAAGTCGAAGAAAAGGTCGCATCGAAGCCGGTGGAAGAGCCACCGCCGGAGGTCAAGCCCGCGCCCAATCCGGAACTCGCGGTCGAGCCGCCCCGAGAGGTTCAGGAAACCCCGAAGCGCCAAGAACCGCGGCCGCCGGCGCCCACCACCTCGGCGCCGCAGACAATTCCGGAGCGGACCGCCGCGCTCCCGGCCGCGCCCGCGCAGGGTCAAATCACCCCCCAGAATTCAAGCGTACTGGTGACCTGGAGGTCGCAGATCCTGGCGGTGATCGAACGCAACAAGCGTTACCCCGAGACGTCGGCGCGCCGCGGCGAACATGGGGTTGCCCAGGTCTTCTTCAGTCTCGACCGGCAAGGGCGGCTGGTTGACAGCCGCATCGTGCTCTCATCCGGGGCGAGTGCGCTCGACGAGGAGGCGCTGGCGCTGTTGCAGCGGGCGCAGCCTTTCCCGCCGGTGCCGCCGGGAATCCCGGGCGACCGTGTGAATTTGCTATTGCCGCTGCGCTTCGTGAAATGAAGCTTGATTGAGGAGTCAATGATCCTCGCGCACGCCGGCAAGCTCTTTGGTGGTCCCCCCGGTGCTCGGACCTATTGTCGGCCGCCACGATTGGACCTATTTGATAAGCGTGCGGCCGAACTTCACCGGGCCGGTCAAGCCTAGGGACGTCGATGCCCGAGACGATTTCCGCTACGACACCCCTGCTTTCGCGTCCGCTCATGCTCATCGCGGCGATCCTCGGCATCGTGCTCGCTGCAACGGTGGCGCTCTGGGCGCACTATGGTACCGCAGTGTTCTACGAAATGATCGTCGCAGGGATCGCCGCCTGCTTGTGAACGCTTACGGCAGCCAGCGGGAATCGGTATGACCGCACGCAGCACCCGCATCCTTGTGATGAGCGCGGCATTTCTCGCTGGGCTGGTGCTTTGCTTCGGCGTCGTCCTTATCGTGACCGGAAGGCTCTCGTCTCCGGTCGCGCAGCAAATCGCGGCCATCGGCGGACCGTTCAAGCTCACCGATCAGAACGGGCAAACGGTCACCGACCAGGATTTGAAGGGTCATCCCTTCCTGGTGTTTTTCGGCTTTACCCACTGCCCGGACGTCTGCCCGACGACGCTGTTCGAGGTCTCCGAGATTTTGCGCGCGCTCGGCCCCGACGCGGATCGCACGCGCGCGCTGTTCATCACGGTCGATCCCGAGCGCGACACGCCCGCCGTGATCAAGGATTACCTCTCGAGCTTCGATCCACATCTTTCGGGTCTGACTGGAGATCCGGCCGCGATCGCGGCAGTCGCAAAGGCTTATCGGGTCTATTTCAAAAAGGTTCCGCTCGACGAGGGTGGTTACACCATGGACCACACGGCCATCGTCTATCTGATGGACAAAGCCGGCCGGTTCGTCTCCCCGTTCAATCTCAAGCGGACGACCGATGCCGCGGCCGCGGACCTGCGCCGCTATCTGTGAAGTCGCTAAATCCCGCGATCGAAACGACCGGCGCGCCGGAAGGCACTCCAGCGCCCGGTCGGGGGGTAGGTCGGATAGGCTTTTCAGGAGTGACCATGGACGTCACTGCCACTGATCTGCCTTAACCGGCTCGTCTATAAGCGGGGTCAACCAGTGTTCCTGGGCCCCAGAGGTCGGTCAGAGGTCATCCGTGCCGGAATATTCCTTGCGTGTCCTGATCGGGCGGGTGGCCGTCTGCGTCTTGCTGATTGCGCCCTTTCTCGGCGCCGGTCAGGTGGCGGCAGAGCCGACGGGGGGCCCCCCGGCCGTGCGGGTGCCGGGATTTTGGGACCCGCGCCGCCGGCCGGAAAAGCCCGATCTGTCCCGCATCAGCGTGATCCGGTTCCTCACCGAGACCGACTACCCGCCCTTCAATTTCGCCGGGCCGGACGGCAATCCGCAGGGCTTCAATGTCGATCTAGCGCGCCTGCTCTGCGAGGAGCTCAAGGTCGCCTGTACGATCCAGATGCGCCGCTTCGAGACGCTCATTGCAGCGCTCAACGGCAATCAGGGCGATGCCGCAATTGCTTCTATCACGGCGACCTTGGACATGCGTGCCAAGGTCGATTTCACCGATTCCTATTACCGCACGCCGGCGCGTTTCGTCGCCAAGCGCGACTCCCCGATCGATGATCCGCTGCCTGAGCGGCTAGAGGGCAAGAAGGTCGCCGTGGTCGCCGGCACGGCGCATGAAGCATATCTTAAGGCCCTGTTTACCGAGGCCGAGGTTCGCGCCTATCCGAGCGCGGACGTGGCGCGGCTCGCCTTGCGGGGCGGTGATGTCGATCTCTTATTCGGCGATGCGATCTCGCTCGCCTTCTGGCTCAACGGCACCGATTCCGAGAATTGCTGTTCCTTCCGCGGCGGGCCTTACATAGACAGCCGCTACTTCGGCGAAGGCATCGGAATTGCCGTTAAAAAGGGCAATGACACGATGCGGCTCGCCCTGAATTGGGCGCTGTTCCGCGTCTGGGAGCAGGGTCGTTTTACCGATTTGTGGCTGCGATATTTCCCAATAAGTCCGTTTTGACCCGTAGGTTCCTGCCGGTCGCTGCCCGCTCCTGGGGCTGAAAAAGACTGAGTTGCACTCAATTTTAGCGAACTGTGCAACGATATCGAAGCGCGCCGGTGATTGACTCGCAGCCATGCCAAATGGCCGCTGGAGTGCTGGAAACATGATGAGGCTTCTTGCGCGTTTCGCGCGCGAGGAAGGCGGCGCCACGGTCATCGAATACGCGCTGATCGCGGCCGGCATGTCGGTCGCCATCATCACCGCGCTTTCGGGCCTGGGCTCGAAGCTGAATATGGCGTTCACGTCGTTGCGAGCTGCCCTTCAGTGAGCTCGGTAGAGCCTGTGGCTTCGAGGGCATTGTCTTTTGCAAAACCGACAACTCGGCCCAAATCCGCATCTGAATCTCGCAGGTGAGTGGTTGCACCGTAGGCGTTTTGATTGACGCCAGGGGGTGTGGTTTTTAGTGTCCGCGGCCGGAGAGCCATTAATGTCCACGGTCGAGGCCCACGTCCCAGCCCTGCGCGAGATCGCCGAAAACTCGAACGCCTGGCCGTTCCAGGAGGCGCGCAAGATCGTCGCGCGGCTGAAGAAGCATCCCAAGGACGAGGTGGTGTTCGAGACTGGCTATGGCCCTTCGGGCCTGCCGCACATCGGTACCTTCGGCGAGGTCGCGCGCACCACCATGGTGCGCCACGCCTTTCGCGTGCTCACCGACGACAAAATCAAGACCCGCCTGATCGCGTTCTCCGACGACATGGATGGGCTGCGCAAGGTGCCGGACAACGTCCCGAACCGGGAGATGATGGCGCAGCACATGGGCAAACCGCTCTCCCGCGTGCCCGACCCGTTCTCGAACGACTATCCTTCGTTCGCCGCCGCCAACAACGCGCGGCTGCGTGCATTCCTCGATCAGTTCGGCTTCGAGTACGAGTTTCTGTCCTCGACCGAGTGCTATACGTCGGGCCGGTTCGACGCCACGCTGCTGCGCGTGCTTGAGCACTTCGACACGGTCATGGACATCATGCTGCCGTCGCTGCGCGAGGAGCGCGCGCAAACCTATTCGCCGTTCCTGCCGATCTCGCCGCGCACCGGCATCGTGCTGCAGGTGCCGATTCTGGCGCACGACGCCGGGGCGGGGACGATCACCTACGAGGATCCGGACGCCAAAGAGCGCGTGACGACCCTCGTTACGGGAGGGCGCGCAAAGCTGCAGTGGAAGCCGGATTGGGCGATGCGTTGGGTGGCGCTCGGCGTCGACTACGAGATGGCGGGTAAGGATTTGATCGACTCGGTCAGGCTGTCCGGCGAGGTGTGCCGCGCGCTCGGCGGCACACCGCCGGAGGGGTTCAATTACGAGCTTTTCCTCGACGAGAAGGGCCAGAAGATCTCCAAGTCCAAAGGCAACGGGCTGACCATCGACGAGTGGCTGCGCTATGCGTCACCGGAGTCGCTCTCGCTGTTCATGTATCGCGAGCCGAAGGCGGCAAAGCGGCTCTACTTCGATGTCATCCCGCGCCACGTCGACGAGTACCAACAGTTCCTGGAAGCCTATGAACGACAGGACCTCAGGCAGCGGCTCTCCAATCCGGTCTGGCACATCCATTCGGGCAACCCGCCCAAGCCGGATATGCCGATCTCCTTCTCGATGTTGCTGACCTTGGTAGCGTCCTCGAACGCAGAGAACGCGGAGACGCTGTGGGGCTTCATCGGGCGCTATCGCCCCGGCGTGACGCCGCAGACGCATCCGAAATTCGACGCGCTCGTGCGCTACGCCATCCACTATTTCCGCGATTTCGTGCTGCCGCAGAAGGGATTCCGTGAACCGAGCGAGAGCGAACGCGGCGCGCTGCTCGACCTGCGCGAGGCGCTCGCGCAGCTTCCCACTGACGCCAGCGCCGAGGACATTCAGCAGGTAGTCTACGAGATCGGCCGGCGCGAGCCGTTCCTCGACAAGACCGGCAAGATCAAGACCAAGGACGGCAAGCCGGGCGTCGCGCTCGACTGGTTCAACATGCTCTACCAGGTACTGCTCGGCCAGGAAAAAGGCCCGCGGTTCGGCTCGTTCGTGGCGCTCTATGGCCTCAAGAATACGATCGACATGATCGACGGCGCGTTGGCGAGATCGGCATAATCATTCCGCAATGGCCCCTTCCAC
>WNGI01006969.1_pt1 | contig 10318 bp, 7 predicted proteins | sample 5400621 | NCBI WGS metagenome assembly WNGI01 (sample SAMN13153374, study PRJNA577476) | soil metagenome | isolation source: 20 cm soil or saprolite under Garry oak tree replicate 1 | place: USA:California | collected 2016-06-15 | reverse complement strand
AACTCGCATAAATTGAATTTCCTTCCCACACGCTTTTGCTCTTGTTCACGCAGGCGGTTGATGATCGACCAGCCGAGCGCGTAGCCCATCGGCACCGACGGCGACTGGCTGTACCAGTTCAAGTCGCCGCAGGCTTGCGCGCGCGGAAAGTGCAGCTCGCGCACCATCAAGTCGGCGGCTTCGTCGTAACTCATGCGGCCGGTTTGAGTCTTTACGTCGATGATGATTCTCAGCGCGCGCCAGAGGCGGTCCTTGAGCATGACGAAGCGGTGCTCTTTGCTTTTGAGAAAACCTTGCTCCTGCATGAGCTGCTCGCAGTAGAGTGCCCAGCCTTCGTAGAAAACGGAAGATTCATTCATTAGCCGCGGCAAAGTAGAAGCAGCAGGAGTGCAATTGGCAATGGAAAACTGCAAGTGGTGGCCGGGGTAGCTTTCGTGCACCGAAGTATTTTCCAGACCGACCCAGTTGTGCTCGCGCAGCAAGTCATCGTCCGTGACGGGTGTCACGTAATAATAACCGACCTGATCCGCATCCTTCGGCGATGGCGATAAATACGCTGCGAACGGGATTTCATGACGGCGAAACTCCGGGGTGTGGACGACGTGCAGTTCTTCTTTGGGCGGAAAGGAGACGAGGTTTCTTTCTTTGACGAATGCCCGCGCTGCTTCCATAGCTTTTAGATACGTCGGCAGAACTTGTTCGATCGTCGGATGGTGCTCTTGTATCTTTCGCGCCGCTGCCTCGACGCCTTTGCCGGGAGCCAACTCGTCGGCGAGCGATTCGAGTTCTTGCTTGGTGCTGGTAAAAAGACTTTCGCCAAATGCGAGCAGACTGGCAGCGTCGTGATCGAGAAAATGTTTTTTCTTCAAGAGTAGATCGTAGTGTTCCGTGCCCACCGCGTAGACGCCGTGGCTGCGCGGCAGCAGATCGCTCTGGAGAAAAGACGCAAACTCGCCGACCGCGTTTTTCGCATTATCGAGCGCCGTTTTGAGCGCGTTCGGATCGATGCCCGCGCTTTGTACTTTGGGGTGGTCTGGCAAGGTTTCCAAAAAACCGACGGCGCCTTTGGCGCCCTCGATCGCCATCTCCGTCCAAAGCCCCGGCGGGTTTGCGTCTTTGCGGCTCAGATTGTCGATGCCTTGCCGAATGAGAGCCGGCGTCCCGTTCAAACGGCTCAAGAGATTGCCTGCCAAGTCGTTTGTCGCACGAACGGTGAGGATATAGATGGCATCGATCGGTGAATAGGTATCGGGCCACTTTAGACGGTAATCCTCCTTGGCGTGCTCGAATTTCTGAATCGTGAGTTTTCCTTCGAGCAGGGCGTAATCGATGGCTTCATCTTGGTCGAGGTCACGGGTCGTAAGCTGCCGCAACTGCCGCAGCGAGTCATCGACGAACGCGGTTTCCGCGCGGTAACTCTCGTCGGAGTAGTCGTTCAGCAGATGATCGTAGCCTGGGATGCCGTAATAGATGGCGTCCGTGGGGTGAAGCTCAAAATATTTTTTAAAGTAAGCAGCGCAAAATTCCGTGAACTGGGACATTCGATGTGATTATCATCTTACGGCAGACGCTGCAATTTTGGTTAGTGACTCAGTTTGGTGCCAGATCCTTCACTTCGTCAGACTGTGTAAAAAAACTGTATTGGGAGCCCTTCGACTAAGCTCAGGGCGAACGGATAAATGCTTCATGTCCAACGAGCCCCCACCGTTCGTGGCGAGCTCTGGTCCACCCAAATAAAATTTTGACGCGGCGATCGCAAACAAATCTTCTCTGCGTGCACCCAACGGCCAAAAGATTCCGCCGTCCCGAGATCGCTCAGCACAATCTCAGGGCGGATTGAGAAGATGGCGGACAGATAAGGCACCACGGCAGCTCAGTCATCTGAATTCAGCTCATGGAGCCCCGCACTGCCAGGGCCGTTTCGCGCTCCGATTCTTACAATGACTCTACGCGAGGTTCTCGCTAGGCACGGGGGGATGAAACGCGAAGACACGCCTTCCCGACCGCGGGGTGTCGTCGTTCATCGGCGGCGCCAGCAGCACTGGGTAGGGTAGCTTCTCGATCATTCGAAGCAGCTTGCGGTTTGCCAAGTTGCGAAAGAGAAAACGGTTGCGAAGTTCGAGGACGACAAGATCGATATTCTCCTCGCGGGCCACGGCAATGATTTCTTTACGGACGGTGCCGAGCCGCACTAGCCGCTTGAGCTTTACCTGTTCCGCGTCGCGCACGGTTCGATCGATGAAATTCCACAAATCGAGGGCTCGTTCGCGGAGCAAAACATCGATCGGACGGTACGGCGGCTCGGCCCCAAAAAAAGGCCAGCCCTCCGGTGGCATGATGAAGGGCAGTAACCCATCGTCTCCGGTGAGGTCGTCGAGGACATGCAGCGCGATGATTTCTGCGTTGATTTGTTTTGCCAGGGAAGAAGCGTATTTCAGCGCTTTCCCCGACTCCGGGGAAAAGTCGATCGGAACTAATAGTTTTTTGACGTTACCCATGGTTCCTCCGATTGATCGTTGTCGATAATTATTGATATTGCGAAACGGCGCCGAATATCGACGCGATCGAGGCCGGGATTGTTGTTATCAAACTGTCAGCCTTGTTTTAAATTGAGCGCAATTGCTATGCCACAGACCATCGTCAGAATTTAGCGCCAAATCGCGGCCTAACTTTCTTTTTATTCGAATACTGCCTGTTTCTCGAACAGGCAGTGCTTAAAGAGTAAACATCTCAGGCGCTATGAACGGTGTCAGTCGCCGAACGACGTTTGAGGCTGAATAGAAGCGCTGTAGGGAGTTGACGCGGTGCTGTAGGGTTAACGATGAAGTGAATGTTACGAGGAGGTAACAGTACGACGCGCTGCGAAATCTGTCAGTCGGAATCAGAAAGTTGATAGCCTAGAATTTTTTACATAATCGTGTCACGCCGGCACCGTCACGCCGCTCGACGATTGCCGTTGTCAGCGACGAAAATTAAAGGATTGCACGGATCGTTCGACCTCGCGTTACGCGTTCGCACCGTGGTCTAAATTCTAACTCCGGCCGGCAAGCTTGCGTCCCTGTTCGAGAACACCGAAGGAGCGCGGCGCCGAGGGCATGAGAAATCGATAGCCGTCCGCTACCAGCCGCTCGATGTTTTTCCCATCGGGATGGGGATGGCCGCAGGGCACGTTGTGTTCTTTGCAGATCGCGAGAATGCGATTGATTTCCTTGGCCACGACCGGGTGTTCATAGTCGCGCGGATGACCCAGCTCCTGGCTCAGGTCGCCTTCGCCGATCAAGACCACGCCGATGCCGGGAACCTCTTTGAGAATCTTCGGCAAGTTTTCGATGGCGCGAGTCTCTTCGCATTGAATGACGACAAGAACTTCACCCTGCGGGTCGAGCGGCCACACGTCGGCGCGCTTGTAATATTCTTGCTGCGTGAGCCCCCAGTAACGCGCCGCGCGCGCGGGCGCATCGCCGCGAATACCCGGTGGACTATAATTCGACGCGGTGGACAAGCGCGGATAGCGGCAGGCGCCGACGGCGTTCCAGGCTTCTTCGACTGAGCTTACATGCGGGAAGATAATTCCGAAGACGCCGATATCGAGCACCTGCTTGGCGATCCAACTATTCATCTCTATACCGTTGGGTGGCACGCGCACCATCGGCGTGACCGCGGGAGTCAGCGTCGCGCGATCGACGATCTGGCGCCGGTCGAGCATGAACTGCAATGCTTGGCGCAGTCCGGGAAAGTCGAGGGGCGCGTGTTCCATTTCGAAGGCGACGCCGTCGAGTTTGGAACTTGCCATGGCGACAGCGCTCTCGATATCTACGGGGGTGAAGGCGACGAACGCGGTTTGACCTTGCTCTAAGGCTTTGATTACGCCGTTGAGGCGGGGTATGTCTGGCATAGGTTAAACTCCTTACGAACCGTTCAAGCCGTTCAAAATGTTCAAGCCGTTCAAATCGTTGAAAACCGGCATTTCAGATTCTCGACCTTTTTAGTTTTGAACATTCCGTTGAAGATTGCTATAGCAAAGCGGCGTGGAGCTGACAATCAGCGTTTAGCGTTTGAGATTTCTGAACGTCTTGAACGGAGCGCAGCGATTGAACGTTTTGAACGACTTGAACGGGCTGATTTCTACGTTTTGAACTTTGAGGAGGTTCTATGATCATCGACTCGCATACTCATTTCACCACCGCGCCGGCGCAACTTCAGGCCTACCGCGGGCAACAAGTCACCAACCTCGCGAAGCCCGTACCCGCCAAGCTCAACATCAGCGATGAGGAAGTGGCGCGTTCGATGCAGGGTCAGCTCAACCGCATGAAAGAGGGCGGCATCGACCGGCTGATGTTTTCGCCGCAGGCGGGCGCGATGGGACATCACTTCGGTTCGCCGCTGGTGAGCCGTTACTGGACCGAGGCGTGCAACGATTTGATCGCGCGGGTCGCCAAGCTTTTTCCGGACAAGATCTCGCCGGTCTGCCAGCTGCCGCAGTCGCCGGGCGTCGCGCCGACGGAATGGGCGGACGAGCTCGACCGCTGCGTCAACGACTTGGGCTTCGTCGGCTGCAACGTCAATCCCGACGTGGCCGGGGGGCGTGAGCCGCTGACGCCGTCCATGGGCAGCGAGTGGTGGTATCCGCTGTGGGAGAAGCTCGTCAAGCTCGACGTGCCGTGCACGGTGCACGCCAGTGCCTCCCTCAATCCGGCGATGCATCTGACCAACGCCTATTACATCGCGCACCACAATTCCGCCGCCGTGGAGATTCTCAAATCGCGGGTGTTCAAAGATTTTCCAAAATTGAAAATCATTATCCCACACGGTGGCGGTGCGATTCCCTACCAGTGGAACCGCCAGCGCGGCATGCACGTGAAAGAAGGGCTCGAACCGTTCGAAGAAGCGGCGCGCCGCGTCTACTGGGACATGGCGATTTACGACAAGGAGTCCATGGAGCTTCTAATCAAGCGCGTCGGCGCCGACAACGTGCTCTTCGCCACTGAAATGTTCGGCGCAGTCAACGCCATCGATCCCAAGACCAGCAGAAACTTCGAAGATCTCGTGCCGATCTTTAAGTCCATCGACTGGCTTACCGATGAGGAACGCTACAAGATCACCGAAGGAAATGCCAAAAAAGTTTTCTCGCGGATGTCGGCGTCGACAAAAGTGTGAACAGCCGAGAAAAATTTCTCGGCCATTTTATGCAGTCAAAAAAGCATTAGCGTGAATGAGAGGGTTTACCTGAATTCAGCTCGTCCGCTCGAGGGACACGATCACACGTGAGTAATCATGATCGTATGCAGAAAGGGCAGTGATCGGCTCCAGCACCGCGGCTTTCAACGCGCTCGATAACTTTATTTCGAACTCGTCACCGGCGGGCGGTCCGGCACCACGTTGGTCACCGCCGGAGATCTTTCCAGGATCCTCAATGCGTCGACTCCGACACGAAGCGCGATACCGGGGATACTTTGATACAGGCGCATTACCTTGAAGCGCGTACCAGCCAGTTCCGCCAGAATGTAACCCTGAGCGTCGTAGATTGCGGTTCGTTGCAAGGCCAGAAGCACGTCACTCAATTGATCTTCGCGCTGCCACGGTGTCCGTAATCCCGCGAGCACGAGAACGGTGCCGTCGGTCGCGGCGCGTTTGAAGAGCTGGAACGGTACTTTCTCCGTGACGGCGCCTTCCGCATGTTTGGCGGTCGATTCACCCCATGCGCGATTGTCATCGCGCGTAATCGCCAAGCTCAATGGTGAGCGATCGAGCAAGACATTGGTCACAATCGGCAACCTCGCCAACTCGGCCAAGGCATCTGCGCCTACTTCCAAGGCGATGCCGGGAACTTCTTCATAGCGGCGTAGGAGCTTGTAGTTCTTTTTCTCCAACGTAGTCAGGAGATCGCTTTGAATCGACGCGATGGCCGTACGCTGCGAGCGTAACTCGTCGTCGCTCAGTCTTGATTCCATTTCCCAAGGCACCTTTAAGCCAACCAGCACCATGACGGTGCCGTGGGCGGCGGCCTCGTCGATCACTTCGCGCGGGATTTTTTCTTGACTTCGCGCGGCCGAGAAAGGCGCAGCGAGGAGTAGGAGGACAACACAACAACTCGTCCCTAGGAATCTTTGGCTCCGAACGGATGACTTCATAAGCACTCTCGATCCGATTTTTCGGCCTGCCGATTTAAGGGAAAAAAAGCAAAGCAACGCTTACCCGGAGATGATTGTATACCCCGGTGGCACAGGATGTCTAGATATCTTCAAGCGGTGCTTTAAAGGCGATTGCGCGCCATGGTGATCGTCGGAAAGCGAATGATGTTGAACCCCTGACTGGGCTTTGATATTCGGGGTTCGAGAATATCTTTCTTAAAGATGAGCTTGCCGCGTGTGTGCGGCACGAGGGAGGTTAAATCGTATGCCGACCATCGATTCGGATGCTCACGTGGTTGAATCGGAGCGCACCTGGGACTATATCGACAAGGCCGATCAAAAATATCGCCCGTTGATCGTCAAGCCGCGCGGGGAGAGCGGCGGCGAATATTGGTACATCGACGGCAAGATCCGCGGCCTGGTGCGGGTCGTTCTGACGGCGCAGCAGGTCGCCGACGTGGCCCAACGCACCGGCCGCGACATGAACAGTTCGCAAGAAACCCGAGAAATGGAAAACGTGGCGGCGCGGCTCAAGCACATGGACGAGCTCGGCATCGACATCCAGGTGCTTTATCCAACTATGTTCATCGAGCAGATCGCCGACAAACCCGAGTGGGAGATCCCTATTTCAAAAGGCTACAATCGCTGGCTCGCCGACATTCATGCACAAGGCCAGGGGCGGCTGCGCTGGATCTGCGTCCTGCCGCTGCTCGATATGAGCGCGGCGCTGGAAGAGCTTAAATTCTGCGCCCAGCACGGCGCCTGCGGCGTCTTCATGCGCGGTATCGAAGGCCAGCGCATGATCACCGATCCATATTTCTACCCGCTCTACGAAGAGATGAGCCGCCTCAACCTCGCCGTCGGTGTGCACGTCGGCAACGCCAATCCGTACGTGATCGATTTGGTCTCGCAGTACAACGGCGGCGGCAGTTTCTGGAAATTTCGTATACCGGTTATCGGCGCGTTCCACTCGGTGATCATGAGCGAGGTGCCGCGGCTTTTTCCAAAGCTGCGCTTTCACTGGGCCGAAGCCGCCGCGCAGTGGATTCCCTACGTCGTTAAAGACTTTCAACGCCGCTGGGGCGCTATCGGCAGAGCTTTGCCGGAAAACCCGCTCAAAGAATATCGCCAGTTCGTCTCGTGCCAGACCGACGACGACGTCGATTATATTTTCAAATATTCCGGCGAAGAAAACCTCGTCATCGGCACCGACTACGGACACAACGACCAATCGACCGAGATCGAGGCGCTGCGAAATCTGAAGAGTCAGGGCAGTATCACGCCGCGGCAGTACGAGAAGATTACGTATGATAATCCGAAGCAGCTATTCGCGCTGTAATAAGTAGCCAGGCGCATGTACTCTGATCAAATCGTCTCGACGTTTGTTGAAGCCGCGCGATGCCATGGAGGTACGATTTCTCCACGAACCAGTCCGTCCGTGAGTGCCGAACTCGAAGCACGTTTGTCATTTCGTCTTCCGCATTTTTATCGGAAGCTGATCGATGGCTACGAATTTTTACCTTTTGCGATAGGGCCGGTCGAATTTTTTGGTGCCTTCGGCAGCAGGGACGATCCCGATGACATCGAGTGCCGATTGTTTCGTGACCCAATATTTGTGTCCGTCCTGGTGCCTGTCCGCCTGTTCCACTTTGCGAGGCCCGACACAGGTTCTTATGATCCTGTGTGCGTTGATCTCTCTACGCCAGGGTCGATTGACGGTCCGGTTGTAACGCTCGACCACGAAGCAATCCTGTGTCGTTCGACGGTGTGCGTCGTAAGGCGCGTGGCTCGTTCGTTACAACAATTTATGGAAAATGCGAGCGGCGCATAACGATCAGTGTGCAGCGAGCCAAAAGACGGTCATGCCAAGACGCCAGAGGATCGCATGCGGTTCCGTAGATTAATTCCCAGAGCGGTTTACATCATCACCGCTTTGCTTTTCTTCGTCCCCTTTTCCATATTGCAGCTGCAAGCCGCTGAGATTTCTTCGCGTCAAAGCCAATGGGAAATGACTTTGGCGGCGGCCAAAAAAGAGGGCAAGGTCAATGTCTACATGTATCGATACGGCAAGGTTCTCGATGTCTTCAGAAGCGACTATCCAGAAATCCGGCCTTTTCTGCTGGCGGGCACCGGCGCGCAGATCATCACGAAGATCATGGCGGAACGGCGGGCCGGGAGAAATCTCGCGGATGTCATCGGACTGGGCTCTTCGAACTATCGAATCTTGCACCAGCAAGCAAAGATGCTCGAGCCGATCCAGGCCGCGTTGATGCTTCCCGAAGTGATCGACGAATCGCGTTGGTTCGGGGGCAAGCATCGTTATCTAGATCCTGACGGTAAATACGTCTTCGCCTACTTGGCCAACGCAAGCTACGCGCAACTTTACTACAACACGAACCTGATAAACCCGAAGGAGTTCACTTCCTACTACGATCTGTTAAAGCCAAAATGGCATGGCAAGATTGTTGCCTTGGATCCGAGATCAAAGACTGAGATCGGCGGCACTATGCAATTTCTCTACTACAATCCGGAACTGGGCCCCGCATTTATCAAGCAATTTTTCGGCAACAAGGCAATTACTTTCAGCCGCGACGCGCGTCAAATGATCGACTGGCTGGGCCAAGGGAAGTTTGCGCTCTGTTTCGGTTGTTCCGGCGCGCTCAAGGCGAAGAATCAGGGATTGCCGATCGAATCGTTCGACACCAGTCGGTGGAAAGAAGGAGGGACCTTCTCGGCGGGCGGTGGCACGCTCTCGCTTCCGAAACAATCTCCTCATCCGAACGCGGCAAAAGTCTTCATCAATTGGTACCTCTCGCGCAAAGGCCAGATGGCATTGCAGAAGCTCGGCGACCCTGACGAGCCGCCCAATTCCGCGCGCACGGATATACCCAAGGACGAGGTTCTTCCTCAACATAAACTTTTCGAGGGCGGGCGTTACTTTGACGTTACGCTGCCGCAAAACGAAGATGTAGAAAGCGCATTTAAGATCGCGGCCGAGGCGATGGAGGGAAGATGAAGCTGGTGATAATGCGGTGAATGGCCGGCAGCAATGCAAGTGATGCAATACAACTCGGCAAGCGGAGGAGTCACACGTCATGAAACAAACATACAAAGGCTCTTGTCACTGCGGTAAGGTTCGGTTCGAAGTCGATGCCGATCTTGACCATGTTCGAGTTTGCGATTGCTCAATATGCCGTCGAAGAGGTGCACTCAATCACCGCGTCGAGGAGCAAGATTTCCGCTTGTTAACACCAGTAGAAGAACTTTCCCTGTATCAGTGGCATACGAAAACTGCCAAAGACTATTTTTGCCCTGACTGCGGTATTTTATCGTTTCGTCGTCCGCGAACGGCCCCTCACCTATGGACGGTCAATGTACGTTGTCTTGACGGTGTCGATCTATCATCTATCCCCATCAAACATGTTTACGGAAGCCGACTCGATTAAGATTGTGAGGTGTTATGAAATTACTTAGGGTTAATATTGGCACAGCACTCGTCATTGTTGGTTCTCTTTACGTCAACAGCGTGTTCGCTCAGCAAGCGCCGTCCAAGAGGAACTACGAAGCGGAGATCCAGGCCGCGCTCGAGTCGGCCAAGACTGCGGCAGGATTCGAGCACCTCGGCACTTTGGTACGGACTTGTCTCTTGCCTCAGAGCGGCGGCGAAAACTTGACCGACAACGTGCCGGCTTACGTCACGAATCCCGCTAGCGCGCCGGTGCGTGCCACCTGGTACGCTGAGCCTGCTAAGGTCTTTGACAATCTCTACTTCGTCGGCGGCAAGCTCCACTCATCTTGGGCGTTGACGACGAAAGAGGGGATCATTCTCATCGACACGATCTATCCTTACAACTCCGAGGAATTGGTCATCGGCGGCATGCAGAAGCTGGGCCTCGATCCAAAGAACATCAAGTATGTCCTCATCTCCCATGCCCATGCGGATCACATCGGCGGCGCCGAGATGCTGCAGACCCGGTACGGTGCGCGAGTCGTCATGGGCGGACCCGATTGGGAATGGGTTGAGAAATATCCGAACCGATACAAGACGATGGCGCCGAAACGCGACATCGTCGCCGCCGACGGCATGAAGATAACACTGGGCGACGCAACGGTGACCATCTGGCTCACCCCTGGTCATACGCCGGGCACGCTCTCCTACACTTTTACCGTGTTGGACCGCGGCAAGC
>WNGI01006965.1_pt1 | contig 10321 bp, 11 predicted proteins | sample 5400621 | NCBI WGS metagenome assembly WNGI01 (sample SAMN13153374, study PRJNA577476) | soil metagenome | isolation source: 20 cm soil or saprolite under Garry oak tree replicate 1 | place: USA:California | collected 2016-06-15 | reverse complement strand
TCAACGGAATAGCGAAGTAGGTCGCCAAGAGGTGCGCCTTAAGTCCGCGCTCGAACATCGCGTCCCAAAGCCGCAGCGGGGCCTTCCAGAAGTACGCCGGCATGAGGCGTGCAACTTCGTAACCTCCCCAGGCATTATTAACGAGGATATCCAGCCGCCCTTGCTCTTCGCGAACTCTCTTGAAGAGAGCTTCTACTTCGTGCTCATTCGCGTGATCGCATCGCGCCGAAATACCGGTCCCGCCGCGCCGCGTGACTTCCTCAGCCGCGTCATCGATTGTGCCCGGCAGGCCATCGGTGGTTGGCTGTCCCCTGACACTGCGGCCGGAGACGTAGACCGTTGCACCGTGCTCGCCGAGGACGGCCGCGATAGCACGGCCTGCGCCGCGGCTGGCACCGGTGACGACTGCAAGTCGACCAAGAAGGTCTAATTGTTTCTTGCGGCCCCTTTGTGCACTCATCGGCAGCCTCCTCCGCGTTCGAGCTGTTAGCAGCGCGACCTTGCCTCGATTTGGTCTAATCACTCGACATACTTGAACAGAACGTCATCGCTACAAGACAGCAGCGCGATTCAATGGCGAATTCCATCAATGCCGACATCGCCCGCCAGGCGACTGTGGCTAGCGATCTGTCTCAAGCCACTGGCACCTTGAACGACTCGCTCCAGTACTTCCGCATACCGTAGTCAAACCCACTAGCCCAACTCATCACTAAGCAGTTGTCTAACTAGGACGACGGGCCACTGCCATGAGGTGGGCACTGGCCGCTTGCACGGAAGGTTCTCGCTCGATCAGCGACAGAAACTCCATCAGGCTCTTTCGCTGTACCGGGTCGTCCCAAGCCCCGTGGAACAGAGCGGCACTCCAAACCGGACCTTCGATCGCAACGATCTGGACATCGCCGAAACCGCCAGCATGAACTTCGGCTGCCAAGTCTTCGGGGCGATGAAAGTAGGCTGTGGTGAAGTAGGCTGGGTGGTTCGTCGGGTTGCCGGAGCTGGCGGAAGGGACCGGCCGAGTATCGCTTGCGTCCGAAGCCGTTCGAGCTCGCCACGGTCGCCCGATAGACGCTGCGATTCTCGGCTCTGTAAATAGTGCGTCTCGACTTCTTTGCGTATGAGTCGAATGCGCGCTTCCATATACTGCTTATGACCCTCCCTCTCGGCCCCTCGGACTAGGAGGCTACCTCCCATCCTGTCGAAGGAGCAAGCGCGATGTAAACTGACTTTCCGCAGTTCATTTATCAGGCGAGCACCAAGTCCTGACCGCACCTCGGCTTCTTCGATGCGATGGCCAGATGCGAATTTGGGCACTTCAGGTCAGCACAACTTTCTGGCATCGCGAACGACCGCCTGGGTCTCTTGAGGATATCGTTTCAGCAACGTTTCAAGCGTTCTCATCGAATTCGCTGGTGCACAACCTGCCCCTCGGCCCTACTTAGCAACGGTTTCACGAAGACCAAACGAATTACCTTCTGTATCGAGAAATATCGCGAACGGTCCCCACCCCATGTCCTTGGGCGGTTGTTGAAACGTCACGCCGCGCGACGACATCGCTTCATATTGTTTTTGAATGTCCTCGCATTGAAATACCACTGACGGTTTCCGTTCTGCCCAATTCTGCATCATCGATTTCGGAAACAACACGAGACAGGATTCCGCATCGGGACTACCTACTTCGATCCAGCTCGCGTTCTCAGTCATTCGTTGTTTCCGGCGGACTAGGAACCCGACTTTTTCGGTCCAGAATTTGAGAGCTTCCGGCTGGCTCTCGACATAAACTGCGGCCGTCGCAATTTTCATAAATCCGCTTTCTTGCAGGGCCTTCCCGTTCGACAACATCAGTCCGCGGAACAAGGAGTCGCTGACGCCCGAGGCTCTCCAGCCTAGTTCCTGACGCTCCGTTCAGGCTTGGTATACGACCAATGGGAATGGATGATCTTCCAATTCGCGTCGATCCGGCGATAAACCTCAGTGCTGTTCCAGCGAATTGTGATCGGGGCCGTCCCACCCGGCGGCGTACCTTGATCAACAAGGTTGAATGTCAGCACGGCGACGTCGCCGCTGCGCTGTACCTGGGGATTGATCATCTCGTACCGATCGATCTTGACCTTGCCGGTGATCGGGGCCAGCAAGACTTTGATCGCTTCGAGCCCGTCAGTCCGGCGCTCTTGGCTCGGATCGAAATAGGTCGCCTCAGGCGCCATTATTTCAAGGTATGCTTGCGGATCGCCTTTGCCCCAACGGTCAAGGGCACCGCGTTCCATCGCGATAATCTTCTCCGATGAACGATCCTCGGAAGTTTCCTGACTAAGAAGCAGAAAAGCGGATGCCAAAAGACAAACGGCCAGCAAAATCAGTCTTCGCATAGCACCCTCTCATCCAAATTCTAATTACCGCCCTTCAGCACTTGGTCCGTAAATCGCGGGGGCACAGTCCAGCCCATGAGGTCGCTATTTGAACTGAGCTCGCTTGGCGCCCCATTGCTCCGGAGCAACATCGGCGATCGACTCCGAAAATGTCCAGCGGTGGCCGGCAAGATCCTCGACCGTGTACAGCCTCTCTCCGAAAGGCATGTCCTTGGGCGCGTGTATGATGCGCGCCCCCCATCGCTTCGCCTGTTCAAAATGCTGGTCGACATCTTCAACGTGCACGAGAACATATTGGCTGACCTCCTCCCCGTGCGGAGGCCGAAACTGCGCTCCCGACGCTCCTATCATGAGATCGCCAGTGCCGATCGAGAGCTGCGCGTGGGTGATCTTACCGCCGGCGTCAGATGCGCGCAGGCGCTCGCTCAGTCCAAAGGCTCGGCAGAGCCACTCGATTGCTTTGTCCACATCCTCGTAAATCAAAACAGGTACGATAGTCGCAGCGGGTGCCGACCGGTTCATTATCTTTTTCTGATGCGGTAACCCTGGGGTCCCCATATTCGCCTCCTGCGCTCGAGTTGCACTTCTCATTGCACTCTGTGAGCCTTCGCCTTACTGACCTTTTCGATAAACCTGGCGACGCCGTCATCCGCCAGTTTCGGCTGATCCTCCAGAATCAGCGCCCGGGCGTTCGGAATCGTCAGTAGTTGTATGCGTGAATTCTTGGAAAATGCCTCCCACGAATCCTGAAAACTAGCCTTGAACCAGCTCGTGGCGGAATCGGCAAGCAGCCTCTCGTTGAACCCGGGCCTGAGCGCCAGTAGTGGCGCCTCGAGGTTGGCCAATTCAGCACTGTGATCTGAGGCCATGAACTCGCAAAGGTAGCGAATCTTCACCGGCAGCAGAGTGGCCTCCGCCTGCTGCCTTACCTGCTCGGATCGCACCGGATCGTTCGCAAACATCTCGGCAGGGTAGTTGTTGCTTTCCCATGTCTCATGGGTGACGTACTTAAACCACTTCTGAGCCCAACCTTCATTCACGATTTCGACCCGCTCTTCGCGGGTCGCTGGCGTCTTCCGGGTCGGATCTTTGGGCGATGGGAAAGACTGCACCGGCATACTGGCGATCTCAATAATTCCGCCGAGCGCCTCGGGGTGCTGGGCCGCCAGCTCCTCGGCGGCCAGCGACCCGGGAAAACCGTGCGCAATGAGTATGGGCTTGTTGAGTTTTTCTCTGTTGATCAGGTCGAGAATGTCGCGCTCCAGCCGCCGCGTCCAGCTGAATTCGCCAAAACTGGTCGTTTCTGAAGGTAAGGGGCGCGCCGGAGTTCCATTCAGACCCGGTGGTGTAAGCACATAGAACTCGTATTGCGACTGGTTTCGTGCCATGAATCCATCAAAAATCTCTTTGCCGGAATAAACACCCGGAACGAGAATCAGTTTCTCGCGACCGTGTCCCTTCTTGATAATCAGTGGTTGCTGATGGTCTCCCAAAGTTTTGTAATCAGAAGGGAAGCGGAAATTGTTGCCGCTCACATCGATTTCGCGAAGTCCCCGTGCTGGCCGGGGCAGAGAGAGATCAAGAGTGACCGATCGCGTGTTAGGAATGTCATCATTCCACTGCTCACGCGAACCAACGGCCGCGATTAGATTCATCTTCATCTTTTCTGTTACCTCCGTGCGCTTCACGCCGATCAGGATGGAATCGCCTTGCACACGGATTTCCAGATTGTTCTGGAACAAATTGTTAAAGTTCTTGGCTCTTGCTCCGGCTGCATCGCCCACACCGGTCGTGCCCTTATAACCGCCATTTTCTCGCGTCACCTGGACGGTTACCAGCCTGTCGAACTGGAAATCTTTGTTTGCGCCCCACCAGTTGATCTTGGCCGCCGCATCAGTTCCAGTATCGACGGCAATGCTCACGCCGAGGGATTCTTCATTAGGCTGGCCATAAAGGCTCACGCGGAACCAGAGCAGATCCTGCTCTTTCTCATGGCGGTAGGAAAGCTGTGCCGCGTCGGCCAACGATGGATCGCGACCATCGTCTTTCGGGTCGACAGCAAGAACAGTCCACACCTGAGCCATCGTTCCGACAGGCACAACAACAACAGAAGACAAAAGCAACAGGATCTTTGGCACCGAAAGTAACCATCGTTGACCGATCATCAGGTCCTCCATCTTCATTCGCGGTTCCAAAATTGGACCACCAAGCACTCTGGGGCCAGACGCTTTCGGTGAACCGGCTAATTCTCTCGGTCAATGGTGAGCTGGGATGGGGAGAAGTTGAGATAATCTGGGCGAAATGGTCCACAAGCTGATCAAGCGATGCGCCATCGCTTTGGCCGCATGGCTGCCGTTCTTCACGATCTGGCTCTTAGTTGCTATGTCGTTCGCGCGCGATCGATTTGCCGCGGTTCTGATCGGAAGCTTGGTCTCCATGGGAAGCGCGGGCCTGCTGGGCATCGCTGTCTGGTACGTCTGTCAGCGTTGGCCTTGGCCTCTCGGGTTCAGATTGAACTTCTATTTACTTCAAGTCTCCTTGGCAGTGGCGTACGGAGTCGCTTGGACTGCCGTGGTCTATGGACTTGAGTTCCTGCGGCGTGGCAGCACTGCGCAGGCTTTCTGGTCGTGGTCCGCTCTGGGTCGGCAGATGTTGATGGGAATTTGGTTTTACGCGGTGTTCGCAGGCATTTCCCATGCCGTACAGACGCGGAATCGGTTGCACGAAAAGGAGACGCTTGCTGCGCGTGCCGAGGCGCTGGCCGCATCGGCGCGCCTGGACGCAATCCGCGTCCGTTTGAATCCACATTTCCTGTTCAACGCTCTTCACACGCTGGCCGCTTTAGTAAAGTTTCGCCCGGCGATGGCGGAGGGTGCGATCGAGCGTCTTGGAGACATGCTGCGCTACACGCTGAAAGAAGATGGTCGCGAGCTAGTGGAATTTTCCGAGGAGTACGACTTCACTCGTCAATATCTTGCGTTGGAGCAGCTGCGCTATGAAGACCGGCTGAAAGTGGACCTGCAGATCGACCCGGAAGCCTTCAACTTTAACCTTCCTCCGTTCTCGATGCAGACGTTGGCTGAAAACGCCGTGCAACACGCCATTGCCATTCGTCCTGAAGGCGGGTCGATATGGATAAAATGCTCCTGTGGTGACGGACGGCTTCAAGTCACCGTTCGAGATGACGGACCTGGCCACGGCTCGGATGCCGGAACTTCGCACCAATTCGGTCTGCGCTCGCTCGGCGAGCGTCTCCAGGCAGCATACGGATCCTCGGCCGAGCTGAACGTCCATGGCGGCGTGGGCGGCTTTGAAGCCAGCTTTATCATTCCTTCTTGTGGGAAATCGTCTTGAATGACGGGCGTGTGCGAGGTTCGATGAACGGAACCATTTTGATTGCTGACGATGAGCCGCTGGCTCGACGTACTCTGCGAGAACATCTGCGTGATCTCGGTTGCTCCGGCGAGATTCACGAGGCCCCCGACGGAAAAACTGCCATTGCGCTCGCGAACAAGGAGCGGCCTGAACTGATGTTTCTCGACATCGTGATGCCCGGCTCGACTGGCCTGGAGGTTCTTGAACAGCTCGAATATGAAACCAAGGTGATCTTCACAACCGCTCATGATCAGTACGCCGTCACCGCATTCGAACTTGGCGCTCTTGATTATCTGCTCAAGCCTTTTGGACGAGATCGGCTTGAGCGTGTGTTGCAGCGAGCGCAAGCAACATTAGAAGGACGGTCGGGGTCTCTTCTGTCTCGCGCAAAGGAAGCCCTCCAACCGACCAGGGCGCTCTCCAGGGTATTCGTGCGCGACGGCAACCGAATCGTCCCGATCGCACTGGCCAGCATTGAACGCGTACAAGGTGCGGATGATTACGCGACGATTTTCGCCCCACCCAAACAATACCTCGTCAGCATCCGATTGGCCGATCTCGAAACGTCTCTGGCGCCCGCGAATTTCTTGCGAATCCACAGGTCGCATCTCATCAACCTCGAACATGTCACCTCGATTGAGCCTTACGATGCAACCCGCGTCGAGGTGGTCATGAAAAGTGGCGCTCGCATCGTCGCCAGCCGGACGGGTTCGAAACTGTTACGTGATCTACCTCTTTGATATCGCAGCGCGTCGCATCCACTAAGAAACTTCGAGTCACAAATGGTTCGCGGTTCCTTCGACGCCACGCGGACGTCGCTCGATGGGAGGACGATGACTTCAGATTTCTCGACCAAAATGTAGACATTAACGTTTCCACAACGAGGAGTTGACCAGCGACGTGGCCGCGGGCCCATTGAGCGTAAAAAATCTTGTTTGGACTCCATGCCACGCTGTAGAGCCCGAAGCGCGCTTAGGCCGCATGTACCGATATGGCGTTCGGTCGAGCCAGTCCGGCGCGGGCTGAATCACAAACGAAAGAAAGCGATGTTCCTACGCGCTGGCGGTTGCGGCTTGTGCAGCAGCTTCGACGGTGTAGACCACCACAGCCTTTTTGCCGCCCTTCGCGGCGGTGGCGTGGATGGAATTCAGGTTGACGCCCTTCGCTGCGAGCTTCTCGAGGGATTGCGCTAGTGCACCCGGCTTGTTGGGCAGGTCGTACTGTTCCGCGGGAGTTTCCGTGTAGGCAATCCGGGCTGCGTCGAGAGCTTTCTTGGCGCGCCGAGCATCGTCTACAACGACCTGAACCGTCCCAGCCGTGCCCCCGGCAGTTCCCAGCAGCGAGAGAATATTTACCTTGGCATTCCCAAGTGTTTTCGCGATTTCTGCGACTGCACCGGGTTGATTGTCAACCGCGATTGTGAATTGTTTGGTTTTGGCCATGTCGGCACCTCCTGCCGTCTTAGACGAAGGATTATACGCCTATCGGAATCTGCCGAGGCGTTCTCGTGGGCGATTCCATATCTCCGGACTTGAGGATCAGATGGTATGGTAGGGCGCGGGGATTTGTTTGCCAGAATAACGACGCTCGCGATTCCCGCAAGCCGAATCTGCTTAAGGACGATTTCGACTTCCGCATACTTAGCCCTCGCGTCTGCGGCAAGATAGACTTTCCCGACCAAGATAAATTTAGCGAATTGCGCCTTCCACCCCTGTAGTTCGGAATCAAGGGTTTATCTTCGGATGAGAGCACTCTTGTTCGGATCAGATAGCTCTGGTTCGGTCACAATTGTGCAACTATTGTGCAACCCCGACTCAGTCTCCTCTCAGCGAAGAAGTTCAACTCCGGCATGTGCTGCCGCATTGCGCAGTCGGTCGTCAAGGGTGGCCAGCGGTAGCCGTTCGCGTCGTGCGAGATCCAAGTAAACCGCGTCATAAGGCGATAGCTGAAAGGCACGTGCTGTCGCTAGGGATTGCCGAGCGGAAACGAGAATACTGTCGGTGTCCACTGCCTGAGCTACGATCTGTTCGATGTCGATCGTCGCTTGATCAACATCTGCAGTGGTCAAAATGGATCCCCGCTCAGCAACGGCTAGACCGTTGCTCATCTCCCGATGCCACAGTGCTGGTACGACGGCCCGAACCCTCTTAAGAAAGAACTGTTTCACCCGGTTGGCATAGACCGGCATAGGGTGGTCGAGAAACCAGCGAAGTGCGACGGAAGCATCAAGGACAAAACCACTCAACGCCGGCCCTCCTCGATTAGGTCTCTCACGTTTACGCCTCGGCCCAGTTTGGCTCGCTTTCGAATCTTTTCGATATCCTTAAAAATATCTTTCAAGCTGGCTGCGGGTGCGGCCGGAACAAGGACCGCCGCCAGTTCCCCACGTCGAGTAATGCCAATCTTCTCTCCCTCCCGGGCGCGTTCTACAAGCTCTGAGAGTTTCTGCTTGGCCTCGAACAGTCCGACAGTGCGCATAGGGTGTTTCTTTCATCTAGATGAATAGTCTAGATGGATGCAGTCAAATCGAAGTTTTCCCTATTTCCCTATGTCCATTCAGAATATAGGGTAGGCGTTCGCCGCAGGAAGAGACTTCTTGGATCCGGCCATGCCTCAATACTCTTGGATAGAAGTGGCGGAGAGGGGGGATTCGAAACCCCGTTAGCGCGTTTATTCCCTAACATTTAGCAAACGGAACTAACCGGACCGTCCTAGCCACGGTTGTTTGGATTCGACGATTTACAGTATGTGTGGCGAGACGGTCCTTGTTCGGGCAGAAACGCCCTTGTTCGGGAACAATTGTGCTGCAACTGTGCTAGAAATTGAAGTCTGGCCCGTTCTGGAAATGACGGCCAGGCGGAGGTTTGTTAATTCTTCCTGCCAACTCGGATCCACCGTTTTTCACGCATTTTGGTTTGTATTAGCGGATCCCCATCTCTGCCATTTGGCTGGTTACACTTGACACAATGGCAGAACCCCTCTATGCTCCTATCATGAGCCAGACGCTTAATCACAGATACCACTTGCCGACACCGCGTGCTCGCGAATGTCAAATCGGCCGCTATAACCGACCGGGAGCTAGTTTGGGCCTGTCGGCGGAGCGGACCGATGAGCTTATTCAGGAGGTGCGAAAGGGCCTTTCCTTCCAGACGCTGGAGTCGCTTTCGTCTAAGAGTGGAATCTCGGTCCCCGAACTTGCTGCCATCATTGAAATCCCAGAGCGGACCTTAGCACGACGCAAAGCAGCGGGTCGGTTGGCGCGGGATGAATCCGAGCGATTGCTACGGATTTCTACTATTTTCCAAAAGGCTGTTGAACTGTTCAACGGTGATATGCCGGAGGCCGTCGCCTGGCTCCTGCGCCCAAGGAGAGCCCTCGCCGACCACACGCCGCTGGCCTATTCGGGGACAGAGTTGGGCGCCCGAGAGGTCGAAAACTTGATCGGCCAACTGGAGCACGGCGTCTTTCCGTGAGTGTCGTCGCCTGGCGAATCATCCAGCGCAAATTCGCGAAATTTGCATTCACCGGGGAGGGTGCTCGCCGCTTTGGTGGGCGCTGGAATTCGCCTGGGCGTGCCATCATCTACACAGCGCAATCGCTTGCTCTTGCGACGCTTGAAATCCTCGTTCACTTGGATTCACACCAGTTGCTGCAAGACTACGTCGCGATGCCGGTCACAATCCCTCAACACCTGATCGTTAAAGTTGATGATTCCGCGCTGCCAAACAACTGGCGTGCTTACTCAGGTGCAAAAGTAACGAGAACGATCGGCGACGCGTGGGTCTCTCAAGGTGTTTCACCGGTCTTGCAGGTGCCGAGTGCGGTCATTCCCGCCGAGTACAACTTCCTGTTGAATCCATCACACAAGAAATTTGGAAAACTTCGCATCGGCAAATCGCGGCGCTTCCAGTTTGATCCACGCCTGACAGAAGGGTCATAGACCCTCTTCGGGCGATTGCATGCGACTCAACCTACTCTCATGCTCGATACCGATGTCCTAGCCGCAGCAACGCGGAGCCGTTCGGGAGCCTCATTGGCAGCCTGTGGATCGAGGAGAGTTTGCGCTGCTATTGTCGGTTCCTCTCGTGCTTGAGTATGAGACTGTGTTGATACGTGAAGAAGAGTCAAGAGCGAAGTCTACGACCTGAAATGGATAAATAACGGCACGGTCGTCTTTGACCGCGTCGCGGATGAAGTGTTCTGTAAGCAAGCACGCGTCTGGAAAGCGGCCGTTCCTCGTTAAATCAATACCGACCGCCCACGATCAACTCCTGGTGCGAAACCGTGACTGGCCAGAAAAACGGCGTTCGAGGAGATCGGAGCGCGAGATGTGCTCGGTAGCACAGCATTACCTCCCAATCGGACCCAGGTCCCACTTCGCGTGATTTCTACGGCTTAACGTCACGCGGCCAAGTGTGGGCAGCCACAGGCTTCGCAGTCCGGTCTGCGCACAGGGTTTAGCTCGTTTCTCCGATCTATCGTGAGGGCGTGATGCAGCACGCCCGGGGTCATCCACATGAGCGTGGACTAGCGCGCGCCGCTTTTCTGGTAGTTGGGATAGGGCGGATGCTGGGGCGCCG
>WNGI01006961.1_pt1 | contig 10322 bp, 9 predicted proteins | sample 5400621 | NCBI WGS metagenome assembly WNGI01 (sample SAMN13153374, study PRJNA577476) | soil metagenome | isolation source: 20 cm soil or saprolite under Garry oak tree replicate 1 | place: USA:California | collected 2016-06-15 | reverse complement strand
GCGGCGCGGAACGTGATGTAGTTGAAGAGATTGAAGACGATGTGCTGCTTGGCGAGCGGTGCGAGCAGGTGATAGAGCACGGCGTCGTCCTCACGAACCTCGGGTCAGATCGGTCAGCACCCGCTCGAGCGCCACACCCCGCGACGCCTTGAGCAGCACCACCTCGTCTCCCCGCAGCGCCCCGCGCAGCCGGGGACCGAGGGCGGCGGCATCCGGCGCCACGATCAGGCGGCCGCCGAGCCGCGACGCGAGCGGAGCGAACGCCGCCCCGAACTCCCCCACGGCGCCGATCAGCCCAGGCTCGAGTGCCGCGATCTCCCGCGCCGCCGCCGCGTGCAATCTGGCACTCTCCGGTCCTAACTCCAACATCGAGCCGACCACGACCGCCAGCGCCTTCCCCCTCCGGGCGGCGAGCCAGTGCGCGAACCGGAGCGCCCAATGCAGCGATGTCGGGTTGGCGTTGTAGGTGTCGTCGATGATCGTCAACCCGCGCACGGCGACCACGTTGCCGCGGCCCGCCGGGAGCCGCACGTCGGCGAGCGCCGTGAGCGCGGCCCCAGCGTCCGTGCCCGCCTCGCGAGCCGCGGCGACGGCAAGCATGGCGTTCTCAATCTGGTGGAACCCCACGACCGGCAGCGTCACGTCGCGCCCCGCCCACCGGATGCGCGGGCGTCCCGTGTCGTCCAACTCCGCGCTCTCCGGGTGCACGTCCGCCCCCGGGTCGTTGCCGGCGACCAGCGTGCGCGTGCGGCGGCGCGCCTCGACGGCCAGACTCGGCGGATCGAGCCCGACCAGGGCGAGCGGCGTCCCCTCGGCGAGCGCGAGCTTTTCCCGCATCACGCCTTCGAGCGAGCCGAACCCGGCGAGGTGCGCGTATCCGACGTTCGTCACCACCGCGATCGTCGGCTCGATGATCGCCCGCAGCGCGGGGATCTCCCCCGGGACGCTCGCCCCCGCTTCCACCACGAGCGCCTCGGCATCCCCCGGAGCGGCGAGGATGGTGAGCGGAACGCCCACAAGGTTGTTCAGGTTGCCCGCCGTCGCGTGCACGCGCCAGCGCGTGCCGAGTGCGGCTCGGATCATCTCCTTGGTGCTGGTCTTGCCGCTGGACCCGGTGATCGCGATGACCGGGCTGCTCGGCGGGAGCAGGCGGCGCCGCGCCCGGGCCAGCCTCCCGAGCGCCGCGAGCGTGTCGGCGACCTCGAAGAAGGGGAGCCCCTCCACCGCGGGCGTGCCTCGGCGCACCACCGCGGCGGCCGCCCCCTGCGCCTTCGCTGCCGCGAGGAAATCGTGCGCGTCGAACCGCTCGCCCTTGAGGGCCAGAAACAACGTGCCCGGTGTCTGGTGTCGGGTGTCAGTGGTGATGCCGGTGAAGGTTTTGCTGACCGGTGCTCGGATCTCAAGCGCCTGCGCCACCTCGGCACTCGACCACACGCGACCGCCCATCACTCCCCTCCCAGTTCCCGCACGATCGCGCGCTCGTCGAACGGCCGCTTCTCGGTGCCGATCACCTGATAGGTCTCGTGTCCTTTGCCTGCGAGCAGGATGGTGTCGTCGCCGCGGGCGAGGCTCAGCGCCAACGCGATGGCGGCGCGGCGGTCGGTGACGCGGTGATGCGGAGTCTTCCCCGCCCCCATCCCGCTCTCCACGGCGTCCAGGATGCGCTCCGGGTCCTCGGTCCGCGGGTTGTCGGACGTGGCGATCGCGATGTCGGACCCCCGTGCGGCGGCGGCGCCCATCGGGGCGCGCTTGCCGGGATCGCGGTCTCCCCCTGCGCCGAACACGACGATCACCTTCCCACGCGTGAGCGGCCGCACCGCTTCGAGCGCCCGCTCGAGGGCGTCAGGCGTGTGCGCATAGTCGCGCAGCACGACGCACGGCCGGACGGCGATGCGCTCCATGCGCCCGGGCACCTGCGGCGCGCTGGTCAGCCGCTCGGCGACGACGTCGACGGGGACGCCGAGGCCGAAGGCGGCGCCGGCGACACCGAGCGCGTTGCTCACGTTGAAGCGTCCGAGCAGCGGCAGCGCCACATGGGCGCTTCCGGTGGGCGTCACCAGCTCGAAGCGCGACCCGCGCGCGTCCAGCTCGACGCGGCGCGCGGTGACGTCGGCGGCGCGCTCACCGAAACTGACGCGCCGGTGCTCGCGCCGCAGCCGCTGCCACGCCGGGTCGTCGCCGTTCACTACTTCGAGGCCATCGGGGGCGAGGTAGGTCAGCAACCTGGCTTTGGCCCGAAAGTAGTCTTCCGGCGTCTTGTGGTAGTCCAGGTGGTCGCGCGTCAGGTTCGTGAAGATCGCCGCCCGGAACACGAGCCCGTCCACCCGTCCCTGGTCGAGGCTGTGCGACGACACCTCCATCGCCGCCCCGCGGGCACCGCGGGCCGCCAGCGCCGCGAGCGTCGCCTGGAGGTCGATCGGGCCCGGCGTCGTGAGGTTCCCCGCCTCGCTCGGCACCGGTCGTCCCTCGGGATCGAAGGCGCCGAGCGTGCCGATCGAGCCCATCGGCTCGAGCGCCGACAGCACGTGCCGGCCGAGCACCACCGAAGTCGTCTTGCCATTCGTGCCCGTCACGCCCACGAGATCGAGTCGCGCCGCCGGCCGGTCGAACCACGTCTCTGCCGCCGCAGCGGCGGCCCGGCGCCCGTCACGCACCAGGACCTGGACGAGCGGCGCGGCGACTTCCCGCTCCACGAGCGCTGCCGCCGCCCCTGCCGCCGCGGCGGCCGGGACGAAGGCGTGGCCATCTTGCACCGCGCCGTGCACAGCGCAGAACAGCGTCCCCCGCTCCACCTTGCGGCTGTCGCTCGTGAGCCCGGTGATCTCGATCCCGGAGCCCTGCACCGGCGCCCGCACCAGGAGCCCGGCGCGGTCGAGCGCCGCGACGATCACGCCGAGCTGCATCACTGGGGAGAGGTGCGCGGCGCGGCGAACAGCGTGACGGTGGCTCCTGCCCGCGCCGAGTCCCCCGCAGCGGGGGCGGTGCGCCGGGCGACGCCCCATCCGTTCAGCACCACGCGGAAACCCTGCCGGTGCAACACGCCGACGGCATCGCGCAGGTCGCGGCCCGCCACGTCGGGGACGGCGCGCCGCGGCCGCACCGCGCGAGGAGCGAGGGAAGGGGCGCTGTCGGGGTGATACGGCCACGTGACGACGTAGGGCACCACGCCGCCGTCGTCCTCTCGCGCCCCGGCGAGCGAGCTCGGCACGGCGGTGGACAGTCGCGCGCGGTCGAGCGCGACATCGCGCGCGGCGAGCGCCTGCTCGAGCATCGAGCGCGTCACCGGGGCCGCCGTCTCCGACGCGAAGTAACTCCCGCTCCGCGGGTTGTCGATCTTCACGACCAGCACGATCTGCGGGTGATCGGCCGGGAACAGCGCCGCGAACGACGCGGTGTATTCGCCCGGCGCGTAGCGACCGCGCACGACGCGACGCGCCGTGCCTGTCTTCGCGGCCACGGGAAAGGTGGCGAGCGCGGCCTCGGTCCCCGTCCCATGCTCCACCACGCCACGCAGCAGCTCGCGCAGGGCCGCCGCGACGGCGGGCGCCACCACGCGGCGCACGGGGGCGGGGCGGGCGCGGTACAGAACGCGACCCGTCGGGGCGCGTACCTGGCGGACCAGAGTCGGCTCGAGCAGGATGCCGTCGTTCGCGAGCGCGGCGTACGCGGCCGCCACCTGGATCGTCGTCACGGCCAGCTCGTAGCCCATCGCCAGGCTCGCGGCGCTCGGGCGCGACCACTCCGCGGGCGGCCGCAGCCGCCCTGCCGCCTCCGTGGGAAACTCGATCCCGGTCGGCGCGCCGAATCCGAAATCCCGCAGCGTCGCGTACTGAGCGGCGGGCGTCAGGCGCGCGGCGAACTTGACCATGGCGATGTTGCTCGAGACCCGGATCGCGTCGGCGAGGGTCAATGCCGGCAGCGGCTCCTCGTCCACGATGGTGCGGTGGCCCACCCGGTAGCGGCCCCCCTCGCCCGCGACGCGCTCACTCGGCGCCACGAGCCCGCGCCCGAGCAGCGCCGCCGCGGCGAAGATCTTCGCGATCGAGCCCGGCTCGAACGTGTCCGTGAAAGCGCTCGGCCGTACCGTGCCGTCGCGCCGGCGCGTCGCAACGGCGAGCACCTCGCCCGTGGACGGATCGAGCAGCACGACGTCTCCGCCGTCGGCCTTGCTGCGTCGCAGCGCCTGATCGAGCGCGCGCTGCGCGATGTCCTGAAGCTCGGCATCGATGGTGAGCACGACGTCGGCGCCGGCCACCGGCTCCGCGATGACGCGCGCGGGCGACTCGTATTCGCGCCCGGCGCGATCCTTGAGTACGACCGCCGCTCCGGGCTTGCCGGCGAGCACGCTGTCGAGGGCCAGCTCGAGTCCCGACGCGCCGCGCCCATCGTCGCCCACGCGCCCGATCACGGCGTGCGCCAGCTCGGGGCGGGGATAGAAGCGGTTCACCACGCTCTCCAGGTGCACGCCCCGCATGCTGCGCAGCGGCTGTACCTGGATCGCGCCGAAGGGACCGGCGAAGTAGGCGTAGCGCTTGGTGAGCGCCTGCAAAAGGTCGGTCGAGGGAAGGTGCAGCTGGCGGGCCAGCAGCTCCGCATCGCGGCTCAGGTCCCGCAGCTCGTTGGGCGCGACGCCGACGTGGTAGGTCTCCTGCGTCAGGGCGAGCGGAGTGCCGTAGCGATCGAGCAGGGCTCCGCGCCGCGCCGCCAGCACGATGGCCACGGTGCGCTGCACGCGTGCCTCAGTGGCCCAGCGTCTGCCCTGCACGAGCTGCACCTGGGCGGCCCGGGCGACGAGAGCCGCGAGGCCGAGCAGCATCGCCGCCTGAACAACCTGGAGCCGGACCGCGACCCTCGCCATGCCTTAGTGCGGCTCGCCGATGCGGGGGGGCACGGGGAGGAGAATGATCTCGGTGTCGGCGGGGAGCCGCAGGCCGAGCCGCTCGTGGGCGCGCCGCAGCAGCACGGCGCGGCTGGTCGCGATGCGGATGCGGCGCTCGAGGTCGGCGCGGTGCCCCTCGAGGTTGGCCCGCTCATCCTTGAGCGCGCCGAGCTCGCGCGCCGCGCGGATGGCAGAGGTCTGGCGCGCGATCACGATCCAGGCCGCCGCCAGGAACGCGAGCAACCACACCGCCGCCCAGTGGCGGCCCTTAAGCGCCATCGCCCACCTCGAAGGCTCGAAACCGCGCAGAGCGGGCTCGCGGATTGGCCGCGACCTCGTCCGCTCCGGGCCGGATCGCCTTCTTGGTCAGCACCACGCCCAGGGGCCGGCCGCGGCAGGTGCACACCGGCTGCCGCGGCGGACAGACGCAGGCGCGTGCCCATTCCCGAAAGGTGTGCTTCACGATGCGATCCTCGCCCGAGTGATAGCCGATCACCGCCAGCCGGCCGCCGGCCGGCAGTACCGCCCGCAGCGCCGGGAGCGCTAGCTCGAGCTGCTCGAGCTCCTGATTCACGTTCATGCGCACCGCCTGAAACAATCGGGCGAAGTCCCCTGGGCCGGAGCGCGGTCCGAGCGCGGCGCGGATCGCGTTGACGAAATCGTCGCTCGTCGCGAAGCCTGCGCGCTCACGGCGCCGCACAATGGTTTGGCCCAGGCGGCGTGCCCGTGCCGGCCGCTCGTCCGCGAGCTCGATGAAGCACGTCGCCAGCCGCTCGGCGGGCCAGGTGTTCAAGACGTCCGCCGCGGTCACCCCCTCGCCTCCCATCCGCATGTCCAGGGGCGCGCCCGGGCGAAAGGTAAACCCGCGCTCGAGGGTATCGAGCTGATGCGACGACACGCCGAGGTCGAGCAGGATGCGGTCGGGGTGGAAGGTCTGGATGGTGCCGAGGACTTTGGCGGAGGCGAACGGGCCGGTCGAGTAGCGGACGTCGGGGTCATTGATCGCGGCCTTGGTGGCGGCGATCGCCTCGGGGTCGCGATCGACGGCGAGCACCGCGGCCCCCGCGGCGCGCAGCAGCGCTAGGTGGCCGCCTCCGCCCGCCGTGGCGTCCACTGCCCGGCGACTTCCCGCCGCCCAGGCGCGTACTGCGTCGGCGAGGACGGGGACATGGTAGGTCTGCGTTCGAGCGCTCCCGGTGAAAACGAAAGCCCCGGCTGCCGTGGCAGACGGGGCCGGGTGACGCGTCCCGCGACGCGGGTTCAGGCGGGGCTGACGGGGATCGAACCCGCGACCTCCGGTGTGACAGACCGGCACTCTAACCAGCTGAGCTACAGCCCCCTGCGACGGAGGACTCGAATATAGCTCAGAAGTTCTTGCAATGAAACTGCTTTTTCACCTGCGGCATGACGGCCTCGAACTTCCCCAGGTTCTGTAGCATGGTGTTGACGAAGCTCGGCTGCACGCGCGCCCCGAGGATGAGGGCGTCCTTGGTGCGGGCGATCCGATCGTTGATCCCCTTCGCCTCGGCGCACTGCTTCGACTTCACCATGTCGCCGTAGGGACTCGCGAGCGAGGCGACGGACGCGATGCCGAACCAGAAGCTCGCCTGCACGCGCACCTGCTGGCGTGGCCCCGTCGTGTCGGCGGGCGTGCGCGGGGCCACGAGCTGGAGCGACTGGTCGAGCCAGTCGTAGGCGCGGTCGTAGGCTGCCGCCTGCGCCAGCTTCGAGCCGCCGGTGAGCAGAATGACCGCCGCGGAGAGCCGCTGCATCGAATCGGGCGCCGCCGCGGCGCGCTGCAGGTACACGCGCGCGCTGTCGAGCCGTGCGGCGAAGCTCCGCTGGAACGCGTGCAGCTGCGCCGTGTCGCCCTTCAGGCGGTTGGCCTGCGCCGTGTCGTACGCGGCGCCATCCACGATCGTCTTGGCGACCAGCAGCGCGGTGTTGACGTTGCTCGGATCGAGCGCGAGCGCCTGCTTGTCCGCCCACAGCGCGGAGTCGCGCTGGCCTTTCAGCTCGTAGGCGCTACCCAGCACCTTCCAGAAGTCCGCTGACCTGGTGAACCGGCGCGTTGCGGCGCGCGCGAAGAAGAGCAGCTGCTGCGTATCCGAGAGCTGCTGCGCCGCACCGATCGCCGCCCGCAGGAACGTCGAGTCCGCGAGCCGCATCGTGTCGTTGCTCGCCTGGGCGACGAACCCGTCGAGCGTGCAGCGCCACAGCTGCCCCTCGATGCACACACGGGACTTCAAGTCGAGCAGTTTCTGGTCGCCGGGGTTGCGGGCGAGCCCTTCGTCCAACACGCCGACCGCCTTGGGGTACTGCTTCTGCTGCCGCAGCAGCTCCGCCACGCCCAGGCGCAACTGGGTGTTCTGGGGCTCCCCCGCGAGCTCGTGCGCGAACGCATCGATCGCCTTGAGGGTGTCGCCTTTCACCTGGTAGTTGCGCGCGATCGTCTCCCACGCGGTCGGGTTGATCGAGTCGCCGCGCGTGGCGCGCTGCGCCGCCGCGATCAGGCTGTCGGGCGGCATGCGCATCGTTTCGTACACGGTCGCCACGCACAGATGCGCCGCCGTGAGGTTGGGCTCGATGGCGAGCGCCTTGCGCGCCGCGTCCAGCGCCCCGTTGAGCTGGCCCTTCTGGCGCTTGTCGTTGCACTCGCGCGCGTTCTCCCCGGCCCGCACCAGGGTGTTCAGTCGCTGCGCGATGATCTCGCCGAGCGCCGCCGCCGTGGCGGGGTTGCCGCTCGACACCGTAAAGATGAACGCGTACCCCGCCGATCCGATGTCCACGACCCGCACGCGAGCGACGAGCGTCGCGCCGTTGTGCTCGAGCGTGCCCGTGGTGAATGCGTCCACGTTGAGAAAGCGGGCGAGCAGGCGCGCCTGCGCGTCGTCGAGCAGCACGTCGCAGGGAAAGTCTGAGGCCTTGAGCGCCTCGCACAGCTTCGGCTTGGGGATGACCACGACCTTGTAATGCGCCATGGCGATGAGTCGCTCGCGTGCGACGTCCATCGTCGCGACGCTCAGCGCGGAGTCGGCGGGAGACTTCACGAGCAGCGGCGCGATCAGGAGCTTGGTCGTGGGCTGGCTGATCGCGAGCTGCGCCTGCGCGGCGACCGCGCCCCACGCCACGAGCCCCGCCGCCAGACGAAGGATTCTCACCGCGTTGTCCTCATGTTGCAGGCTGTTACCCCAGTGGGCGAAGAGGGATTCGAACCCCCGACTTCCTGCGTGTAAGGCAGGCGCTCTGAACCAACTGAGCTATTCGCCCGTCCCGCGCTTCGACGCTTAGAGGGCCAAGCCTACGGGAAAGAATACGCAGTAGCCGAGGACGAGCAGAATCGGCGCTGCCGTGGTGGAACCCCGGGACAAGAGCCAGTAGCCGGCGACGAGCGAGACCGCCGCCGCCGCAAAACACAGGGAGTTCTTCCGGCCGAAATGCAGCCGCGAGTGCGCCAACCCCTGGTCTGGCATAGGCGCGGAGTTTATGTGGCAATTGCAGGGTCGTCAAGCACTTGGGCCCTCGTCCTCGGGCACTGTCCAACCCTCGTCGAGCCGGGCCTTGCGGGCGGCGTCGCGGTGCCGCCGCAGTCGCACCAGCCACACGAGCATGAGTGCCAGCACGGCCCAAAACGCGCCGACCGCTTCGGTCCACGCGAGCAGTCCGTACCGCGAGGCCAGATCGCGCTGCCAGCGCGTTTCGAAATCGCCCTCGGTGACATGAAAGGTGGCGCGCAGCGCCGCGTCGAACGTCGGCAGCCGGGCGAGCGCGTCCAGCAACGACGTGAGGCCGCCCTGCCCGCCGCCCCCCCAGCGATCGAGTAACAGCACGGCGGTGGTGGCGAGAGCGTACGCCGTCTGTGCGTCCGTCTCGTCTGAGCGGAGCGCCCGGTCCACCTCGTCCAGGTCCATACGCACGCCGCGGGCGATCTGCCAGTTGAGCTTCAGGGCCTCGAGCCGATCCCACTCTCCGGCCGCGAAGGCGGCGTACCCCTCGTCGAGCCAGAGCGGCGGTCGGCGCACGCCGAGGCGCCAGTGCAGTACCAGGTGCGCCAGCTCGTGCCGCAGCGCGCCGGACAATCGGCCGCTGGGACGGGCGGATAACAAGACGATGGTGCTGCGCTCCGGAAAGGCCGCGCCTTCGCTCCACGGCGGCAGGCGGTCGCGGGTGAGCGAATCGAACACGGCGCGCGAGGGAGCGAGGATGAGCCGCACGGGACGGTCGGGGAGCGGTCCGATGCCGGGAAACGGCGGCGTCCGGTCCGCGGCCTCGGCGAGGCCCACCGCGAGGGACTGCTGTCCGGGCCAGGCAACCGCGGTCACCCGCCCCACGGTCACGGCCTCGGGGCCGGGACCCTGGGTGAGGAGCAGGAGCAGGATCAGGTGCGCGGCGGCTCCTGCCCCTGCGCGACGAGGTCGAGCGTATCCTTACACTTCTTGCCCCAGGGATTGAACTTGTTCGCCTTGAAGCCGTCGTCCCAGGTGCGCTGCGCGTCGTCCCGGTTCCCCGCGAACCAGAGGGCACGGCCCAGCTCGTAGTACGCCTCGATCAGATTGGGCCCCAGCTTCAGCGTCTTTTCGAAGAAGGTCTGCGCGTCCTCGTACATCTCGCGCTGGAGATAGACGAGTCCGAGGTAGAAGTGCGCGTACAGCGTGGCCTTCTTGTCGTTATCCAGACGGATCGCTTTCGAGAGGTGCTCGATCGCCTCGCCGAAGATCTTTTTCTTGAGGCAGATGTAGCCGACGTTGATGCGCGCGAGGGAGTTGGCGGGCTCCTTCATGAGGACCTTCTGGAACGTCTGCAGCGCGTCGTCGTAGTCCTCGTGCAGCATCTGGGCCCACCCGAGCAGCGACTCCGCCTGGGTCTCACCGGGCGAAAGCTGGAGCGCCTTCTGGAGCGCCTGGATGGCGCCGGCGTGGTCGCCGAGCGAGATCAGGCTCCAGCCCTTCTCGATGAACGTGGACGCGCCGATGTGGTCGGCGTGGACCGCAGGGCGCGAGCCGGTGAACTCCGGGGCCGCCGCCTCCGCCGTCGAGGCGGCGAGCTGCTTGTAGCGCTCCACGAGGGCGCGGATCTGCTCCTTCAGGTCCGACAGCTCCGCGATCGCGGCGTCCACCTGCTTGAAGTAGCCGATGATCTCGCGCTTGACGGCCTCACGTTCGGCGCCGGCCGCCGCCGTATCCAGCCGGCGAGCGATGGCCTCGTACTGGGCGCGCAGCGTCGCGACCGAGGACCCCGTCATGACGCCTTCGTCTTCTGTTGCACGGCGCTCTCGAGCGCCACCCGCTCCTTGGCGTTGAGCAGCTGTCCGGTGTTGAGCACGATGATCGTGCGGCCCTCCTTGACGAGGAGCCCCGCGACGTATTCCGCCGCGAGCCCCTTGACGATCTTGGGCGGCGCGGTGATGTCGCTCGCGGCCACCTGCAACACCTCGGTCACCGCG
>WNGI01015584.1_pt1 | contig 10323 bp, 12 predicted proteins | sample 5400621 | NCBI WGS metagenome assembly WNGI01 (sample SAMN13153374, study PRJNA577476) | soil metagenome | isolation source: 20 cm soil or saprolite under Garry oak tree replicate 1 | place: USA:California | collected 2016-06-15 | reverse complement strand
CACCATACCTAGACTTACCACCAGCTCGTTCATCGGCCCTGCAAAGAAGCAGGACTTCATTGCACGCTCGCCCTAAGACAGCTAATCGTTCCAATGCCAGTACGCCCTTGTCCAGAACACCACAATCATCTCGCTTCGGTTCCCACTTCGGCACCCAACCTGGCTTGTGGAGCGACAGCGGTGACGGCAGTAGTAACAGCGTCGGTGAGGCAGATGAAGAAGCCATTGAGGATGACAGTGACTATGAGTGGGGTTTATCCAAAGGCATGGAACTATTTGAAGTCTCAGCAAAAGACGACACAGGTAAGGGTGGATGACTTTCAGAATCGAACATTAACTTAGTTTATTGGCAGGCATCCAAAGCCTTTTTGACCATCTAATTTCGGCCATAATCTCAAGAAAGGATGTAATCGAGCGAGAGAATGAGCTAAAGAAAAGGGATAGTGTCTTCTTGACGACTGTCAAGGCTCCGACATGGGCCGCTCAGGCGGAGGAGGAAGAGGCTCGCGAGAACGCTCGGCGTTCAGGAGGCTGGAGTTGCTGCTGACATCCTCCGGTATGGTTTTTCCCTTTCATATCCCCACTCCAACACTCTCTTCATTGTCACTCCTTGTCGCTATCTTTCTTTCCTCGTCTGTTTTTATCTCCTCGGTGTTGTAGTTCGAGAGCTTCTTTTTCAAGTCATAGTTTCTATCTCATCCAGGCACCAGCTATTATTCACCTGTCATGATACATACAGCACACATTGGCCGCGCCTAGCGACCATTCCATATTTAGGGCTTCTCTATAGGTTCAACTGATCTATCTTATATCTACTTACTCAGGTATATATGGCATGTCCGTATTTACTCGATACTTATCTCAGAAATCTGATGCATCGATCAAATGGGGATGCCAATGACTTTCAAGTGAATTGGAAATACTCCTTTGCCCCACGGGCCCAGTCGTTCTGAAGCGGTGCACTGCCAGGCGACAAGTCCCCTGAACCTTCCCCTGCGATCCTATGTCCTTTAATCATCTAGATGGCAAGGCAGCGGAACTGGGTGATAGAGAGAGCAATGTTTGTCTGTCAGAGCACTGCTTCCACGCCTTCAATGCCCTAGACTGCGCCCTCACCTCTGCACCCCCTATTCCTGCGACGTTCCCCGATGACAAGTAGTACGTTTCGCCATCATTTCTGTGGATAGCCTGAGTACTGACCGCGATACAGCCCATTGTTCGTAACCTGGAACACCCGATCGTCCAGACCAGGGCGGGCCCCACAACTTCGCGGCTGCATCGGCACCTTTGAGCCGCTCGCTCTGCGCGATGGAATAGCCGAATATGCCATCGTCAGTGCATTCCGAGATTCTCGCTTCCGCAAGATCTCCAAATCAGAGCTGCCCCACCTCGAATGCGCGTACGTGTGTCTCTGGGCATCTTTCCCTTTCCTTATCAATCTGCCTTTCTAGGATTTCCTTGCTCACCGATTTCGAGGATGGTACTTCCTACCTTGATTGGACTATCGGGGTTCATGGGATCTGGTTAACATTCTCCCATCCATCCTCCCTGCAAGATACCACATCTTCATCGGAGACACCCTCCCCGCTCTCTTCGTCCCTCTTTTTACCGCGCATAACTTCGAAGCAAACGTTCTCTGCGACGTACTTACCCGAGGTAATGCCTGACCAGGGCTGGGATAAGGTTGAAGCCATCGACAGTGGAATTCGCAAAGCTGGGTGGCGTGGGCTGATCACAGAGGACCTTCGTAGGAGCATCAAACTCCGAAGATACCAGAGCAGGAAGACTAGCGTAACTTGGGATGATTATGTTCGGTGGAAGAATGAGAAACTACGAGAAGCTTAATATGTAGCCATGTCTACTCAATGGGACTAGCTTGAAGTCGTAGAATGTGTATGAATTGTGTCAAAGCAGTTGAGCAAATTATGATATGGGAGCATCGTCTTTAAAATCAAAATCACCCTCGAATCCGCCACGAGAAACACCTGGCACATCATCTCCACTCGCCTCGGGGAATAACCTCTTCCTCCACGCCATTAACCGATGAGAGGGTCCAAACCAACACATTCCAAACCGTTCATCCAGCTTCTTCCAGACCTCTCGCAGAATGATTTGGTCTTTGCTACTGGTGATGTCGAAGGCGAGCATGATCCAATACAATGTCGATCGAGATGCTTTGACGTCTGGCGGCAGTGTTATGAAAGTGTCAAATACTGTCTGCAAAGTCTGGAGAGACCAGTGTGGTTGGCCTGGAGGATTGCTGATGCGCAAGTGATATGGCAATAATTTCACGCTTTGTGTTGAATGAATCCCATGCCTAGAGAAACCGAGAAAGATGGCCCGGAATACGCCATTCAGTGCGCTGGAGGTTCCTGGCAGTTGTTGCTCGTTATACTGTGATTGAGCGGCCGGACGCGCAGGAAGTAAAGCGCACATATCGTCCAGTACGCTCAATGTGGTGGGTAAGTCTCCGCGGTAGGCCATTATTTGAATCACAGTGGTAAACGTGGCTACGTCGGGTTTGATATCACCTGGAACAGAGATAAATTCCTCATCCTCAATGTTTCGTGCCAAATCAAGCAGACCGCCGTCTGTCTCCTCTGGCGAAATGTTATGACGGAGAAGCCTGTAGACGATCTTGACTAGGTCATAGCGTCCATTTAACCCATACGCCCACATGCACGCATTTATACCATCTAAACCCAGTTCATGCCCATGGTCTTTCAGTCTAAGAATGGTCGAGCGCACGCCAGACATCTGTCGTGATTCTCCGTGATACGTCAGCAGCGTCAAAAAAGTTACCCTACTTGGGTTTATGCCTGCCTCAGTCATCAGGGCCAAGGTATGACGGACCGCAGAAACTTGTTTGGTTTTGACAGCGATATTAAGCAGTGTGTTGAATGTGAGGACATCTGGCTTTACGGCATGGAGATTGTTGCTCTCGGATAGCTGAACTTGTCCGTGAAGTTCTGCTCCGGGAATACGTCCATTAACCATGTCATTGTAAAGGCTCAGCGCGATTTCCCAGTCTTCCGGTAACATCTTTCGCCAACCTTTCGTGGCGTGATTTATGACTGCATTCCACTCGTGCCGGTGAATACGACCGCCTGTGCTTCGGATGTAGTTCAGAACGGACAGCAAACGTAGAAATTGCACATGGGTCTTTGGCCGGGAGGAAGACAGGAGACGACATAGCCTGTGCAGATGAACGTAGGGAATAAATGGTTCTTCTGCCTTTCTCTTGTGCATGCAGAGAGCCGTAAGAACCATCTACAACACCCGAAATCGCCATTAAAATGTGGTTCCGGACTGCACGACTCTCCTTCCAGAAAGCATTCTTGATGGCAGGCCGGTGAGATCCCCGATCTCGAAGAGTAGTATTTATCGTATCTTGTAGACGTCGATTGGACAAAGCAGACCCGGGAAATGTTGCAGAAAGCATGCAGTCGATGTTTTCTTGTTCGTCGGCGCAACGTGTGGCCTGAACATTTCGTTTTCGCTCCTCGCCGTGTGTCTCGTCCTTTGTAAGTCGAAGGTCGTGATTGAGGGTCGGAGTTGCACTGGTGGACCATACCGCTCGGACGTGCTGTGTGATTACATCTTGTGACAGAAGCCGTGCCTTTCGAAGGACGCGGATGACGACCAATGGAAGACCGAGGCCCTGCGAGGACACTCTCAGCATCAATAGGACGTGCAGTCATCCTGTACAATAACAATAAGCGCGTCACCAGGAATAGCGGGGTCGACATACCGCGACTTGCACTTTGACGACCTGGACGCGTGCGACGAAACAATTTGAAGTTTTTGCTGGTATACCTCAAATTTATACATTTTTTCTCACGTTATGATCATGGTCGTACAGCGAAATTGGATATGCAATAACACATAAAATGTAGTAGAGAAAGCGTATGAAAAGGGACAACATCCATTCATGCTCTGGCCTTGAGCGTTCCCAGGAACGCAGCCTTTTCTTCGAATGTTTGGAATGCTCCATGCTATGCATGCGTGAATACCCAAAAGTACTTAGGTATGAGCAAATACTTACGCCGAATTTCGATGACGTATCAATGAACTTGAGTTGGACTTTCTCTAGATCCCGACGAGATGTATGTACCATTAATGATTTTCGGATAGTGATAACACGCTTCTTCGTTCCAGGTATCGAACCCTTCAACATGAGGAAATCGTTCTTGACGATACCGTAGTGAGGGAAACCACCCATTGGCGTGATTTGTTTTTTCGTGATATCATGTTCTGTTGAGGCGTTACCCTCGTCGACACCAGAACCAATCCGGTAAATCTTCTTGTTGATTTCCGTACGGTGGTGGTATCCATCTATAAGATACAGTTTAGATTCATGTCATCGACTATTCGACTCAACAAACTTACTTTGACCAGCACGGGCAACTGAAAACATGACTTTGGAGGGATGCCATGCTCCGATACAGGCAACCTTGCGGAGACCCTTGTGTGTCTTCCTTGGCAACTTCTTTGTTCCCCAACGGTGCGTGACACCCTCAAATCCATGACCTTTCGTAACGGCAATGACATCCACACACTCGTCCTGGTCAAATATTGTGCTGATCTCTACAGGCTTCTCGAATAAACCTTGTGCGTATTCGACTTTGTCAGAAATCGATCCTCCGTTGACCTGAATCTCCATAAGGTGGGCCTTCTTCTGGGACAGACCCGTCTTCCTGATTTGTGTGTGCGAGAGGATACGAACAACTGTGCAGTATTTGCGGATACGCTCAAGTTCACGGGCGACGGACTTTCCGCTATCCTCTGCGTGTCTCTTTGCATAGCGAGTGAACGCCTTCTTCTTAGAGCGATACCAGTTCTTGTAGAACCGACGCTTAAGCTCGTCAGACAAATGAGATGCCCATACGGTAGTAAGAGCGCGAAGACCGCGGGGTGTCTCGACATAGCCGACGACACCAACAACTACCATCGGTGGCGTTTCGATTATGGAGACGGCTTCGACAATCTCACGCTTGTGCATCTCTGTAATGCATGGATTAGCATAGTAGTCAAACATACTGCTTGGATAAGCTTACTGGATCCTGGACGGTCGAGATCACGGACGACGTGCGTCATACCGGCCTTGTAACCCATGAATGCAGTCAAGTGAACGGGTTTCTTGGGATCATCCTGGGTACAATTTAAGCAAAGTAGTCGAGGTCCTAACAAGCCATTTTAGCACCTTTGGAAAAGATTTGACCTTTCCACGATGGCGAGCAGCGCGCTTCCTTGGCAGGAAGCCGAGAGAGCCGTGGCGGGGCGCTTCAAACTTGAAGAAATGAGCCATTGGGTTAGGAGACAGTGACATTCCCACACACCTTACGATGACTGGGCAGAAAACAATATGAGCTACCATCAGAGAAGATTGCCCTGTGTTACGCACCTCATCCTTGAGGAGCTTGAGGTCGGACTTGAAGCTTGATGATGAGCAGAATAGGTTCTAGCTCCCCAAGTCTAGCCGGTAAAGTCCGTTCGGTGGCTTGAGAACTATATAGTTGACTAATTTAGTAATCCAGTTACAGTTGACTCGTGCGCTCGGTCACTGGCACTCTAAAGTGGACTGGTATGACAAGAAAATCGGTAAACCATATGTCTCTCTGGCATTGAGCGAATTGAGCGAATGACATCCAGGCATAGTGTTCTTCACATTATCAACCAGAATGGTAAACAATTCTCATGCTTATAAGCATTGATCATCACCGACACCCCTCACTATGCCTTCGAAAGTATACAACCCCAACTCTCCAGATGAAGTACCAGTTCCACTTCCCTCCAGCCCCCTGATTGAATTGAATCGGAATATTGTCGTACAACCTCCATTAACTCGTCGAGGCTCTGGCCCTGGACTTATCATCTTCCTTCCGGATCCGTCAAAACTCGGATCCAGCACGGAAGTAGAAGTGCTTGATCCGGAACCAGTTATGAAATGGGCAGAGGAAGGCTTTGCCGTGGCTGGTGTAACTGTATCCGATCCAAACCCTGATTTCTCACTGATTTTACGACAATGCGGCGATGCGTTGTCTGCATTGCATCAGGTTGACAATAAAGAAACATTCGGTGTCTTGAGTGAGCGCATAAGGACCATGGAAATTACCAGACATTCACAATGATCCAATAGTTTATGACCCTGCGAACTGCCCTTCCATTTTATCTTCTATCGCACAAACCGCAGAATCGAGTCTTCACATCATCTGCCTTGTCGCCTATGGTTATGTTCCCTCATCGACCCTACCTGTGCCAGCCCTACTGCACCTCCACTCAGGCTTAGCAAATCAGTTGCCTACGTTAGATGCAATCGTGCATCACTACGAATCAACATCTCCGTACTTTATTTTCCCCCAGAAGGCTGATTATGACCCCGGCGCCTCTGCTGTTGCGCATACCAGGACTCTATCATTCCTAAAAAATCATTTGAATGGTCCTATATTCGATCTTGAGGCGATCTGGGAGGAACACACTCGGTTCGAGTTCGAAGTTAGAAGCGTAGCTAAGACCATGGGTACTATAGTGGTCCGTGTTTCCATCTCCCCCACACATCCTATTTGACGCGAATCACTGAGGCTGAACCTTACGTGAACCATATCCCTACGGTAGAAAGAGTCCACCGAGATATTCACGTGAGGGCTGAATTTACCTTTATAGATGACCGGGGGGATTGGAAGGCGGGAGTTAACAGATTTCTATCGCGACCACTTCATCTTTTCGTAAGTGTTGCAAAGAAATTTATAGAATAGCATCACACTCCCTTCCAGAAATCCAGACGATGCAAGATTACAAGTCGTCTCGCGGACTGTAGGAGCAGACCGAATAGTTGGTAAAATCATGCTCGTTAACGTTACGCGCTGATTCGAAAGTGGCATAGACGAATTTGTTTATCATGTAACGCACGACCGCACGATAGATTGGCTACTCCCGGGCGTGCCGCCTAGCGGGAACAAGCTTTCTATTCCGATGCTGGCTGTTGTGAATATACGCGGCGACCGATTGTGTCACGGTATTGTTTTGTCGTCCCTCATGTTTACGCAGTTAAATAGCCGCGATGCTGCCTTTACAGAGCACATATGGTGGGACCAGGCAACTGCACTAAGACAAGCAGGCATACTCCCCATCTATATGTCACATTCCACTTCCCAGGGACCTCGGATGATCCGTTTACCGGTAGCTGGGGCAGAGGCTGCCGCCAAATTAGTTAACGAGACAAGTGTGGCTAGCAACGCCATGTTCAACGGTAGCCGGGACCCGGAGGGCAACGAATTCTGAGTGGTAAGCAATGTCAGGCGTCCTCGCTTGGCCCTCATATCACGGTCGAATCAAATACGGAATTGCTCTTAGGATGTTAGCAGAGTGGATCATGTCAGATTGAATGATCGGGGACGCAATGTCGGAATTTAAGTCTGATATAAAGTACTTCCCCGCAGTGTAAAGTACAAGGAAAATAGTTCATGTCATCACGACGTCCGCGTCCGCGTCCACCCTCGGGGCTCCCCTGGGGACAGAATTTACAAGTTCCCGCCTGACTTCAGGGCCAATTTGCGGGTGCGAGTTTGCGCGAACGACATCTAGAAGCGCATCTTTTTGTTCGGGCGTCAGGTCCGAGGAATACCTGTCATGCATCATTAGAAGTGATTTAGCTGCAGATCAACCATTTCACCTTTGAGCGAATGATAGTAAGCTCTGATGCCACAGTACCGGTAATTTTTCTGAGTCACGGAACCGAGTTTTGGCATTGTTAGATAAACGGATGAAGTGGAAGACGAGTGCGTCTATCACTTTGTACGGTAATTCGTATTTTTTGTCAATCAGTACTCGAATAAACAGAGAGTTGGGCCCTGCACCAGGTGAACGGATCGTTCAAAAAGAAAAAGAAAATAATCCACCTGTATAATCCATCTCCGCAATACGCAACAATGCTGCAGATGAATGGAGCACAGGGACTTTGGTTTTGGCTAGTACTGATGCAACGATGGCCGCTTCTTTCAAGGTGCATCCTTGCTGAAATAAATGAGAGGCGACAAGGGCACAAATAGAGCATACACACATCGAGTAGAGGAAAGATCAGACCTTTGAAGAAGGCACCTGGCTTATATAGTGCCCTTTTGAGACTTTCGTAGTAATGAACATTTAGTTTCTTGTTCTCTCGTATGTCGGCTCGAATGGCATCCAGCAATACAACGTTCAGAAATAGTTGTGCCTGTGGAGGTTTCATGGTTGAAATAAAAGTCCTCAATGCTGCACGGCAAGCGTGTGGCGACCAACTCTCGGGACTGGTTAAGGCTAAAATGCGGGCCCATGCGGGCAAAGATGGGATAATCTTGAATATCTTGGGAAGTGGGCCGGATCTATAAGTACGGAGTAGTGCCCCGACTCTGTAAAGTGGTCATTAGACAACGGAATGTAGAGGAGCTGGCGCTTACGTTCGGTAAGATTCAACGACTCTCGGGTCAAGTCCCAAAGCTGGATCTGGATTCTCTCGGTCTAGTAAATGCAATAAATGTATTAATGAAATTCCCGGTGAGGACGGTGTTAAACTCACCTTGCTCGACCTTTTGTATCACAGCGGCGTTTGTCGTTTCACCAGATGCTATTTTGGAAAATATAATATCTGCCAGGGTCCTTCGCTCCCCTGCATTGGGAGGCAGCAATGCATCTAATGTTTTCAAATCTCCAGAATCTATTTGCTACATACGAGCCTAAGCCAGCGATTAGCTCTGGATGGAGGGCTAGTCTCACAAATTCTTCCTCTACGTCTCCCGGTTCCTCTCCAATGCTTGACCCTTCATCCTCTTCTTCATCTTCCTCGTACAATCGTGGCCGAGATAAATCTCCGGGACTCTGAGGGATGTCCTCATCGTCATCTGGTATTTCCATTTCATCTTGTTGAACCTTCGCAAGTTCAAATATTCGCTTAGACGTCTTTGGATCTAAAACGACCTTTAAGCGATGATCAATACCCAGTTCGATGGCCGAATCAAATATCGTACCTCCGAGTCCCCCTCGTCATCATTTCTACTGAACTTTTTCCTTTTTCCAGGTTGAGACAGCCGACCATATTTTGCTTCAAGCTCATCATTCCCTAGTTGAACAAGTAAAGGGTCATGTCTTCCTTTCTGTGCGCCTTTTGCGGTACGAGGCATTTGAAGTGTTAATTGTTATGTCACGAAACTCCCAAGTGATAATTTTGCACCGCCGGCAATCTCCACTACTTTCCCTGTTTGGATATCAAGGTCCGAAAGGGGCAATGCCAGATTTGACGGTATATAAAGCTAGGACAGATTACGGCCCCCTTTATCCTCTGCTTTTCGCTGTGAAATAGCACCACTGTTCTACTTGGGCCGCCTTATAGCCATTTCTTTCAAGATGAGCGTCTCGCCCGTGAGTTTGACCCTGGACGCACATGGAATCTAACCGGCTAAAGCTTTTGATGACCGCACTTCACAGATTAGGACACTGGATAAGGATGGAAAGGAAATCACAACAGTCGGTTTCAACCGATTTGGCTTCGACTGTCAGGTGCAATTGGATGTTCTCCGTTCCTTGTATCTACGGGCACACTACGTTGTTCCTGCAAGCAGTATCGTGAACTCTCAAGATCTTGATGACGAGGCGCTTGAGTCCCAGCACGCAAAATTTACCAAAGGTCTTGATATCTACCAGTCCAAGTCAATTTATCACCCCGAAACTCAGTCAGTCTCGTATACGACTTTATCCCGCTTCCTCCCTGTCCAGCTTCTCCCGCCATCGAAACGCAAACGTATCCTAGTCACCGGCGGAGCCGGTTTCGTCGGTTCCCACCTGGTTGATCGATTAATGCTACTTGGACATGAAGTGACCGTGCTTGACAACTTCTTTACCGGCTCCAAGACAACTGTAAGCCACTGGGTTGGCCACCCCAATTTTGAGCTTGTACGACACGATGTTGTGGAGCCGTTCATGATTGAATGCGATCGTAAGTCTCCAATGTGCAATCACCGTTCTTTGATGGCTCATACCTTCTCAGAAATTTATCATTTGGCTTGCCCTGCATCGCCTCCTCATTATCAGTTTAATGCTGTGAAGACGATCAAGACATCTTTCATGGGCACTCTCAACATGCTCGGCCTTGCAAAGCGTACCAAAGCGCGTTTTCTGATTAGCAGTACATCCGGTATGCAAATTCATTGGTTAAGCTCGAACAATATTGATGCCCTCGCGCTTAGAGGTTTATGGCGACCCTGAAGTTCATCCTCAAACAGAGGATTAGTAAGTTATCAGTTATATCTCGGTTCCTGGTCCATTGATGTACATCAGTTGGGGACACGTAAA
>WNGI01020628.1_pt1 | contig 10324 bp, 7 predicted proteins | sample 5400621 | NCBI WGS metagenome assembly WNGI01 (sample SAMN13153374, study PRJNA577476) | soil metagenome | isolation source: 20 cm soil or saprolite under Garry oak tree replicate 1 | place: USA:California | collected 2016-06-15 | reverse complement strand
ACCGCGTCTTCGACCGCTACACCGATATCGTCGATGCCTGCTGCGATGCCTGGAACGCACTTACCGCCGACCCAGGCCGCATCCGTTCAATCGCCACCCGGCCATGGGCATCGGTTACTATCTGATGCCGTTGGTATTAATCGTCAACCGCCGTTCAGAAATTCGGTTCCGGGCCAAATTGCGAAAGAAAATCAGGGTATTGAAGTCTCGCGGGCGGGCCGCGGATTATGCTTCGTCCCCGCGAAGGACCAGCTAGCGGCCAGATTTCTGCGTCTGCGTGGTCGAGTTCGAACGAACGCCCTGCCAGGGGTCGTCGGACTTTTGCCGGGTGGGGAGCTTCTCGATCGCGGATTTGTAGGCCTTGTCGTGCTCCTCGCTCTGCGGATCGGACGGCGCGCTCGGCTTGTCGCCGAGCGGAAAGCCGAGCGCCGGACGGCCGCCCGAGGCTTGGGTTGGCGATTGGCAATAGGCGGAACCCGTCAGCGACAGGATGATGGCTGCGGCCACGACAATTCTCATGCACAAGTCTCCCTGCGTCGTTGGCGGCGCGGCGCGCGGAACCCCCGGCTGCGATCCCGGCCCCAAAGCTTCGAGGGCAATTCTGGCACCGAGCATCCGATCCGGCAAACCCGTGGCGCGAGCTTTCCCAGCGTAGCTCGCGAAGCCGCCGGGAGCCAGTGCGTGCATCGCGGGCGCATCGCGCCTCGTCGCGTCCCAATATCGCTTTACAAATGCGGGGGCTGCCAAAAGCAGGTGCAGATGACCTATGAGGCGAAGGTCGAGCTGCCCGCCGACCATTTAGATCGCCCGAAAAACTACGTCAGGATTGCACCAGGCAAATCAGGACGCCAGAGCTCGGCGCGATACGACGACTTGCTGAAACCGGCAGCGTTGGGCGATCGAGCCTTGGCGGCTCCTGGCGGTACGCGGCTCTGCGCTCGCTCAGGCTACGGCCGAACGGGAGGGCGGGCGCGGGACGGCAATTCATACGGGGATCTCGGTATCGGCAAGTCGCCGATCGGTTCCGTAAGGCTCATCCACATTCGCGCGAACCGCAGCATGTCCGCCCGACGCTCCGGATCGTTCATGCTCTCTGCAAGGGACAAGCATTCCCATGCCTTGGCGCGGTAACCATCCACCGCATTCATTGGCGCATCCACCGGGATGGCCCACCGCCCAATTACAAATTTTTAATCCGGCTCGGACCGTTTTTGTTCCCGCTTGCAGGTCATGTCGGAATCAGGACCCTGAGGGTCCGCGATCAGGACCCTGGGGTTAAGTCAGGACGGCACTTTTCCGGTCAATCCGACGTCGGCAAGCTTCCCGAGACCGAAGGCTCCTCCAGGCATATTCATGAAGGAAATGACCTATTCGTGAAGAAGATGCCGCGCCGCGCAATGGGGGTGGCGCAGTGTGATTTACTTCTTTTCGTCGGTGGGCTTCGGCTTCACGCTTTGCCAAGGATCGCTCAGAGGCTTCGGGCTTGTCGCCCACGACGACCCTTTCGTGGCACGCTCGTATTGCTCATCGATCTGCTTGGCATCGCGTCGCTGCTGCGCCTTCGGGTCTTCTTGGGAATGCGCGGAGGGGATTGCCAATAACCCGATCATCATCGCCGGCACCGCGATCTTTCTCATCGTCACCCTCCCGAAAGCGACCCGCAAAGCCGGCCTAGGCGTTCCACCTACGCCGGGGCTAGGATCATTGTAAGGCAGCCCCAAGCGCCGGAAAAGATGTCCTCATTCGACGTGCGGACGTGAAGCAATGCGCGCTCAGCCATATGTTTTGCGCCTGCGGGCCCCATGCTCGAGGGGTGCAACGGGGATTACGAATCCCGCTAGGTGGGTTTGCCCATCCGCTAAGACCGGCCACTGTCGGATTCAATTTGGGCCGCCCCGGGGCCAACACCGGCCAGTACCGGTCCCGCGAAAAAAGAACATTGCGAAGACGATATTACCGTCGGCAGGGAACTCACTTACCAAACGCCTCAACACTGAAAGGCCGCACGGGAAAACCCAGCGTAAAGCAAAAACGAAGGCCGGAGATAACGAGCAAACGCCAATCCGAGCGGTTCTAGGAACCGCTTGGGAGGTTGGCGCGGACGAAGGCAGCGGCGCCTTCGAACGCACGTTGTCCAGCCTTGCGCCGCCTAAGGAGCGCCCAGAAAAGAGCCAGGGTCCTATAGACGTTTTCCACCGCGTGTTGCACCTCTGCAACGGTCTACAGGCGCGTGCACCAGCGACGGCAGGTATTGCCGGAATAGCCTGTTAAGGGGAGTACCACTTAGGAACCTGCTCCCAAGCGGCCCCTAGTGGGAGAGCCGGACTGTTCCACTACCAGCTTGGCTCGGGGCGGCCTCAGCCCGAACCGCCGGGGCCGCCTTAATTACTATTGGGTACGGCAAATCCGATATTGCCATTGCACACGGCAATATCGCCCTTGCGAAGTGAGAACAAACCGTGTACACTCCTGCGATCGAATAGGGGAGGGGACGCCTCGTTCCCAATCGTTGCTGGCGTTTGGAAACCCGGTCATAAGGATCGCGAACATGTCACATGCTGCGCTACGTCTCGTCGAAGGATCGTCCATGGACAAATCGAAGGCCCTCGATGCCGCGCTCGCCCAGATCGAGCGCAATTTCGGCAAGGGCTCGATCATGCGGCTCGGCAAGAACGACCGCTCGATGGACATCGAAACCATCCCGTCGGGCTCGCTCGGGCTCGACATCGCGCTCGGGGTCGGCGGGCTGCCGCGCGGTCGGGTGGTCGAGATTTTCGGCCCGGAATCCTCGGGAAAAACCACGCTGGCGCTCCATACCGTCGCCGAGGCCCAGAAGAAGGGCGGCATCTGCGCCTTCATCGACGCCGAGCACGCGCTCGACCCGGTCTATGCCCGCAAGCTGGGCGTCGTCGTCGACGACCTCCTGATCTCGCAGCCCGACACCGGCGAGCAGGCGCTTGAAATCGCCGACACGCTGGTGCGCTCGGGCGCGATCGACGTGCTCGTCATCGATTCGGTCGCCGCGCTGGTGCCGCGCGCCGAACTCGAGGGCGAGATGGGCGACGTCCAGCCCGGCATGCAGGCCCGCCTGATGAGCCAGGCGCTGCGCAAGCTCACCGCCTCGATCTCGCGCTCCAACACCATGGTGGTCTTCATCAACCAGATCCGCATGAAGATCGGGGTGATGTACGGCAGCCCGGAGACGACGAGCGGCGGCAATGCGCTGAAATTCTACGCTTCCGTGCGCCTCGACATCCGCCGCATCGGCGTCATCAAGGAGCGCGAGGAGGTGGTCGGGAACCAGACCCGCGTCAAAGTCGTGAAGAACAAGCTCGCGCCGCCGTTCAAACAGGTCGAGTTCGACATCATGTACGGCGAAGGCATCTCCAAATCCGGCGAGATCCTCGATCTCGGGGTCAAGGCCGGCGTGGTGGAGAAATCCGGCGCCTGGTTCTCCTACGACAGCCAGCGCATCGGCCAGGGCCGCGAGAACGCCAAGGGATTTCTCAAGGCCAATCCGGACGTCACCGCAAAGATCGAGGCGGCGATCCGGCAGAACGCCGGATTGATCGCCGAACGGATTCTGGCGGACGCCGAGGGCGGCGCCGAGGAGGCGGCCGAAGGCTGAGCTTTTCGATCTCGACCGACGCTCGCCGCGAACGTGAACGAGCCGCGCGCTTCAACTTCTCCCCGCAGAAGCGGGGAGAAGGGGAGTGCCGCAGCGCCGCATTCCTGGACACGCCAAAAGCCCATCGCTAAAACCCGCGAACCCGTAGGGGCGGCCCGGCATTCCCTCCGGACCGGCAACAGCCCGTTCGCTAGCAGGACGCGCGAGGCGCGGCCGCGGGCGGGCTTCAAGGATTCCATGAGCGGCGTCAACGAGATCCGGTCGAGCTTTCTCGATTATTTCGCCCGGCACGGCCATCAGGTCGTGCCGTCCTCGCCGCTCGTGCCGCGCAACGATCCCACCCTGATGTTCACCAATGCCGGCATGGTGCAGTTCAAGAACGTGTTCACCGGGGTCGAGAAGCGCCCCTACGCGCGGGCGGTCACCGCGCAGAAATGCGTGCGCGCCGGCGGCAAGCACAACGACCTCGACAACGTCGGCTATACCGCGCGCCATCACACGTTTTTCGAGATGCTCGGCAATTTCTCGTTCGGCGATTATTTCAAGGACCGCGCGATCGAGCTCGCCTGGGACCTGATCACCCGGGAGTTCGACCTGCCGGCGGAACGACTGTTGGTGACGGTGTTTTCCGAGGACGACCAGGCCTTCGACCTGTGGCGGAAAATCTCGGGGCTCCCGGAATCGAAGATCCTGCGAATCGCCACCGCGGACAATTTCTGGGCCATGGGCGACACCGGTCCGTGCGGCCCATGCTCGGAGATTTTCTTCGATCACGGCGAACACATTCCCGGCGGCCCCCCGGGTTCGCCGGACGAGGAAGGCGACCGTTTCATCGAGATCTGGAACCTGGTGTTCATGCAGTACGACCAGCTTCCCGGCGGCAAGCGCATCGATCTGCCGAAACCCTCGATCGACACCGGCATGGGGCTCGAGCGCATCGCCGCAGTGCTCCAGGGCACCCACGACAATTACGCCACGGACCTCTTCCGCTCGCTGATCCAGGCGGTCGCGCATGCAACGGGCGTCGATCCCGACGGCGCGCAAAAGGTCTCGCACCGGGTCATCGCCGACCATTTGCGCGCGGCCGCGTTCCTGATCGCGGACGGCGTGCTGCCTGGAAACGAGGGCCGCGGCTACGTGCTCCGCCGCATCATGCGCCGCGCCATGCGCCACGCCGAGCTGCTCGGCGCCAAGGAGCCGCTGATGTGGCGGCTGGTGCCGACCCTGGTGCGGGAGATGGGCCAGGCCTATCCGGAGCTCGACCGCGCCGAGGCGCTGATCGCTGAGACGCTGAAGCTCGAGGAGAGCCGGTTCCGCAAGACCCTGGAGCGCGGGCTTTCGATCCTCGACGAGGCGAGCCGCGGGCTTTCCCGCGGCGACCGCCTGGGCGGCGAGGTGGCCTTCACGCTCTACGACACCTACGGATTCCCGCTCGACCTCACCCAGGACGCGCTGCGCCCGCGCGGCATCGGCGTCGAGCTCGACAGCTTCAACGCCGCCATGGAGCAGCAGCGCGCCAAGGCGCGGGCGTCGTGGGCCGGGTCCGGGGAGGCGGCGACCGACGCGTTGTGGTTCGCCTTGCGCGAAAAGGTCGGCGCGACGGAATTTTTGGGCTACGACACCGAAAGCGCGGAAGGCGTCGTTGCGGCGATCGTGCGCGACGGCCGCGAGGTCGAACGCCTCGAGGCCGGAGCAAGCGGCGCGATTATCCTCAACCAGACGCCGTTCTACGGCGAATCCGGCGGCCAGGTCGGCGACATCGGCACCATGAGCGGCGAGGGCGTGCGCTTCCGCGTCGCCGACACGCAAAAGCGCGCCGGCGACCTCATCGTGCATTCCGGCACCGTCGAGGCGGGCGTTCTGCGAGTAGCCGCGGCGCTGGCACTCGAAGTCGATCACGCGCGAAGAAACCTCATCCGCGCCAATCATTCGGCGACGCATCTCTTGCATGAGGCCTTGCGGCGGGTGCTCGGCGATCACGTCGCGCAAAAAGGCTCGCTGGTCGCGCCCGACCGGCTGCGCTTCGACTTCTCGCATCCCAAGCCGATGAGTGAAGCGGAGATCGAGCGCGTCGAGGATCTCGCCAACGACAAGGTGCTGGAGAACGCCGAGGTCACGACGCGGCTGATGGCGGTCGACGAGGCGATCGCCGACGGCGCGCGGGCGCTGTTCGGGGAGAAATACGGCGAGGAGGTCCGCGTCGTCGCCATGGGCAACGCCGGCAATGCGCTCGGCTGGTCGGTCGAGCTGTGCGGCGGCACCCGCGCCGCATCGAGGCGATGACCGGCAATCTCGCGCGGCGGCATTTGACCGGGGAAAGCCGCAGGCTCGAGCAGCTTGCGCAGCTGCTCAAGGTGCCGGTCGGCGAGATCGACACGCGCCTGACGCAGATGCTCGAGGAGAGGAAGCGCCTCGAGCGCGATCTCGGCGAGACCAGGAAGAAGCTCGCCATGGGCGGCGGCAGCAGGTCGGACGACGGCATTCGCACGGTCGGCGAGGTGAAGCTGCTCGCGCGTGCCGTTGATGGCGTCGATCTCAAGGACCTCAAGGGCCTCGTCGACGAGGGCAAGAAGCAGGTCGGCTCCGGCGTCGTCGCCATCGTCGGCGTGACCGGGGAGGGCAAGGCCGGGATCGTCGTCGGGGTCACGTCGGACCTCACCGCGCGCTACAACGCTATCGAGCTGGTGCGCAAAGGCGCGGAAGCGCTCGGCGGCAAGGGCGGCGGCGGCAGGCCCGACATGGCCCAGGCGGGCGGGCCCGACGGGTCGAAAGCGCAAGCCGCGCTCGATGCCGTCGCCGCCATGATCGGCGGCTCACAAGCTCGCAGCAATTAGACTAGCGGCCCGGACTTTTCGGGCGAGATCGTCGCGGCGATAGGGTTTGCTCAAGAGCTGCGCGTCCGCATCGAGCTCGCGGTTCTTGACCGCCGCCGTCTCGGTGTAGCCGGACGTGAACAGCACGGCGATGCGCGGAAAGCGCGAGCGCGCGCGCCGAGCGAGCGCGGCCGCCTTGATCGAGCCGGGCATCACCACGTCGGTGAACAGCAGGTCGACGGCGGCGGATTGCTCCAGAAGCTCGAGCGCTTGATCGGCGTCTCCCGCCTGCAGCACGCGATAGCCGAGGTTCTCCAGCACGTCGACGGCGCCGGCGCGGACGTCGACGTCGTCCTCGACGACGAGGACGGTCTCGCTGCCGCCCTCGACCGGCTGCAACGGCTCGGCGCCCGTCCATTCCGCCGCGTGCGCCGCCCGCGGCAGATAGATTTTCACCGCGGTGCCGTGGCCGAGCTCGCTGTAGATGCGGATGTGGCCGCCGCTCTGCCGCACGAAGCCGTAGACCTGCGGCAGGCCGAGACCCGTGCCTTGCCCCTCCGGCTTGGTCGTGAAGAACGGCTCGAAGGCGCGCGCCTGGACCGCGGGCGCCATGCCGGTCCCGGTGTCGGTCACCGCCAGCATGACGTAGGGGCCGGCTGCGACGTCGGCCTGGTGCGCCGCATAGGCTGCATCGAGCGAGGTATTGGCCAATTCGATCGTCAGCTTGCCGCCATCCGGCATGGCGTCGCGCGCGTTGATCGCGAGGTTGAGCACCGCATTCTCGATCTGCGCGGGATCGGCCAGCGTGTTCCACAGCCCCTCGGCGATCACGGTGGCGACCTCGATGCGCTCGCCCAGCGTGCGGCGAAGCAGGTCCGCCATCTCGGTCATCATGCGGCCGAGATTGACCACGCGCGGCTCGAGCGGCTGGCGGCGGGCGAAGGCGAGGAGCTGACGGGTGAGCTGCGCGGCGCGCTCGGTTCCGGCGATCGCATTGACCACGCGGTCGCTGGCTTTGGCGTCGCCGGCAAGCTGCGGCGCAAGCAGATCGAGGTTGCCGCGGATGATCTGCAGCAGATTGTTGAAATCGTGGGCGATGCCGCCGGTGAGATGCCCGATCGCCTCCATCTTCTGCGCCTGTGCGGCGACTTCCTCGGCCTGCACGCGGCGCGTCACGTCGATGCTCGAAAACAAAAATCCGCCATCGCCGGTCGGGTGCGCGCCGATCTCGATGGTGCGCTGCCCGATTCGGCCGTGGAACATCGCGTCCTCGCCGGCCGGCTCCTGGCCGGCCCGCGCGCGGGCCGATTGCAGCATGCTGGTGGAGCGCTCGGCGTCGCGCGCGAGCACCGCATCGAGCCGCGTGCCCCGGGCTGCAAATTCCTGCGGCAGCTCGAGCTGCTCGAAAAAACGCTGGTTGAAGGCCTGCAGCCGCCCGCCGGCGTCCCAGGCGGCAATGCCCTCGCGGGTGTGGTCGAGGGTCGCCTGCAGCAGCCCGGCTTTCAGCGCGGCGTCGGCCTGCGCCCGGCGCAGCTGGCTGTTGCGGCGCACCAGCAGCAATTGCGCGATCGCGAGCGCAAACAGCGCCGCCAGCATGGTGGCGATCGCCACCATCAAGGTTCGCCATTCCGTTTCGTCGACCGCGGCGGTGCGCGACGCGAGCAGCGTCTGCTCGTCCGCGATCAGCTCGTCGATAGTCCGGCGGATCGCCAGCATGGCTTCCCGGCCGGCCTCGGTCATAAGCTCGGCACGCGCCGCCTCGAAACCGGAACGGTCCAAGGCCTCGATCGTCGTCGCGAGCGCCGCAAGCTTGTTGTCGATCTCGCGCGAAAGCTCGGCCAGGCGCTTCTGCTGCGTCGGATTTTCCCGCGTCAGCTCCCGCAGTCTGGCGACGAGCCGCGGGATACGCGCCACCGCCTCGCGGTAGGGCTCGAGATATTCGGGCTGCTGGCTGATGACGTAGCCGCGCTCGCCGGTTTGCGCGTCCTGAATGCCGGAGAACAGCAGCCGCGCCGTGCCGATCACCTCGTGGGTGTGGACGACGAGATCGCGGCTGCTGCGCAGCCGGTGCGAGGAAACGAAAATCAGGAACGCGGACGCGATCAGCAGAACCGCGGTCGGAGCGATCACCAGCGCCGACGGACGGGTCTTTGCCGCCACAACCGCCTCCTTGTCAGGTCCGCTCGATACGACGCCGCCCCGGCACGGAGCAAGCCGGTGCCGAGGCCGGAACCGCGAATCGCCGGGCGTTGGTGCGAGGCGATTGAGTCGGTTCCGTGATGCGGGCGGCGACCGGCCCCTCCTCGCGGCGATTCATCGCACCGCACGCCGGAGGTTTTCGGCCACCTTGTCGAGGAAACCCTCGGTGGAGAGCCATTTCTGGCCGGGGCCCACGAGCAGCGCCAGATCCTTGGTCATGAATCCCGCCTCCACGGTGTCGACGCACACCGTTTCCAGCGTGGCGGCGAACGCGCCGAGCGCCGCATTGCCGTCGAGCTTGGCGCGATGGGCAAGCCCGCGGGTCCAGGCGAAGATCGAGGCGATGGAATTGGTCGAAGTCTCCGTGCCTTTCTGATACTCGCGATAGTGACGGGTGACGGTGCCGTGCGCCGCCTCGGCTTCCACGATCTTGCCGTCGGGCGTCATCAGCACCGAGGTCATCAGCCCGAGCGAGCCGAAGCCCTGCGCGACGGTGTCGGACTGCACGTCGCCGTCGTAGTTCTTGCAGGCCCAGACGTAGCCGCCCGGCCATTTGAGCGCCGAGGCGACCATGTCGTCGATCAGCCGATGCTCGTACACGAGCTTGCGCCGGGCGAACTCGGCCTTGAACTCCTTGTCGAAGACCTCCTGGAACAGGTCCTTGAAGCGCCCGTCGTAGGCTTTGAGGATGGTGTTCTTGGTCGACAGATAGACCGGGTAGTTGCGGGCGAGCCCGTAGTTCAACGAGGCGCGCGCGAAATCCCGGATGGAATCGTCGAGATTGTACATGGCGAGCGCCACCCCGCCGCCGGGAAACGCAAACACTTCGTGCTCGATCTTGCTGCCGTCCTCTCCGGCAAACGTCAGCGTCAGCCTGCCCTTGCCGGGAATGCGGAAATCGGTGGCGCGGTATTGGTCGCCGAACGCGTGACGGCCGATCACGATCGGCTTGGTCCAGCCCGGCACCAGGCGCGGCACGTTGCGGCAGATGATCGGCTCGCGGAAAATCACGCCACCGATGATGTTGCGGATGGTGCCGTTCGGCGAGCGCCACATCTTTTTCAGCTTGAACTCGCGCACCCGCGCCTCGTCCGGGGTGATGGTCGCGCATTTGACCCCGACCCCGATGCGCTTGATCGCCTCGGCGGCCTCCACCGTCACCAAGTCGTCGGTCACGTCGCGGTGCTCGATGCCGAGATCGAAATAGACGAGCTCGATGTCGAGATAGGGAAGGATCAGCTTTTCCTTGATCGATTTCCAGATGATCCGCGTCATCTCGTCGCCGTCGAGCTCGACGACGGGATTGGCGACTTTGATCTTCGGCATGGAGCAAAGGGCCTTCGAGTCGGGCGCCGGACCAAGCTTCGACGGCGCAGCGCGGGTCGGCGGGCGGCGCGCGGCCGGGTGGCCGGGCAGCCGGGCGGCGTTCTTATGACCCGGCCGGAGCGGTCCTGCAAGCGGGCTTGTGCGTTGCGAAACGGGGGTGGGCAGGCGGCGCCGGAGGCGGCCGCCCGGGCGCGCGGGCTCAAAGGATCCTCGCGCGGCTTGACGAGCCGTAGCCGTTCCAGGCCGAAATTCGCCATGGCGCGCGCCGTGGTCCCGACGTTCTCGGCGAGCTGCGGCTCGACCAGAATCACCACCGGACCGCCGGACCGCGTCCAGCGCTTGGTCTTGTCGGTCCCGG
>WNGI01010801.1_pt1 | contig 10324 bp, 8 predicted proteins | sample 5400621 | NCBI WGS metagenome assembly WNGI01 (sample SAMN13153374, study PRJNA577476) | soil metagenome | isolation source: 20 cm soil or saprolite under Garry oak tree replicate 1 | place: USA:California | collected 2016-06-15 | reverse complement strand
TCGCTTCCATCGTTGCCGATGTGGCGCTCGCGCCGCCGCGAGGCGGCATCGTCGAGATCGCCGGCCCGGAACGAGCGCCGTTCAACGAAATCATGGCGCGTTATCTGAAGGCGGTCGGCGACCCGCGCGAGGTCGTGCGCGACCCTGAGGCCCGATGTTGGGGCGGCCGGGTCGAGGAGCTCGCTCGTGCCGTTGGGCGAAGCACGACTCGGCCATATCGGTTTCGACGAGTGGCTTCGCCGCTCACAGGCAGCAGCCTGATCCTGCATCGGAGGTACGCCCGGGGAGTCTCACCCGCTGGCACGATCTGGTCCCGGGCGACGAACGAAAGAAGCGACTATGACGACCAAACTCGTTGCGTTGGTTCTGCTGTGCCTCATGACCGGCACGGCGGTGGCTCAGGAGCCTAAGGTCACGTCGCTCATGTCCAAGGATCTTCCGGAGAATCCCGGCAGGGAAGCTCTGATAATCACAGTCGAGCATGCGCCCGGCGGGTCGAGCGCTATCCACCGATACAATGCGCATGCGTTTGTTTACGTGCTTGAGGGCTCCGTCGTGATGCAGCTGAAGGGGGGACAACAGGTGACACTGACACCAGGACAGACCTTCTATGAAGGCCCTGACGATATTCATGTCGTCGACCGGAACGCAAGCAGCACCCAGCCAGCGAAATTCCTGGTGCTCTTGATCAAGGACAAAGGCGCGCCGGCGCTCGTGCCCGCACAGTGACTGTTACGCAACCCCGTGCATAACGTCGTGCGAAATCGGACGAGGCCTTTTGCTGCGGCGCGTTAGGACGCGATTGGCACAACGCGTCATTTCGCTGCGAGGCACCAATTCGGTCGCTATCGGGGGTCAAGCGGACATGCGCGCCGCCGCACCGCGACTGGCTCGGGCGCTCTTGACCCAGAACAGACATCCACAAGACGAACCAACCGACGACCGGCAAGTGCTCCGTCCGAGAACGTCGTAATCAGGACGGCAGGATCACGCCCTTGCCGGTGGTCTGGGTGTCGAACAGACGGTAGGCCTCCTCGGCCTGGTCCAGCCGCCAACGGTGGGTGAAGAGCTTATCAATGGCAACATTGTAGTCCGCGACGAACTCGGCGCAGTCGGCCTGCCCCTGCGTCGAGAAGGTCCATGAGCCGACCAGCGTGATTTGCCGGCGCAGGAGGTCGGGGCTCACATCGAGGGTGACCTGACCGCGCTCGCCGACGTAGCAGGCCGTTCCCCAGGTTCGTGCCGCCCGCACCGCGGCTGCCCGCGCCTCACCCGCGCCCGAAGTGTCGAGCGTCTTGTGCGCACCTTCGCCGTGGGTCAGCTCTCGGATTGCCTCGACGGGATTGTTGGAGCGCGCATCGATCACTTCGTTCGCGCCGAACTCGCGGGCGAGTGCGCGCCGCTCGGGTGAGATGTCGAGCGCGATGACTCGAGCGCCCATAGCGACGGCAAGCTGCGTCGCAGAGAGCCCCACCGGCCCTTGGCCAAAGATGGCGATGATTTCACCGCCCTGCAGATTGAGCCGCTTCAACGCACCATAGGCCGTGCCAGTGCCGCAGGAGATGGCCGCGCCCGTCTCGAACGAAAGCGCTTCGGGCAGGGGCACTAGTGTGTGAACCGGCACTTTCATGTACCTGGCGTGTCCGCCGTTGCCGTTGGCGCCAAAGACGACGGAGCCTTCGAGGCACATCTGCGCCCAGCCCGAGCGGCAATGCTTACAGCTGCCGCAACCGGTGTAGTGGTGATTCATCACCCGCTGGCCGCTGCGAGCCTCCTTGGGAGTCACCCCTGTGCCGACTGCGACCACGATCCCGCAGGGCTCGTGGCCGGCGATCACTGGCTCGGCGCCACGCTTGAATCCCGAGCTGGCATCCCCCGGCTTAAAGGCGGCGCGGTAGACGTGCAAATCACTGCCGCACATACCCGACGCTTTTATCTCGAGCACCACGTCGCGAGGACCCGGCGTGGGGTCGGGGAAGTCGCGTAGTTCGAGCTTCCGGTCACCGACAAACACGACGCCTTTCATGCAATCCTCGCACGTGCGTTCTGGCTCGACGCGCGCTGGTTGGGCAAGCGCTAGGCTCCAGCTTACCACGGAACGTCGGTGACGCGTCGCTTGCTGCGATGCACGGCTTTAGTCCGTCTGCGATGTGAGTTGGTCGGCAAGCCCTGGTTCGCGGGGGGATCCCGCAACGGCCATTATCGACACGGCCGGTGCGCCGCCGAGACGTTGGCAGAGCGGCGCCGCCGACTTATGGTGTTCATTCATGAGACGAAGAGGCTATGTCTGCTGATTGAGGAGAACTGGCCGTCAGTATTGCGATGCGGTAACTTCGCGTTTTGGCACTTAGCGACGGATCACATTTTGATCGGCGACGGTCGCTTTCCGAGCGAAGCGGACACTGAGGGGAGGAACCAGAAAATGGCTACAAACGGTGGGTTTTCCGGCTTTCTTGCCGGCGTCCGTGTTCTGGACCTGACTCAGTTCGAGGCCGGCCCATCCTGCACGGAGGCACTCGCCTGGCTCGGTGCCGAGGTCGTCAAGGTCGAAAATCCAAAGGGCGGCGAAGCGGGCCGTTACCTGTTGGGCCGGTCGACCGGCCAGGGCCAGAACCAGGATTCCTGGTATTTCCTGTTGTTCAACGCCAACAAGAAATCCATCACCGTCAACCTGAAATCCGAGCGCGGGCTCGAGCTCGTCAAGAACATGGCGAAGCGTGCCGATGTCATGGTGGAGAATTTCGCGCCTGGTGCCATTGAGCGGCTGGGGCTGGGCTACAACGCAGTGCGCGCCATCAATCCGAGCATCGTCTACGCGCAGGTGAAGGGCTTCGGTACCGGCGGACCCTACGAGAACAATCTTGCCTTCGACATGATCGCGCAAGCGACCGGCGGCGTCATGAGCATTACCGGTGAGCCCGACGGGCCACCGCTCAAACCCGGTGTGACGCTCGGCGATACGGGCACCGGTATGCTGCTCGCTATCAGCATCTTGGCGGCACTCTACCGGCGTCGCGACACCGGCCAAGGCGAGCGCATCGAGATCGCCATGCAGGACGCCATGCTGCAGTATATCCGCGTGGCGCTTTCCACCCAGGCGACCTACGGCGCGGCGGCAAAGCGCAATGGTTCCAAGGTGGTCTCCGGCTTCGCGGCGCCCAGCGGCATCTATCCGTGCAAGCCCGGAGGTCCGAACGACTACCTCTATGTTTATACTAGCCGCACCAATCCGGCGCATTGGAGCCGGCTGCTCGAAGTGATCGGACGCAAGGACCTGATCGGCGATCCGCGCTTCGACACCGCAGCGGCGCGCCTGGAGCACGAGCCCGAGGTCGACGCGATAATCGCCGGCTGGACGCGCCAGCACGACAAACGCGAGGCGATGCGCGTCCTCGGCGAGGCCGGCGTGCCGGTAGGCGCCATCTTCGACACGATGGAGCTGACCGAGGACGCAGACTTCGAGCGGCGCGGCATCATGCAGACGATGGAGCACCCGACCATCGGTCCATTCAAAATGCCGGGCTGGCCGGTGCGCTTCGGTGGACGCACTCCGGAAGTCAAGCCGGCGCCGCTGCTCGGACAACACACAAACGAAGTTTTGGGCAAATGGCTTGGTCTCGACGCCGAGCAGATCGACCAACTCGATAAAGACGGCGTCATCTAAGGGAGGAAGCCGACATGGCGGAACTCACTGGCTCGGAGATCCTAGCAAAATCGTTGAAGAACGAAGGCACCGACATTCTGTTTTTTCTCATGGGCGGGCCGATGCTGCTCGCCGAATCTTCCTGCATCAAGGAAGGAATCCGTCCTCTCGATGTGCGCCACGAGCAATCCGCCGCTTTCATGGGACAGGCCTATAGCCGGCTGTTGCAGAAGCCCAGCGTATGCATGGCTGCGAGCGGTCCCGGAGTGATCAACCTCACCACCGGGATCGCCAACGCACTGATCGATTGCTGCCCGGTCGTAGCGGTCGGCGGCTCTAGCCCGATCGGCCTGAACGGCCGCCAGGTTTTCCAGGAGATCGATCAGCTTGCCATCATGAAGCCCTGCACCAAATGGGCGGATCGCGTCTACAACCTCAAGCGCATTCCCGAGCAGGTGAATAACGCTTTCCAGAAGGCGATGGGCGGCAAGCCTGGCCCGGTTTATCTCGATTTCCCCGGCGACATTCTCTACGCCAAGATTCCCGAAGAGCAGGTCGACTGGAGCCTTTCCGGCCGACCGTTGTTAAACGCGCGGCCGCTGGGCGATCCCAACAAAGTCGATGCGCTGGTCGACGCGATAGCCAAGGCGCGCCAACCGATCATCCTGTCCGGCAGCGGCGTAATCTGGTCGAAGGCCTGGGCAGAACTACAGGAGTTCGTCGAAACGACCGGCATTCCGTTCTACACTACGCCGCAGGGCCGCGGCGTCGTGCCAGACGATCACGACTACTCATATCTGACGATGCGTTCATCGGCGTTCCGCGACGCCGACCTGTTTATCGTGATCGGCACCCGCATGAACTACATTATCAGTCACACGGCACCGCCCCGCTTCAATGCCGGCGCTAAGATCGCGCGAATCGATATCGATGCCGACGAGATTGCGACCGCGCCGCGCAGGGTTGATATCGGCATCGTCGGCGACTGCAAGGCGGTGCTCCGTCAGCTCATCGATGCGAGTGCCAAGCGCATCAATGCAGATCGTTTCTCCGCGTGGCGACGAACGCTGTCCGACGGAGAGGTGGCGAAACGCCAGGCGCCCGGCGCCAACAAGCCGATGGACGAAGTGCCGATCCACCCGCTGCGACTGTGCGATGAGATCAAGAATTTTATGCAGCGCGACGCCATCCTCGTGGTCGACGGACAGGAAATTCTGAATTTTGGCCGGCAGTCGATGCCGACCTTTGTGCCGGGCCATCGCCTCAATTCCGGACCGTTTGGCACCATGGGTGTTGGGCTGCCGTTTGGAATCGGGGCCAAGATCGCCAAGCCCGACAAGCAGGTCATTGTTGTGCACGGCGATGGCTCCTTCGGCCTGAACGCGCTCGAGCTCGACACGGCGGTGCGTCACAACATTCCCATCCTGGTGGTGGTCAGCCTCAACGGCGGCTGGACCGCTGACCCGGAGCGCAACAAGCCTGGCCGCAATCTCGGCTATACGCGCTTTGACAAGATGGCGGAATCGCTTGGCTGCTACGGCGAATATGTCGAACGTCCCGACGAGATCCGCCCGGCATTGGACCGCGCCCAACGGGAGGTTGATCGCGGCTCGGTCGCGCTCGTCAACGTCAAGACCGACGACCGAGCCCGCGCTGCCACGCTGGCGTTCTCCCAATATACCACTTGAAATCCTGACTTTGCCGCATCAGCTCTGTGCGCCGTGCGCTCCACCGCGCCGACGAGGTGATCGAATAGCGGTGCTTTTTTGCTGCGACCCATTAGGTCGCTAATGGCACAACGCGTCATTTCGTTGCGGTGCTAAAGTTCAGACGCTATTGGAGGTGAAGCGGACATCCCGCGAACTCGTCGGGCGTGTTGGTCCGACGCGATTGACCCTAACCGGTCATCGACCGCGTTCAATATTCGCATATCGGATTTTCGGACATCGGCTGGGTTTTGCCCATCACTCCGGCTTGATGTTGGCCGCGCGGATCACCTTCGCCCACTTGGCGGTATCCGACTTGATGACGACAGCAAACTCCTCCGGCGAATTGAGGGACGCCTCAAGACCGAGCTGCGCGATCCGCTCGCGCACGTCGGCTTGCACGGCGATCTGCACGATGTCCGCATGCACCTTGCTGACGACGGCGGCCGGCGTGCCGGCTGGCGCTAACAGCCCGAACCAGGAGATGGCCTCGAAGTCCGGAAAGCCTGACTCCGCGAGCGTTGGCAGTTCGGAAATGATCGGCGAGCGCTTGAGCGACGTGACGGCAAGGCCGCGCAGCTTGCCATCGCGAACCAGCGGCAGGATCGCGCCCATGTTCATCAGCGTCATGGTCACACGCCCGCTGATCACGTCGGTGAGGACCGCGCCGCGATAGGGAACGTGGACGATGTCGACGCCGGCGAGGCTCTTGAGTAGCTCGCCGGCGATGTGCTGGGGAGTGCCGACGCCGGGAGAGGCAAATGACAGCTTTCCGGGCTGGGCCTTCGCGAGCACAAACAGCTCCGCGACGCTTTTCGCTGGCACCTCGTTGTTGACAGCAAGGATGCTCGGCATCACCAGAACGCGCGCAATCGGCGCGAGATCGCGCGCTGGATCGAAGGCGGGACTCGGTTGAAGCGACGGGTTGATAGTCATTGCGCCGTTGGCCCCCCAATAGAGCGTGCTGCCGTCGGGGGCCGATTTTGCCACTCGCTCGGCCCCCACACTCCCGCCCGCACCCGGAATATTCTCGACCGTCACCGGCGTTTTCCACGCTTCATTGAGTTTTTGCGCAAACAGGCGGGCCGTGATGTCGGTAGCGCTGCCCGCCGTGAAGCCGACGATGATGCGGACCGGCTTTGATGGACGGTCTTGCGCCCGTGCAATCCGTGACACCGACGGCAGCGCGGCAGCGCCCGCGGCCAGATGCAGGAATTTGCGACGGGGAAGTTTCATGTCAGTCCCTCCGGGCGTGCAATACGGTGCGGACGGCTGAGCGGGAATAGCGTACTCCTCTTTCCTAAGGTCGTGGAAGGGCAATGTCGCCTATTGGCACTAAGCGGACATCCCGAAATGTCTACGGAAGATTCCGTGCGCGATGTTTACCTCCTTGGAGGCGGTTCATGCCGAATAATGCGACTTCGAAGACAATAAACGCGGCGCTGCTCAAGCGCTTTGGCGCGGAATTTGAGATTGATCCCGAGCTGACCGGGCTGAACGAACTGGAAAAAATAGCCGGCCATCGTTCGCATCGACGATACTTGCCTCGCCCTATAGAGCCCGATTTGCTTCGCCTCCTTTGCGCATGCGCCCTCTCTGCCCCGTCGAAAAGCGATCTCCAACAATGCGATATCATCATCGTCAGCGACGCCACGATACGAGAGTCCATTGTGTCCTTTATCCGGGAGATGCCGTGGATCAATGATGCGCCAGTATTCCTCGTGTTCGCTGCGAACGGCCAGCGTTTGCCGACGATTTCCAAGCTCCGTGGCAAACCGTTCGCGAACGATCACCTCGATCTATTCTTCAATGCGGTCGTCGATGCGGCAATCGCGCTCGCGACGTTCATCCGCGCCGCGGAGGCAGTCGGGCTCGGCTGCTGTCCAATCAGCGCCATCCGCGATCATCCGAGAACCGTAAGTGATTTGCTGCACCTGCCAAATCGCGTCATTCCGGTCGCGGGAATTTGTGTCGGCTGGCCGGCACAGGCCGGAGAGATCACGCCACGCCTATCACTCAGTACCACGGTGATCGAAAATAAATATGACGCGGACGATTTTGCAGCCGAGATTGACGCATATGATCGGCGCCGAGCAAAGTTGCGACCATATCACCATCAACGGAATCCCGATCGTTGGGGCAACGCATCTTTTTACGGCTGGTCTGAAGATAAGGCGCGCCAATACGCTGAACCGATGCGCACAGACTTTGGTAGCTTTGTGCGTGGAAAGGGTTTTTGCCTCGATTAGGAAGTCGTTCTTCTCGATGCGCTTGAGTTTGTTTAGTTTAGAACCCTACCCCTTCGACGACGGTGGCGGTGGCACCTGAGGATCGAGAGGAGGATTCTTGTGCAGGAAATCGCTGGTCTACCGGTTTATTCGAATGTTCAGGGTCGAAGCCAGATCTCTAACGCCGAACTGATAGAAGCGGTTTAACAGACGATTTTAGCGCGCAGTCGTGTGTAGGATCATCAGAGGGACCGATGATGAAACAGATCGTACTCCTGCTTGTCACGGCCGGAAGCCTTTCATTCGCGCCAAATCCTTCTCACGCGCAAAGTCTCATGTCGCCATGTATGCTTGTTTGTGAGCCGCCAGCTAAGCTTAATACGCAGAATTGCTCTTGCGAAGAATCAACGCGCACTCAAACCAAGCACTGCGCTGTCGTTTGCCCAAACCCAGACCAAAAGTTAGATCTCAAGCGATGTCGCTGCATTAGGAAGTAATAGCGTCAATTCCGGCAACTGGGTGATTGCCGACCAACTTCTTCCTGTTCATCTACCTCCGCCAAAGCGCTCGGCCTCGAAGTGCCGCCGATGCTGCCCGCCCGCGCGCACGAGGTAATTGAGTGAGGGACTTTTGCTGCGGCGCTTTAGGACGCGAATGGCACAAAGCGACGTTTCGCTGCGACTCATTGACCCAACTGAGACATTGGCCGCCAGACTTGCTGTGATGCACAAGCGGCGTCGCCCCCGATTGTGATAGCCTCAGCTTGCCTGGAGTCTGGGTAAGAGGGGAAGGGCCATGAGGCGTCGGGACTTAATCACGCTGCTTGGCGGCGCGGCCGCATGGCCGCTCGCGGCGCACGCGCAGCAACCAACGATGCCGGTGATTGGCTTCATGTCCAGCCTGTCGCCGGAGAACATTTCGAGGCCCGTGGGCGGGTTTCATGGCGGTCTCAAGGAAGCGGGCTATATCGAGGGGCAGAATGTGGCCATCGAGTACCGTTGTGCTCACGGCCACTATGATCGATTGCCTGAGCTAGCGGCTGATCTAGTGCGCAGAAAAGTCGCTGTAATTGTCGCGTCTAGAGGCGATCCGTCGCCACAGATTGCCAAGGGCAGCTACTCAAACGATTCCTATCGTGTTCGGCATGTTTGGCGATCCGGTCAGGGAAGGCCTAGTGGACAGCCTCAGCCGGCCGGGCGGTAATGCTACCGGTGTCACCATATTTGGTCCGACAGCGGTCACCAAGCGATTGCAGCTGCTGCATGACCTTGTGCCGAAGGCCGATGTCATCGCTTTTCTCATGAATCCAAACAATCCGAACGGTAATATCGAAATGGGAGCCGCACAGACAGCAGCGACCTCTCTCGGAAGACAAATCGTTGCTTTTAATGCCAGTACTGAAAGTGAGCTTGACGCGGCATTTGCACGTATAGTGCAGCAGCGAATCGGAACGCTTCTCGGTGCCTCCGATCCTTTTCTCTTTAATCGGCGCGATCAGATTGTCTCACTGGCAGCACGCCATGGGATACCGGCGATCTACTACCTACGCGACTTCGCTCATGCGGGCGGTCTGATGGCATACGGCAACAGCCTTACGGATATGTACCGCCTAGTACCTCTGCATGGAGATTTTGACGGGTTGTCCGAGCGGACTGACTTGCATCTGCCAGCCGCACCGCAATGAGACGCTTGAGCGCACAGTTTTGGCCCGAACGCTGCCAAATCGGACGTTGCAGCGAGTCGGCAGCTATCGGGAGTGCAGCCGTCGTGCTGCCGACGTCGTCACGAAGGCACCCCCTGACCCTTATCGTCGCTTTGCTACGAGATTTCGGTGCAGGCAGCAGATGCCGAGCGTAGGTTAAGCGAGCGCGATGTCCGGCGGCTGCTTGCCTGCTCGTCCGGCGTAAAGTCGAGGGCCTGCTCGCCCCCAAGCCCCTGTTACCGCCTCCGACGCAACTTCGCGACGCTGCAGTGGCACCTGACGAACCAACCGCAGCGGCACCGGCAAGCCCGTCAACTGAAGAAACCATGTCGCAGCAACTCGGCGCCCGCGGCAATGACCGCGATCAACACCAGCTTCTTGAATGTCTCAGGTGCAATTTTATCGCGCATATGTTGTCCGACGTACATGCCGAGCACGACTGGCAACGTCGCAGCCGTCGAGACTGAAACGTCAAGCCAACTGAACTGGCGGCTGGCCGTCAGAAGAATTGCCAGCAAGCCGGCGGAAACGACGAGATACAGCGATGCTTCCTTTGTGAACGCCTTTCCGCGCAGTCCCTTTGCAAGCATAAATATGAAAACAAGCGGTCCCGGCATCGCTGCGATGCCTCCCAGAATCCCGCCGAAAAATCCGAATGTGATGCCGGTTGGTAAAACCAAGCGAGACTGAAGCTGCAGCTTCGGCGCGAGCAGCGTGACGCCGCCGACACCCATAACCACTAGGCCTGCGATAATCTTTGCAACATTCGCATCGACCGCCAACAGGACTCGAACCCCAACGAAGAGGCCGGGAATCATGCCAAGAATCACCGGCATCAATTGCATGAGGCACTGTCCAGTCTTTCCGCCCTCCAGCGCCTGCGGCAAGTTGCTGAAGATCAAAGGCATGCTCAGCAGCATGGCCGCTGATTTGATGTCGATGAACAGCGACAGCAGCGGCAGCGCGACGACCGGCATGCCGACCCCGATCATCCCCTTCAGGAGGCCGGCGACGATCAGGCTGCAAACCACGGCAGCAATGATAC
>WNGI01007608.1_pt1 | contig 10324 bp, 9 predicted proteins | sample 5400621 | NCBI WGS metagenome assembly WNGI01 (sample SAMN13153374, study PRJNA577476) | soil metagenome | isolation source: 20 cm soil or saprolite under Garry oak tree replicate 1 | place: USA:California | collected 2016-06-15 | reverse complement strand
CAGATGATGAGCCGGGCGCATCGCCACGTCACCGTCGCGCATCACCCCACCGCCGCGGCCCGCTCGTGGTCCCGCGGCCCGGCGTCGCCGACCAGCCGGACGACCACGGTGCTGACGGCAATGCTGAGCGCCACCGCTGCCACGAGCGCCACGTAGATGTCGCCGGCGATCGCGCCGGCCGCCGCTGCCGCCGAACCCAGGACGAACGAGAATTCGCCGATCTGGCCGAGGCCGACCGCCAGCTGAGCAGGCCGAACCGGCAACGCCGTCACGCGGGCAAGGACGTAGGCGACGGCCACCTTCGTCACGACGATCAGCCCGAGGAAGAGGGCCAGCCAGGGCAGGCCGCGGACGAGCGCATCGGGCTGGATGAGGGTCCCGATCGCGACGAAGAAAAGGACCGCGAACACGTCCCGGAACGGGAGGAGCCGGCGGCGCGCCTCGGCCGCCTCCGGGCTCTCGGTCACGGCCAGCCCACCGACGAATGCCGCGAGTGCGAGCGGGACGCCGAACACCGCCGAGCCGATCCCCGCCAGGGCCAGCCCCGCCGCGACGGAGACCATCAGGAACAGGTCGTGCTCGGATCGGAGCGCGCGCAGGACAGCCGGAAAGAGCCGGGCGACGGCAAGCGTCAGGACGAGGAACGCGACGAGACCGACGACGGCCTGTTCGAGGGGTCGTCCGCCGACGCCGAGGAGCGCCAGAAGGACGGCCGCGATCGCGACGCCCGTGGTGTCCTGCAAGGCGCTCCAGCCGAGGAGCGCTTCCTCGGTCGGGCGGTCCGTGGTCCGACGCCGGCTTCGCGTGATGTTGACGATGACGACCGACGACGACATCGCGATCGACAGGCCGATCAGGGCCGCCGGGATCGGGGCGAGACCGGCCGCGTTGAGGGCGAGACCGGCGAGCGCCATCGTCGCGATCGTCTGGACCGGTGCCGCGAGGATCAGGCCGCGCTGCTCCGTGTGGATCCGGAGGACGTCGACCTCGATGCCGACCTCGAACAGGAGGAGCACGACACCGAGATCGGCCAGGAGCTGGAGCTGGTTGGGGTTCGCGACGTAGCCCGGCGTGAAGGGCGAGACGACCATCCCGAACGCGAGATAGCCGACGACCGCCGGCACGCCGATCCGTCGGGCCAGGAAGCCGGCACCGACCGCACCGAGCAGGAGCAGCCCGATCTCGAGGATGGGACCGGCCGTGTGGTCCATGGCGGGATGGTAGCGGTCGCGTCAGCAGGCCTCGGGAACGATGCCGCAGCCCGCCGCGGCATGCGTGCCTGCCGGGCGGACGGTCAGCCGGCGGCCACGGGCTCCGTGTCGCCGATCAGCTGCTTGTGCAGGAGCGCCTCGCATTCGGCCTTGCCGATGGCGATGACCTTGTCACCTTCGGCCAGGATCGTCTCGGGCCGCAGCGCCGTCGCGACGCCGTCCCGGATCACCGCGAACAGCGAGCAGCTGTCGGGCATCGAGAGATCCTTGGTCGCCCGTCCGATGGCCGGCGAGCCAGCCTGCAGATGGGCCTCGATCAGCTCGAGCTCGCCCTCGCCCAGGGCGGCGAGATGGAGCAGCTCGTGGACGGGAATGTCCTGCTCGATCGAGCCGAGGATCATCCGGGTCGGGCTGATCAGCTCGTCGACGCCAAGGTGCTTGAACAGCTCCTCGTTCTTCGGGTTGTTCACCCTGGCGATCGTCCGCGGCACGTCGAAGTGATGCTTGGCCATCTGGCAGATCACGAGGTTGTCCTCGTCGTCGCCGGTCACGGCCGCCACGATGTCCGCCCGGTTCGCGCCGGCCTCGGCGAGGTACTTGCCCTCGCAGCCATCGTGCGAGATGACGATCGAGCCGATCTCGTCGGCGATCTGGTTCGCCCGTTCGCGGTCCTGCTCCATGAGGACCACCTCGTGGCCGCTCCCGATTAGCTCCTTGGTGAGGTAGTAGCCAACCTTGCCACCACCGATGACGAGCACGAACACGGGTCAGGCCTCCCGGGCGGCGACCGGCGTCGCCGGTGCCCCGATTGATGCGAACGATGAACTGGTGTCGCGGCCGGCTTCAGATCGGGATGCGGCCCCGGGATTCGAAGCGCCGCCGGCGGGTCCCCCAGCCGCGGGCCCGACGGAGCCGGGCCCGCCGGGCGCCGACGCGCCGGGTCCGCCGGCGGCGCCCTGACCGCCGGCATCGGCCCCCTCGGGCACATCCGCGTGGTGCTCGCCGCCCGGATGGAAGCCCGTCGCCTCCGACAGGCCCGGCCCGAACGCGAGGTCGAGCCCCAGGAAGTCGTTGACGGCCGACGCCATCAGGTTCGTCCGGCACAGCGTGTTGATGCCCAGGTCCGCATACGCGGCGGCTCGCAGCGGATCGTTGATCTTGGCGATCACGCGCCGGGCGTCGAGCGCCTCGACCGCGAGCTGGGCGGCCATGACGTTGCGGTTGTCGCCCTCGGTCAACGCCATGAACAGGTCGGCCGATTCGGCGCCTGCCCGGCGGAGCGTGTCCTCGTCCGTGCCGTCGCCACGGACGGCCTCGCCGCCGAAGGACCCCGGCAGGCGATCGAACGCGGAGGTCGACAAGTCGATGACGACGACGTCGTGACCGGCGCGATCCAGGGCGTCAGCGAGGACCGAGCCCACCCGGCCACACCCGACGATGACTGCTTTCACTTGGTCTCCTCCCGGATCGGCTCTCGGACGACCCAGACTGCACACGGAGCGTTCTTGAGGATGTACGGAATCGTCCTGCCGATCGCGAAGTCGCCACCGAACTTGGTCCGGTAGGCCAGCCCGACCACGAGCAGATCGGCCTCCCGTTCCACGGCCTCGTCCACGAGGGCGGCGCCGACGTCGCGGGCCTGCAGCAGGACTGGCTCGAGCTTGACCCCGGCGCTCTCGGCCGTCGCCTCGGCGACGTCGAGGATCTGCTGGATGTCCTCCGAGCGGCCGGCGACGTCCATGTCGAGGGGCATCGACCAGTCGATCTCGACGACGTGCACGCCGATCAGGTTCGCCTTGTTGACCTTCGCGAGCTCGGCCACCAGCCGGATCAGTCGCTGGCCGTTCGGATGGCCGGAGAGCGCCACGACGGCACGTCGGAACGCGGGCGCGCTGGGCTCTGGCACGGCCGTGACGATACCACTGACACGATCAGCTCTCTGCGGGCGGTCGCCCGGCCGGTGCGGTGCCGGACGGTGCGCCGACGTCCGGTGGAGACGTCGTCGACGTTCCCGCACCGGCGTCCGCCGCGGGGCGGTCCTCCGGCGCCGGCTCCTCGCGGCGATACGGGACGTTGACGACGACGGTGTGGGGCCTGCCCAGGAGCGAGCTCCGGAGCCGCTTGACCGACTGGTTGTAGAGCAGCCGCTCCCACCATCGGCGGGCCACGTATTCCGGCAGGACGACGAACGTGATCGGCGCCTCCTTGCCGGGCGGCCAGGCGGAATCGAGCACATCGAGATAGGCCTGCAGCGGACCGGTGAGCGCGCGGTACGGCGACTCGACGACGACGAGCGGAACGCCCGGGACCTGGCGCTCCCATTGGTCGCGGATCCGGACCGCGTCGTCGGGATCGTCGGTGATGAAGACCGCCCGGACGTCCTCGGAGATCGATCGCGCGACGTTGACGGCCTGGATCACCGCCCGGTTGATGCCTGGGATCGGGACGACGACCCGCTCCTCCCGGTGCGGCGGCTCGAAGACGAGGTCGGGCCGGATTCGGAGCTCCCGCCGCGAGGCGTCGTACTGGCGGTGGATGAACAGCATCATCCCGACGAGGAGCGGGATGAGGATCACGACGAGATAGGCGCCGTCGGTGAACTTCACGGACGCGACGACGACGAGGACGACAGCCGTCATCACGGCGCCGATGCCGTTGATCGTGCCCCGGAGCCACCAGCGGGGCTCCCGATGGCGGTTCCAGTGCCGGACCATCCCGATCTGCGACAGGGTGAAGCAGACGAAGACGCCCACCGAATAGAGCGGGATCAAGGCATGGGTCTCGCCGCGGAAGAAGACCAGGATGACCGCGGCCACGGCTGCCAGGATCACGATCCCGTACGAGAACGCCAGGCGATCGCCCCGGAAGGCGAGCTGGCGCGGCAGGTACCCGTCGAGGGCGAGCAGGGCCGCCAGCCGGGGGAAGGCGTTGAAGCTCGTGTTCGCCGCCAGGAACAGGATGAGTGCCGTCGAGGCCTGGAACAGGTAGTAGAGCGGCGAGCCGTCGCCGAAGATCGTGCTCGAGACGAGGGCCACGACGGTCCGTCCGCCCTCGCGCGTGGGCTCGATCCCGTACGCATCCGAGACGAAGGTGATCCCGACGAACAGGACGGCCAGGAGGACCGCCATCGCCAGCAGCGTGTCAGCCGCGTTCCTTGATTCGGGTGGCTTGAAAGCGGGCACGCCGTTGGCGATCGCCTCGGTCCCGGTCAGGGCGACCGAGCCGCTGGCGAATGCTTTCAGCAGGAGGAAGATGCCGATCCCCTCGCTCCCCGTCCGGACCGCGTCGGCCTGCTGGACGTCGTACGCCCGACCCGTCATGACGTTGATCACGCCGAGGCCGATCATCAGCAGGGCCAGGCCGAGGAACAGGTAGGTGGGGATCGCGAAGATGTTCCCGGACTCGCGCAGCCCGCGAAGGTTGGCCGTCGTGATCAGCACGATGGCGATGACCGCGATCTCGATCCGGATGTCGTACAGGCTCGGGACAACGGAGTAGGCCTGGGCCACGGCAGACGCGGTCGAGACCGCGACCGTCATCACGTAGTCGATCAGGAGCGCGGCTGCTGCCACGAGGCTGGCCATCGCCCCGAGGTTCTCCTTCGAAACGGAGTAGGCGCCACCGCCCGACGGATAGGCCCGGCAGACCTGGCGATAGGACAGGGCGACGACGGCCAACAGGATCGAGATCGCGATCGCGATCTCGAGGGAGAAGGTCAGGGCGATGCCGGCGCCGGCGAGGACGAGGACCCGCAGGATCTCCTCGGTGGCGTACGCCGACGAGCTGATCGCGTCGGAGCTGAAGATCGCCAGCGCCTTCTTCTTCGACAGCCGCTCGCCGATTTCCTCCTCGCTCGCGAGGGGCCGCCCGATCGCGACCTTTCGGACGCGCGCCCAGAGCCGTCCGAGGGCCGTCTTCGGTTCATGGGCGGCGGCCTTGGCGACCATCTGGCCGGGGCCGGTATACCGGAAGTAGGGTGCGTGAGGCCGCTCCACGCGGACGCGGCGGTCCGCGGGTTTCCGCCCCGGCAGGGGCCGGTGGCCTCCGGTCATCGGACTCCGATCTGCATCGAAGGGCTCAGGTCAGTGGCCGCGGCGGTACGGGACATCGGCGATGACCGTGTGCTCGCGACCGACGAGCGCCGATTTCAGGCGCTTGGCCGACTGGTTATACAGCAGTCGATCCCACCAGTGCCGGGCGACGAACTCGGGCAGGACGACGATCGTGACCGGCGCCTCCTTCTCGGCGGGCCAGGCCAGATCCAGGACATCCAGGTAGGCCGTCAACGGGCCGACGAGGGCCCGGAACGGCGACTCGACGACCACCAGTGGAACGCCTGGGACCTGCCGCTCCCACTTGAGGCGGAGCGCCTCGCCCGCGTCGGGGTCCTCGGTGATGAACACGGCCCGGACGTCCGCGGCGAGGCTCCGCCCGAACGTCACGGCCTGGACGACTGCGCGGTTGATGCCGTTGACGGGCACGACGACTCGCTGCTCGCGGTGGGGCAGCCCGACCACGTAGTCATCGCGGACAGCCAGCTCCAACGCCTGGCCGCCGTACTGGCGGTGGACGAACGCCATCAGCCCGACGAGGACGGGGATCAGGAAGATCACGATCAGCGACTGTGGCGCCTTCGCGATCGTCACCACGACCGCGACGACGGCCGTCAGGGCACAGCCGAACGCGTTGATCGCGAGCCGCCGCCGCCAGCCTGGTGGCCGCTCCCGGCGCCAGTGCCGGATCATCCCGCTCTGGCTGATCGTGAAGTCGATGAAGACCCCGACGGCGTACAGGGGGATCAGCAGGTGGGTCTCGCCGCCGAAGAGGACGATCAGGGCGGCGGCGATGCTCGCGAGGACGATGATCCCGTGGGAGAAGGCAAGGCGGTCGCCGCGGAACGAGAACTGGCGGGGGATGAAGCCGTCCGTGGCGAGGATCGCCAGGAGCCGCGGAAACGCGTTGAAGCTCGTGTTCGCGGCGAGGACCAGGAGGAGAGCGGTGAACGCCTGGAAGAGGAAGAAGAAGATCGTGCCGTCGCCGTAGATCGCACTGGCGATCTGGCTGATGACGGTCTTCTTCTCGGGCAGGTCGATGTGGGTGATGCCGAGGTTGACGGCCAGGAACGTCAGACCGATGAACAGGACGCCGAGCAGGGCGGCCATGACGGCGAGCGTGGTGGCGGCGTTCTGCGCCTCCGGTGGTTTGAACGCCGGGACGCCGGTCGCGATCGCCTCGGTCCCCGTCAGGGCGACGGCACCCGCGGCGAAGGCGCGCAGGAGCAGGATCACCGACAGCGGTTGGAGGGTCCCGCCGACCTGCGCGACGAGATTCTCGCTGTACGACCCGTGCTCGTGGAAGACGACGATCCGGACCGAGCCGATCGCGATCATCAGCAGCGCCGAGCCGAGGAACAGGTACGTGGGGATCGCGAACAGGTTGCCGGCCTCGCGCAGGCCGCGGAGGTTGCCGATCGTGATCAGCGCGATTGCCAGGACGCCGAGCTCGACCCGTTGATCGATCAGGAATGGCAGGGCCGAGGTGACCTGCTCGATCGACGAGGCGGTCGACACCGCGACGGTCATCACGTAGTCGATCATCAGCGCCGATGCCGCGATCAGCGACATCCACTGGCCGAAGTTGCGCTTGGATACCGAATAGCTGCCGCCGCCGGTCGGGTAGGCGAGGCAGATCTGGCGGTAGCTGATGGCGACGGCGATCAGGAGAACCGCGATCGCGACGCTGACCCACAGCCCCCAGGCAAGCGCCGCGACCCCTCCGAGGATCAGGACCCGCAGGATCTCCTCCGTGGCATAGGCCGACGAGCTGATCGCATCCGAGCTGAAGATCGCGAGCGCCTTGCGCTTGGACAGGCGTTCGCCGATCTCCTCCTCGCGCGCGAGCGGTCGGCCAAGGAGCATCGCCTTCGCGCGCGCGAACAGCCGACCGCCAGGCGTCGTCGGGGTGCTGGCCGCCGGTTTCGCGGTCAGGTGCCCGGGACCGGTCCAGCGGAAGAGGGCCGCGTGCGGTCGCTCGACCCGAACCCGTTTGTCGCCTGGCTTGCGGCCCTGGACCGGCTGCCGGCTGCTCGTCATCGCATCACAGGCCCAGGGGGAGCCGTTCGGCGAGCCGTCGCGGCAGGCCGGCTTCGTGCATCGCAGCCTGGACCGCCGGGATGTCGTATGGGACCCGATTCCAGGCGCACATCCCCGCCTCGTCGTCGATCACGAGAAACGAGGCGGTCGGGTCGCCGTCCCGGGGCTGACCGACGCTGCCGGGGTTCAGGAGGGCCCGGCCGCCACTGAGCGCGAATGTGGAGCCCGGTCGCGGAGCGATCGCCTCGATCAGGCCGTCGCGCTCGGCCCAGGCCATCGGCACGTGCGTATGCCCGTGCAGCCCGATTCGGGTCTGAAGTGCGGCGAGGCTGGCCCGGGCGACGGGCATCGAGGTGATGTACTCCCAGACGGGGTCGCGCTCGCTGCCGTGGACGAGGCTGAACTCGGTCGAGCGGTGGCGGACAGGCAGACCCGCAAGCCGCTGCCGCGTCGCCGCCGAGATCCGGTTCCTCGTCCATTCCATCGCGGCCCGCGCGTCGGGATTGAAGTACTCGATCTGGTCGCCGCCGACCGCAGCCAGGTCATGGTTCCCCGCCACGCCGATCGCCCCGAGCCCGGTCAGCCGCTCCACCACGCCATCGGGCTCCGGGCCATATCCGACGACGTCGCCGAGGTGCCAGATCGCGTCGACCGTGCCGACGGAGGCGATGACCGCGTCGAGGGCGACGAGGTTCGAATGGATGTCCGACAGGACCGCGACGCGCATCCGATCCAGACTAGCAGCGGGGACTCGTCGCGGTCAGGCTCACCACGGGCGACGACGGCGATCGGCCACGTCACGAGGGTAGGCGACGGGCACGACCCCGCCGCCGCGACGAGCGAGGACCAGGACGTGACCGTCGAGTCCGACCCCGTCGACCGCGCGGATCTCGATCGATCCGCCGCCGAGCGCGTCCATGGCTCGCCGGCCGGCGATCGCCTCCGTCTCGAGACCGTCGCGCTTCCAGGCGATCAGCATCCCACCCGGGGCGAGGAGCGGGAAGGCCAGCTCGACGAGCTCGGCGAGGGGCGCGACCGCCCGCACGGTCACCGCCGGCCATCGCTCGCGGTGCCGGTCGTCGGCCGCGAGGCCCTCCGCCCGGACCGACCCGACCCGGATCCGTCCGGCGAGGCCGGTCGCGGCCGCGGCGACCTCCAGGAAGCGGGCCTTCTTGCCGACCGAGTCGACGAGCAGCGCTTCGACCGAGGGCAGGGCGGCGGCAAGGGGGACGCCCGGGAAGCCGCCGCCGCTGCCGAGATCGAGGAAGGCATCGATGCCGCTCGCCTCGATCACCGGGACCGCCGTCAGGCTGTCGGCGACGTGCCGGATCGCGACGGCCGCCGGATCGCGGATGGCCGTGAGGTTGATCGACTCGTTCCAGGCGAGCAGGAGCCGGACGTGGCCGTCGATCGCGCTGCGCGCGCTCGGGTCCAGGTCGATGCGCAGCGCCGTCAATGCCCCGTCGAGCGCGTCGGCGTATGCCGACGGAAGTGGGGGGCAGGCCTCGACGCGCGTCGGGAGCGGTTCCCGCGAACGGCCCAGGCACTCCTCCTGTCGGTCGTGCCTGCGCGAGCCGCCCGGGCTCCGCTCCCGGCGTCGTCGTTCGTCACACCGCGCTCGATCCCGGTCTTCCCCGGCTCGTCCGGTTCCGGACGGGTTTCCCCGTGCCCCTCGCGAGCCGCGTTACCCAGGTGGTTCGGTGCGGATGCCGGACGTTATGCCCGGCCGTCCCATGCGTCAACCCGGTTATCCACGAATCCACCTTCTGGCCGCGGATCTGTGGACAAGTCGCCGGTTCCGTGGCGATCCACGACGATCAGGCGGACGTCGACCCGGGTCGGATCGGCGGCAGGGCTCGAAGCCGGGCGGGCTCCCCGCCGCCGCGCCCGCCCGCGACGGGCCGGAGCAGGCCGCCCGACCCGACCTCCCGGCCGGCCGCCGCGAGGGCCCGGCGGACGATCCGCTCGTCGAGGGCATCCTCCTCGTCGGTCAGCGCGGTCTCCAGCGTCGCGTCGATGAGCTTCGGATCGACGGGCGCCGGGCCGGGCAGGACGAGGACGAACGCCGATCCGCCGCCGGGAACCGACGCGACCCCGAGATCGCCATCCATGCGGCGGGCGAGGTCGCGCGCGATCGGCAGGCCCAGGCCCGTGCCAGTGATCCGGTCATGGCTCGCCATGCGATGGAAGCGTTCGAAGATCCGGTCGCGATCCTCGAGCGGAATGCCCGGCCCGTCGTCGCGGAGGATCAGCACCGCGACCAGGCCATCGACCCGCCCGACGATCTCGACCGACCCGCCCGACGGCGTGAACTTCAGGGCGTTGCCGGCCAGGTTCGTCAGGATCTGCTCGACGCGGCGGCGGTCGGCGGTGGCCACCCGCATCTTCGGCGGGAGCGACGTCCGCAGGGCGACCCCCCGGTCGATGGCGATCGGCAGGAGATTGGCTGCGACCTGACTGCCCGCCTCGGCGATCGAGAACGGCCCGATGTCCAACCCGAGCGTGCCCGATTCGAGCCGGGAGATCTCGAGCAGGTCATCGACGAGGTCGCCCTCTCGCGGGCGCGGAGCGAGGCGAGCTCGCGCTCGGTCGCGAGCTGGTCGGTCACGAGGGCGAGCGCGACCGCGGCGTGCCGGGCGAGCTGGGGTGGCAGCCGCTCGGCCAGGCGGTCGGCATCGCCGGCCCGTCCGAACTCGAAGCCGAGGACGACGTCGCCGGCGCTCGGGATCGGGAGGATCGCGTAATGGGTGGTGTCGTCGCCCTCCGGTCCCTCGTGGCGATCCGGCACCGCGGCGGGCTCGAGGGACGTGGGGGCGTTCCCGACGATGAAGGAAATCGGCGCGCGCCCCGAGGCCGCCCGAACGGCGCGGCTGCGCGGCGCATGAGCATCGAGCCAGGCAGCGAGCGCCTCCGCCCCACCGACCGGCTCGCCAGGATCGACCGCCACGGCCGCTCGACGCTCGATTCCGTCCGCGAGGACAGCGGCGTGACGAGCGCCCACCGTACGGGCGAGAAGGCGGA
>WNGI01006956.1_pt1 | contig 10325 bp, 9 predicted proteins | sample 5400621 | NCBI WGS metagenome assembly WNGI01 (sample SAMN13153374, study PRJNA577476) | soil metagenome | isolation source: 20 cm soil or saprolite under Garry oak tree replicate 1 | place: USA:California | collected 2016-06-15 | reverse complement strand
CTACTGGCTTCCCCAACCACGGAAAACCCGTCATCGGAGTTGAGTAGCTGAACAAGCCCATGCCGAAACAGCGGATGATCATCGACCACCACAATGCGAATCGCTTCCGGCAGTTCGCTTTTGGGATTGTCCACGACACCGCCGGAAAGCGCGTCTGGTGCAAGCGGTTTCGATACCAGCGGCCGCGGTTGTCCCGAGGCCTTTTTGGCGCGTCTTCTCGCTTCCTTCCCAATTTCCGCGGTCGATTTCATTTGCCGGATGGCGATTGACTCCGAGAGCTTTCGCGAATTGACCCTGCCAGTCCGGTCCGCCAATTGGACGGCCTCGTCCGGTGGCGAGCTCGGATTCGCCCGCGGGCGGTTCGGTGAACCGCCTCGACCAACCAAAATTCCGAGGTCAATGTCATTTGCGTGGCAAATAGCACGCCACGCGAGTTCCATGCGGTCTTACTGTTTTAATTTCTAGCCGGCCGCCGATTGACCGCGCCCGATAATCCATGATTTGAAGGCCCATCCCCGGGCCGAGATGGGAATCAGGGGAAACTCCAATGCCATCATCAGTTACACTGAGCTCGATTCGTTTGGCGGAACTTCGCATGCGCACGAGGATTTCGCGTGCGCGAGCATGTTTGTTTGCATTAATCACGGCCTCGCGTGCAATCCGGTAGAGGTGTAACGCGACCGCTGGGTCGGAAATGGGCGGCTCCTCGTCCATGTCGAGACGGTATGGCAGCTGCGATTGGCGACTAAGCAGAGAATGCAGCGCGGTATGGAGGCCGGCCGGGTCCATCTCGACCGGATGCAGTCCGCGCGCGATCGTGCGCGCTTCAGTCACGCCATCGTTGATCAATTGGCTTATCTTATCCAAGTCGCCCGGATCAATGCGCTTTCCGCTTCTCATTCGATCCCCCGAGGCGCGGGCCAAAAAAGCTGTCGCGGCCAAATGCTGGCACAAACTGTCATGCAAATCCTGGCCGAGCCGGCGCTGTTCGCGATCACTCACCCCGATAATCTCCCCTTCCAGCCGTTTGCGGAGTGCGATTTCGTTTTGCAATTCTTCATTCGCGGCCACGAGTTCGGCGGTACGCTCGTGCACACGGGTCTCTAGCAACCTCTTCGCTTCCTCCAGCGCCGCCCGCGACTTCTTACTATCACTGACATCGATCGCAACGGCGACGGCGGAGTCGGTTTTGCCAGTGGCATCGCGCATCGGCGAAACGCTCACGCTCGCCCATAAAATGGAACCATCTTTGCGCAGGTAGCGCTTCTCGATCTGAAATGGTTTAGATTTCGCGACCAAATTGCGAAAGAGACGCATATTGTGGTCGACGTCGTCCGGATGCGTCAGCTCCATGACCGATTTGCCGATCAATTCCGAGCGATTGTAGCCGAGCATCTTACAGAAGGCGTCATTGATAAAAACGACTCTGCCCTTCAGATCGCAGCGCGCGATACCCACTACGGCCTGATCGATAACGGCGCGCAGACGTTCTTCAGAGATGCGCAACGCTTCTTCGGCCCGTTTTCGTTCCAGCCCAAGGGCGAGCTGGCCGGAAATAGTGAGGCTGAGACTGAGCTCCTCCTCGGTGAAAACATGCCGCGTGTCGTAATAGACCATGAATTTCCCGATCAGTTTTCTCTCCGTGATCAAAGGAATAAATGCGGCCGCGCCGATACCTTCCGCGCTGATCGCGGACCTCAGGCGTTGCGGAATGTCCGCGTTATTGATGTCGCTGATACAAGTCGGCTTCGGGTCCTTTACACCGGATTCCCACGGAGAGTGGCCCTCGACCGCCCGACGATATTGCTCGGACAAGCCGTGCCAGGCGACGAAACGCATCACGCCTTGGCCATCGAGAAGCAAAATCGACGCACGATCACAGAGCAAAGCTGACAAAATGGCATCGAGTGCGGCGGCGTAGATATCGGAAGAGCGCTGCGCCTCGTGCCGCCGCTCGACGAACTCATAGAGCGCTTTGTGTTGCCTGGCTGCGTCAGCGAGCGACTTCTCCGCCGCTTTACGTTCCCGCAGATCGATGATGGCAGTTTGATAAAGAAGCGCTCGATTCTTCCTCGAGGAAGTGCTCGGACTGCTGGAAAGCTGAACGGGAATGGCATCGCCGTGTCGGTTCTTCAAGCACAGTTCAGTTTCTACCCGGCTTTTGGAAGATCGGCAGCGACGCAGATGACGGAGAAATAATTCGGAGTCTTGCTTGACCACCCGTAGAGTAAAAGGCGCTCCGAGTAATTGCTTACGCGTCCGTTCGAGGAGGGAGATCGCAGCCAGATTACTCTCTTCGATCCGACCAAATCGGTCCAGGCTGACGTAGGCAATGGGAGCGAACTCATAGAGATCGGCGTATCGCTGAATCGCTGCCTCAAGCTCGTTTTTCGAATCTCTGAAACCAAGAGGCGAAATCCAGTCGACGGCGTCGTTCATCCCGATTTCCATCTTCGTACCTGTTCGCCTCGAATCTCTGCCGGCCAAAGAAACGCCATTTGTCGTCTTAGTAGCGAGTAATCCGCGGCCAGATCGCCAAACCGACGTTTGCCCACGACTGGCGCCGTGCGACCGGTTACCCACTCGTCGGGTTTTGTTTGGGACGTGTCGTTGCTTTCCGCTCATGTCCTGACCCATTGATATCGACTAACGCGATGACCGCGCCGTCAATTTTGTTGTCAGAAGTTCGATAAGATCGCTGCGCTCGCTCTCCAGCCGCAGCCTTTTTTGTTTTTCCCTTCCAGACCATAACCCCGATCATAACATAATGAGTTCCGACGCTCGACTGTTCAAGGCAATTCAAGCCGATCGAGGCGTCCCTTGTCCGCCAATCGGACGAAGGCGGTGGTGAGCTCGATGTTAAGGCGGTTCTAACAGCAAAATCGCGTCACACTGCAAACTTGTAGCAGTCTCGCTCTGCTAAGCGGGCCGGAGCTTTGCGCGAAGGATGGTCGAGGTGATTCTCTTTCGTATCGGCGTTTCACTTTTGCGGCGGTTGCAACGCACGCAAGTACTGCAAATCGAACGCGCGCAACGCGGCCTCGACCGTATTACCAATCCCGGCGATTCCGTTTTGCAGGTTGCGCCCAAGCAGAGCGACGAAGGTGCGTCCGCGCTGGGATAACTGTGGCCTCCGGACCGCGCTCGGGCTGCGCGGATGATCGGCGCAATATTGTTCCATCTGGTCAGAGATTTCCGTGAGCGGATACGAACGCCGGCCGGTGCGGGCTAGTGACTGATTATTCATCCGATCGACTAACGCATCGGGCGGAAATATTGGATGCAGTAATTTCTATAAACAAGTCAGGGAGCTGAAGTTATTCACTTTTGCCATCGGGATTTTTCCTATCCAACCATCGTTATCCATCCTGATTGTCGTTCTTCGATTCCTATTGAAACATGCGATCACGCATGTGGGACGAGAAACCAAATGAACGGCTTTCAATTCTTCGCGCGTGGGATCATTTCCGGGAATGGCAATCGCTCGATGACGAGCGCGTTTGCGTGGTTTGCAACCGCGCCTTCAATGGTCATGAGGTTCAGATCGTGATGATCGGGAACGATTATAAGTTGCATTGTCCGACAGCGGCGTGTGAATCCGGCGTCCATCAATGGGTGTATCCGGGCAACCAATTCCTTTCTGATACGGCCTATGCCGAGTGGTGGCGCGCACTCGGGTCAACTGAGAGCAGGCCGGTAAAGCCTCGTTTCACGACGCATGATTGAACCAACTCTTCAAACAGATAGCTTCCGCTCGGCCACCGATGAAACGATCATGGGCGCGATCACGGAGCGGGACGAAACCGCCCTCGCTGCGCTGTATGAACGCCACGGTGACACTCTGCGCTCAATTATCGAGAGCGTGATTCACGAGCAGGCCGAAGCAGAAGATGTCTTGCAGGAAACTCTGCTTCAGGTCTGGAAGCAGGCCCGAAATTATGCACCCCGCGTTGGGAAACCGCTGGGATGGCTAACGACAATTACGAGGCGGCGCGCAATCGATCGCCTGCGCCGGAGGCAGGCCTATATTCGGGTTAAAGATCGCTATGAGGAGCAGCTCAACGAGCGGCCGGCCGGCGCCAGTACCACTTTTGATGGCGATGCTGAAATGGAGCGCGCCGATCTCCGACGGTATTTGAATGAACAAATGTCGGCACTGCCACCCTTTCAACGACAAGCGCTCGAGCTTTCATTTTTCACGGGGATGAGTCACCGTGAGATCGCGGCCACGACCCACGATCCACTCGGGACAGTGAAGACGCGTTTGGAGCTTGGATTGCAAAAATTGCATGCCTGGTTGAAACCGCTGCAACATAAGATCTGACGAGTGCCGGGCCGCTTTGGTTGGATGGGAGGATGTGCCGGGGCCTCGAGGGCTGAGCGGGAAAACGTCGGGGCTACCGGCCTCCCTCCTTTCGGCCTAGAATTGAGGACTTGCCCGCAACGTGCTAGTCTCTCGGTATCATGGAAAAACCTCAGATTACCGCTTATTTGAAGACTCATTGCGGTTGGAGCGGCGGCGTTCGCGCCGTTCTCGCGAAATACAATTTGCCTTACACCGAAAAAGACATCATCCAGAACCCCGCTTTTCGTTGGGAAATGGAAACCAAGAGTGGCCAGCCCCTGTCACCTTGCGTCGAAGTGAACGGTGAAATGCTCGCGGATATCAGCGGTGAAGAGCTCGAGCAGTACCTCGTTGAGAACAGGCTGGTGGAAGCGAGCGATGCTGTAACCGGAGTTCCGACGAACGCGCCATGCGCCTCTGAGGAGCACGGCGCGCCGGTAAAGCTGCAACTGTAATTGCGGCGTCGGTAGCGCAGGGTGTTTTCGTTACGGGCCCGGATGCCTGAGAGAGATTAGCGGTCACCAATAGATATCCGGTAAGGACTTCGCGCGACGATGGTCGAATCCGGCAGCAGCGTCCCAACTGAGGTGACGAAACGCGCATTTCGCTTAATATTTCTGAAGCGAAACTTGCGATGAGGCTTTTCCGGAAATCGACAGCCGGCGACGGAAAGAAATCTAATTGGCTTTTTCGCTGGGGTTGGAAGGTTTCGCTCCTTGCCCTGATCGGTGGTGGTGTGCTCGCCGTGCTGATTTTCTATTCTGCCTGGGCTCAAACATTCGAAATGAAAAAGGTGGGCCAGATGCCGGAGCGAAACACCGTCTTTGATGTCGATGGAAAGATTTACAGCCGGTTGGCGGGAGCGAATCGATTGATCGTGCCGTTGAATGAAGTATCGCGCAGTTTCATCGACGCTTTGCTCGTGCGCGAGGACAGCCGCTTTTTCGAACATAATGGAATTGATTGGTATGGCATTGGCCGTGCCCTCATTCGCGATGTCTTGAGCGGTTCGGCCCGGGAAGGAGCGAGCAGCATTACCCAGCAGCTGGCTCGCAATTCACTTCCGCTCGGCGGTCGCACCATCAGTCGTAAAATTCTCGAAGCAATGGTCGCGCTCCGCATTGAGCACGAATTCACCAAGCAACAAATTCTCGAGCTTTATGTGAACCGGATCTATTTCGGTGCGGGATGCTATGGCATCGAGACCGCATCCCAGGCTTATTTCGGAAAGAGCGCATCGAAGTTGAACTTGTCGGAGTCGGCTCTCCTCGCCGGCTTGATTCGAAGCCCCAACCGGTTTTCGCCTCTGCGGAATCCGGACGGCGCCGCTGCCCAGCGCGACGCGGTTCTAAATCGCATGGTTGAGTTGAAAAAAATTTCCGTCGGGCAGGCCCACGAAGCCAAAGCGACTCGCATCAATCCGCATCCCAAACGGATGCCGATGATCCAGGAAAACTATGCCATGGACGCGGTGCAACGAGATCTAAACGTGTTGCTCACTCCAGACCAGATCGACCAGGGCGGACTCTATATCTACACCACACTGGATTCGACCGTGCAGAACGTAGCGACTCAGGCGCTGGAATCGACGCTGGTCAAAATCGAGCATCAATCAAATTTTCATCATCCGCTCAAGGCGAATTACAAACCGCCGGAGGACGGCGAAGACTCCTCGATGCCTTATCTGGAAGGCGCAGTCGTCGTAATCGACAACGCCAGCGGCGGCATTCGTGCGCTGGTCGGTGGCCGCGATTATTCCCAGAGTAAGTTCAATCGCGCCTTGCCGCCCGCGAATCGGCAAGTTGGCTCCTCGTTCAAGCCATTTGTTTACACCCTTGCCTTCACCAATGGTCTTCTCCCGGGCGCCTCCATTAGCGACGGTCCGATTCAACCTGGGGAAATTGAAGGTGCCGGAAATTGGGCGCCAGGAAATTCGGACGGCACCTATGGCGGGATCCAGCCGGCGTCTTACGGATTAATTCATTCCCGCAACACAATGAGTGTGCGTGTTGGACAGTTCGCCGGAATCGATCAGGTACAGAAAGTCGCAACGACCTTGAATTTGGGCGACAAAATTCCACGCGGCCCCGCCGTCTACATCGGCTCGTTTGAAACGAACCTGAAAGATCTCACTGCTGCTTATACCGCCTTTCCTAACGCCGGTTTGCGCAAACAATCTTATATCGTTGAGCGCATTGACGATCAGGATCACCACCCGATTTATCGGGCCGCTCATATTGCCGTGCCTGCTCTCGATCCAAGCGCCGCCTGGATGACTTCCCAGTTAATGGAACAGGTTCTCGCACGTGGCACGGCTGCGGTCGCGCGATCGTCGCTCGGTCTCAAGATTCCAGCCGCGGGCAAGACCGGAACCACCAACGATTACAAAGATGCATGGTTCATCGGCTACACGACAACGCTGACCTGTGGCGTTTGGGTCGGATTTGACCAGCCAACGACGATTATTCCGCATGGTTACGGCGCGGCTTTGGCCTTGCCGGTGTGGGTCCAGACCATGAATAAATCGGCTTCACGTTATCCGGCCCAGCAATTTCAGCCGACAATGCCGCTGGCGACCGCCACGGTCTGCTCGATGTCCAACGCTCTCGCGACTACTGGCTGCGAAGAAGCCGGTACCGCTTACGACATTACGTTGCCCGTGGATAAAGTGCCGACTCAAACCTGTCAAATCCATGGCGGCGAACCCGCGCAGTTTGCCCAGGGACTTGATAATGCGATTCCAAAAGCGATTCCGAGACTTTTTCAGTCGTTCCGAAAGTTCTTCGGCGGAAAATGATCACGGCCGGATTGGAACACGGTTGGCTGCGTAAGTAAGATTCGAGTTCATGCGTCGGCTTCCTGTCAGGGATTCTTTTGTCAGGAGCGAGCGAGCTCCTCTTTGACACTCTGGTTACGATTAAGCGTGCCGACGTTTGGCGTGAAGGAATTTCGCCGACCCGATCTCCTTTTTGGAAACAAACGCAAAAATTCAATCTGTTCAATTTCGACGACTCTTTTCTGCTGACTTAGCTCTACTGTCTAAGTGGAAGCGTGCAGAACGCGGAGGCACTTGCTCCTGCTGAAAGTAGCTCGTAGCCGAAAGACGCATTTGTCGGATGGCTGTGGAAAAAACTGCCGGCCGAGTTCGGATTTCGTCCGCCGAACTGAACGAGAAAGAGTTAGGGAATGCGGGCGTTTCGCTGGTTGCTATGCCGAATTGGGCGCGCCTAATGCTACGATTACCATGGTGAACCGGGTCCAGTATGGTCGGCTGCTTTGTCTTGCCACATTTGCCCTCCTTGCCATCTGGCCAGCTGAGGCAGCCATACCGGCGCCAGGTCAGCTCGATGTTGGTTTTGCTCCAAACCCGGGCACAAGCGATACCATTAACATCGTCGTTCCGCAGCCGGACGGAAAAGTAATCGCCGCCGGCCGGTTCACTGCAGCCAATGGCGTATCACGCAATCGGATCGCCCGTTTCAATTCAGATGGCTCCCTCGATTCATCGTTCGATCCAGGGATTGGCCCTAATGGCGATATTTTCGCCGCCATCCTGCAACCGGATGGTCGCATCGTCGTCGCTGGCGGTTTCACGATGTTCAGCGGCTTTACCCGCAATCGCATTGCGCGATTGAACGCGGACGGCAGCGTTGACCCGACATTCGGATTCAGCGAAGGCATCAACAACACACCGTTGGCGCTGGCCTTGCAAAGAGATGGTCGCATTATCATTGGCGGACAATTCAGCCAGGTTGATCTGGTCCAGCGTTTCAATCTCGCTCGTCTTAATAGCGACGGCACAGTTGATCTGACTTTCGATCCCGGGAACGGCCCTAATGGTGACGTCAACGCGATCGCCATTCAACCGGACGGCCGGATTGTCATCGGCGGAACTTTTATCGCCTATAATGGGTTCGCGCGCGGTGGTGCGGCGCGTGTCCTGAGTGATGGCTCGCTCGATCCTACGTTTGATTCCGGTGTAGGGACGGGCGGAAATGTGTTCGCACTGGCATTGCAGGCGAATGGGCAAATCGTCATCGGCGGCCGCTTCGTCCAGTATGCCGGCGCTAACCGGAGCTTCATCGCGCGGGTGAACACGGATGGCTCCCTCGATTTCGGATTTAATCCGATGCCGAATAATTGGGTTCAAGCAGTCGCGGCGCAACCCGATGGGCATCTCATTATGGGGGGATTCTTTACGGATGTGAATGGCCTCACCCGCAATCGTATCGCCCGGCTAAACGTCGACGGCACGCTCGATCCCGCGTTTGATCCAGGGTCCGGGTTTACCGGCTCGCTTACAAACGATGCGACCCAGGTGCGCAGCCTCGCTCTGCAGCGCGTCGGCCGCATCGTCGTGGGCGGCATCTTCACCAGCTGCAATGGCGTCAATCGCGCCAATATCGCGCGCCTGTTTGCCGGAGCCGACGCCTTGCAAAATATTTCAGCGCGGGCGCACGTGTTTACCGGGGAGCGTGTCCTGATTGGCGGTTTCATCATCGATGGCGCACAGAACAAAACGGTCTTGCTCCGCGGGATCGGGCCGTCGCTCGCGAGTTTTGGAATCATGATGCCGCTGGCGGATCCCGTCCTCGAATTGCACGGGCATAGCGGCGCCCTGATTTCGTCTAACGACAATTGGCAAGATACCCAGCGGTCGCAAATTCTCAACACCGGCCTCGCTCCTGCAAACAACCTTGAATCGGCACTCATTGCCACCCTCGCGCCCGGTGCTTATACCGCGATCGTGCGCGGCAAAAACATGACGACCGGAACCGCGCTGGTCGAGATCTATGACATTGATCAAAATGCAAACGCGGAAATCACGAACCTGAGCGCGCGCGGATTTGTCGGCACCGGGGATGATGTCATGATTGGTGGGGGCGTCGTCGTTAGCGGCAACACCGGCAGCGCCGCCCGCGTTCTGGTTCGCGCCATTGGACCATCCCTCGCTACAATGGGAGTGGTCAGTCCCCTCTTGGACCCGACACTGTCGCTACGTGATGGCAATGGCAACGTTATCGCAACCAACGACAATTGGAAAGACTCTCAGCAATTGGAAATTGCTGGAACCGGACTCGCTCCCTCTGACGATAACGAATCCGCAATAATCGCGTTACTTAGTCCGGGCAGCTACACCGCGATCGTCGCTGGCAAACAGGCAACTACCGGCGTCGGCCTGGTCGAATTTTACAATCTCCCGTAACTCGGCCGCTCGATTCTGAAAACGAGAGGACAGCGGTAGTCTGAGTCAACTATGGGAATTTATGGCAGCCACCAAGCTCAGCTCACGCCGATTTGGGACGCAACGTCGGCTAGGGACAATGGACGATTATTTTCGATGCCTTTTTGCTTAATTCCATCTTGTCACTGACTTTCTGCACAGCCCCGATTAACGCTTCAATTTGCCTTTCCTGACGGGTAACGAGCGTCTTCAACTGCGCGATTTCAGCTTGTTCTTTGTGAGCCTCGTTGGTTTGTGCTTCTATCTTGGTGGCTTGTTCCTCAACTCTGCGATGTGCTTTCAGAAACTCGTTGAGTATCATCGCATTGACCGCCTTCGTAGCGAACCGTCATGACTTTCCCGTCGTTGTCCCGAACTACCAGATCGGGATTGATCTTTTCAACGTGCTCAGCGATCAAACCGAATTGGGAGATACCATCTGGATCAAGCTCGTGTTTGTAGCGGAAGGTGACCGGCTTCAGTGCCAGGATCGCTTCACTGGCCTTGTCCATCGGTTTGATTGCCTCCTTGAAACGCGCCGAAGAACCGGCCACCCTCAGCTTGCCATTGGAACCTACCGGGAGGAACGCCGGCGCCGTTAGGTTTGGCAAATCCGCTGTCATTTGTTCAGCCGAATTGCCGCTACTCGTTAGAGTAACGCCGCTTCCAGCTCCAGAAATGCGCTCGGCAGTTCGTCTGGTTCGACGATATTGCGACGGCACTTTCCCCGGCGTCAACCAGGAACTCCTGTTCATA
>WNGI01006955.1_pt1 | contig 10325 bp, 10 predicted proteins | sample 5400621 | NCBI WGS metagenome assembly WNGI01 (sample SAMN13153374, study PRJNA577476) | soil metagenome | isolation source: 20 cm soil or saprolite under Garry oak tree replicate 1 | place: USA:California | collected 2016-06-15 | reverse complement strand
ATATTCCCAGCGTTAACCAGCCAGATCATCGCCGCCAGCAACGATCCCCTCGTCCCAAGCGCGCGCCGCCCCCGCGTGACGAAAGTGAGCGCGACCGCCAAAATCGCCAGGGCTGAGGGAAGACGCGCCGTCCATTCGCTACGAACGCCGGTCAGTTTGAAAGAAGCAGCGACGATCCAGTTGACCAGCGGTGGTTTGCGAAAGTAGGGCTCGCTTCCGACATGCGGCACAAGGTAATTGCCGGTCTGCAACATGGTGACGGCCGGCAAAATTCGCCGGCCTTCTTCCCCGCGAATTTCGAGCGACCCCAGACCGGGCAGGTAAATCGCGGCCCAAACCAGGAGCACGACGTGGGTGCGGCGGCGCTGCCACCATTTGGCGAGAAAGATCTTTCGCCACGTCCTTCGTCCGGGTCTGGGTTGATGCATAACTGCGATTTTCGTGGCGGGAGCGGTGGTTGCCAACGGATTTTCGCGGCTAATGGTGTAGCTGCCGCCGTCTCTGGCGGCAGTTCCAAAACGCTGCCGCTGAGGACAGCGGCAGCTACAACCCGTAAGGCGTAGATGATTGGTCGCCTTTGATTGTAGGGCGTCTGTCTCAGACGGCGTTTACGTTAACGGCTGCCCCGCAGCGCTGTCCCCCCGCGCATCTTGACGGAAAGCCAGAGTAAATTAAGTTAGCTGACTCTAGACCGTGCGGCGTTGGAGTGGGAGCTCGTGTCCCACTCTTTTTTGTCTGGCGGTCTCGAGCTGTTTTTATGAACGCGGAATTTATTGCAATGCTGGATTATCTCGAGCGTGAGCGCGGGATTAAGCGCGAAATTTTGCTCGAAGCGGTCTCGAATGCATTGCTGTCTGCCTCCAAGAAAAGCGTGAGCGCTTCGCGGGAACTGCGCATCGACATTAACCCGAAGACCGGTGAGATTCGTGCCCTCGCTAATTTGATCGTGGCGGACAAGGTGACGAATCCGCAGGACGAAATTTCAGAAACTGCGGCACGTCGAATCAAATCAGAGGCAAAAGTCGGCGACGTCGTGGAAGTGGAAGTGACGCCCAAAAATTTCGGGCGCATCGCTGCGCAAACCGCCAAGCAGGCGATGATGCAACGCATTCGCCAGGTCGAGAAGGAAATGATTTACGAGGAGTTCAAGGACCGCGCGGGCGAAATCGTGAGCGGGACGGTGCGCCGGTTCGATCGTTCGGATGTAATTCTCGATCTCGGAAAATTCGAAGCGATCATGCCGCAACGCGAACGCGTGGTAGTGGAAGATTACAACGTTGGCGACAGATTGCGCGCCTACGTGGTGGCGGTGGACAATGGAATTCGTGGACCGGAGATTATCGTCTCTCGCAGTCATCCGAACTTTGTGCGGCGTTTGTTCGAACTGGAAGTGAGCGAAATTGCCGACGGCACGGTCGAGATTCGCGGCATCGCGCGGGAAGCGGGTTATCGGACGAAGATCGCGGTCTGGAGCGCAAACGAAAAAGTCGATCCAGTCGGCGCATGCGTAGGGATGCGCGGATCGCGGGTAAAAAACATTGTCCGCGAACTCAATAATGAGAAGGTAGACATCATTCGCTGGAGCTCCGACCCGAAGGAATTTGTGCTCGAGGCGTTGAAACCGGCGAAGGTAAAAAATCTCACCTTCGACACGGAGAAGAAGAGTGTGACGATTGCGGTTGATGAAGATCAGCTTTCCCTCGCGATTGGAAAGAAAGGTCAGAACGCGCGGCTGACGTCACGATTGACCGGTTGGGAAATCAACATTCAAAAGGACACTTCAGCTACGACTGTGGTCGAGCAAAAGGTGGCGCAAGCGGCGCAAAGTTTGTCGAGTGCGCTGCCGATTACCGAGGAACAGGCGACGACGCTGGTGAAGTCGGGATTCACCAATCTGGAGGGATTGCGTGACGCCGACGTGCAGGATTTGGTAGATGTTTTGGGAATCGACGAAGCGAAAGCTCGCGAAATCCACGAAGCGGTGAAGGAACCGGAACCCGCTCAGTAGTCATGGCTCTCCGCTGAGGAGCTCAGGGCCATGAGCAGAAATTTTGAGAAACGAGATGGCAACGAAAAGCACGACGAAATCGCCGGCGCGCAAGACGGCAACGACAGCGCGCAAACCGGTGAAGACTGTTCCTCAAAAAGGGCCGCTGCCTAAAGCTAAAGAATCGAAAGCAAAGGCTGCGGAAAAACCGCCGCGCCCTACCGTTCCGGCAAAAGAGAAAGTCGCGCCCGCTCAGATCACTACGGCGGGGTCGGAGAAAACCGAAGAGAAGCCTAAGTCAGCGAGCAAGATGGAATCGGTTTCATTGATCGATAAACCGAAAGCGAAATCTACCGACGGCGCCCCAAAGGTCAGGACAACATTTTTGCCCCCGATTTCGAAACTAGTTGCGAAACCGGGGCTCACCGCCGCGCCGCCGCCGCCGGTCGAACTAGCGCCGCCGCCCCCTGCGGTTACCGATGTTGCTACTGTTTCTTCAACCGATGGGCGGGCCACGGAAGTTGGTCCTCCGGTCGAGGAAGAACCGAAGAACGTCATCACGATCAAGCCGCCCATCATTGTCAAAGAGCTGGCGACGCAGCTCGGAATGAAAAATTTTCAGCTGATCAAAGAGCTGATGGATGATTTCAACATTTTCGTAAACGCCAACCAGACGGTCGAACCCGATGTTGCGACAAAGATTGCGGAGCGGCACGGATTCGTGCTGGAAAAAGAGCGGCGCGAAAAGGGCGGCGGCGTCCATAAGGAAGAAAAGGTTGTCGTTGCTCCGCCACCTCCGGAGCCAGCGAAAGAGGAGGAACTCAAGCCCCGCGCGCCCATCATTACATTCATGGGCCACGTCGATCACGGCAAAACGTCATTGATGGATGCGATTCGAAAAACGCGGGTGACCGCGGGCGAAGCGGGGGGGATTACGCAACACATCGGGGCCTATCGCGTCGAATACAAAGGCGAGCCCATTACTTTTCTCGACACTCCAGGTCATGCCGCATTCACCGCCATGCGTGCGCGGGGTGCCTCGGTCACCGACATTGTCGTGCTGGTGGTGGCAGCCGATGACGGGCTGATGCCGCAGACGATTGAAGCGATCAATCACGCCAAAGCGGCCCCGCATGTCAAAATCATGGTCGCAATCAATAAGATCGATCTGGCGTCGGCCAATATCGATCGGGTGAAGAAACAACTTCAGGAACGCGAGCTGACGCCGGAAGATTGGGGTGGCGAAACCATTACGGTTCCGGTCTCGGCCACACGCGGAACCAATATCGATCAGCTTCTTGAGATGATGACGTTGCAGGCTGAAGTGATGGAACTGAAGGCATCGCCGACCGCGAAACCGCGCGGCACTGTGATTGAAGCGCAGGTAGAAGCGGGGCGCGGACCGACCGCTACCGTTATTGTCCAAATGGGAACACTACGCGTGGGCGACCCTTTCATTTGCGGCGATTTTAGCGGTAAAGTGAAATCGTTGATCGATGATCGCGGTCAGCCTGTGAAAGCGGCGGGGCCGTCGATGCCGGTGAAAGTTCTTGGATTCACCGGATTGCCCAATGCGGGCGACGAACTACTGGTGATGAATTCGGAGCGCGAAGCCAAACAACTGAGCGAAGAACGGCTGGAATCGAAGCGCGCCGGTAAACTGGCGACACCGCAGCGCGCTACTCTTGAAACATTATTGGAAGCGGCCGACGGCAAGAAAGTCTTGCGCATCGTCTTGAAAACCGACGTGCAAGGGTCGCTGGAAGCTTTGACCAGCGCGCTCAATCAGATCGAGAGCAAGAAAGTTGACCTGGAAATTATCCACGCCGGAGTCGGGCCGATTTCGGAAAACGATATTCTACTGGCGAGCGCGTCCAACGCGGTCGTCGTCGGCTTCAACGTCAAAGTGGAAAACATGGCAGTGACCGCGGCGAAACACGAAGGAGTACAGGTCAAACTTTACTCGATCATTTACGAGCTACTCGATCAGATCAAAGAAGCGATGGCAGGTCTGCTCGAGCCGGAACATCGGGAATCGGTCATTGGCCACGCCGAAGTGAAACAAGTCTTCCAGTTGAGCAGAGGGATCGTGGCCGGATGTCTCGTCACCGATGGCCGCATCGCGCGCACGGCACGCGCGCGTGTCCTGCGACGCCGTCAGCCGGTTTACGATGGTGGGCTTGCGACTTTGCGCCGGTTCCAGGACGACGTGAAAGAGGTGCGCTCGGGACTCGAATGCGGAATTAAGCTGGGAGATTTTAGCGAATACCAGGTAGGCGACGTTATCGAGTGCTACGTGCTCGAGCAGATCGCGCAGAAATTGTGACCAACACGTTGAAGCGTTGAAGAGTCGAAGCGGAAAACGGGCCCGCTTCCAAGCTTCATCGCTTCGACCTCCTCCAATGAAACATCGATTATTGCGCGTAAATGAAATACTCAAACGCGAGCTCAGCGGAATTATCACGCGTGAAATGAAATTCGAGAAGGGTCTGGTGACCATCAATCAGGTGGACGTGACCTCCGATCTGAAAAACGCGCACGTTTTTGTCAGCGTCCTCGGCACGGCCGGCGCGGACGTGATCAATCAGCTCGAGGCTCATCGCGCCGCCTTGCAATCGGGGTTGGCGAAACATGTGGTTTTGAAATACACCCCCCATCTTGTTTTCCATCTCGATGATTCGATCGAGCGCGGCGTGCGTATCATTGAAATCATGCAGGAGATTGAGTCGCCCCGCGAAAGCAAAGCGTGAACGAGCGCGACGCCAGGTTTGCCGAAATTGCGCGCGCCTTGCGCGAGCACAACAAATTTGCCGTGCTCAGTCACGTTCGTCCGGATGGAGACGCACTTGGAAGCACGCTGGCCCTGGCATTGTCTCTGAAGGCACTCGGCAAGGACGTCCAGGCCTGGAATGAAGAGGGAATGCTGGAGAAATATAATTTTCTGGCGCGGGCCGAGTTGTTGACCAAACCCCCGAGTGCGCCGGAAGATTTTGATGTGGCGATCGCGCTCGATACCGCAGTGCAGAATCGTCTCGGCAGCACCACCGCCGCCGTCGGCCATGCCAAACTTTGGATCAACATCGATCATCACCCGAGTAATCCGCGTTACGGTGATCTTGTTTACATCGATCCGACCGCGCCCGCGACCGGCCAAATTCTTTTTGAATTCCTAAGCCACCAAGAATTCCCGATCACGCCGGCGATCGCGGAAAATCTTTACGCGGCGATCTCGACCGACACCGGTTCGTTTCAGTATCCGAATACAACCGTGCGCACGTTCGAGATTGCGGCGGAGCTCGTTCGTTGTGGCGTAGATGTTGGACGAATCAGCCAGTTGCTTTACGAGAATTTCCCACGACGGCGCATCGAATTGCTGCGGGAGCTATTGGGCACCATGCGGTTCGCCTGCGACGGAAAACTCGCGTATTTTAGCTTGAGCCAGGCGTCCGCGCTCGCGCTCGGCGTTATTCCGGAAGACAACGAAGGGTTGATCGATCATTTGCGCGCCATTCACGGTGTGATCGTGGCAATTTTCTTCGAAGAACTGGCCGATGGAAAAGTGCGCGTCAGCATGCGCTCGAAAAATGAAGCGGTCGATGTCTGCGCCATTTGCACCCAGTTTGGCGGTGGCGGCCACGTCCTCGCGGCCGGGGCGCGCGTTCGCGGCACCTTGCCGGAAGTAGAGAAGAAAATTGTAGAACAAGCTTGTGCAGCAATCGAGCGCAACACCTGACGGCGTTCTGCTGGTGGACAAGGCCGCGGGAATGACGTCGCACGATGTCGTCGCGCTGGTCCGGCGGCGTTTGCAAATCCGGAAAGTCGGCCACTGCGGCACGCTCGATCCGATCGCAACCGGTCTCCTGCTGCTCACCCTCGGACGCGGTACAAAAATTCAGGACCTACTCATGGCTGAGGACAAGGAATATTCCGGCACGATGAAGCTCGGGGTGACAACCAGCACGCAGGACAAGGAGGGTGAAGTAGTCGAGCAACGCGAAGTAAAGGCTTTCGACGAAAAAACCATTCGCGCCGCGTTTGAGAAATTTCGCGGCGATTTTTATCAAACTCCGCCGATGGTCTCCGCCATCAAACACGCCGGTGTTCCACTTTACAAACTCGCGCGTCAGGGAAAAACAATCGAGCGCGAGCCACGGTTGGTGCACGTTTACCGTTACTCTATCGATCGGGTCGGATTGCCTGAAATCGATTTCACCGTTGTCTGCAGTAAAGGTTTTTATGTTCGCACTTACGCGCACGACATCGGGATGGAACTCGGTTGCGGCGCCCATCTCTATTCGCTACGACGGGTGAAATCGGGTCGGTTCGATGTCGCGAACGCGGTCTCGGTTGAGCAAATTAAAAATGGCCAGCCCGCTGAAATCGTCGCGCGGGTGCTATCCTTGCCGCAGGTTTCGCGAATGCGAGGAGCATGAACGGCGAAGTAATGAAGCGATGAAGTAGTGGAATGATGAAGTAAGAAGGAATGACGAAATCCGAAGGCATGCGTGAACATAACGGTGCATTTTGGTTGAACGCCGAAACGCTGCTTAAACTTGACGGCTTTAAGCCGTCAAGTTTTCGAGAAAGAGCGGACACTATGCCGGTTTACGATTTGGAAGTATTAGAGGGCGGAGCTCTGCGACGCCAGCTCCACGTTCTGGGCGCGCAGGAGCTCGCCCCTCCAGTGTCGCTAGCTTCGCGAATGCCGCAAGCGTGATGGAAATCGTTCATTCCACCACCGATCTCGCGCAGTTGGAGGGTCCGCTCTTCCTCGCCATCGGCGCCTTCGATGGCGTGCATCTCGGCCACCAGGCCGTCATTTCCACTTCCGCGCGGCATGCCCATTCCGAAGATGGAACCCCGGTCGTTGTCACCTTCGATCCGCATCCAGCCAAAGTTTTACGGCCAGAAAATCCACTGCATCTCATAACGTCCACGCCGCACAAGATCGCATTGATTCGCGCTCTTGGGGTCGGACACTTGCTGATCATTCCTTTCGACAAAAATTTCGCCCAAACCGAGGCGGAAGATTTCGTTGCGCAACTGACCGAGAGCGCCAAGCCGCTGTGCGAAATTTGTGTCGGCCATGAATGGTCGTTCGGGAAAAATCGCGCCGGCAATCTCGCGCTTCTGCGCAAGCTCGGTAGCCGGTATCACTTCAACGTTGTCGGAATCCCGCCAGTGAAAGTGAATGGCGCGGTCGTAAGCAGCACCGCCATTCGCGCCCGAATTGAGCGCGGCGATTTCGCCGGCGCGGCCGCAATGCTCGGTCGCGACTACACCATTCTCGGCACGGTCAGGGAAGGTTCAAAACTGGGTCGACAACTCGGTTTTCCGACCGCGAATTTGAGCGCGCACAGTGAACAATTTCCGCCCGATGGCGTTTACTTTGTTGAGGCCTGGTTTGAAGGCGTGCTCCATCATGGCGTCGTCAATGTCGGATTCCGGCCAACCGTCTCGGGCGAAAAAGCCGAGCGCACGATCGAAGTGCATCTCCTCGATTTCCATCGCGACATTTACGGCGGCGATATCGAATTAAAATTCGTACAGTTTCTCCGGCCGGAGAAAAGATTTGAAAACGTTGAGGCACTCGGAAAACAAATCGCGGCTGACGTGAAGAAAGCGCGCGAACTTTGCGCAGCATGACCTAAACGGTCATATCGCGCGTTCGCGTGAGGGCAGCCCAGAGCCCGGCAATTGTCATCCCGGTTCCGCAGACGAAGATCAGAAGAAGCAGTTGCAACGGTCTTAATCCCGACACCCGCGCGAATGCATCGTGCACGAACATTCCTTCACCCGACGCGAAATACGCGATCACGACCGACACAATCGTCGCCGCGAAAATAATGAAAGCGCGCTGCGTGCTCCAGGAGTAGCGCCGGCGCGGAAGCTGTTTCATCACTCGAGCAGTAAAACCCGCGTCATCGATATAGCGCGTCTCGTCACGCAATCGCGCATCGAGTAAATTATCGAGTGGGTCGTTCATTCAGTGGCCCAGGCAGCTAGCATTTTCTTCAATTTTTCGCGGCCGCGCAAGACATTCGTCTTCACCGTTCCCAGCGGGATATCGAGAACACGGGCCGCTTCATCGTGAGACAACCCATTCTGGCAGCAAAGGGTGACGGCAGTGCGCTCGTGCAGCGGTAAACTAGCCAGCGCGTTCATGAGATCGTGACGCAATCCCGGATCCGTCGTTTGCGGATCAACCTTGGCCTGTAATTGGTTTTCATCGATCCCGACAAGTTCTTTACGCTTGCGGGCGTTCTCCCGAAATACGTTATAAGCGATTCGGTAAAGCCAGGTGGAGAATTTCGCTTCGCCTCGGAAACTCCGGATGTTTTTGTAAGCCCGAATGAACGTTTCCTGGGCCAGATCATCGGCCAGTTCCACGTCGGCGCGCACGAGCTGGCGCAAAAGACCACGCACAGGCGATTGATGACGGCGAACCAGCTCGCCAAAAGCGTGCTGGTCACCATCAACAATAACTCGTGCGAGCAGGTCGGCATCGGTCAGCTCCACATCACTGTTTCAACGCTTTCTCGTCGCGATAAGCAAGTCGCCACGCCAGCAGATAACCCAGACCAATCAAGCCGGGAATTAAACCCAGCGCCCAGACGCCATTGTCCCAGCCGGCACTGATTCCGAAAAACATCACCACACCCACGCCGACCGACACGAGGACGATGCCGCGGCGCAGATCGTACCACGGGCGCACCGTTACCGGCGCAGCCGCCGGCGACGAGAGCAATTCTGGCGGAACTGGCTGACCTTTTTCCACCATCATTCGCACGGTGCGATGCAACGAACGCGTCTTGGCCCAGCCGCTGAACATGATGACAGCTACAATTGCGACAGGGAATCCAAACACGGCCAGCACACTGACAACAACGATCGGGAGAACCTTTGCCGGTATGTCGTTGTCGCCATGATGGCGATCGACATCGCGTTCCTCGCCGTCCCTCCCATCGACGGTGATCCCAAAGCCTTTGTGCTTAAATTTGCGATCGACCCGTTCTTTGATCTTGTCCGCAAATTGATTCGTCGCGGACGGTGTTGCCGAAATCGCGGGGGAAACGGAAACAGTGGGAGTAGCCGTTGCTGCGAGCACGGGCGACGGAGCCGGCGTTTCTGGCGTAGCGGCAGGTGTTTGTGCGTAGATGGCCAGCACCAGCCAAAAGGTAGCGGTGCCGCCAAGAACAAATGCTTTCATAGTTTTCATTTGCCTATGAGATGCAGATTGAAGGGCAAATGGATTCAGGAATCGTTCACTTTATTGGGCCAAAGATGGCGTTTCGCGAAGGCGCGGCCGGAACCAGATTTAAGATACCTCTCGAATGCCACGGCTGTATTCTCAGCGACAATGCGAAGTACGCGATCATAAGCCGCAGAGCGAATTTTGCGGTATCCGGAGATCGTCCGTCCTGGTGATCTAGCAAGCGCTTCTTGAGATCGCGCGTCAGACCGATGTATCGCTGGTTCGGCGCGGATTTCGATTGCAAAATGTAGACGCAATACACAACAGCGAAATCTCGAGCTGGCTTGCCAGCCGCAGCTTGGATGCGATTGGGCGGCCCGCCTTCGCCACGGCTACGGCGCGCTCGCTCCAGCCTTCGCTTCGCGCTTCGCACCAAGCGAAGGCTGGAGCGGGTGACGAGACTCGAACTCGCGACGTCCTCCTTGGCAAGGAGGTGCTCTACCACTGAGCTACACCCGCGCAAAGTGGGCTCAAATAATCGCTCGCGCCTTCCCCAGCGCAACATTTTTTGCTGTGGCGTGATCCAAGCGGTTGCAGAGAAATAGGCGTTTGGCATAAACACCTCTACAGTGGTCATTCCGAGCGTTAGTCGAGGAAGCCTGCTGCGAACCTTTAAGATAACGTCAGCGGGATCCCTCGATTCCGCTCGGAGTGACGATGATTTCACCTTCTCTTGAAGAGTTTCGAAAGCTCGCAAGCCGCGGCAATCTGATTCCCATCGTCGCTGAGATCGTCAGTGATGTCGAAACGCCCGTTGGCGCATTCCAAAAAATTGGCCGGTATGGATTTTCGTTCCTTTTCGAATCAGCCGAGCGCAACGAGGAATCGGGACGCTTCTCGTTTATCGGCATTAATCCGTTATTAATCCTAAGCCAGCGCGAGGGTAATCTGACTATTCGCGAAAAATCTGGCGACGCCACCAATGGGAACGCCTCCGATCCTCTCGGCGAACTGCAAAAGGTCCTCGCCGAATTCCGCTTTGTTCCGCGCGACGACGTTCGCCATTTGCAAGGCGGTGCGGTCGGCTTCGCCGGCTATGACGTGGTTAGATTTTTTGAACCAAAGGTGCCGATCCATCCCCGC
>WNGI01006954.1_pt1 | contig 10326 bp, 3 predicted proteins | sample 5400621 | NCBI WGS metagenome assembly WNGI01 (sample SAMN13153374, study PRJNA577476) | soil metagenome | isolation source: 20 cm soil or saprolite under Garry oak tree replicate 1 | place: USA:California | collected 2016-06-15 | reverse complement strand
GCCAAAGAGTACGGGCTGGGGATGTCGGGTTACTTCGGGGAGGCGATGGACGCGCCGCAGTACGCCGCGGCGCCGGATCGGAAAGGGGACAGCCTGGTCGCGTTCATCAACCGGCTGAAGCCGGGCCTGAACGCGGTCGTGACGCACGTCGGCATCGACGATGCGGAGCTGGGTGCGCTCTTGGACATGAACACCGACGAGCCGCTGTCCGACATGAGCAAGAACCGTCAGGGAGAGTTGACGGCCTTGACGTCGCAGCGGTTCAGCGCGGCCCTCAAGGCGCGCAACGTCGTGTTGGTGACGTATCGAGACTTGATCACTCGCGAAGGTCTGCAGTCTATGCGGAGACCCGTCGAATGAGGGAGGCGGAGGAGTTCATGGAAAAGAAAATCATTCGTGCTTTCGGTGCACTCGGAATGGGCCTGCTGCTCACGCTGGCGGTGAGCGCGACGGCCCTGGCGCAGGAGACGCAGGTCTCCGGCACCGTCACCTCTGGAACCGGTGAGCGGCTGCCAGGCGTCACGGTACAGGTTCGCGGCGTGGGTACCACGACTACGACCGACGCCAACGGCAGGTACACCATCGCGGCACCATCCGATGGCGTGCTGCTGTTCGCGCTGATCGGGTACAAGGGCGCCGCGCGCACGATTGCGAGCCGCCCCCAGATCGACGTCGCCCTCGAATCGGCCGTCGCGGTGCTGGAGCCGGTCATCGTGACCGGGTATACCGCGCAGCGCCGCGCCGACATCACGGGCTCGGTGAACAGCGTCAATGTCGAGAGCGCGCAGCAGCAGACCTCGACCAGCGTGCTGCAGCGGCTCGACGGCCGCGTGCCGGGCGTGACGGTCGAGGCGGGCGGCGCGCCGGGTTCACGGGCGACGGTGCGCATCCGCGGCGTCACCAGCTTCCAGAACAACGACCCGCTGTACGTCGTCGACGGGACGCCGGTGTCGGAATCGTACATGAACTTCCTGAACCCGAACGACATCGCGTCGATGCAGGTGTTGAAGGACGGCTCGGCCGCGTCGATTTACGGTTCGCGCGCGAGCAACGGCGTGATCATCATCGAGACGAAGAAGGGCCGGCCGGGGCAGCAACAGGTGACCCTGGACGTCCGGACCGGTATCTCCAGTCCGACGCACGGCTATGACGACATCCTGATGCAGAATTCGCTGGACTATTTCCAGGTCGTCAAGAAGTCCTACGAGAACTCCGGAACGCAAATCCCGATCAACATTTATGGGGATTCCGTGAACCCCAGCGTTCCCGCTTACATCTGGCCGCAGGGCTGCACCAGCCCCCCCCCGGCAAGTACCCCGATACCCTGCAGCAATGTCGACGTATCGACGTACCTGTTCCCCACCAGGCTCATCATGCCGGGAAGCCCCGGGACGAACTGGTGGAAGGCGGTGTTCGGGACGGGCCAATTCCGCGACGCGAACCTGGCGCTTTCAGGCGGCGGCGACAACAACGCCTACCATGTGTCGCTGAATTATCTCGACCAGGAAGGGACGGCGGCGTTCACGCGGCTGCAGCGTGGCGGCGCGCGCATCAATACGACGTTCAACGTCGGCCGCGCCAGCATCGGGGAGAACATCTCGCTCTCGCGCGAGCAGCACCATGGCGCCGATGGACTGGTCGATGACAACGTCGGCGAGAATAACATCGTCGGCAAGAACATTTTCATGCAGCCCGTGGTCCCGATCTACGACGTCGGCGGCAACTTTGCTTCCGGCAAGGCGACCGGCCTCGGCAACAACACCAATCCGCTGAAGCTCGCCTCCTTTGCGCGGAACAACATCGCGACCAACGACCGCATGTTCGGCAACGTGTTCGGGTCGGTCGATGCGGGCCACGCGGTGTCGCTCAAGACCAAGCTCGGCTTCAACCTGAATCAGGGTTCGTTTCATGGCTACACGCCCGCGACGCCCGAAGACCAGGAGCCGACGAACATCGACGGCATCAACGAGAACTACAGTCTGTTCTCGGAGCTGACCCTGACGAATACGATCAACTACTCGCGGACGATGAACCAGCACAATCTGACGCTGCTGCTGGGGCAGGAAGCGATCAAGAGCAATTTCCGGTTTGAAGCCGGCAACTGCGCCAGCCTGCGCAAGAACGACATCGACTCGCGGTACATCGACGATGCCCTCTGCAATCCGACGACGAAAAACGTGTCCAGCTCGGGCAGCAAACGGGCGCTGCTGTCGTTCTTCGGCAAGGCGGATTACAACTACGGCGACCGGTACTATCTCAGCCTGACGATGCGGCGCGACGGATCGTCGACCTTCGGGCCGACACACCGCTGGGGCACGTTCCCCGCCGTCGGTGCCGGCTGGCGCCTTTCGCGGGAGTCGTTCTTCCAGAGTCTCCCGATACAAAACGTCATGCTGCGGTTCGGATGGGGTGTCACCGGGAATCAGAACGTGCCGTTCCGGCTCTTCAATACGTTCGGCGGCGGTCGCGGTGACACGTTCTACGACATCGGTGGTACCGGCTCCACGATCCAGCCGGGCTTCAAGACCACGGCGCTGGGCAATCGGGACCTGAAGTGGGAAGAGAACCACTCGACCAACGTCGGGCTCGATTTCGAGTTCCTGAACAGCCGCGGCAACGTCACCGTGGACGTCTATCGTCGCAATACGAACAACCTGTTGTTCGATCCGCCGCAGCCGGCGGCGGGCGGCTCCGCCGCGCCGCCGATTCTCAATATCGGCAACATGCGGAATACCGGCATCGACTTCTCGGTCGGGTATCGCAGCTCGATCGGGAGAACGCTCTGGAGCGTGTCGTTCAACGGCAGTCATTACAAGAACGCCATCACCAAGATCGACGGCGTGCAGACGTTCTTCCTCGGTCGCGGCAGTTCGGTCGTCCGCGAGCAGAACGCCGTGCGCAACGACCTTGGGCACCCGCTCGGCTCGTTCTACGGCCTGATCGCCGACGGGTACTACGTCGATTCGCTGGATGCGGCGCCGTACTGGGCACAAGGCGCCCGTCCGGGTCGAATCAAGTTCCGCGACCTGGACGGCGACGGCCAGATCACCGCGGCCGACCGCACGTACATCGGCAGCCCGCACCCCAATTTCACCGGCGGGCTCGATCTGGCGGTCCGGCGCGGCAACTGGGAGCTGAGCGGCACAGTGTTCGGCACGTTCGGCGGCAAGATCTTCAACACGCAGAAGTACTGGTACGCGTTCCGGTATTTCCAGACGAACGTCGCGAAGGACATGCTGACCAACTCGGCGCAGCTGAACGGAAACTGCGAACCGCTGCCACCGCCGACCCCGGGCGGAAACTCTCCGGGGTATACCTGCCCGGGACGGCTGGTGAATCCGGGCGCGAAGTATCCGCGACTCGACAACAGCGACGACTTCAGCCGGCAGTTCAGCAGCTATTGGGTGGAAGACGGCTCGTACGTGCGGCTGCGCACGCTGCAGATCTCGTACACGCTGCCGCCCGCCATCGTGCGCTGGATTCCGGCCGCGCGCATCTACCTGCAGGCGGAAAACCTGTTCACCTTCAGCGGATACTCGGGGCTCGATCCGTCGCTGCCCGTCCCCGCCGCTACCACGAACGACGGACGCGATATTCGGGATGAATCCCGAGGTATCGATCAGGGCGTGTATCCGAGCAGCAAGGTCATTACGATCGGGATTTCGACCACCTTCTAACGCACTCGTCTTTGACGGAGAGGGACGGAAGACGATGAACCGACACATGTGGCAGCGACTGATGTATAGCATGGCGGGACTGGTGGTCATTTCCGGCGTCACGTACGCCTGCAAAGGCTTCCTGGACCAGCCCGCGCAGGGCGTAGTCGATGAAGCCACCCTGCAGAACAAGGCCGGCGTCGAAGGCTCGCTCATCGCCGCGTATCGGGCGCTGGACTGCGAATCCAGCTCCGGGGCATGGGGCTGCGCCGCCAGCAACTGGGTATGGGGCGGCGTCACCAGCAATGACGCGTACAAGGGATCCAACCTCGGGGACCAGAACCCCATCCATAGCATCGAGATCTTCCAGTGGAACCTGGGTGACGCCGATGGCTATCTGAACCAGAAGTGGGGACAGGTCTACGAGGGCGTCTTCCGCGCCAATGCGACGCTGCGCCTGCTGGATGCGGTGGTGGCGGCGAGCCCCAATGAGATCCCCTTGGCGGATCGAAATAGCATTCGCGGTGAGGCCTTGTTCCTCCGGGCGCACTATCATTTCGAAGCGTACCGCCTGTGGGGCCATATTCCGTATTATCTCGAAGCAGACTCGCTCCCAGCCGCGCAGGGCGGGTTCCGCAAGGCGAACGACCTGGCGGTCGACTCGATTGTCAAGCTGATCATCGCGGATCTCTCGACGGCGGAGACGTTGTTGCCGGCCGCCGCGCGCAATGGCGAAAAGGGACGCGCGACCAAATACGCCGCCATGGCCTACAAGGGCCGCGTGCAGGTGTACGGCGCAGGGTCGAACGCCGCCTCCCCGTATTGGGCGGCGGCCAAGGCGACCTTCGATTCCGTGAAGACGAGCCTGACGTATGGTTTGGAAGCGGGCTTCAATCGCGTCTGGACCGGCGATGTGACCTACCGGAATGGGAAGGAAACGATCCTCGCCTACCAGGCCTCGGCACGCGACGGCGAGCCGAATGGCCAGAACGCGAACTTCGGTGAACGGTTGAATTTCCCCTACGGCGAAACCAACCACTTCACCTGCTGCGGTTTCTATCAGCCGTCGTACAACCTGGTCAACTCGTACAAGGTGGACGCGGCGGGTCTCCCACTGTCGATGTCGGACAACACGTGGAACGTGGACACGACCTATGCGGGCATGGCTGCACCCCTCGACCCGCGGCTCGATTGGACCGTGGGCCGGGACAACGTGCCGTATAAGGACTGGAATCTGCACGCCCGGTCCTGGATCCGCGACGCATCGTATAGCGGACCCTATAGTCCGAAGAAGAACATCCATGAGAGAGCCTTCCCGACGTCGGAAAACAACGTCGGCTGGGTGGCGACGCAGACGAATAACATACCGATCCATCTTTTCCGGTACGCCGACATGCTGCTGATGAGCGCGGAGGCGGAGGTCGAGCTCGGCAATCTCGACGCTGCGCGGGCGATCGTGAATCAGGTCAGGGCGCGCGCGGGCGTCGCCGCGCAGGGGTGCGGCCCGGACGCGGCGGTGTTGACCGCGTATACGACGTTCTGCACGGGCAACCAGGCCATGGTGGACACGATGCGAGCCAACGTCGGCAACACGCTCGACTCGCTGCAGACGCCGTGGGCGTTCTACAAGATCGGGCTTTACACCGTGCCATGGGCCGGCTTGGGCGCCACGTACGCGCGCAATGCGGTACGGACCGAGCGGCGGCTCGAGCTCGGGATGGAAGGCCAGCGGTTCTTCGACCTGCAGCGTTGGGGGATCGCCGATACCGCCGTCAATAACTACGTATCGACTGAGGCCGGCCGAATCTCCTATCTTTCCGGTGTGTCGGGTACGTTCGCATTGCCGAAGTACAAGTACTATCCGATTCCATCGGTCCAGATCGAGTTGAGCAGGGTTGGAGGCGTGTGCCAGCTGCAGCAGAATCCCGGCTGGGGCGCGTGCCAGTAGACAGATCGGCCTAACGCTGTCGAAGTAAGGAAAACGCCTGCAGGGAGTCGCCCGTGTTCGCAACGAGCACGGCGCTCCCTGCAGGCGTTTTCACGAGCGCGAGTCCCGACACCCCGCGCGGCGCGAGGAAACCGCTCGCGATCGGCGCGACCGGCGTGAAGTGCCCGCGGCCATCGCCCTTGAGCCAGAGCCCGTTGCCCGCATCGGGCGGCGTCGTATTCGGCTCCATCTCCGTGAAATTGCCCGCCACGACCAGGTCGAGGTTTCCATCGCCGTCGACGTCGTGCGCGATGATGCCGCGAATCGGCGATATCTGCGCGAGGTTGGGCAGCCGCTCCGCCGTGAAGGTGCCGTTGCCGTTGTTCTGCAGGTACAGGCTCGCGAACGTATCCGCCTGATAGTGCAGCGCCCGCTGCAGCTGCGCGGAGCTGAACAGTTGCTCGACCGTCGCGGCGGCGAACGTCGAGTAACGCGGGATGCTCAGCGCGAGGGGATAAATCGCCGGACCCAGCTTGGCCCGGCCGAAGAACGGATACTCTTTCCTATCGAGCTCCTGCGTCAGGATGATATTGGTCCCGCGGTCGCCGGTGAAATCGCCCGCGTACACGCCGAACGGATTCTCGGGCGTCGTCTGATACATGAAGTTCAGCCCCATGTTGCCCGCGACGAGGTCGGGGCGACCGTCGTGATTGAAATCGGCGGCGATGAGACTCCACCACCAGCCTCGGGTGGGCGGCAGCCCCACCGAGACTTTCACGATTTTCGCTCCGTCATTGTGCCAGAATTCGAGCGGCATCCATTCGCCGGCCGTCACGAGGTCGAGACGCCCGTCGCCGTCGAAATCGACCCAGACCGCCGCGGTGATCATGCCGAACGGTTGCGCCGGCTCCGGTGCCACCTCGTTCGTGACATCCGTGAACCGGCCGCCGTCGTTTCGCAGCAGGTAGCTGCGGGTCGGGTAGGGATAGTTTCGCGGCGTGAGCCGGCCGCCGACGAACAGATCCGGCTTGCCATCGCCATTGAAATCGCCCGCCGCTACGGCCGCCGTGCAGGTGAGCATCTCCGGCAGTGCCTGGACGTCGCGCACGAACTTGCCGCCGCCCTGATTGATGTAGAGCCGGTCCTGCAGCAGCCGCGACACCGGCGCGTGCTGGTAGCCGCAGCTCGCCACGTAGAGATCGGGCCGGCCGTCGCCATTGGCGTCGAAGAACACCGCGCCCCAGTCCTCGTAGGCCCTGTCCGCCGCCCACGGCTGTCCGAGCGCCGACTCGACGAAGCTGCCGTCGTGGCGCTGTAGAAAGAGTTTGCCCGGCACACCGGCCGTCCCGCCGACAAAGACGTCGTCGAGCCCGTCGCCGTTGACGTCCGCGACCGCAATCGGCGGCCCCTGCCGGGATGGCTCGTAGGGCAGGAGAGCTTGCACCTCGTAATCCGGTGAGGCCGGAAGGCTCTGGGCGTAGCGTGGAGCGAGGGCGGGCTGGAACTGCTGGTTTCTGGTGTCAGGTGTCAGGTGCCTGGGGGTGCACTTGTCTGACACCAGACACCTGACACCTGACACCTGCTTCACCGTCACAATTCGATCGACACCGAGATCCGTCAGCACCTGGCTGCGTCCATCGGGCCAGATCACTTCTAGCGTGTCTACGCGGGATGCGCCGCCGAGACCAAAGTGCTCGCGATCGTCCATGGTCGACATGAAGCCGCGATAGGGCGAGTGATACAAATACTGCCGTCTGCCGTCAGCCGTGAGCACGAGGCTCGTGCCGAGCCCGCGGCGGTTCGGCGGCTCGCCCTCGAGCACGACGGTGAGATAGTGAGCTGCAGTGTCACGCTGCGCGTTCTCATAGATCGACGCCGGGCTGTCGATGTTGTTCACGACGAGATCGAGCCTGCCATCGTTGTTCAGATCGACGTAGGCGGCGCCGTATGAGTAGCCCGGCTCCTTCATCCCCCACTGCCTGCTCACGTCGCTGAACGTCAGATCGCCGTTGTTGCGAAACAGGTAATCGGGCAACCGGTAGCTGCGCAGCGCGCGCAGCTGCTCGCGCGCTGCTGCCTGGTTGTTGTTTCGGCTCGCGGTGAAGACAGCGGCCTGATAATCGAGATCGTTTGGAGCCTTGGGGTACCCGTTCGTGACGAAGATGTCTTTGCGCCCGTCGTTGTCGAAATCGGCCAACAATGCGCTCCAGCTCCAATCCGTGGTGGCGGTGCCCGCGAGATTCGCGATCTCGCTGAATACGACGTCGCCGCTCGGCGTCACGCCGTTGCTGAGCTGCAGCGAGTTCGCGTCGTAGTCGTCCCGAAAGCCGCGGCTCCGCTGCTGCATGCGTCTCGCGTACGTGAGATAGCCGCTCATGCGCTTGCGCTGCTCTAGGGCGGCGGGCAGCATGTCCATCTGCACGATGTCCGGCCAGCCGTCGTTGTTGAAATCGGCGATGTCGACGCCCATCCCGGCCACGCTCGTGTGCTTCAGCGAGGCGGCGGCGCGATCAATGAACGTGCCCTTGCCGGTATTGACGTAGAGCGCGTCATTGGGGGTGACGTCGTTGGAGACATAGATGTCGGGCCGGCCATCGCGGTTCACGTCGGCGACGACCACACCGAGTCCGTATCCGATCTGGCGGAGGATGCCGGCTTCCCGCGACACGTCGGTGAACGTGCCGTTCCCGTTGTTGCGGTACAGCGTGTTCCAACCTTCGGGGCTCTCACTGCGCACGCCGAGCGGATTCGCGTCGGCGGCGCCGCGCGCAAAATCCTGGGGGGAGTTATTCAGCAGGAAGAGGTCGAGGTAGCCGTCGCCGTTGTAATCGAGGAATACGGCATGTGTGGTAAAACCGGTGTCGGCGATGCCATACTGCCGCGCGGCTTCGGTGAACGTGTGATCGCCGTTGTTGATGAACAGGAGGTTGGCGCGGTCGGCACCGTTGGATCCGGCTCCGGGACCGGAGACGGAGACGTAGATGTCCAGATACCCGTCGTTATTGATGTCCACCATCGTGGCGCCCGTACACCACCGGTTGGTCTTGACCCCGGCGCGCTCGGTGATGTCCTCGAACTGCATGTTGTCTTTGTTCCGGTACAACCGGCTCGACACCATGTTGCCGCTGAAGAACAGGTCGGGGAGGCCGTCGTTGTCGATATCCCCGGCGGCGACGCCCGCGCCGTTATAGATGTAGACGTCTTTCTGAATGTTGAACGAGTCGTTGGTGGTGATCGTGTTGGCGAAGGTCACGCCGGTTTGAGCCGGCGAAAGCAGCGTGAATCGCGGCGGTGCCGATTCGCGGCCGCAGCTCGTGACGGCGAGCAGCACCAGACCGATCGAGCACCTGGGTTGGCGAAACATGGGCAGGGAAACTAACGCACCCTTGCCGAGCCGGATATCGTTTAGGCCATGATTTCGTGGCGTCGTTTCATTGTGATCGCGGCGTTCGTCGCCGCGATCGCTGCAGTCGTGATATTGAACGGGCGCGGCGCCGGCAGCGTCGCGAATGCGAGCGAAACCATTCACCTCAGCGAAGTCGCGCACGCGAGCGGCATCGACTTCGTGCATCAATCGCCCACACTCGATCCAAAGGTCAATCACATCGCCGCCCACATCGCGGCGCTCGGCGCCTGTGTATCGGTGGCGGACGTGAACAACGACGGCTGGGCCGACCTCTATTTCACGAGCTCGCGATTCGGCGCGGTCAACGCGCTCTACCTGAATCAGAAAGACGGGACGTTCCGGGACGTGGCCGCCGAGGCGGGCGTCGCAGCGGTGAATCGCGCCGGCGAGGGCGTGTCGATGGGCGCGGTGTGGGGCGACTACGACAACGACGGCTACGAAGACCTGCTCGTCTACAAATGGGGCTACCCACAGCTCTTCCATAATCTGGGCAACGGGCACTTCGAGGACGTGACGGCGCAATCCGGCCTCAGGACGTGGATGAATTCGAACGGCGCCGTCTGGCTCGATTTCGATCGCGACGGCTTGCTCGATCTCTACATCACCGGCTACTTCCGCTCCGACATCGATTTCTGGCACCTCACGACCACGCGCATCATGCAGTCGAGCTGGGACTTCGCGTCGAACGGCGGCAAGAATCTGCTATTCAAAAATGTCGGCAACGGGCACTTCAAGGACGTGACCGATTCGATGGGCGTGGGCAGCACGCGCTGGACGCTCGCCGCCGCCGCCGCCGACTTCAACGACGACGGCTGGCCCGATCTCTACCTCGCCAACGACTACGGGCCCGAAGAGCTGTTCTTGAACCACGAGGGCAAGCGCTTCGAGCTGGCGCGAGCTGGCCTCGAGGACGACTCCAAGAGCGGGATGGCGGTCGCCATCGGCGACGTCTACAACCGCGGCGAGCACGACGTCTTTGTCACCAACATTTCCGAAAAGGGCTTCCTGTTTCAGGGCAACAACCTGCGGCTCAATTTCCTCAAGCAGCTCGGGCGCTTCGACGAAGTCGCGACCGGCGTCGTCGCCGACGCGGGATGGGCGTGGGGCGCGCAGTTCGGCGACCTGAACAACGACGGCCTGCTCGATTTGTTCGTGGCGAACGGCTTCATCTCGGCCGATTCGACGCGCGACTACTGGTACGCGATGTCCAAGATCGCCGGCGCGCAGGGCAACATCTTCGAGGACGCCAAGAACTGGCCGCCGATCGGCACGGCCAGTCTGTCGGGCTACGAGCGCTCGCGCGTGCTCCTGAATCGCGGCCAGGCGGGGTTCATCGA
>WNGI01018892.1_pt1 | contig 10327 bp, 10 predicted proteins | sample 5400621 | NCBI WGS metagenome assembly WNGI01 (sample SAMN13153374, study PRJNA577476) | soil metagenome | isolation source: 20 cm soil or saprolite under Garry oak tree replicate 1 | place: USA:California | collected 2016-06-15 | reverse complement strand
CCCTGGCACACGATCGGCTCGTGGCGCCGCTCGACTGCGGCGCTGGTGACGGTGCTATCGCGCACCCGCCCGCCCGCAGCCGGCGCTGCGGTGGAGGCAGCCTTGATGGTGTAGCCCGGCCCTTCTTTCAACACGCGTCCGCCCGCGGTGTCGGCGCGCGTGCCGGCCGGTGCCGCGGCCTGCGGCTTGGCGTCCTGCCGGACCGCAGCCTCGCCGGCGCTGGCGAGCGGGCCGTCCTCGGCAGTGACCGGCGTCGCTGCGGGGGGCGCAGCCGTGCCGGCCGCCGCTGCCGGCGCGTTCGCGGGGAGCGCCGGGCCGGCGATGAGCTGGTCCGCGCGCACCATGCGCAACTCGCCCGTGTCCTTCACCCGCACCGTAAAGGTACCGCTCTGCCGGTCGGCGGCCACGACCTCGATCCGGTCGTTGCGCGCGAGCGCCGCCCGCGCCCAGCTCATCTCGTCCTGGCCTTCCGGCGCGCACGCGGCCAGCGCCACAAGGGCCAGGCACGCGGTGATCGGCAGGGCTCGGTAACGAACAATAGCCATGGTCGGCCTCCTGGGTAGGACGATAAACCTTAGGCGCAGGTGCGGGAAGTAGCGGCACTGCGACGTGCCGCACACCCGCCACCGAGGCGCCGGGGAGGTGCGCGCAGCGTGCGCAAAAAAACAGGCCCCACCGGGTGGGGCCTGTAAGGAATGCGCGGAATAGGGGGTCTTGTTCCGCGGCTTTGAGGGTGGCGTCCGGCTGAGAACCGGACGCGAACCCTTGGCTGTTATGTTAATCGGCTGTTGATTCCGGAATCGATACCTCTTTAGAGAGGGTCTTACATGTCCATTCCGCCCATGCCGCCCGGCGGGCCCGCATGGCTGTGCTCCTCGTCCTTCGGGGCCTCGGCGACCATGACCTCGGTCGTGAGCAGCAGGCCCGCCACCGAGGCGGCATTCTGCAGCGCCAGCCGCGTCACCTTGGTCGGGTCCAGGATGCCCGCTTCGAGCATGTCGCCGAACGCGCCCTTGGCGGCGTCGTAACCGAAGGCGCCCCTGCCTTCCTTGACGCGGTTGAGAATCACGGCGGCGTCCTCGCCGGCGTTGTCGACGATCTGGCGCAGTGGCTCCTCGATGGAGCGCGAGAGGATGCGGATGCCGACCGCCTGGTCCTCATTCGCCGCCTCGAGCTTGTCGAGCGCCTTCTGCACACGGATCAGCGCCACACCGCCGCCGGGCACCACGCCCTCTTCCACCGCCGCGCGCGTCGCGTGCAGCGCGTCCTCGACGCGGGCCTTCTTCTCCTTCATCTCGATCTCGGTGGCCGCGCCGACCTTGACCAGGGCGACGCCCCCGGAGAGCTTCGCCACGCGCTCCTGCAACTTTTCCTTGTCGTAGTCGGAAGTGGCTTCCTCCGCCTGCTGGCGGATCGACTCGATGCGCGCCTTGATGTCGGAGGGCTTGCCGGCGCCGTCGATGATCGTGGTGTTTTCCTTCTCCACGACGATTTTCTTCGCCTCGCCCAGATCGTTGATCGTCGCCTTCTCGAGCGACAGGCCGACCTCATCGGAGATGACCGTGCCGCCGGTGAGGGTGGCGATGTCCTGCAGCATGGCCTTGCGGCGGTCGCCGAAGCCCGGAGCCTTGACGCCGGCCACCTTGAGAATGCCGCGGATGTTGTTGACGACCAGCGTCGCCAGCGCCTCACCCTCGATGTCCTCAGCGACCACCAGCAGCGGCCGCCCGGCCTTGGCCACGCCCTCGAGCAGCGGCAGCAGCTCACGGATGTTGGAAATCTTCTTGTCGACCAGCAGGATTACCGGCTTGTCGAGCTCGGCGGTCTGGTTCTGCTGGTTGTTGATGAAGTACGGCGAGAGGTAGCCGCGGTCGAACTGCATGCCCTCGACCACTTCCAGCTCGTTCTCCAGTCCCGAGCCCTCCTCGACCGTGATCACGCCCTCCTTGCCGACCTTCTCCATCGCCTCGGCGATGGTCTTGCCGATCGACTCATCGAGGTTCGCCGAGATCGTGCCGACCTGGGCGATCGCCTTGGAGTCCTTGCAGGGCTTGGAGAGCTTCTTGAGCTCCTCGACGGCGGCGATCACCGCCTTGTCGATGCCGCGCTTGAGGTCCATCGGGTTGCGGCCCGAGGAGACGGCCTTCAGGCCCTCGCGCATGATCGCCTGGGCGAGCACGGTGGCGGTCGTGGTGCCGTCGCCGGCCTCGTCGGAGGTGTTGGACGCGACTTCCTTCACCATCTGCGCGCCCATGTTCTCAAACTTGTCCTTGAGCTCGATCTCCTTCGCGACCGACACGCCGTCCTTGGTGACGGTGGGGGCGCCGAAGCTCTTATCGAGCACGGCGTTACGGCCCTTCGGGCCCAGAGTCGCCTTGACGGCGTTGGCGAGGACGTTCACGCCTCTGAACATGCGCTGGCGTGCGTCGTCGCTGAATCGGACTTCTTTAGCTGGCATTGTCGTGATCCTCGCTTACTTGCCTTCAATCACGGCCATGACGTCTTCTTCGCGCATGACCACTAGTTCATCACCCTCGACCTTGACCTCGGTTCCGCTGTACTTGCCGAACAGGATCTTGTCGCCGACCTTGACGTCGAGCGGCCGCACGTGGCCGTCCTCGAGAATCTTGCCCTTGCCGACCGCTACGATCTTTCCCTGTACCGGCTTCTCGGCCGCGGTATCGGGAATCACGATGCCACCCGGGGAGGTACGCTCCTCTTCCAGGCGCTTCACGATCACGCGGTCATGAAGAGGACGAATCTTCATGGTTGACGCTCCTTAAAAGACTTGAGGTGAATGGAAGGATTTATGCGCTCAGGCGGCTATTAGCACTCCCCTGTCGCGGCTGCTAATAATAGGGGGGCGGCCTGCAAATTCAAGTCGCCGGAAGCACTTTTTTGCGATCATGGGCGGCTTCAGGCGCCCGCAGGCGCGCCCGGGTCACGGTGGGCGGGAACACCAAGGGTGCCTGCCCGGGATGAACCGCAGTTCCTGCCACTCATCAAAAGGCTGAGCTATAACACAGCCCCGAAGCGATGAGACTTCCCCAAGGCACGACGTGACCCGGATCAGACATATTTCGACCGCCCTGCTGCTGATGAGCCTTTCGCTACAGGTTCAGGCGCAGACCCCGAGCCCCGCACCGCCGGACGCCACGGCCCCATCCACCCCCTCGCAGGCGCCCCCCAAGGGGGGCATCAATGCGCTCCTTGCCACCCGACCGGGCGTTCCGTTTCGATGCGCTGCCCGACGGCACGAATCGGGTGCGCCTCAACTGGGAAATCGCCGACGGGTACTACCTCTACCGCGCCCGAATCAAGATCGTGACGTCGAGCGAGCGGGCGCAGCTCGGCGCGCCGCAGATGCCTCAGGGCCAGATCAAGACCGACCCGTACTTCGGCAGGCAGGAGGTCTACCACCACGAGCTCGTCGCCACCGTGCCGGTGCTGCGTGCGCGGGGCGGTGCCTTCGAGCTGCCGCTGCAGGTGACCTACCAGGGCTGCGCCGACGCGGGCCTGTGCTACCCGCCCATTAACAAGGCCGTGACCGTGAATCTGTCCTCGGGCGCGGCCTCGCCCGGCGCGGGCTCCGCAGGCTCATTCGCTGCGGGCGCCCCGCGGGCCGGCGGTGGCGTCGCCGAGCAGGACTGGTTCGCCTCCCTCATCCGCGCGGGCAATCCGCTGGTTATGCTCGGCTGGTTCTACCTCGCAGGACTCGTGCTCGCCTTCACGCCGTGCGTGCTGCCGATGGTCCCGATCCTCTCCGGGATCATCGCAGGGGGCGGCAGGACCCTTAACACCACGCGCGCCTTCGCGCTGTCGGTGACCTACGTGCTCGGCATGGCGCTCACCTACTGGGTGCTGGCGCTGTTTGCGGTGCTGTTCGTCGGGCTCGCGCTCTCGATGTTCGGGCTGTTCACGCTGCAGATGCCGGTCGCGATCCAGACCCGCATTGCCAACCTCAGCAATCGCCAGTCCGCCGGCACCTTCGGTGGTGTCGCGGTCATGGGGGCGCTCTCGGCTCTCATCGTCACCACCTGCGTGGGACCGGCGCTGGTCGGAGCGCTGCTCGTGATCAGCCAGACCGGGCAGGTGGCGCGCGGTGGCGCGGCGCTGTTCGCCATGAGCATCGGCATGGGCACGCCGTTGCTCGTGGTCGGCGCCTCGGCGGGCCGGCTGCTGCCGCGGGCCGGACCCTGGATGGACCTGGTGAAGAAAGTCTTTGGCGTGATGATGCTGGCGGTCGCGGCGTGGATGCTCGCGCGCATCGTGCCGGAGCGCGTGGCGCTCTCGTTGTGGGCCGTGCCCGCACTGATCCTGGCCTGGCTCCTGTGGTCGCAGACGCGCGGCCGCTCCGCCGCCACCTGGGGGCTGCGGGCCGCGGGCGTGATCGCGGGCCTGTACGGCGTCGCCCTTACGGCGGGCTCCGCGCTCGGCGGCACCGACCCGCTCGCGCCGATTCCCGCCTTCGCCGCCCGGGTGCACGAGTTGCCGTTCCGCAGCATCAAATCGGTCGCTGATCTGGACCGCGAGGTGGCGCAGGCGAAGGCGCAGGGTCGCGGCGTGCTGGTGGATTTCTCGGCGGACTGGTGCACCTCGTGCAAGGAGATGGAGCGCTACACCTTCACCGATCCGGCCGTGCAGGCGACGCTCAGCGCCGCGGTGCTGTTGCGCGCCGACGTGACGCAGAACGACGCGGACGACCAGGCGCTGCTGCAGCGCTTCGGGATCTTCGGACCGCCGACCATCGCTTTCTACGGGGCGGACGGCCAGGAGCGCGCCCAGTTTCGGGTGGTGGGGTACATGAAGGCGCAAGTCTTTGCCGCCCGCGCCCGCGCCGCGCTGCACGCGCCTCCGTGAGCTCTCCGCGGCCCTCGCCTGGCCGGGGGGGCGGTGCGCCCGGCGTGGGGCTCGCCGCCGCCCTCGTGGTGGCCTGCGCCGCCGGCGGCTTTCTCGTCTACCACCTCGCAAGTCCGCGGCGCGTGACGCTGTATGCCGCACCCGGGCCGGCACCCCTTGCCCCTGCCAGCCTACCTCTTGAGGCTGCACCGGTACCCTCCCCGCCGGCGCGCAGGATCCCCGAGGTGCTGCCGGAGCTCACGCTGCCCGGGCTGGACGGTCGGTCGCACCGGCTCAGGGACTGGAAGGGCCGGCCGCTGGTCGTGAACTTCTGGGCCACCTGGTGCGAGCCCTGCCGCCGGGAAATCCCGCTCCTGAGGAGCTTGCGTCGCGAACGTGCAATAGATCGCCTCGAAGTTGTCGGCATTGCGATCGATTTTCGTGATGCAGCGCAGAAGTACGCTACGGACAGCGGGATCGACTATCCCGTGCTGATCGGCGAGCAGGGAGGATTCGAGGCCGTCGCGGCTTTTGGAATGGATCCCGTCCTGCCCTTCAGTGCCTTCGCCGATCGCGCCGGCAGGATCGTCACACTCAAAGTGGGCGAGCTGCACCCGGACGAGGCCGACTTCATCCTGGACCGCATGCGTGACCTGGACCAGGGACGCCTGAGCCTGGCCACCGCCCGCGAGCAGATCGCGGCCGGGATCAGCCGCCTCAGTACGCGCCGCTCTGCGGTGGCGGGTGATGCAGCGCACTAGACTGGGTCCTGCCAGATCCTCGCAAATCGCCACAAGAAGTACCCTGATGCGGGCGAATTAGGTTACATTCGCGTCGGTTCGCCTGGACGACTCACGAAGAAGTCACGCCCCCATGGCCCGAGTGCTGTTACTGAACGGCCCGAACCTCAATCTGCTCGGCACCCGGGAACCGGCCGTGTACGGCACTGACACGCTCGAGTCGATCGAGAAGCGCTCGGCGGCGGTAGCCCGCGAGCTCGGACACGAGCTGATCGCGTTCCAGAGTAACGCCGAACACGAGCTGATCGATCGCATCCATCGGGCCCGCGCCGAAGCGGTGGCGTTCATGATCGTCAATCCGGGCGCGTTCACGCACACCAGCATCGCGCTGCGCGACGCCATCCTCGGCACCGGTGTGCCGTTCATCGAAGTGCACCTCTCCAACACGCACGCCCGCGAGCCGTTTCGCCGGCATTCCTATCTCTCGGACATCGCGGTCGGGGTCGTCACCGGGCTGGGCGCGTTTGGTTACGAGGCGGCCGTGCGCGCCGCCGCGCAACGGCTCGCCGCCTCCGCCTGAGCTGCGCGTTTCCGCTTTCTGACTCCTGGGGGGCATTCCCGGCATGGACATTCGAAAAATCAAAAAGCTCATCGAGTTGCTGGAGGAGTCCGGCATCGCGGAAATCGAGATCAAGGAAGGCGAAGAGGCACTGCGCATCAGCCGCATGCCGGCAGGCGCCGCAACCGGGCACGCCGCGGCGCAGATCGCGCACCTGGCGACGCTGCCGGCCGCCGCGGCGTCCGCGGCGTTGCCCGCCGCCGAGAGCGCAGCCCCCAAACCTAAGCCCAACGAGCACGTGATCACCGCGCCCATGGTGGGCACTTTCTACGCCTCGCCCTCCCCGGGCGCGAAGGCCTTTGTCGAGATCGGCGATGAAATCAAGGTCGGCCAGGTGCTGTGCATCATCGAGGCGATGAAGATGATGAACCAGATCGAAGCCGACAAGGCTGGTCGCATCACCTCGGTCATGGCCCAGAACGGCGATCCGGTCGAGTTCGGCCAACCGCTGTTCGTCGTCGAATAAGCCGCCTATGATCGAGAAGATCGTCATCGCCAACCGCGGCGAGATCGCGCTGCGGATCCTGCGCGCCTGCCGCGAGCTCGGCATCAAGACCGTGGCGGTGCACTCCACCGCCGACTACAGCCTCAAGCACGTGCTGCTCGCCGATGAATCGGTGTGTATCGGGCCACCGCCCTCCTCCGCCAGCTATCTCAACATGCCCGCGATCATCAGCGCGGCGGAAGTCACCGACTCGGTCGCGATCCACCCCGGCTACGGCTTCCTGTCCGAGAACGCCGACTTCGCCGAGCGTGTGGAAAAAAGCGGATTCGTGTTCGTGGGCCCCAAGGCGGAGACCATCCGCACCATGGGCGACAAGGTGTCGGCGATCCGGATCATGAAGTCTCACGGAGTGCCGTGCGTGCCGGGCTCCGATGGTCCGCTGGGCGAGGACGCGGACGAGAATCTGCGCGTCGCGCGCGACATCGGCTACCCGGTGATCATCAAGGCATCCGGCGGCGGCGGCGGGCGCGGCATGCGCGTGGTGCACACCGAGGCCTCGCTCCTGAACGCGATCGGCATCACGCAGGCGGAAGCGCGTGCCGCCTTCGGCAACGACCAGGTCTACATGGAGAAATTCCTGGAGCGGCCGCGGCACATCGAATTCCAGGTGCTGGCGGACTCACACGGGAGCGTCATCCACCTGGGCGAGCGCGATTGCTCGATGCAGCGGCGCCACCAGAAAGTGATCGAGGAAGCCCCCGCTCCGGGCATCACGCTGCGCCAGCGGCGCTTCATGGGCGAGCGGTGCGTGGAAGCCTGCCGCGCGGTCGGCTACCGCAGCGCCGGCACCATGGAGTTCCTGTATCAGGACGGCGAGTTCTACTTCATCGAGATGAACACCCGCATCCAGGTCGAGCACCCGGTGACCGAGCTGATCACGGGGATTGACCTGGTGAAGGCGCAATTGCTGGTCGCCGCAGGCGAGCGGCTGCCGTACACGCAGAGCGACGTGCAGATCCGTGGTCATGCCATGGAGTGCCGCATCAACGCCGAGGATCCCAAGACCTTCATGCCATCGCCCGGTCCGATCCGGCTGTGGCACGCCCCGGGCGGTCCCGGCATCCGCGTCGACAGCCACGTCTACTCCGGCTACAACGTCCCGCCCTACTACGATTCACTGGTGGGCAAGGTCATCGCCCACGGCGACACGCGCGAGACTGCCATCGCGCGCATGAAGAATGCCCTGGCCGAGATGGTGATCGAGGGCATCAAGACCAACGTGGCGCTGCACCAGGAAATCTGCAACCACGCGGCTTTCCAGAAGGGCGGCACCGACATCCACTATCTCGAGCGACGGCTGGGTCTGCGCTAGGCGGTGGCCGCGCTCCTTACGCTGACCTTCGATCTCGGGTCGCTCGATCCGCAAGCCGCGGAGGAGGCCTGCTGGGCCTGCGGCGCGAGTGCGGTGACGTTCGTCGACGCGCGAGATGATGCGGTGCTCGAGCCCCTGCCCGGAGAGTTCCGTCTGTGGCCGCGGACCCGTCTGACGTGCCTGTTCGTGCAGACCGGCGACGCGACCGGCATCAGGCGCGCGCTCGGCGCGGCCTTGAGTCTGGACCCCGCCCTCATCGACGCGCACGAGCTGGCCGAGCGCGTCTGGGAGCGCGAGTGGCTCAGAGACTTTCGCCCGCTGCGCTTCGGACGGCGCCTGTGGGTATGCCCTCACCATGAGCGCGTCACCGAGCCCGGCGCGGTCGTGGTGGCGCTCGATCCGGGGCTGGCGTTCGGAACCGGCAGTCATCCGAGCACGGCGCTGTGCCTGATGTGGCTCGATGCGCATGCGCATCTATTGCGCGCGCCAGCCGAGCACTCCGTAGAGAGGCAAGCGCTCGGGCTCGACGCGCACCTCGCCCCCGGTGCACGCGTCATCGACTACGGCTGCGGCTCGGGTGTGCTGGCACTCGCCGCCGCGAAGCTCGGGGCGGCACACGTGCACTGCTTCGATATCGACCCCCAGGCGCTCACGGCGGCGCGCGCCAACGCCCGGGCGAACGGCGTCGCGCAGCAGGTGCAGGTCCACGATCTCGCCGACACGCTGCCGGCCGGAGCCGATGTGCTGCTGGCGAACATTCTGTCGGGACCCTTGTGCACGCTGGCGCCACGCTTCGCATCGCTGCTGCGCGCGCGCGGGGAAGTGGTGCTCGCGGGGCTCATGCAGCACGAGGTCCCCGACGTGACAGCCGCTTACGCGGCGTGCTTTGATGTCGCCCCGTTCGGCGAGCGCGACGGGTGGGTGGGCCTCGCCGGACGCCGCCATTGACGCCCGGCGACGCAGCTCTGTCATGCTCACAATCTGTCCAAAGTGTGCCCTGACCCTGGTGGTGACCGCCGAGGATCTGCGCGTCGCCCAGGGTTATGTGCGCTGCGGGCGCTGCTCGAGCGTGTTCAATGCGCTCGCGCGGCTCACGGAGGAGGAACAAGTCTCCCCGGAGAGCGTCGAGCCTGCGCCGCCCGCCCCCGCGGCCGCGCCGACCCCACCGCCTGCGTCCCGGAGCGCTGCACCGCAGAGCGTGACCGACGAGGAGGCGATCCCGGAAGATGCGCTCGAGTTCGATCCCAGCAAGACCGACGTGTCGTCCGTGTTCGTCGAACCGCCGCCGAACCCGCTGTGGACGGCGGCGACGGGAACCTTCAAGGCCATGATCGCCGCGAATCAGGAGGCCGCGCAGGCGCCGCCGGACTCCGACTCCCAGATCGATGTGGAAATCGACCCGGAGCTGCTGGCCTCCATACTGCAGGTCGATCTCCCGGAGCCGCCGGCCCCGACGGCTGCACCGCCACCGGCAACGCCTTCGCCGACCAGTGCGCCGCGCCGGGCGCCCCCGGCGCCGCGCGCGCCCGCCGCCGCCTCCGGAGCTGCGCCGCAGCCGGCCCCGCGGGAGGCGCCGCAGCCCGCTCCGCGGCCGGCGACTCCGCCCGCAGGCCCCGCGCCCGAAGCCCCCGTGAGAGCGCGAAGCGGCGCGAGTCAGGCACGAGCGCCGCGCAAGACACGGCTCGGTGAGCGCGCCGGCCCGAGCGCCGGGATGGCGCGCCTGCGGCCGCACCTGTGGAGCGCCGGCACCGGCCTCGCGCTGCTGCTGCTGCTCGCGCAGATCGTGAATCACTATCGGGACGAGCTCGCCGCCACGGCGCGCTTCCACCGCTCGCTTACCGCGTTGTACGCGTCCCTCGGCGTGCCGCTGGCGCCGCACTGGGATCTGCGGGCGTATGAAGTCCGCCAGCTCGGCGCCTCCGTGGAGCCGGCGAGCGCCGGCGTGATCACCGTGCGCGCCAGCGTGAAGAACGGCGCAGCACAGCCTCAGCCCCTGCCGGTGCTGCGCGTCACGCTGCAGGATCGCTTCGGCAACCGGATCGCCGCGCGCGACGTGGAGCCGCAGCTGTACCTGCCACACGCGAGGCCGGCGCCGGCTTTACTTTCCGCGGGCGAGCGCATCGACACGGAGATGGGTTTCGTGGACCCGGGCGCCAATGCCGTGGGATTCGAGATCGACGCCTGCCTGCCAACCCGCGGCGGGGAGGTCACGTGTGCCAACGACGCCATCGCGCGCTAGCGCGTGGCGCCGGAGAAAATCGCGCCAGAGAATGAGGTGTCGCTTGCGGATCGGACCTTACATGCTGCCCTCA
>WNGI01009473.1_pt1 | contig 10327 bp, 9 predicted proteins | sample 5400621 | NCBI WGS metagenome assembly WNGI01 (sample SAMN13153374, study PRJNA577476) | soil metagenome | isolation source: 20 cm soil or saprolite under Garry oak tree replicate 1 | place: USA:California | collected 2016-06-15 | reverse complement strand
CCTTGTAAAACGCAACCATCTTGTCCAAGTCATTTACATAAAGCACCACGTGGCTGAGACCTTTAATCGTCGGCATAAGTAACGCCTCCTTTAGGATTTCACGCGCGGCAGCGCGCGCAGTCCGGTCAACGTCATTTTGATTTTCTATCGTGATCGGCACGATCTTTGACCAGAACGTATCTGATTACTTTGTCTGATGTCAATGAAAGACTGGGTACCGGGATTGACACAACCCGTAGCTCAGGTCCTCGTGGCGAGCGTAATGATCAACCATCAGCTCGCTGCGGGATCGTTTATTTAAAACGTGTTTGTCGTGGTTTTCGGTTTACTGGCTGGCCGACTCAGCCGCGCGATTTTCGATCTCTGCGCGGGGTCGTCAGATCTCTTGATTAACCGCAGCCTGGCGCCGGGGTATAGGAAGCCTGGTGTCGTATCCAGTTGTTGTTTCCTATCCCCGGCGAAGGCCTACTGAGCAAACGTTGTGCCCCGATTTATCGCCGCGAGCTTGCCGACTTTAGAGAAGTTAAACCCGCGTGCAAGGACTTGCGCTGTAGGGTCGCAATGGCAGGTTTGCCTGCTAAATATTTCAACCGACTTGATCGGGTTGATTTGTCGATGCAGCGCGTCGAATTACTCCGGCAGATTGTGCTATATCAGAATCGCGCCAGGTATTTCGCAGATGGCGGCCGCGGGCGCGCGAAGCGCCATTGATAAAAAAGGGGGGGATGATGCGTCGAGTTTTATTTTGCGCCGCGCTCATTGCGGTAATCTGTTGTCCGCTGACCGCACCGGCCCAGGAGAAAAAGCTGGAAAAACTTCGCACCGGCGGCGGCTCCGCGTCAGGTGCGCAGATGTCGATTTGGCTCGCCAAGGAAGGTAATTTCTACGAGAAGAACGGTCTCAATATGGAGGTAATCAGCATTGCAGGCGATGCTTTCGGGAGAGCTGCCGATCATCCAAGCCGGCGGCGCGGGACCGATTCAAGCCGCGCTCTCCGGCACGGATACCGTGATCATCGCGACCATTGCGAAAAAATTCAACTGGTGGATCTTCGCCCAGCCCAACATCAACCGCGTCGAAGATCTGCGCGGCAAAATATTCGGCACGACTCGCTTTGGGACCCAGTCCGACCTTGCCTCCCGCATCGCGTTACGGCGCGCCGGCATCGATCCAGAGCGCGACATCACCATGGTCCAGACGGGCGGGCCGGCGGAAACCATCAGCGCAATGGTCGCCGGCAAGATTCAGGCTGCAGCAGTGACGCCGCCGGCGACCCTACAGGCGCGGAAAATGAAACTCAAAGATCTGGTGGACCTTTCCAAGCTCGACGTCGAGTATCACGTCAACGGCGTGGTGACGACGCGCAAGTTTTTAAAGTCCAATGAGGATACCGTTCGACGTTATCTCAGGGCGTACATCGAGGGCGCGGTGCGTGGAATGAAGGACAAGGCCTTTGCCATGAAAACGATGGGAAAGTATTTCCGTACGGATGACCAAGATGTTCTCGAAGAAACCTACGAGATGATCATAAAAACCGGCTTTAGCGTGCCGCCCTATCCGGCGGGCATCGCGGGCCTGTTGCAGGAGCTGGAAAAGCCGTTTCCAAAAGCCAAAGGCGCGAAGCCGGAAGATTTCGCTGACGGCCGGCTGGTGCGCGAGCTAGATCAAAGTGGTTTTATCAAGTCACTGCTCGCCGGTCGCTAACGCTCAATAAATAAAATCCGAAAACATCCGGGGGGTGGAGCTTGGTCGATCTGTGTGCCGGTAACATCCGGCAGTATGTGTTTTCTTTCATGTATTCGCATTTTTCCAGCTTATCGGCTCTCAAGGGCATGCCGCGGACAAGATCAGATTGGTAGTCCCGGATGTCGGCGGACAATGTATCGCTTATATGACGAGCTATCGCGGGCAAAGAATTAACCTGGCTTCATTCCTTGCCTAAAAAGGGAGGCAGCAGACGCGAAGGCAGTGACCTATGACTCAATCCTCGCAAGATCTATTTAGGGTTACGTTGCTCGGCACCGGCGCGCCGCCGCCGAGCTTGGAGCGTTTCGGTCCGAGCACGCTGGTCGAAGTCGGTGAACAGAAGTTCATCTTCGATGCCGGGCGCGGCGCTATGCAGCGACTTCACCAGTTGGGAATTCCATTTGGCGATATCACCGGGATGTTTTTGACGCACCATCATTCCGACCATGTCGTCGGCTTTCCCGATCTCTGGCTGACCGGTTGGATTGGCCGGCCATGGGGCAAACGAAATACGCCTTTGCAAGTTTGGGGGCCGGAGGGGACGAAGCAGATGATGGAACACCTGCCGAAAGCGTTCCACGTCGACATCCGTGTGCGCAGCAAAAGTTATCCGGCGGAAGGGGTAAAACTAATAGCGCAAGAGATCGCCGCAGGAGTCGTGCTCGAAAGTGATGGCGTCCAGATCAGCGCATTTGAAGTCGATCATGGCGGTGAAGATCTGCCGGCTTACGGCTATCGGATCGACTATCAAGGTCGCGCCGCCGTGTTGTCGGGCGATACGACGTTCAATGAAAACCTGATTGAACACTCGCATGGCGTCGATCTTTTGGTGCACGAAGTCACCGCCGCTGCCGGTAGCGCGGCGGAAAACCAGCAGCAGCTGAAACGAATCGGCTCGAACCATACGACGCCGGAGCAAGCAGGCATAGTTTTCGCGCGGGCGCAGCCGAAGCTCGCCGTTTATAATCATCTGCTCTTGTTTGGCAGGGCAACTCCGGAGGATTTGATTCCGGCAACGCGGCAGAAATATGCCGGCCCGTTGATTGTCGGAGAAGATCTGCTGCAAATCGACGTCGGGCAAGAGGTTCAGGCCAAGCCATTCGGGAATTCAAGTCGCCGCTGAGTCATTGGAAGAAGGGATTTCAAATGACACTGATAACATCGCTCATTGCGCTTTCTATCGGCTGTGCGTCGCTGGTGGTTACCTCGTTCTGTTTCGCCGCCGCTCCCCTCGAACCGGTCACCATCGGTTACTCGACGTTCTCCGGAGCCTACCTGCCGCTGTGGATCGCCGTCGAAGAGCGTCTAGGAAGAAAATACGGTCTCGATTTGAAAGCGATCTATGCCGGCAGAATACGACCGCAACAGCTGCTCGCGAGCGGCGAAGTTCCGTTCGTCATGGCGAGCGGGACGGGTGCTCTTACTTCACACATTCTCGGCGTGAAAGACCAAGTAATCGTCATGACCACCATGAACAAGGTCAATTCCGCTATTTTCAGCCGGAGCGACATCAAAAGCGCGGAAGAACTGCGCGGTAAAACCATAGCGACCGGTCGTCCCGGTGCGTTCGGCGAGATGATGGTTCGGTATGTGTTGAGAGCGAAACTCGGGCTTGTGCCGGATCGCGACGTGAAGTTACTGGCGATCGGGGAAGCGCAGCTGGCATTTCCCGCGCTGGAGCGCGGCGTCGTGCAAGCGGCGTCACTGACGATTCCGTTCACGTTGATCGCCAAGAAAATGGGTTATCGGGAATTGATCGATTATGATAAGGCCGGGGTCGTCTATCCGTACAACACCGTCACAACGCTGCGCCAAACGCCGGCCAAGAGCCCCGACTTAACGGAGAAGTTTTTGAAGACGATGATTGAAGGAATTTACCTCTCCAAGACCGATAAAGAGAAAAGCTTGGCCGTGTTGAAGAAATATGTGAAAGGAACTTCCGACGATATCCTGGAAGAGACGTATCAATACGCCAAAAGCGCTGTGGAAGACGTGCCCACGCCGTCGTTGGATATAACAAAAACCGCCTTGGAGATTCTGTCCTATCAATACCCGCAAGCGAAAGAGACCGATCCGAACTTGATCATCGACACGACCATCATGAAGCGGATCGAACAGAGCGGGTTTATTAAGGCGCTCTATAAAAAGTGAGGGTGAGTTTTCTTGGGCGAGTTGAAGGTCGTCTCGGCCCTGACGGCGCGCGTTGCAAGATGAAGTATTAGAGTTAGGATTGGTAGCGCGGCAATCACGATCGTTCCTGAGCGGTCAAAAGGATCATAAGGAGGGATTATGTCGATAAAGCTTAATCACACGATTGTGCCGGCAAAGGACAAAGAGGCTGCAGCGAGGTTCTTCGCGAAGATCTTCGGTCTCAATTACGATGGGCCGATGGGACACTTCGCGCCTGTGCGCGTCAACGAAGAGCTGACCTTGGACTTCGATAATGCCGAGTCCTTCGAGCCGCATCATTATGCGTTTCACGTCAGCGACGACGAGTTCGATGCGATCTTTAGACGCGTGCAGGAGGCCGGCATCACCTGGGGCAGCGATCCCAGGAACACGGCGAATCGCCAATTGAATTCCCGAAAAGGCGGCCGGGGCGTTTACTTTCACGGCCCGGACAGTCACTTGCTGGAATTGATGACACGCCCTTGAGCGCGAAGCTCGAAGATATGGGGCTGGAATTTAGCAGTCTTCGAGATTTCTGGATTCCGGGTCGCGCTAGCTTTCGCCAGCTTGCCCGGAATGACGATAAAGTTATGTTGTCGATTCCGCATGGGATCGTTTCGCATCGTTGGCTCTAACTTTGTTTTCGTAGAGTTCTCGCAAAGAACCTGACCGCGGTTCACAATTCCAAACGGCGGTTACTTCACGCCGGCGACCTCGCTCACGCCTTAATATGGATTAGTCTCAGGATATCTGAAATAGTGAGGTCATGGGCAACAAAATTACCGATATTGGGAAGATGAGAAACAAGGTGGATGCTGAAATCCGTCCTGGGGTTTTCGACGGCAAGAAGATCGGGAAGTTGGGCACGGAAATGAATCCGGCAGTGGTCACGGTGCAAACAGAAAAAAGACTGAAAGAAGTAAAATCTATTTTTCAAAAAAGAGGATGGAAATACAAAGTCGAATTGGAGCCGGATAAACCGGAGAACATTGCCGATCTGACCCGATTACTGAACCCGCCCAAACCGATAGTCGCGGAAAAGAAAGTTGGACGCAACGAGCCCTGCTCGTGCGGCAGCGGGAAGAAATACAAAAACTGCTGTGGTCAGTAGTGCACTCCCGCCGGGGATGATGCACGAAGCGTTTGCGGACCTCTAAGAACCTGCCATGTTCAAATGCTGCTCACGTCAACTTGGGCGAATCTGGAACTGGATCCCGATAATATTTTGGAATGACAATCCGCGGTAACATTCTCATTAATCTTTTTTGATGTCCCCGGGGCTTGCTGCGGACAAATCTGGTCGTTCATTCATTGACATGAAACCACCGCGGTGATAACCGGCAAGGTTAATCCCTTGTCATGGGGATCCACTTTATGTCCCAGCGATTAAGTTTACTCGCCAGATCTTTTGTCTTTGTTGCATTATTTCTCACCGGCCATGCGTTGGCGGCTGCCCGGCTCGAACCGTTGACTGTTGCGTACTCGAACTTTACCGGCACATACGGACCGCTTTGGCTCGCGGTCGAAGAACGCGTCGGCGCAAAGTACGGTTTGGATTTGAAAGCGATCTATGCCGGCCGAGTGCGGCCGCAGCAGTTGCTCGCTACCGGCGATGTGCCTATCGTCGTTGCTTCAGCGACCGGCACGATGACCGCCCATATTGCTGGGGTGAAGGATCATGTGTTGATCGGCACCCTAACCAGTAAGATCGGTACATCGCTCTTCGGCAAGGCGGGCATCAAGAGCGTCGAAGACTTGAAGGGCAAGACGATAGCGACGGGCAGACCGGGTGCGTTCTTGGACGCGACGGTGAGATACGTGCTGCGCACCAAGTTCGGCATGAATCCGGATCGCGACGTGAAGTTGTTACCCACCGGCGAACCCTATCTCGGTTTGCAGGCGTTGGAACGGGGCGTCGTCGACGCGGCGGCGATGTCGGTTCCCCATCTCTTCATTGCGCGCAAAGCCGGCTTTCGGGAATTGGCCAATTTCGACAAGCTCGGGATCGAGTATCCCTACACGAGTGTGGTGGTCTTGCGACAGACCGTGACGAAAACTCCTGAGATGGTGGAAAGATTTTTGAAATGCATCGTCGAAGGGATTTATCTATTCAAAACCAACAAAGCGAAAACCCTGGCGGTGTTCAAGCAGTATATGAAAGGCGCCGACGACGAAATCCTCGAAGAGACCTACCAGGCTACTCGCGGGACCTTGGATGAAGCCCCGCATCCGGCGGTTCAGGTCGTGAAGAGCGCCTTGGACATGCTGTCCTTGCAATATCCGCAGGCGAAGCAAACGGACGCGAGCTTGATCGTCGAGCCGTCCTTCATGAAAAAAATCGATGACAGCGGATTTATCCGGGCGCTTTATAAGAAGTGACGAAGGACGATGGTAACGCGTTCAAAACATTAAAGCGGTCCAAGCTGTTCAAATCGTTCAAACCTCGGAAAGGCGAGACAAGTACGAAATTCGCCCTTGAGTAAAAATCGCAGACGAAATACAAAGCATAACGGAATGAAATTCGAAAATTACTTTGGAAAGTGAGAACAAACCATGCTCGACGGAAAACTGAGAATCGCGCCGACTTGTTATCATATGCTGCATCAAGTACCGGTGATGACGGCGCATGAGATGAATTTCTTTTATGACGAGGGGCTGGTCACGCCCCACGGAACCCTGGGCTATGAGATGTTGACCGATTCGATGGTGCCGTTCGGCCTCGAAAAGTTGGGCATCTCACAGGCGATGAAAGAAAAGTCCATCGATATCGCGCTGGACGTCCAGTCGCGCACGGTTTTTTATCAGCGCGCCCGGGGCGCCGATCTCTACATTTTGTGTGGTTGGCGCAATCAGCATACCAATGTCTGGATGGCGCCGCCGCATATCAAGACGCTGCAAGAACTGAAAGGCAAGCGGGTCGGCATCAGCGATTTCAACAGCATTCGCCATTGGGCGATCCAGATACAACTAAAGAAGGCCGGTTTGGATCTCGACCGCGACATCGAGTGGGTGAGGCTCGGTGTCAACGGCAGGTTTCACGTGGATGCGATCCGCAGCGGCAAAGTTGAATGCGCTCCGGTGTCGCCTTGGCACGCCGAAGATCTCAAAAAGGAAGGTTGTAATGCGCTGGTTTCCCCCGCCGATCAGTATCCGGACGGGCGGCCCGAGCGCATCATTGCCGCTACCGGACGTATCCTGGAAGAGCGGCCCGATCTGGTGAAGAGTTTTCTTCGGGGCATGATCCGCAGTTATTGGTTTATCCGCGACATGCCGAAGAACTTCGAATATGTGAACAATCTGGAAAAGCGCCTGCGGCTCAAGAGTCCGGATCCGGAAGAGCGCGTGGTGACGCATCTGAGAAGCCCGCGCGATCTCGAAGCCATGCCGTTTCCATTGAACGGCCGGGCGACCGGTTTCGAAGACATGCTCAAGGAAGAAGAGCGGCTCGGCGAGCTCAATTATGAAGTCCCACCGATCAAAGAAGTCGCGGCGCAGGATTTAGTCGACGAAGCGTTTAAAGAACTGCGGGCGCGGAAAGAACTGGCAGAAGAGTACGAACGCGTGAGTCAAGTCGAGAAACGCTGGGGGTATTAGCGCGCAGTTTTACTGCGCGCTGTTCAAAAGTTCAAGACGTTCAAGTCGTTCAAAACGTTCCGGCCCAGCAATCGCCCGGTGATTGATGTTTCTCGAGGTAGGTGCTGGCGGAACAAGTTCTATAGAGGAGTCCCAATCTAAGTGAAGCGCATTAAATTTTTGCACCGGTTTAGTAAAATTCTGTTGGTATTCATTCTCGTAACAGCATCAGCAGCGCCGCTCCGCGCGCAGTCCTCCAAGGGGTTTTACGCCGGCAAGACGATTACGATGCTCGCCGGTTCCTCGCCGGGGGGAGGGACGGATCAAACCGTGCGGCTCCTGGCGCGCCATCTGGAAAGGTATATACCGGGCAAACCCACGATTCTCGTCGTAAACAAGCCGGGCGCGGGCGGCATGATCGCCATCAATGAGCTTTACAATTTGCGCAAACCGGATGGTTTGACCATGAGCAATATCAACACCGGCGCTATTTTCGCGGTGGCGGGCGGCAATGACGCGATCAAGTTCGATCTGCAAAAAATTATCTATGTCGGGCAGGCGCTCGACGAAGCGCAAGTTATCTATCTCAAGTCGTCGACGCCTTATACGAGCCTGGAGGCAATCAAGAAAGCCAATAAAGAAGGCAAGCAGCCGCGCATGGGCGCGCAGTCCCTGGACCATACCAGTAGTTTCGTCGTGAAGGTGGCGGAGCAGATCCTCGGTCTCGATTTTCACGTGATCCCCGGTTATCCGGGCACACCGGAAATTCTCTTGGACATCGAGCGCGGTGCCCTCGACGGCCGCTCCCAGGGCACCGGGTCGTTGATGGCGACCAAGCGGGAGTGGCTCAAGAGCGGCTATATCAAGCCGCTGGTGACGTCGCGAACAACCCGCGATCACCGTTTGCCCAATGTGCCGAGCATAGAAGAGATCGCGCCCGCTGGAACCAAAGGTTTGCTGAGCGCGCTCAAGGCCGCGCAAAATATCGGCCGATCGCTCGCGCTACCGCCCGGAGTTCCGCCGGATCGGGTGAAAGAGCTGCGCGACGCGTTTGCCGCGATGACCAAAGACGAACAGTTCTTGAAGGAAGCCGAAAAAATCGGACTCGAAGTCGGCTTGATCCGCGGCGAGGATCTTAACCGGGATATAGAAAGCACACTGCGCGATAAGCGTTTGATGGATCTGTATCGAACGATCGCGTCGGTGAAATAGTAGTTGCCAGTGATCAGGGGTCAGTTCTCAGAGATCGGTTTCCGGAAAATCAAACGGAGGAGCGCGGGCGCTGACAACTGACACCTGAGTATGACTTCCCTCGCTATCCTCATCGATTTCGGCAGCACCTTTACCAAAGTCACCGCCATTGATCTCGACACCGCCCGGCTGATGGGCCGGAGCCAAGCGCCTTCGACGGTGCTTACCGACGTTCGCGAAGGCTTGCTGCAGGCGCTCAGCGAACTGCACCAGCGTTTGCCGTTATTTCCGCGATCTCCGCAGGATTTATCGAGTCTCGAGGGAAAGACGGTGTTGGCGAGCAGCAGCGCCGCCGGCGGCCTGCGCATCGCCGTCGTCGGCAACGTGCCGGGCTTGACCGTTGAAGCTGCCAATCAATCCGCGCTCGGCGCGGGGGCGAAAATCGTCGGCTCGACGGCGTTTAAGCTCTCGGCGGAAAGACTTGGCGGGATCGAAAGCCTGCGCCCCGACATGATCCTGCTCACCGGAGGCGTCAACGGCGGTGACACCGAGACCATTCTGCATAATGCCCGCATGCTGGCGCACTCGGCGCTCGCGATGCCGATCGTCGTCGCCGGCAATCAAGCGGCGGCGCAAGAGGTTTCACAAATATTGCAAGAACGCGGCAAAGAGGTCCGGCGAGTCGACAACGTGATGCCGAAGATGGGAACTCTCGAAGTGGAATCGGCGCGCGAAGAGATCCGCCAATTGTTCATGCAGCGCATTACTCGCGCCAAAGGTCTCGATCAGGTCAAAGAGTTTGTCGACGTGGTTTTGCCGACTCCAATGGCGGTGCTCGAAGGTCTCCGGCTGGGTGCGGACGGGACTGGTGAGGAAAGCGGTTGGGGCGACATGCTCGTCGTCGACGTCGGCGGTGCGACGACGGATGTCCACTCGATCGGTTTCGGTTATCCGGCGGGAGAAAATGTGATTTCCCAGGGCCTGGCCGAATCTTACGCCAAGCGGACCGTTGAAGGCGATCTGGGGATTCGCTTCAATGCGGCGACTATTCTCAATCGCGTCGGCCTGGACAAGCTTGCCGAAGATTTATGCCGCGATTTTTCGGAATATTCAGTATCGGCAGATACGCTGCGGGATTATATCGAGCAGATCAGCCAGAAAACGGGCACGGTGCCGCAAGGCAGTGCTCGCACGCGCCGCGGTCGATCTGGCCGTCGCGCGCCACGTCGGCCGACGGGAAAGAGTTGTTGCGCGCGAAGGGGAAGCCTGGGTCCATTACGGCAAAGACATGCGCGACACGCACACGCTGATCGGCACGGGCGGCGTCTTCATCCACAATTCTTTTGCCGCCTATATTCTTACGCAGGCCGCGGCGACGGACGATCGTGTGCAGGCGTTGCGGCCGAGAAACCCGGGGATATTTCTCGATTCTTCGTATCTGCTCTACGCCGTCGGACTTCTATCGGAGCGTCACCCGGAAGTGGCGCTGAGAATGTTCAAGCGGTATGTAACGCCGGTAGCGTAGCGCTGCCCTCGCGCGGTGGCGTGGCTCTCGCTTCAGGAGACCGTAATGACGAGCAAGAAACTCCTGATCCTGACCGGATCCCTCGGGTTGTGGCTCGTGGCTGTGGGGTGGTCGTTGGCTGCC
>WNGI01007893.1_pt1 | contig 10328 bp, 11 predicted proteins | sample 5400621 | NCBI WGS metagenome assembly WNGI01 (sample SAMN13153374, study PRJNA577476) | soil metagenome | isolation source: 20 cm soil or saprolite under Garry oak tree replicate 1 | place: USA:California | collected 2016-06-15 | reverse complement strand
TGAAGGCATCAAGGATCTAACGTCACGATCTCCCGTTGGGTTATCCGCGACCTAGGCCAGGCCGCTCGCTCCTGCGGGCTCTTCATCGCCGGCCGCGTCGCGCACCGGGTCCAGCCGGTAGCCGGCGCCCCGGACGGTTACGATCTCGAACCCGAGCTTTCCGAAACGGCCCAGCTTTTCGCGCAGCCACCGGATGTGGACGTCGACCGTCTTGCGGTCGCCCAGGTAGTTATAGCCCCAGACCTGTTCGAGCAGGATCTCGCGCGTAAAGACACGGCCGGGCCGGCGGACCAGGTAGGCGAGCAGTTCCCACTCTTTCGGGGTGAGCTTCAGCTCGGCGCCGTCGATCATCGCGCGCCGCCCGGCCCGGTCGATCCGCAGGCGGCCGAGCCGGTCCTCCTCCACCTCAGGGCGAACATCTCGCTGCTCGCTGCGGCGGAGCACTGCCGTCATCCGGGCAAACAGCTCGCGCAAGGAGAACGGCTTGGTGATGTAGTCATCCGCCCCCAGCTGCAGCCCCACCACCTTGTCCACCTCGCTCTCCTTGGCGGTGACCATGATGATCGGCACGTTGCCCTCCTGGCGGAGAATGCGGCAGACTTCCAGTCCGTTCAGCTCGGGCAGCATCAGGTCGAGCAGGATCAAATCAGGACGCGAGTCGCGGGCGCGGGTCAACGCGTCGGCGCCATCAGGGGCCACGGTGACGGCATACCCCTCTTTCTTGAGGTTGAAGGCCAACGTGTCTCGGATAGTGGCGTCGTCCTCAACCACCAGGACGCGCTTGGGCACTAGCTCAACTCCACGATCCGGCCGGTGTGGAGGAAGACGACGTCCTCCGCAATATTCGTCACCCGGTCGGCGATCCGCTCCAGGTCCTTGGCGAGGAAGAGAAGGACGGCGGCCCGCTGCACGTTGGCCGGGTCCTGGATCATAAAGCCGACGAGATCGTCCCAGATCTTGTGATAAAGGGCGTCAACCTCATCGTCGCGTTCGGCGATCGCCCGGGCCCGGTCCTGGTCTGCCTCGATCACGGCACCCAGGATCTCGTGCACCTGTGATTCCGTGATCTCGGCCATCTTCGGCAGGTCGATGTAGGGCTTTAGCTGTGGCAGGTCGTTGAGCCGCAATGCGGCACGCGCGATCCCGACCGCATGGTCGCCCATCCGCTCGAGTTCGAGCACCATGTGCTGAAAACTCACGATCAGCCGCAGGTCACGCGCCACCGGCTGCTGGGTAGCCATGATCATGAAGGCGCGCTCGCGAAGCAGCCGATGGAGCTCGTTGACCTCCTGGTCGCGCGCGATGACTTCCCTCGCCAGCGCATTGTTGCGATCGACCAGGGCCCGCATCGATTCGGCGATCGCCTGCTCGACCATGCTGCCCATGCGGACCACGCCCGACTTCAGCTCGGCTAGCTCCTGATCGAAAAGCGTCCGGGTGGCGGCCACGAGGGCGGTTCTACCCGAAGCGGCCGGTAATGTAATCCTCGGTCCGGCTGTCTTTCGGGCGGTTGAAGATATCGTCGGTCGGGCCGTACTCGATGACCTCGCCGGCACGCGTCTGGTTCATCAGCATGAAGGCGGTGAAGTCGGAGACGCGGGCCGCCTGCTGCATGTTATGCGTCACGATCACGATCGTATACCGCTGCTTGAGCTCCTGCATGAGTTCTTCGATCCGCAAGGTGGCGATGGGGTCCAGCGCCGAGGCCGGCTCATCCATCAGGATCACCTGCGGCTCGACGGCAAGAGCGCGAGCCAGGCACAGGCGTTGCTGCTGGCCGCCGGAGAGGTTCAAGGCCGAGCGGTGGAGGCGGGTCTTGACCTCCTCCCACAGGCCGGTGTCCTTCAAACTCTCCTCGACCACCTGGCTGATCCGTGGCTTGGACCAGCCGAGCATGTGGGGACCGTACGCCACATTGTCGAAGATGGATTTCGGGAAGGGGTTCGGGCGCTGGAACAGCATCCCGACCTGGCGGCGCAGCTGAATGACATCGGTGTCGGGCGATAGGACGTTATGGCCGTCGAGCAACACCTCACCGGTGGCCCGAGTGCCGGGCGTCAGGTCGTGCATCCGATTGAAGATCCGCAGAAAGGTTGTCTTGCCGCAGCCCGAGGGACCGATCAGAGCGGTGATCCGGCGAGCCTGCACCGCCAGTGAGGCGTCGTGCAGGGCCTGGAAATCGCCGTAGAAGAAGTTGACCTGACGAGCGTCCAACTTGATCTCGGGATCGGCGTCCGGCGCCGGTCGCGGCGCGACTTCGGTCTGCATGGCGATGTTCGAAATCATTCTCTCCCAGCCACCTGCGTTCAGCGCTGGATCCGGCGGACGTAGAGCCGGGCCAGGATATTGGTAAAGGCAACGAGGATCACGAGGAGGAGTCCGGCTGCCCAGGCCTGGTCCTGAAGTTCCGTGTACGGAATGATGGCGTTCTTGAAGACGGTCAGGGCGAGCGCACCCATCGGCTGGAGGGGATTCACCTGGAGGTAGTCGTTCCCCAGCGCGGTAAACAGGAGTGGCGCTGTCTCACCGGCAGCGCGCGCCATCGCGAGCAGCCCTCCCGTGACGATGCCGCCCAACGCCGCCGGTACCACGATCTCAATCGTGACCCGCCACCGAGGCGCGCCGAGCGCCAGCCCGGCTTCCCGGATTGATTGGGGCACCATCACCAATGCCGTTTCCGTCGCTCGCAGGATCACGGGCAGCATCAGCACTGCCAGCGCGACGGAGGCTGAGATGGCTGAGAAATGCCCCAGGGTAGCCACCAGCACGGTATAGCCAAAGATCCCGAAGGCGATCGACGGAAGGCCGGTCAGGACGTCGCTGACGAAGCGGACCGCATCCCCAACGCGGTTGCGTCCGTATTCGGAGAGGAAGATTCCCACGAGGGTCCCGAATGGGACGGCGAGCAGCGAGCCGACGCCGACGATCTCGAGCGTGCCGATGATCGCGTTGAACACGCCGCCGCCCGGAAACCCGACCGGGTGCGGCGGCTGGGTGAAGAATCCGGACGCCAGCATGCCCGGGAGGCCCTTGATCAGGACGAACAGCAGGAGCACGAGCACCGGGACCGCCGTGAGCACGACGCACAGGACCACGAGACCCGCCACCAATCGGTCGAGCAGTGTCCGAACGATCAGGCGGCTCATAGCGTGGCCGGCTCGGACCCGGTGAAGCGCCAGATCAGCAAGCGCGCCACCACGTTGACCGTGATGGTGATGAGCACCAGCAGCAGGGCTAATTCGAAGAGCGCGCTCTGGTACAGCTTGCCGACCGCCTCTGTGAACTCGTTGGCCAGCACGCTTGGCAGTGTGTACCCGGAAGAAAAGAGTGAAGCGCTGATCGCCGGCCGATTGCCGATGACCATCGTCACGGCGATCGTCTCGCCAAGCGCCCGACCTAGTGACAGGAGGACCGCGCCGGTGATCCCCACCCGCGCATAGGGAAGGATGACTGACCAGATCGTCTCGGCCCTGGTTGCGCCGAGAGCCAGGCTCGCCTCGCGCAGGGAGCGTGGGACTGCGCGGATGACATCGCGCGACAGCGCGATCATGATCGGCAGAACCATGATGGCGAGGACGATGCCGGCCGTTAGAAATCCATAGCCGTTAGCCGGGCCTTGAAACAAAGGGAGGAAACCCAGCGAATGACTGAGGAACGGGTCGATGTGGTCACGCATCAACGCGGTGAGGATGAAGAACGCCCACAGCCCGACGACCACGCTGGGAATCCCGGCCAGAAGCTCGACCAGGAATGACAGCGGTCCGCGGAGAAATCCGAGCCGCGCCTCTTCAGCGAGGAACAGCGCTGCCCCCAGACCGATCGGAAATGCGATCAGGATTGCGATCGCGGATGTGACCAGCGTGCCAAAGATCGCCGGAAGGGCGCCGAACTGTTCCCGAACGGGGTCCCAGGTGCTATCCGTGATGAAACCGAGGCCGAACCTGGTGACGGCGGGCAAGGCGGGGATCAACAGCGCAACCACGAAAACGACTGCGATCCCGAGGATGACGATGGCGGAGCCGTAGGCTAGACCCTGAAAGACGCTATCGCCATTGACGAGTGGCCGCTGGCGGCTCGTGCGCGCCAGCGGCGGCGGGGCTACCCGCTCGGCAGTCCCCTGACTCATCGGCGGGTTAGGGAGACGAGACGCTGAGGAGGATGGTTCCTCCAGAAGTGACGGACTTCAGCGCATCGGTGTCGTTCTTGACGATGTTGGACGGCAGCTTCGCGTAGTGGGTGTTGCTGCCGTACTGCTGGCCGTCGGTGACCAACCAATCGAGGAGGTCGACGAGCGCCGTGCCCTTGGTCTTGTTGGCCTGGTCCTTGTAGAACATCAGCCAGCTGAATCCGGTAATCGGCGCGCTGTCTCTGCCGGACGCGTTGACGATCGAGAACTGGCTCGGAGTGACGTCCGGAAACTGCTTGGCGGCGGCCGTGGCGCCGGCTTCGCTGGGGATCACGAAATTGCCGTCTTTGTTCTTGAGCGACGCCTGCGTCATGTTGGTCTGCAGGACGTAGGCGAGCTCTACGTAGCCGATCGCACCGGGGGTTTGCTTGATGGTGGTGGCCACGGCTTCGTTGCCCTTGGCGCCCTGACCGACAGGCCAGTTAACAGACTTCCCCTTCCCCGGGCCGCTCTTCCAATCGGCGCTGACGCTCGAGAGATAGTCGGTGAAGATGTAAGTCGTGCCGCTGCCGTCCGACCGGTGGACAATGGTGATCGCCTGGTTGGGGAGGCTGACGCCGCCGTTGTCGGCGGCCAGCGCGGGATCATTCCACTTCTTGATCTTTCCCAGGAAGATGCCGGCGATCGTCTCGGGCGAGAGCTTCAGCCGGCCGTTCGAGACTCCCTGCAAGTTGTAGGCGAGCGATTCGGTGCCAAGTGTGGTCGCAATCTGCACCACACTGTCGACGCCGCCCGCGGCGGCCAATTCGGTCGACGACATCGGGACGTCGCTGGCGCCGAAGTCCACAGTCTTCCTGGTGAGCTGTTGGATACCGGCGCCCGAGCCGACCGACTGGTAGTTGACAGTGACCTGGCTGAACTTCTGGTGGTACGCGTAGAAAGCTGCCGAGTAGAACGGTGCCGGAAAGGTTGCGCCGGCTCCAGTCAGCGAGGCGGCGGGCGGCGTCGGGACGTTGGCGCTACCGGTTGAGGGGTTGGTGGCACCGGTGTTGCCACCGCAGGCGGCAAGCACGATGGCTACGCCGAAGAGCGCGATCAGAGTGCGTTTCACGTGACCCATGCTAGGCACGCGGCGTAATCGCTCGGGGCGCGGCGGATTAACGGGAGGTTAACGGGGCTCGCGGAAGGCGCACCCGCACAACCGTTCCGACGCCCGGCGTGCTCTCGGCCGTAATAGCACCGCCCTGGAGCTCAACCAGGTGTCGGGCGATCGAGAGCCCCAGCCCACTCCCCGGCTGTCCAGCGCGGGAACGGTCGACCTTGTAGAAGCGCTCGAAGATCCGCGGAACATCACGGGGCGGGATGCCAGGCCCAGTATCGCGGACGGCGATGTCAACCTTCGCGTGGTCAGCGGCCGCCGATACCACCACCTCACCCTCACGCGTGAATTTGACCGCGTTGTCGACAATATTTTGAAGGGCCTGATCGGTCTTGCCGCGATCTCCGATGACGTCTACGCCATCTGCGACCCGCTCGGCGCGCAGCCCCAGACCCACCACCGCGGCTCGCGATTGATAACGGGTTATCAACTCGGTCACGAGTTCGGCAATACTGAAGCGCTCGCGCTCGACCTCGATCGTCTCGGCATCCAGCTCGGCGAGCTGCCGGAGATTGAGAAGGATGGCCTGCAGCCGTTCGGATTCCCGGATGACCCGATCGATGAAGACGCGCACATCACCCTCGGCGGGCAATTGTCCGGATAAGGTCTGGGCCGCCAGGTCCAGGCCGGCCAGCGGGGTGCGGATCTCATGAGAGAGGTTGGCAACGAATTGCTGCCGGACCGTCTCCAGGTAACGAAGGCGGCTCGTATCGACCATCAGGATGGCGGTTCGCTCGTCGTCCACTGGGACCGCCCGCACCTGGATCGTGCGTCCCGATCCGGGCAGCTCGAGTTCCGCCGCCTGTTCCAGCCGCGACCCGCGGGCCCGGTCGGCCAGCGCCTCGATCCGGTGATCCCGGCTGACCTCAAGGAGCCGCCGCCCCAGCGGCTCCGCCAGTTCTGGGAACATCAGCCTGGCGGCCGGATTCAGCCAGCGAACCGCATTCCCCTCGATCAAAATCATGCCTTCTTGGGCGTGCTCGAGAAACGCCGTATGCCGGCTAGCGTCTCCGCTGACCGGGGCGGCGTCACTGGTCATCGATCGGCCACCGACGTCGTCCTTGCGCCGTCGCCACAGTCGTGTCAACGGGGCGAAATCTAGCAAATGCTTGTTCCCCGGGATAGAAAAATGCCGCTCCAGCAGGGGGAGAGCCTGGGAGCGGCGGGGAGAGCCCTGGACAGCAAAGACCACGCTATCGAGACCAGGTAATGCCCTGGCGGAGGATGGGTTAACGATTGGCGATCCCTGTCCGATAAGGTTGTCTGGGGGACGTCACATCAGGACCGGAGGTGCACCGTGAGGCTGAGCCTGGTACCGCAGGAACGAAGGTTTTACACGCTCTTCAAAAGGCAAGGGGAGCTGGTAAACGAGTCGCTGGAGCAATTGCGCAACGGGATGCTGGAAGGTCAAACCCGGCATCCGCGGCTTCGTGAGCTCGAACATGAGTGCGATGACGTAACGCACGAGATCTACAACCTGATCAACCAGACGTTCGTGACGCCCTTCGAGCGGGAAGACATCTATGCCCTCGCGTCATCGCTCGACGAGGTGGTGGATCTCGCCGAGGAGGTCTCGGACAAGATTGATCTGTACCGCGTCAAGGAGATCACGAGCTCGGCACGCCGAATGGCTGAGGTGCTTGCCAGGGCGGGCAAGGAAGTCCAAGAGGCCGTTGCCGACCTGGAGGGATTCCGGAATCTGACTCCCCACCGGCTCGCGATCCACAGCCTCGAGAACGAGGGTGATCGAATCACTCGGGAGGCATTGGCCCAGCTCTTCACTGATGGCGCCAGCCCCAGCGACTTGGTCAAATGGAAAGACCTCTACGACCTCCTCGAAACCACGATGGATCAGTGCGAGCACGTGTCCAACGTGCTGGAAGCGACGTCGATCAAGAATGCCTGAGCAGCTCTTGCTGCTTGTCACGATTCTCATCGCGGTTGGTTTCGATTTCACGAATGGCTTTCACGACACGGCGAACGCCATCGCCACATCGGTCTCGACGCGTGCCCTGTCACCCCGACTGGCGGTCGTGATCTCGTCGGTGCTCAATCTGGCCGGCGCGGTGATCACCGTAGTGTTCTTTCAGGCGAAAGTCTCGAACACGATTGGAAAGATCGTCGCCTTCAAGGCCGGCCTGGTCGTCATCATTGCGGCGCTGGTCGGAGCCATCATTTGGAATCTGATCACCTGGTATCTTGGGCTGCCCAGCAGTTCCACCCACGCGCTCGTGGGAGCACTGAGCGGAGCGGCGATTGCCGCCGCCCACGGGCTGGATGGCGTGAGAGCCGCCGAATTTTGGAAGACGGTGCTCTCACTGGTGATCTCGCCGCCCGTTGGTTTTCTGCTCGCCGCCGTCTTCATGACCGTACTGCTGGCGGTGTTCCGCAGGGCGCGACCGGCGCCGCTGAATCGGACCTTTCGTAGCCTCCAGATCTTCACGGGCGCGCTGGTTTCGTATTCACATGGCGCGAACGATGCGCAAAAGACGATGGCCGTCATCACACTGGCTCTGGTCGCGACCGGAAATATTCAGAAGTTCGAGGTTCCCCTGTGGGTGGTGCTCCTCTCAGCGTCGGCTATCGCATTCGGCACCTATGCTGGTGGATGGCGGATCATTCGGACGCTCGGCTGGCGGATTTACAAGCTTGATCCGGCAACCGGCATGGGCGCCCAGTTGACGGGCGCCGCGGTGATCCAGTTTGCGACGCAATTCGGTCTCCCGGTTTCAACAACGCACGTCGTTACCGGCTCGGTCATGGGCGCGGGCGCATCGCGGCGGCTCTCCGCCTTGCGCTGGGGGGTTGGCGCCAACATCGTGACGGCGTGGATCCTGACGATCCCCGCCGCGGGAGTAATGGCCTGGCTTGCGTACGCCATTTTGAACACCGCCGGGCTGCAGGGCTGAGCGGGATGCCGGCCGCTCGTCTAGCGCATTAGGGTGCCGGCAGATACTTCGCGCGGGTGATTTTGCCGTCCTCCTCATCGAGCACCCAGGTCCCTCCCTTCTCATTGCTGACCCGCGCCCGTGATACCAGGCCGCGCTCGATCAGCCTTTCGATCAACTCCTCGACCACGTCGCCGTGCGTGCAGAGCACGACGTTGCGCCCTTTGAACCGCTCGATCAACCGCATGATGCGGCTCCCTCCGGCCCCTTCTTCTAGATCCTGCCTCGGCTCGATCGGCAGGTGAAGCGCGGTAGCCAGCGGCTCGACGGTTTGCACGCAGCGGACGTAGGGGCTGGACAGGATCTTGTCGATCGATTCATTTCTCAGGCCATCGACCAGCGCCTGCGCTTGCCGGTGGCCGGCCTTGGTCAATGGCCGCAGCCGGTCATCGCCTTCCCATTCCTCGCGGTCACCGGCTTTGGCATGCCGGACGATGTAGGCCGCCATGACGATGTTGCCCTATCCGGTCTCAGCCAGGTCGAACGCGCGGAGTAGTGCGCGGTCACGGCGGTAGCTCAGGATTTCCATGGCGTCGTCGACGGTGACCCAGCGCACCTCGTCGATCTCACTCCCGGCACGGAAACGGCCGCCCGCCACGTCCATCAGCCAGTAACAGGCGACCTTGTCGCGTCCTTTGTGATCCGAGTAGGCCGTGCAGCCGAGCGGCGCCACCAGCTTGCAACGGAGACCCGTCTCTTCCTCGACCTCGCGAAGCGCGGTCTCCTCGAGGGACTCCCCACGATCGACCTTGCCCTTGGGGAACGACCAGTCGTCATACCCCGGTCGGTGAACGATGACCACTCGCATCGGCCCGCGTGCACCGTTGCGCCGGATGATTCCCCCGGCCGCCCTTACAAGCTTGGCCTCATCGACACTCAAGATCTTTGCTGCCATGGACACCCCTTGCGTAGTGTGCTGCTGGGACGATTGCATGGTCGACGCGGCTTTCCTCATATCATCCACCTTCTGAGCCGCTTGCGGTCAAGTTTTTTCCAGACCCGTTGCCACTCGGCCCGGTCGGTGGCCGCGGCGTCGCGTTCGATGGCGCAGAGCTCGCCGGCCGTAAAGGCCCGCTCGCCCTTACCCGCCTCGCGCAACCAGCGTTGCGCGGTCACGCTGTCCTGATGGTCGCCCAGGACATCCTGCAGCCCGGCGGCGCGCTCGGCAAAACGCGACGCAACATTGCCCGCGACGAGTTGGCCCGCCTCCGCCGCGTATCGGGTCCGCTTGGACAGGATCCGGATGCGATGCAGCTCCTGGTCGGTGGGGTGGTCTGAAAGACGACTGATGGTCTTTCGCAGTCGCTTCCAATCGGCCGCAGCAAGGGTGGGCACCGCGCTGGCCGCCGGTTGCTGGGCCTCGCCGGTGAGTGCCGGCGCCCGCGATGCCTCGACCAGCCGCTCGATCAGATCGATCAGCCGCTCGATCAGATCGATGTAGCGGTCTGCACGCATGTCCAGCACCAGCCGGGCGCGCGCCTCCTCACTCTCCGCCTGGAGCTCGTCGGAGAGCTCGGCTACGATGGGGGCGTCCTGGGGGGCGAGGGTGGGCGTCCGGCCGCGGAGGCGCTGGCTCATAACCTGCTTATCCCGAACGCTGCCGAGGCCGGTGCCAAGCCAGCGCAGGTCTTCGCGCAGGGAATTCGCCCACGCTGGGTCGAGCATCCTACGAAAGGTCCGCAGCTGCGAGCGCAGCCGGCGGGTGGCGACCCGAGCCCGATGGACATCTTCCGGGTCATCGCCCAGCCGCACGCCCGGATCATGGCGCATCAGGCTGGCGACGGAGATCGCGATCACGTGCCGCAGCAGGTCGCCGGCAGTGGCGGCGGGGGTGAGGGGGATGGGTTCGCCCTCGGGCGCCGCGGTGGCGCGCGGCCCCAGCGCCCGGACCAGCTTGGAGGACTGGTCCTCATCCGCGGCTCCGGCACCGCGGAGGCGGGCGAGGATCGGTTCGAGCAGCCGCTCGATCAGATCGATGTAGCGGTCTGCACGCATGTCCAGCACCAGCCGGGCGCGCGCCTCCTCACTCTCCGCCTGGAGCTCGTCGGAGAGCTCGGCTACGATGGGGGCGTCCTGGGGGGCGAGGGTGGGCGTC
>WNGI01006952.1_pt1 | contig 10328 bp, 9 predicted proteins | sample 5400621 | NCBI WGS metagenome assembly WNGI01 (sample SAMN13153374, study PRJNA577476) | soil metagenome | isolation source: 20 cm soil or saprolite under Garry oak tree replicate 1 | place: USA:California | collected 2016-06-15 | reverse complement strand
GGCCAAAACGCCACTGCCGGCGCGCATGTCGGGGTTAGTTCCGGCTCAATGATCACCGCGCCAACGGAGGAAAAGCAGGACATTTTTGTGCTGGGCGAGCCGATCGAGTTAGCCCGGCGGTTTTGCGTCGCCAATCGCTTTTATGGCTCGCGGATCCTGATCGGGCCGCGCACCTTTGAGCTGGCCAACAACGCCATCGTTGCGCGCCCGATCGATTTTCTCAGCGGTGTCAACGCCCAGGAGCGACATGAAATTTATGAGCCGCTCGCTTTCACCGCTGATGCGCCCAGCGAATTAGTGGCGCGGCGCGATTCGTTTTGGAATGGCGTCGTGCTCTACCGCGAACAACGCTGGGCCGAGGCCTACAATGAATTTCAAAAGGCGCGCGGACCGAACCACGAGGAAGATGCGCCGCTTAATCTTTATCTGCGCCGCCTTGAACCGCTCGCGCTGCATTTAATGGAGTCGGCGGCGCAATAGGTCCGAGCCGGACTGGCGGATCCGAGCCAAGCCGGCGGGTCCAAGCCTGACCCGGACGAGCAGATCTGAGTTTTGAGAAGGACCGAGTATCCAGAAGCGCTTCGTGATTTGATCACGCAGCTACGACAAATGCCAGGCGTCGGGCCGCGCTCGGCCGAGCGCATTGCCCTGTGGATGGTACAATCGCGCCACGATCAACCGGAACAAATCGCGGGCGCGATTTCAAAAACGCGCGCGCAGGTTCATCCTTGCAAACTTTGCGGTTTTTTTGCGACTGAGCAGCTTTGCGAAATTTGCCGGGACGATTCGCGGTCGAGCGATTTGCTCTGCGTGGTGGAGCAACCGACCGATATTCTTCCGCTGGAAAAAACGAGCGCTTTTCGGGGCCGCTATCACGCACTCGGTGGCCGGATCTCGCCGCTCGATCACGTTGCGCCAGAAGATTTGCGAATCAAAGAGTTGCTCGATCGAATCGAGCAGGAAAAATTTGCGGAAATCATTTTCGCCCTTGCGGCCGACGTCGAAGGCGAAGCGACCACGAACTATCTGGTCGAGTTACTGAAAGGGAAACCGGTAAAGTTAACTCGCATCGCGCACGGTTTACCGGCCGGCGGCGGTCTCGAGTCAGCTGACGAGCTTACGCTTTACCAAGCGCTGATCGGAAGAACGAAGCTGTGATCGAGTTTTAAGCTTTAAGTGTTAAGCTTTAAGAGGAATTGCGAGTGGAACACTTAAAGCTTAGAGGTGCGAAGCTATGTCTTGCGCCAAAATCGATCCGGCCCTGCACCAGGCTCAAAAACCGCCCTGGATCAAAGTGCGACTGCCATCGAATCCGGTTTTCTTTTCGACCAAAGCGCTGATTTCAGATTTGCGATTGCATACGGTCTGCGAAAGCGCGCAATGCCCGAATCGCTGGGAGTGCTGGAGCCAGGGCACGGCGACAATGATGATCGCGGGCGATCGCTGCACCCGTGCCTGCGGATTTTGCGCGGTTACGACGGCGAAACCGTTTGGCCTGGAAGAAGATGAGCCGGAGCGCGTAGCCGAAGCGGTGCGCCGGATGAAATTGAAACACGTCGTCATCACCGCGGTCGCACGCGACGATCTGAAGGATGGCGGCGCGAATCACTTCGCTCGGACGATCAACGCCATTCGCGAAATGGACCCGAAAATCGTTATCGAAGTGTTAGTGCCCGATTTTCATGCCCAGGATTGGTGCATTCAGATCGTGCTCGATGCTGCTCCCGACATTTACAATCACAACATGGAAACGGTCGAGCGACTGACACCGATGGTGCGTTCGCGTGCGAAATATCGGACCTCCCTGCGGGTTTTGAAACGCGCGAAAGAGCTTTCGCCGAAAGTAGTGACGAAGAGCGGCGTCATGCTTGGACTTGGTGAGACCGAACCGGAGTTATTTCAAACGATGGATGATTTGCGCGAAGTAGGTGTGCAAGTTCTTACCATGGGCCAATATCTTCGCCCGACTCCGCAGCATTTGCCGGTGGTTGAATACATCACGCCCGCCCAATTCGAATTCTTCGGCGAGATTGCGCGCAAAAAAGGATTCGAACACGTCGCCTCCGGCCCGCTCGTACGTAGTTCGTATCACGCGGCCGATTTTCATCCTGTCGTTCGCGAATGATGGAATGCGATCGTTCGCGAATCGCAGCGGTGATTCCTGCGTATGAGGAAGAGAAACACGTCGGCGAAGTAGCGCGGCGCGCACACGCCCAGTTGGCCCATGTCCTTGTGGTCGATGACGGATCGACTGACGCGACCGCGGAGCGAGCGCGCTCCACCGGTGTCGACGTCGTTGTTCACCCTCAAAACCGCGGCAAAGGCGAATCGATCAAAACCGGCCTGCGTTATTGGCTCGAGCGCGGCAGCGAGTACGTCGTGCTGCTCGACGCCGACGGGCAGCATTTGCCGGAAGAAATTTCGCGTTTTGTAGATAGCGCCGTCTCGGAGTCGGACGCCAAAATTTTCATTGGCTCGCGCATGAACGACACCAGCACGATGCCCGTGGTGCGCCGGATCGTAAACCGTTACATGAGCGGAAAAATCAGTCGGGTCTGCGGCCAGCAAATTCCGGATACGCAATGCGGCTTTCGCATGCTGCATCGCGACATCATTCCGGATGTTCTGAGCGGCGCCAGCCGGTTCGAGTACGAGACCGAAATGCTTATCATCGCGAGCAGGAAAGGCCATCGCGTCGCGTCCGTCCCGATCACCACGGTTTATTCCGACGAAGTCAGCAGCATCAATCCTGTGCGGGATACCCTGCGTTTCTTCAAGTTGATGCGGCGATATCGGAAACTGTAACCACGCGATTGTGGGTAGCGCCCGCGTCTGGCGTGTAGCGCCGGTCCGGCTCGCACCGGCGTCGGAAGTTAGGCTTCCAGCCTGACTCGGCCGACAGCGTGGCCAGGCTATCGCGCAAAAAAAACCAACAAGCTGGAAGCTTGTCGTCCAAGTCAGCCAGGATGGCTAACTTCCTAAATCAGACCGCGCCGTTTGAAGTCGCCGATGTTTTCGCCGGCGGAGCGTTCGATCATCTCGATGGTGAACTTGAGCAGGCAAACTTCCCACGCTTCATCTACTCCTTGAATGATCGCGCCATTCGAATCACCGGCGCGCTCTACTGCACGCCGGGTGCGATCGATGACCGATTGCAACGAGGCACTCACGGTTTTTTCCGTGACGCCAGACTTGCGAAATTGAAACCCGTAGCGCAACACCGCGATCTGGCGCGCCTGTTCGCGTAGCCGTTCCACGTACTCCTGCGCTTTTTCACCGAAACCTTCCAGCATCATGCGGCAAAAATATTCCGGACTAAGAATTTTCGGGCGCTCAGCTTCAATCCGGCCGGTGCGAATGCGGACCTGATCGACCCGATCCATCAGCTCGGAGATGAGATGAAACTCAAAGCTGGTGTTGCCAAAGGTCGCGATCTGGCGTTCCGGCGCGAGAATAACCTGCGTATTCTCAATGGCGTATTGGATGTCGTCTTGTTTCAAAATTCTGCGGACGACAATACGACGAGGGAGACGCAATTTCCAGAAGTTGGTAATCCGGAGGCATTAACCGGATCTAGCAGAAACATCGAAACCAGCTTCAGAAGGAAGACGTGGTTCCCAAACTGAGCTTGGGAACCAGAGTTTAGGTGAAGCCAAACCTGATTTTTGCAGGCAACACGCCTACCTCTACAGATTCGGCGCTACTTTTTCTCCAAGATCGGCAGGAACGATTCGTAGCCTTCCTCTTTCATTTGTTCTAGTGGAATGAAATGGAAGGCGGCCGAGTTGACCGCGTAACGTTGTCCAGTCGGCGAAGTGGGGTCAGAAAAAAGATGACCAAGATAAGCATTGCTCCGCTTGGCGCGAATCTCAATGCGTTGCACATCGATTGAATTATCCGTTTTCTCCACCAACAGATCTTTCGAGATCGGTTTGGTGAACGTGGGCCGGCCGGTGCCGCCGTCGAATTTGTCGAGCGAAGTAAAGAGCGGTTCGCCGGTAATAACATCGACGTAAATACCGACGCGTTCGTTGTTCCAGAACTCATTCTGGAAGGCGGTTTGGTCCTTATTTTCACGGACGACAGAATACTGCTCCGGCTTTAATCGCCTTTTCAAAGTGACGTCGTTCGGCACAGGGCGGTTCGGATCGAAACCGGTGACCTCCTTTTTTTCTTGATGGGAGAGAAGAAAAAAGTAGACCGCCCCGGCGGCGAGGACGGTCACGACACCGAGGCCGACGTACGTGCTGAGGGTAGACTTTTCCTCGCTGGTGATTCGACCCCCAACCATGACCACGAAATTGAATCAGAAACCAACCATCGTCGTCACTTCTTTTTCTCAAACAAAATTTTCGACAAAAGACGCGCGCTCGATGGATCTCGAAAATTCTATCTTCCGTGGAGGCCGTAACGGCTGCGTTTGAAGCTCTGCAGGCGACACGCCTGCCTCTACAGATTCTCCTTCGGCGAGCTCATTTCAGATTCCGGGCTCGATCAATGGCGACTCTGCTGGTGCATCGGCGGCGATGCGTTTAGTCGCGCGCCAGCGCAAGACCGCTTCCGCCGAAACAAGAACAAGGGCGAACCAGATGAGGAGGAAGGTAATGAAATGCTGGCGGGTGAATGTCTCGTGATAAACAAAAAGCCCAAGGATGAAACTAATGCTGGGCGAGAGATACTGAAGGAAGCCAATCGTTACTAATCGTAAATGTCGCGCCGCGTAACCGAACCAGAGCAGCGGGACGGCGGTCACGACGCCGGTTGTCGTTAGAATCGCGGAAAGATAGAGGTGGGACGGGCCAAAGGTCAGCGCGCGGCGATTGGCGAGGAGAACAAGATAAATTAGGGCCAGCGGCAGGAGAAACAGCGTTTCCAGAAAGAGGCCGGGAATCGCTGCGGTGCCGGACTGTTTCCGCAACAATCCGTAGAGGCCGAAACTGGTGCAAAGCCCCACTGCGATCCACGGGAAATGGCCGTAGCCGAAGGCGAGAATACAAACGGCGACAGAAGCAATGAGAATGGAGGCGATCTGCGAGGTAGTGAGTCGCTCGCGCAAAACGATGGCGCCAAGCAGGACGTTCACGATCGGGGTCATGAAATAGCCCAGGCTGGTTTCAAGGACGTGACCGATGTTGACTGCCCAAATGAAGAGCAACCAATTCAAGCCGACCATAACGCCGCTGCCCAAACAAAAAAGTGCGCGGCGTCGCGAGCGAACGTTGCCGATGACTTCGTGCCAGCGCTCTTGCCAGCTGAGCAGGAGGCCGAGAAACACAATGGTCCAGACGAAGCGGTGCGCCAGAATTTCCAGGGCAGGAACTTTGGTCAACAACTTCCAATAAATCGGCACCAGTCCCCACGTTGCGAAGGATGCAACTCCGGCGATGAAGGCGGATGTATGTTGCGGATCGGTTCCCCCAGACCTGACCATGCTCGCTCGTATTTCATCAATCGGAGTTAGTTCGCAACCCTTCACTTGCTGGCGATGAGATAGTTTGTAATGACGGAATTCTGGAGCTGATCTCGTGAAATCCTTTTTTGTCGAACTAAAGCGGCGCAAGGTCTACCGCGTTGCCATTGCCTACGCGGTCGCCAGTTGGTTGCTAATTCAAATCGCAACCCAGGTTTTTCCATTCTTCGAAATTCCAAACTGGGCGGTGCGCCTGGTCGTGATTGTGCTGGTGCTGGGATTTCCGATCGCGCTCATCTTGTCCTGGATATTCGATCTGACTCCGCAGGGAATCAGGCGCACCGATGACAGCGACAGAAGTTTGGCTGCGCTGCAGATCGCCCCCAGCACAACCCGGAACATCCCCGAAAAAAGCATTGCCGTTCTCCCGTTCGAAAATTTAAGCGACGACAAAGAGAACGATTACTTCGCGGCCGGGGTACACGACGACGTTCTCTCGAGTCTGGCAAAGGTCGCGGACCTTAAAGTGATTAGCCGCACCTCAGTGCAACAATTCAAGAGCGGTATGCGCAATTTGCGTGAAATCGGACTGGCGCTGGGCGTAGCGCATATTCTGGAGGGCACGGCACGGCGCGCCGGCAATCGCATCCGGGTCAATGCGCAGCTGATTGATGCACGGAGCGATGCCCACCTTTGGGGAGAAACATTCGATCGCGAGATCACCGACCTATTCGCGCTGCAAAGCGAATTAGCCGAACGCATCACCCAGGCGTTGCGGGCAAATCTTTCGGCGCGCGAGAAAACGAACCTGCAAACCCATCCCACCCGCGACGTCCTCGCCTATGAACTTTTCCTGCGCGCGCGAGAGTTGTTTCACTGGGCCGGGAGCGGTTATTCGTACGACCAAGGAGCCGATGCCCTTCGTTTGATCGATGAGGCGGTCAAGCGGGATCCTCAGTTTGCGCTCGCTTATGCATTAGCGTCGCGCTTGCACTCCGAATTATTTTGGTTCGGCTACGACAAAAGCGCATCGCGCTTGGAAAAAGCGAAGGCCGCGGCTGACGCTGCGCTGAAACTTCAGCCGAACCTGGGCGAAGCGCATCTCGCGAATGCCTTTTACTATTACTATGGTTTTCGGCGCTATGATGTTGCCCAAAAGCATGTCACTGCCGCAATTCGCGCCATTCCCAACAACGCCGATGTGCTTAATACCGCTGGAGCGATTGCCCGCCGTGACGGAAAATGGAATGAAGCGGTGACTAATCTGGAGCAGGGGCGCGATCGCGACCCGCGAAATCTTTCGGTGCTTTGGAGTTTGTTCGAAAGTTACCTCGCCTTGCATGAATACACCAAGGCCGAGGGAACGGTGAACGACGCGCTTTCCGTTTCGCCGAACGCACCCTTCTTTGTGCTGGCCCGCAGCGCGATTGCCCTATTTCGCGATGGCGAGACCGCACCTCTTCGTTCTAGCTTGCGGCAAATTCCCGGCAGTTTTGATCCCGGCGGAGCGAGAAGCACGATCGCACTCCGCCTGAGTTTGATGGAACGTGATGTGGAGGAGGCCGACCGTGTGCTTGCTGCCTGCGCTCACGAAAAACTTGATGACAATGGTTTGAGCGGAGCAGCTGGAGCACTCGACGGTTACATCGTGCCCAAAAGTTGGTACGCCGGATTAATCGCTCGTGCTCGCGGTGACGAATCCTCTGCATGCGCCGCTTTCGAGCAGGCCAAACGGGCGGTGCAAGAGGATCTGGTGCAATGTCCGGAAGACGCCAAAACGCTTGCAATGCTGGCATTAATTCACGCTGCATTGGGAGAGAAAAAAGATGCGCTTGCCGCTGCGGCAAGCGCTGGGGAGCTATTGCCCATCGCCAAAGATTCGTTCGACGGACCGATCCTCGGAACGACACTGGCAGCAGTGAGCGCGAAGCTCGGCGAAAACGACTCGGCCATTCAACAACTGGAATCGTTAGTCGGAATTCCAAATGGGCCGACTCCAGGAACTTTGCGAGTGGAGCCGGAATGGGATTCCTTGCGCGACGATCCGCGGTTTAAAAAGCTGGTTGAGGCAAGGTGAAGGAACACAGACTTGCAATCTGTGGGCCCAGCGGAGTTTAACTCCGCCGAACTCGAAAGCACCGGAGAAAATCTCCGCGGGGCGCACAGAACGGAGTCCTGTGTTCCGCGCATTCCGCGATTTAAAAAGCAGAGCGTGTCGCTTAATTCACATCTCGTCGGGAGAAGCACATTCAATCCAGGTCATCCCGACCATTCCGCGGAGCCTCTTCGGCGAGACGCCGAAGGCAACATGCAAGACGCCTGCACACAGACGGGCAGGCAATGCACTACCCAATCCGCTTCAAGTGAGCCGGTTGTGAATTGCCGGTATAGTTCACCACGGACTGATCGCGAGTCGGGAGCGTGAACCAAAAGGTGCTTCCCTTTCCGGGTTCGCTCTGAACGCCGATCTTTCCTTGGTGCGCTTCCACAGCAAGCCGGCAAAAGGCGAGCCCCAGGCCAGTCGAATGCCGATGTTGGCGGCCACTGTCTGTTTGTCCAAATTTTTCAAAGATGTGTTCGTGCTGGTCGCGCGGTATCCCCTCGCCATTGTCGCTGATAGAAACGGTGACATCAGCCCCCGTGCGCTCAACGTTTATCCGGATTGTTCCATCTGATTTTGTGAATTTCAGCGCATTGCTGAGGAGGTTCTCAAGAATCCGCCGGATGACATCAGCGTCGCAAGAGACTGCCACTGGCTCGGGCGGCATTTCGCAACGGAAGGTGCGACCTCGTAGGACAGGGGTAAATCGATCCGCAGCCTCGCGCGCGATCTCCACGAGGTCGTGATCTTGTAAGCGGAGTGGCATTTCGCCCGCCTCGAGCCGACCGACATCCAGAAGCGTAGTGATCATGTCGCTCATGTGATCCGCGCCCTGTTTCGCCCCAGTGACACACTCTGTTTCATCGGGATTCAGTTTATCGGAAGCCATTTGTTCCAGTATATCGACGTAGCCGGTAACCAGGCTCAGGGGCGCGCGCAGATCATGAACGATCATATGGGTAAGGTCATCCCGCGTTTGCAATGTCGATCGAAGTCTGGCTTTCTCGATACGTTCAAAGGTGAAATCGGAAACCAGGCAAAAGAAAACGGTCGAGTTGAGAGCCAGGAGCGGCGCCAGGCAGGGAAGATAAAGACTTTGGTAGTTGTAAAACCAAAGGGCGAAAAATGGTGTAGCGGCGTCAATCCCCCCGAGAGCAAGCAAGCGTAGCCACGGCGACCGGATGCTTAGCCACAGAAAGGATCCGAGGATGGCGGCTAGTATCGTCACAACTCCCCTGGCAAACGGCGAAAGGTCTCTGACCGATTCGCCATGGAGCAGGCCATTAAGAACATTGAGGTGAACCTCCGCCCCTGGCATCGGGCCAAACGGCGTCAGCAATTCATCCTTCTGCCACTTTCCTTCCGCCCCGACGACTACGATCTTGTCGCGGACGAGCTCGCCGGAGCGGAAATTGTGTTCCCAGTATTCCGGAACAAAGATTTCGAAGAGCGAGCGGGTACGAAAAGCCGTTCGAGGCGGGCCGGTGAACCGGATCAGATGTTCGGCAAGATCGTTTGGAATCAGTTCCGGGTGCCCGGCTTTTGAAACAACGCGTGCCGACAACGAAAGGTAAGTCGCGATCGAATTCTCGCCCTCATGAAAAGCAACTCGATATTGAGCTCCGCGGACAATTTTGTTTTCATCAGCAAAAAAATTCGTGAACCCGACGCGTTCATCTTGCGTCGGTGTCTTTGGGATCAGCGTTTCGGCCGGCGGCTCGTAGCTAGAAGGAATTCTGGACGAGCGCTCGACGTTGTCAGGAGAAACGAAATTGCCTCCAATAACCGCCTGAGGCTTGAATTGCTCCAGTGCGACACGAAAGGCATCATCACCGGGGGCGGGAGCCGAAAACAGGCAGTCGAAAGCGACCACCTTTGCACCAGCGCGGGCGAGACGCTCCAGAATCAGGGCGTAGATTTCGCGGTTCCAAGGCCAACCTTTGCTCATGATCTCGAGGGCGCGATGCGATCCGGGATCGCCTGAACTGGACGAGAACAACCCTTGAAGGTCGAGTGTTTCATCCAGGGTTACAGAATCGGAATCAATGGCGAGGAAGAGCAGGTCTGGATTAGCCGGAGTTGTGCGGCCGGACCGGACGATGGCGTCCCGAACCCGGGATTCGGTCTGCCCGTAATAGCTGGGAGAAGTGTAATCCAGCAAAGTCGCGGCGGCGGCACAAAGCGTTGCAAGGAGAAGGACGACCAGGGTGCGCCGACGAGGGATGATGGTCGGGCGCAGCGGGAAATATGCCGATAGAGGGCGCGCTTTCGGCCGCGTCCCACGGATAGGATCCATTGATGGGTCCTGGGGTTTTCGAGCTAAGGCCAAAATTGGTGGATGATTCGATTCTAAATATATAATTTATACCGCAATTGCCACAATATCTATGGTGAGGACCAGGTCTGCTCTAGCCGCTGTTGCCTTCTACTTCGGTGTCTTTGTTCAGCAATCCGTGGCCAGCCCTCTCACCTCCGCCGAGGTCACCAAAATCATCAACCGGGTCACTGTGATCGAGCCCGCAAAAGGCGATCGTCCCGCTGCCTTGCGCGATGTCATCAAAGATGATCTCGGTCTCCAGACGGGCGCCAGATCCCGCTCGGAGTTGCTTTTTCAGGATAACACCCTGACGCGCCTCGGGGCGGAGACATTTTTCAGTTTCAAAACCGGCACACGAGATATGACTCTGGAGAGAGGGTCCATGCTTCTACAGGTGCCGAAGGGATTAGGCGGAGCGAAAATTCACACCGCGGCGGTCACGGCAGCCATCACCGGCACGACGATCATGATGGAATATAGCCCTAAGCAATATCTCAAGG
>WNGI01017787.1_pt1 | contig 10329 bp, 8 predicted proteins | sample 5400621 | NCBI WGS metagenome assembly WNGI01 (sample SAMN13153374, study PRJNA577476) | soil metagenome | isolation source: 20 cm soil or saprolite under Garry oak tree replicate 1 | place: USA:California | collected 2016-06-15 | reverse complement strand
ATCCGCGGGCAACGTTGCGCGGCCCACAATCGCGCCGTCGCCGTTGCGTGCGATCAGCTCCAGTCCGGACGCGTCGACGGACCCCCGGTGCTCTGACGGCACCTCGAGCAGGAAGTACCGGTCCTCGCCGAGCCCGACCTCGCCGTGCGCGCCGTCGGCGTACACGGCTTCGAGGCTCGAGCCGCCCGCGTCGTTGACGCGGCCGCCGAGCACGATCGGTGCGTCGGGGCCGGCGCCGTCGTCGAAAGGCGCTACCAGGTCGATCGCCCGGCGCGCTCGGTCCGCCGCGGTGGAGCAGGTTGCGCCGCGGCCGCGCTCCCGCGCGGTGACGATCTCCGTGCAGCTGCCACCGTCGCGCAGCGAGGCCGCGTAGAGGATGGCGCTCGCGGTCGAGGCGACCGCGCGCGCATGCTCGACGTCTGGATTCAGCCGTAGGTCGGCCGGCAGCCCTCGGTCGACGGCGGCGATCTCGTCCTGAACATGCCGAGGAGCAGGCCAGCCGAGCAGGGTGGCGGCACCCAATGCGGCGGCGCCGAGCACGAGCGCACCCGCGCCCGCGAGGGCTGAAACCGTCGCCACGCGCCGGCGGCGGGCGCGGCGAACGAGCAAGCGTGCATAGGCGGTACGGAGGTCGTGCTGCAGCGCATCGGTCGTGGCCATCGTGCTCCTCTCTTCTACCGTCTCTATGCACCGACGGCGGCAGGGTGTTTCAAGCAGACGGAAACGGCCGCCCGTCGCCGGTGTATATCCCAGTAGTGGCGGCAACCGACGCGGAGCTGATCCGGCGAGCCCGCTGGGACGCCGAGGCGCTCGCAGAGCTCTATCTTCGCTATTGGGACCAGCTCTACGCCTGGTTTCGGTCGCGCGTGCCCGAAGCGGCCGCGTCGGAGCTGACCGCCGAACTCTTCGCTCAGGTCGCGCTGAGCCTGAGGCGGTTTCGCGACGAAGCCGGCGGCTCCGCCGGGCCGTGGCTCTACGGGATCGGCAAGAACCTGCTCCGACGCTACTACGAGAAGGGACGGGTCGAGGAAGCCGCGCGTCGGCGGCTCGGAATGCCGATCCAGACCTACGACCTCGAAGTCGAGACGATCGAAGACCGGCTCGTGGCTGCCGAGTTGAGGCCCGGCCTCGCCTCGGGGCTCGACTCGCTTCCTCGTGAGCAACGCGCAGCGCTCCAGCTGCGCGTGATCGAGGAGCGCCCGTACGCGGAGGTGGCCTCGATTCTGGGCTGCACCGAGACCGCCGCGCGGCTCAGGGTCATGCGTGCGCTCGGGAAGCTTGCTCGCTTCATCCCCTCACACCAATCCACCGTCGCGAAATAGCACAGGCGCATCTCCCGCGGCCGCGGCCGCCGCGGGCGGCGACCTGGCGGTGACGGCCTCAGGCCAGAGCTGCGGCCGGTTTGAGGTCCTGCCCGAACTTGGCCCGCGCCACGAACTGGCCGATGCCGGGGGAGGCGACGAGCTCATCGCCCTCGACCAAGACGTTGCCGCGCAGCAGCACGAGCGCCGGCGTCCCGGTCACCTCCGTGCCTTCGAACAGGTTGTAGTCGGTCTTCGAGTGGTGCGTCGCCGCGGAGATCGTCACGCGCTGCTCGGGATCGAAGACGACGAGGTCGGCGTCGGAACCGACAGCGATCGTGCCCTTGCGCGGGTAGAGCCCGAACAGCTTCGCCGGGTTCGTCGACAGCAGCTCGACCATCCGGTTCAGCGAGATCCGGCCGGCGCGGACGCCGAACTCGTGAATCATCTGCAGCCGGTTCTCGAGGCCCGGCCCGCCGTTTGGGATCTTCGAGAAGTCGTCCCTGCCCAGCGTCTTCTGGCCGTCCCAGAGAAAGGCGCAGTGGTCGGTCGAGATCGCGCTCAGCACGTCGGTGCGGACCGCGTTCCAGAGTACGTCCTGGTTCGCCTTGTCCCGCGGCGGCGGCGTGTAGACGTACTTCGCTCCTTCGAAATCCGGGCGCTCGAGAAACGTGTAGTCGACGAAGAAGTACTGCGTGCAGGTCTCGCCCCAGACGTCCCAACCTTTCTCGCGGGCGAGCTGGATGGGCTCCACCGCCTCGGCGCAGGAGACGTGGACGATGTACAACGGTGACCCGGCCACGCGCGAGAGCTGGATCGCGCGGTTGGTCGCCTCGCCCTCGGTCTCGGGCGGGCGGGTCAGCGCGTGGTACTTCGGCTCGGTCTTTCCCTCGGCGAGTGCCTGCTTGACGAGCACGTCGATCGCGTCGCCGTTCTCGGCGTGCACCATCACGAGCGCGCCGGTCTCGGCGGCGACCTGCATCGTCCGGAAGAGCGTCTCGTCATCGACCATCAGCGCGCCCTTGTAGGCCATGAAGAGCTTGTAAGAGGTGATGCCCTGGCCGGGCAGCGTCGCCAGCTCCTCGAGGGTGCCGCCCTCCTTCAGGTCGGTGACGGCCATGTGGTAGCCCATATCGATCACCTGCTTGCCGTTCGCCTTGGCGCGCCATTCCTCGTGCGCTTCGCCGAAGCTCGCGCCGGCCGGCTGGATGATGAAATCGACGTGCGTCGTGGTGCCGCCGAAGGCGGCCGAGGTCTGGCCCGACTCGACGTCGTCGATCGTGACCGTGCCGCCGAAGGGCATGTCGAGATGTGTGTGCGGGTCGACGCCGCCCGGGAGGACGTACTTGCCGGAAGCGTCGATCACCTTGTCGGCCGGCTGGTCGAGCGACTCGCCGATCAGTGAGATTCGCTCGTCCTCCACGTAGACGTCCGCGACGTAGTCGTCCGCGGCGGTGATCACCCGGCCGCCCTTGATCAGGATCGACATGACCCTCCTTTCAGCGCAGCGGGGACGCCGTCGGCGTCCCCGCTGCGACGAATCGGCTTACTTCCCTCCCGGCGTGACCTTGACATTGGCCTTGTGCCAGTTCTTGCCGGTGATGTCGAGGTGCTGCTTCTTCAGGATCGCCTGTGCCGCCCTGGCGATGTCGGTCCGGTACGCCTCGTGCCCGGGCAGCTTCTTGAGCTTCCCGTAGGTCTTCACGATCTTGGCCGAGCGCGCGTATGCCGTGGGATCCATGACGCCGACCCCGAGCTTCGCCGGCCAAGTCAGCGCGTTGATCTCGTTCATCATCCACCTTTGGTGGCCGCGAGGGAGCGCCGGGCCGTTCGCGAGCACCATCTTGACGCAGGCGCTCTGATGGTCTCGGCAGTAGATCCAGCCCTTGAGCGACGCCGCGACGAACTTCTTGGCGAGCGCTTGATGAGACTTGTCCTTGATCCAGCTCCCCTGCGTGAAGATCCCGTCTTCGAGCATCGAGGTGCCGACCTTCTGCATCGGGATCACGTTCAGGTTCTTCAGCGTGTAGAGCTTGCCCGTCTTCGGATTCTTGGCCTCCAGCACCTGCGCGAGCTCGTTGTAGGTCATCGCCGACGCCGCATCGACCTGGCGCTTGAGGAAGAAGTCCATCGAGAAGGGCTCCTTGACGATCTTGACGCCCTTGTTATGCAAGGGGTCCATCCCGAACTTCGCCAGCGCGGCAAAGACCTCGAACTCGTTGCCGCCAAGCCAGTTCGCGACCTTCTTGTTCCTGAGCTTGCTCACCCGGTCGAGCCCGGTGTTCTTCCAGGAGATCAGCGTCAGTCCGCTCTTGTTGAACACCTGCGCGATGTTGACGATGTCGACGCCTTGGTCGCGGCTCGTCATCAGCTCCGGGATGATGCTCGGGCCGCCGGGCTTGATCGTCACGTCCATGCCCTGAGCCTTGTAGTAGCCCTTCGCCTTCGCCGCGTAATAGCCGGCGAATTGCGCCTGCGTCACCCACTTGAGCTGGAGCGTGACCTTCGTCAGCTTGTGAGCTTTCGTCGACGCCCCAGCCGACGTCGCTGCCCCGACGACCACGGCCGCGAGAGCCGCCATCAGCGCGAGGCTCGCGACGACCCAGTACCTCCCCTTCATCCGGTCCCCTTTCGTCTCTGAATGGCTGGCGCCATTCTGAACCTCTCTCAGTCGTCTGTCGATGGCACGCCGCGCAGGGTCAGCCGCTCCAGCAATGCGACGGCAAGATAGAACGCGATCCCGTAAGCGCAGGCGACGCCGATGCCCGCCCACGCCTCCTTGAACTGGAAGGTCGTGCTCCGGCTGTCGATCAGCACGCCGAGTGCCGTGAAAGCGCCGCCGAAGTACTCGCCGACGATCGCCCCGATCATCGCCAGCACCGTCGCGATCTTGAGCGAGGTGAAGATGAACGGCAGCGCTGTCGGGATGCGGACGCGGCGGAACGTCTCGAGCTCGCCGGCTGCGTACGACCGCATCAATTCGATCGACTGCGGGCGAACCGAGGTCAGGCCGCGGAGCGTGTTCACGAGCACCGGGAAGAAGCAGAGGACGGCGGCGATCGCCATCTTCGAACCTTTCGAGAAGGGATCGAACCACGCATTCATGATCGGCGCGAAGGCAATGATCGGGATCGCATTCGCCGCGATCATGTACGGCATCAGCGCGCGCCCGACGCCGCGCCAGCGCGCGAGCACGAGCGCCACGACGAGCGCGAGCCCGCACCCGATCGCGAAGCCGCCGACCGCCTCCTGAAAGGTGAACCAGCCGGCGCTGATCAACTCGTGCCGGTTCGTCCAGAACGTGCTTGCGATCGCGGTCGGCTGCGGCGCCAGGAACTTCTTGATGTGGAAGACCGCGATCGACTCCTGCCAGATCACGAATACGAGCACGAGCACGACGAGAGCCGGCACCCAGTCGAGAGCGCGGCGGCCGACGCGGCCCGCGAGCGTCCCGCGAGGGATCGGCTGGACTGCGACCGGGGCCGTGGTCACGGTTGGGCCTCCGCGGCGGGAGCAGCGAGCTTGCGGTCGAGGTCGCTGCCGAGGTGGAGCGCCTCGCGCACGCGAGTGACGAGCTCGAAGAACCGCGGCTCTTCCCGGGTCGCCGCAGTCCGCGGCTGCTGCAGGTCGATCTCGATCACGTCCGAGATCCGCCCGGGCCGTGGCGACATGACGACCACGCGAGTCGAGAGGAAGACCGCCTCGGCGATCGAGTGCGTAACGAAGACGATCGTGGATCCGCTCGCTTCCCAGATGCGGAGCAGCTCCAGGTTCATTCGCTCCCGTGTCATCTCGTCGAGAGCGCCGAACGGCTCGTCCATCAGCAGCAGCGCGGGGTCGAACGAGAGGGCGCGGGCGATCGAGACGCGCTGCTGCATGCCGCCCGAGAGCTGCCACGGGTAGTGGCTCTCGAATCCGCCCAGCTCGACGAGCCGGAGCATCTCCTGCACGCGCTCGGTTCGGCGCCGACGGTTCCAGCGCGCGAGCTCGAGCGGCAGCGAGATGTTGCGGGCGACCGTCCGCCAGTCGTAGAGCACGGCATCCTGGAAGACGATGCCGTAGTCGCGGTCGGCCCGCGCCTGCGGCGCAGGCTTCCCATTCACGCGCACGGTGCCGGCAGTCGGCCGGATCAGGTCGCCGACGATCCGCAGCAGCGTCGACTTGCCGCAGCCCGACGGCCCGATCAGCGAGACGAACTCGCGCTCCTCGATCGCGAGCTCGATCCCCTCGACCGCGGTCGTGCCGCCGTCGAACGTCTTGCCCACGTCCTTGATCTCGACCACGCTCAAGCGACGTTCTCCGGAGCGCGGCGGACGACGATTGCCTCGGCGATCACCACGGCGAGGAAGAAGGCGATTCCAAGCAGAGCGGCGATCAGGTTCGTCGCCCAGAGATTCTCGGGGTTGAGCGAGTAGTACTGGTTGAAGTTGACGATGAAGCCGCCGAGCCCTTCCTGGATCGAGGACGGCGCCTCGCCGATGATCGCGCCGACGATGCTCGCCGTCGCCGAGACCTTCAGCGCCGAGAAGATGTAGGGCAGAGCGGCGGGGATCCTCAGCTTCCAGAGCACGCTCACGCGGCCCGCCGCGTACGAGCGCATCAGCTCGAGGGCGCGGCGATCGGTCGACTGAAGGCCGCGCAGGGTGTTGATCGTGACCGGGAAGAAGGTCAGGTAGCTCGCGATCACGGCTACCGAGAACCAGGGCGCGACGTGAAGGCTGCCGAGGTAGACGACGACGATCGGCGCCACGGCGAGGATCGGCACGGTCTGCGAGGAGACGACGTACGGAAGCAGGCCGCGCTGGAGGAGGCGCCACTCCGAGAGCGCTACTCCCAGCAGGAAGCCGAAAGTCGCGCCGAGCGCGAAGCCGACCAGCGCCTCCTTGGCCGTGAACCAGGTCGCATGCAGAAGCTGGACGAGCAGGATGTCGCCGGTTCCCGAAGTCGGCTTGCGGAATAGCGCCTCCAGGATGTCCTGGATGTGCGGCATCGTCGTCGAGTCGACAACGAACGGCCATGTCCAGCCCTCACGGATCCAGAGCCAGCGATACCCCTCCCAGAAACCCCAGAGGACGGCGAGGACGAGGAGGAGCATGCCGATCCGCGCTGCCGCGCTCCTGACAAACGCGGCGCGGCGACGGTCGGCACGGGGCTCAGCGGCGATCGTCGCCATCGCGTATCTCTTACCACACTTGTTTACGATCGCGGCCATGCTCGACCTCGCCCGCACGGTTGCCGAGCTGCGCGAGTTACAGGAGCTGACGGGCGACGAGAACGGAGCGCAGCGGGTCGCCTGGACAGAGACCTGGGCTACGGCGCGGAAGTGGCTCGACAAAAAGCTTTCCGACCTTCCCGTCGAGAAGACCTGCGACGCGGCCGCCAACCAGTGGTTCACGCTGCCGGGCGACTCCGAGCGCGCGCTGCTGATCGGCGGCCACATCGACTCGGTTCCGAACGGCGGCTGGCTCGACGGGGCGCTCAACGTGCTGGCCGGGGTCGAGGTGCTGCGGAGGATCGCCGAGGAAGGAACGCCGCGGGTGACGGTGCGCCTCGTCAACTGGGCGGACGAGGAGGGCGCGCGCTTCGGCCGCTCGCTGTTCGGCTCCTCGGCGGCCGCCGGGTCGATGGCCGACCAGGACGAGCTGCGGCAGCGCCATGACCCCGACGGCGTTGCGCTGCCCGATGCGATCGCGCGCTTCGGCATCGATCTCAACGCGGCGCTTGACGCCCGGAGTGAGCTCGAGCACGCCGCCGCCTACCTCGAGCTCCACATCGAGCAGGGCCCTGTGCTCGAGTCGCTCGACCTTCCGCTCGGTGTCGTGCTCGGCACCTTCGGGGTCGAGCGACACCAGGTGACCTTCCGTGGACAAGCTGCGCACGCAGGCTCGACGCCGATGGACAAGCGCCGGGACGCGCTCGCCGGTGGCGCCAAGCTCGAGCTCGAGCTCAGGGAAATTGCCGCGCGGATCGGCGAGGGCGCCGTCTGCACGATGGGCGGCGTCGTCACGAGACCGGGGATCGTCACGTCGGTCGTCGAGACCGCGGAATGCCTGGTCGACCAGCGGCATCTCGACGCGGTGCAACTGGCCGAGATGCTGGACAACGCGAAAGCCGCCTCTCGACGTTTCGCGCAGGAGGAGGAGCTCGAGGTCGAGTGGGAGCGGATCTGGAACATCGAGCCGATCCTCTTCGACGAGCGGTTGATCGAGCTCGCCGACGAGTCGATCAGGGAAGTCGCCGGCACCTCGCACCGGCTTCCCAGCGGGCCGCTCCATGACGCCGCCGAGGTTGCCCGCGCCGGCATTCCGACGGTGATGCTGTTCGTGCAGAGCCTCCGCGGCCTCTCTCACACGAAGCTCGAGGACACGAAGGAAGAGCATTTGGAGCTCTCCGTCCGTGCGCTTGATCGGCTGACAGACAAAGTGATTTCATTGCTCGCGGATGGCTCTTAGCTTCGGCGTCACCGTCCTGCCGGATCCGCCCTACACGCGGCTGGTCGAGCTGATGCAGAAAGCCGAGGAGCACGGCTTCGAGTACGGCTGGACATACGACTCCCACATCCTCTGGCAGGAGTCGTACGCAACGCTGCCGCTCGTCGCCGCGGCGACGGAGAAGCTCAAGCTCGGCCACTGCGTCACGAACCCCGGGATCCGCGACCCGACGATCACCGCGAGTTGGTACGCGACGATGCAGGACCTCTCGAACGGCCGGATGGTGATGGGCATCGGGCGAGGCGACTCGTCGCGCCGGGTCGTCGGCCTCAAGCCGGTCCGGGTGGCCGAGTTCGAAGCGCGGCTGCGGATGATCAAGGACCTGATGAACGGCCGGAAGGTCGAGTGGAACGAGAAGGAGCTGCAGCTCGAGTGGGTGCGGGACGAGCTGCCCGAGATTCCGATGCACGTCGCCGGTTACGGGCCGCGGGCGCTCGGTGTCGCAGGGCGCGTCGGCGACGGCGTCATCATCCAGCTCGCCGACCCGCAGATCATCCAGTGGATCATGGAGACGGCGCGCACGGCCGCCGAGGGGGAGGGCCGCGACCCGGACGCGCTGCAGTGCATCGTCTGCGCGCCGAGTCACATCTCCGCCGACCTGGCCGACGCACGCGAACAGGTGCGCTGGTTCCCGGCGATGGTCTCGAACCACGTCATGGACCTGATCGAGCGCTACGGGGCGGACTCAGACGAGATTCCGGCTGCGCTGACCGATTTCGTCAAGGCGCGCAAGTTCTACGACTACAAGGAGCACAGCCGCGTGGGCGCCAAGCACGGCGAGTTCGTCACCGACGAGATCTGCGACCGCTTCTGCGTCCTCGGCAGCGCCGAGCAGGCGACCGAGAAGCTCCGAGAGCTGGAGTCAATCGGCGTCGACCAGTTCAACATCTACCTGATGACGCAGCGCCAGGAAGAGACGCTGGCCGCCTACGGCGACCGCATCATGCCGCAGTTCTCCGGGGTAGCCGCCTGACCTAGGAGGGCCTAGCGCATTTCCAGGCGCGAAAGCCGGCGCCGCCGACGGGGCCGTTCCGTCCGCTTCCGTTCCGCGAGCGCTTCGTCGGCGCATTCGATGCGATCGAACGCTGCGTTGTCGAGCGCCGAGACAAGGATCTGGTAGCGCGAGGGGTCGAAGGTCTCGCCGCAGACGGGGCAGATCGAGAGAGGCAGGCGTGCAGTTATTTCTTCGGGCGGTCCGGCTTGGAGTGGCCGGGGGGGCCGGTGTGGTCGTGGTTGGGGTCGCCCTTTCCCCATCCCGGACGGGAGGGCTTAGTCGCCGCCGGTTGGGCGGCCGGTACGGGAGCCGCCGCGGGTGCGGGAGGCGGGGAAGGAGCGGACGGTCGCGCCACAGCCACGGGTGGCGTAGGCCGCCGGCGCGGCGCGGGCGACGCAGCTCGTGCCTTGGCTGGTTTTTTCGGGCGTGCGCGCGTCGGCTGGTGCTTGGGCTTGGCGACCGACGCGAGCTCCACGCTTGCGCTCGGGTGCGCGATTTGGCGCGTCACGGCCGGCGCGCTCTGCTTCGTTGCTGAGACGTGCGTGGCCGAAACCCTCTGCTTCGCCCGCACCCGCGCGTGAACGGACCGCCGAGCTTGCGGTCGAACACGCGGTCGGGCCGCTACCGCCGGCGGGCTGACGAGCATCCAGTCCGGTGCCTGGCCTCGGAGCAGCAGAGTGGGCGCAACCGTAGAGCGCGGATGCAGCGCCGCACGCCAGAGGTAGCCCGACACGGTTCCCGCACAGACGAGCAGGACAAGCTGGAGGCCAGTTGCGTACCGACGCACGGCACGAGTATCGCTGGCCAGTCAGACGGACCCTCATTGGGCGTCCGCCCGCTGAGCGACCGTGAAGCGGTTCTTGCCGGCGCGCTTCGCCTCGTAGAGCGCGGCGTCGGCCTGACGGAGAAGCTCGTCCGTCGACTGACTCGATGCCGACTCGGCTATCCCGAAGCTCGCCGTCAGCCGGATCTGTTCGCCCTCGGGCAGCGTGATCCGCGTCGATGCGAGGGCCTCGCGCATTGGGGAAGCAACCGCCGCGGCCGCCTCGAGCCCCGTTTCGGGCAGGAAGACGGCAAACTCCTCGCCGCCGATCCGACCCGCGACGTCGACGTCGCGGACGTGGTCGCGCAGGAGCCCGCCGAACGCGCGCAGAGCGTAGTCGCCGGCGTGGTGGCCGAAGCTGTCGTTGATGCGCTTGAAGTCGTCGAGGTCAGCGAGCACGACGGACAGCGGCGTCCCGAACATCTTCGCCCGCTCGAGCTCGATCTCGAGCGCCTCGATGAAGCGGCGCCGGTTGACGAGTGAGGTCAATTCGTCCGTGGTCGCCTGCCGGCGCACTTCGTCATGGAGCCTCGCGTTCTCGAATGCGATCCCCGCCTGGGCCGCGATCCATTCCGCGAGCTTGAGCGTCTCTCGATCGAAGCTGCGGCCGCGCGGGTAGAGGATCAGACGCGCGTCCACTTCGGCGCTCTCGCTTCTCAACTCGAGTGTCAGCGGCCGGCCCTTGCCGCCGGTGTCGCCGAACCAGCCCACTTCGTCGCC
>WNGI01006951.1_pt1 | contig 10329 bp, 9 predicted proteins | sample 5400621 | NCBI WGS metagenome assembly WNGI01 (sample SAMN13153374, study PRJNA577476) | soil metagenome | isolation source: 20 cm soil or saprolite under Garry oak tree replicate 1 | place: USA:California | collected 2016-06-15 | reverse complement strand
CGACGACCAGATCGGTGGCCATCACCGCGTAGTTGATCGCCACCATGAGATCGAGCGAGTCCGGCGTACCCGAGCGCATCAGGTAGCCGAGCTGCTGGTAGATCATCCCCTGCCCGGTGCGTTCCTTGAGCAGCTCGGCGGTCGACTGACCGATCCCGCCCAGCTTCCGGTGACCGTACGCGTCCTCCGGTCCACCCTCCACGAGCTGGCCGCCGATCATCGTCGCCCCCTCCGAGATCGTCATCATCGCGTAGTTGCTCGGGTTCTCTCGCTGATCCCGCAGCAGCAGCTCGCCGAGCCGATCCACGTCGAAGGGCACCTCGCTGATGATCGTGCGGTCGACCCCCGACAGATACGCCGAGATCAGTGATGTCTCGCCGCTGTAACGACCGAAGACCTCGACCACGGTGAGCCGCTCGTGAGAGCCGGCGCTCGTCCGCAGCTGGTGAACGAAGTTCACCGTCCGCGTGACCGCCGTGGAGAACCCGATGCAGTAGTCGGTGCCGTACACGTCGTTGTCCATGGTCTTGGGGATCGCGACGACGGGAACGCCCTCCTGGTGCAGACGGAGCGCGAAGGACAACGTGTCGTCTCCGCCGATCGGGATCAGGGCGCCGAGGCCGAGCTGCTCGATCGCCTTGAGTGCGTAGCCGGTGTGATCTCGAGGCGCGTCATCGGTCCGACCCTCGCGAAGGAACGGCGGCTCGTCTTCGGGCTTGACCCTCGCAGGGTTCGTTCGCGACGTATGGAGGAACGTCCCTCCGGTCCGATCGATCGTCCGGACGGTGGAGACGTCCAGCGGGATCGTGTTCACTGAGACCGACAGGGGGTTCGCGAGGTCGATGTCCAGGAGGCCGGCCCATCCCCTGCGGATGCCGAGCACCTGGTGACCCTCGGCCGCAGCGCGCGTGACCACGGCCTTGATGCACGCGTTGAGCCCGGGGACGTCGCCACCGCCGGTGAGGACACCGATCTTCACGGGGCAAGAGCCTACGACGCCCGTGCCGCGAGGCCTCTCAGGTAGCATCGGCACGTGGAGCTGCTCGCCGTGTGGATCCCGCGACACCTCGGCTGGCTCGAGCTGATCTTCCTGGGGCTGCTCGCATCGCTGGTCGCGATCGTCGGCGTGTTCTCGCTCTACGTGATCGCTCAGCAGTTCCGGAACCCGGGCCGGCCGTCTCGGCGCTGAGCGTCAGCCGGGAACCAGCTCCGTCCCAGCGTCACCGCGGAGCGCCGCCGGTGCGTCGTCCAGATCGGCGATCACCGTCCGCGTCCCGCCCGCCTCGAGGAACCGGATCGCGGAGCGCACCTTCGGTCCCATCGATCCTGCCCCGAACTCCCCCTGGTCGAGCAGCGCCGTGGCCTCGGTCACCGTCATCCGGTCGATGTCTTCAGGCATCAAGGTCCCGTAGCCCCGCTGGACCTTCTTGACGTCGGTCAAGATCAGCAGGACGGACGCCCCCACCTCCTGCGCGAGGATCGCCGCCGCCAGGTCCTTGTCGACGACCCCTTCCTTCCCGACCAGCCGAGGGCCCTTCTCGATCACCGGCACGCCCCCGCCGCCGCTCGCGATCACGATGACGCCGTCGGCGACGAGCATGCGGATCACCGGTGTCTCGACGATCGAGTAGGGCTCCGGGCTCGGCACGACGCGACGCCAGCCCCCGTGCGGGTCGGCCTTCATGACCCATCCGCGTTGCTCTTCGAGCTTCCTCGCCCGCGGTTCGGTGAAGTAGGGCCCGATGAACTTCGTCGGCTTCCGGAACGCCGGGTCGTTCGGACGGACACGGGTGAGCGACAGGATCGTGACGACGGGCCGCTCCATCCCGCGCTCGAAGAACACATCCCCGATCGTGACCTGCAGGAGATACCCGATCTGACCCTGGGACTCCGCTCCACAGACGTCGAGGGGCATCGGGTGCACCTGCTTCGCCGCCGCCTCCTGCTGGATCAAGATCCGACCCACCTGGGGACCATTGCCGTGGGTGACCACGACCTCCCAACCGTCGGCGGCGATCTCCGCGACGCGCTCCGCCGCGGCGCGGGCGGCTCGATACATCTCCTCGTAGGTGTCCTCCGCGCCGCGGCGGAGCAGGGCGTTGCCGCCGAGGGCGACGACGACCCGCTCCACGAGATCCTCCTTACAGGACCGGCGCCAGGATGTCGGCCAGCTGCGGGGAGTCCGGGAGCACGTCGAGGTCGTACCGGACCCGCACGGCGGGCTTGCGGATGTCGATCACCCCGCGAAGGTCGATCGGGGTCCCGATCACCACGAGGTCGACGTCGGCCGCATCGATGATCTTGGACATCTCGTCCAGCTGCCCTTCGCTGTAGCCCATGGCCGGCAGCACCGCGCCGACGTCGTACTTCTCGAACGTCTCGGCGATCGTTCCGATCGCCCACGGGCGCGGATCGACGATCTCCGCCGCACCCAAGCGCTGCGCGGCCACCACACCCGCCCCGATCTTCATGTCGCCGTGGGTCAGCGTCGGGCCATCCTCCACCACGAGCACCCGCTTGCCCCGCACCGCATCGGGATCGTCGCACGTGACCTTCGAGTTCGCCTTCACCACGACGGCACCGGGGTTGACCTCCGCGATCGTCCGCTCGAGCTGGCTGACCTGCTCCGGCGTCGCGGAATCCATCTTGTTGATCACGACCACGCTCGCAGCACGGAGGTTGGTTTCCCCCGGGTGGTACCGGAGCTCGTGTCCGGCACGCAGCGGATCCACCAACGTGATCCACACCGTGGGGCGGTAGAACGGGAGATCGTTGTTGCCACCGTCCCACAGCAGCACGTCGCACTCGGCTTGCGCCTGCTCCAGGATCGCTCCGTAGTCGACGCCCGCATAGATGACGGTCCCCGACATGATGTGCGGCTCGTACTCCTCGCGTTCCTCGATCGTGCAGTCGTAGCGGTCCAGGTCGGCGAGCTCGGCATACCGTTGCACGCGTTGCGCCGCGAGATCCCCGTACGGCATCGGATGCCGAACGGCCACCACGCGCTTGCCGGCGGCCTTGAGGGCATCCGCGATCGCGCGCGTGGTCTGCGACTTCCCGACCCCCGTGCGCACCGCCGTCACCGCGACGGTCGGGACGACGGGCTGCAGCATCGTCGCGTTGGGTCCAAGCAGGAGGAAGTTCGCTCCGGCCGCCAGCGCCGTGGAGGCTTTGTGCATCACCTCGTCGTGGCTCACGTCCGAGTAGCTGAACACGACGTCGTCGACCTGCAGCTCGCCGATCAGCCGGACGAGCTCGGACTCGTCGTGGATCTGGATCCCGTCCCGGTACCGATCGCCGGCCAGCGACGGCGGGTATCGGCGGTCGTCGATGAACGGGATCTGGGTCGCCGTGAACGCGACCACCTCCGTGTCGGGATCATCGCGATAGACGACGTTGAAGTTGTGGAAGTCCCGCCCTGCGGCTCCCATGATCAAGACGCGACGCGGCATGCCGGCGATCCTTTCCGCTGGAGGTCGTCTGATGCGCGGGAAGATCGCCCGGGCCCGGCCACGGGCCCCGCTCTTCGTGCCGTGATGTTACCCGAGCCAGCCCTTGGATCCCACCGATCCGAAGGGTCGCGCGAAGTGGGGAACCCCGACGCGCCACCCGTCCTGGGCCGCCCGCCACAGCACGAGTCGCCGTGAGGCCGCTCCGAGCTGTGGATCTTCGTCGTGCGACGACCACCAGCCGGGATGCGCGGCCTGCGTCGGGAGATGCAGCAGGTCACCGGTGAGGAGGACGGCCTCGTCCCCGTCGGTGACGATCACGCTCCGGTGGCCCGGGGTGTGCCCCGGCGTGTGGCGGAGGTGTACCCCGGGGACCGGCTCGCGATCGGTGTCCGTGATCGACAGCATCCCGAGCTCCAGGAGCGAGCTCATCGCGTGTCGCGCCACGTAGTCATCCGCATCCGTGCTCCCCGCGAACGCGGACCAATCCGCTTCGTGCACGTGCACGGTCGCGTTCGGGAACGCCGGCGCGCCGCCGATCACGGTGCCGCCAGCGTGGTCGGCGTGCAGGTGGGTGACCATCACGTGACGGACATCTGCGGTCTCCACCTCCTGCCATGGATCCTCCACGGACTCCTCCCACGGCGCGAACGGCGGGAAGTCGCCGACCCCCGTGTCGACCAGGATCGTCATGCCGGAGGGCAGCCGAACGACGAACGCGTGCACGTGCCACCGCCACCGGTCGGTCCCGACGAACGCCCATGGGCGGCGCTCGCGCTCGCCGTCCCAGTCGACGGTCTGGCCCGGGGCTTCGTCGGCGAGCGCGAGCGCCGCCCACCCCTCACAGATCGCCCGGATCTCGATGCGGCCCACGCGGATCGGCTGGATGTGCGACATCGCGCCGCAGCCTAGCGCTCCAGATCCTCCGGTCGGTCGACGTCGAACAGCGACCGCCGACCCGGGTCCATCGCGGTCCAGATCGCCTCGTCGATCACCACGGTGCCGAGCACGCCGAGGACGTCGCCGAGACGACGCCGTCCCGCGTGCAGCAGGGTGTGAACCGCGTCGGCCGCCGGCCAGGTCCGCAGCACGATCGGGAGCGGGCTCGGGCCATCGCTCGTGGCGAGCGCCGCCGCATCTCCCCCGGCTCGGAGCGCCTCGACCAGCGCGAGGAGCACGGAAGCCTGCAGGTCGGGCATGTCGCCCGCCACCACGACCGCGACGTCGGAGCGGACCGCCGCCAAGAGCCCGGCGTGCAGCCCCGCGAGCGGTCCCTCCCCTTCGCTCTCGTCCCGGACCACCCTCGCACCTTCGGGCACCGGGGGATCGGCCGCGGCGGGGCTCATCACGACGATGATGTCGTCGCTCACCTCAGCGACGCGTTCGATCGCTCGATGCAAGAGCGGCGTCCCCCGGTAGAGAACGAGCAGCTTGTCCGAGCCGAAGCGAGTGGACCCGCCACCTGCGAGGACGATCCCGGCGATGGCGCTCACGGGCCAGACCTCAGGTGCGGTCCTTCTTCCTCCGCTGCACGTACTGGAACCCGAATCGGCCCTTGATGCACAGATGCCCGCTCGTCACGTCGTTGTCGGCCGGCGAGGTGACCGTCACGATCGCGTTGTCCTGGACGTGGAGCTCCAGCTCGCACCCGACCCCGCAGTACGGGCAGATCGTGTTCGTGACGGTCTGTCGATCCTCGTCCCAGGTGCCGGCGGCACGCATGTCGTGTTCGCTCGTGAACATCAGCGCGCCGGTCGGACACACCCCGATGCAGTTGCCGCAGTACACGCACGCCGACGCATCCAGCGGGACCGCGTACTCGGTCGAGATCCGTGCGTCGAAGCCGCGGCCCGCGACCGCGATGGCGAACGTGTGTTGGGCGTCGGCCCCGCACGCCTCGACGCACTTGTAGCAGAGGACGCACCGTCCGTAGTCTCGTACGTAGAGCTCGTTGTCAACCTTGACGGGTTGCATGACCGTCTCGGCGAGGGCCGGATCCGGCGGCTCGTGATGATGCCCGGCCCACCGCCCGTCGCGCTCGCCGTCCTCCATCGGCTCCGTCCGAGCGCCGAATCGATCCGGGTCGGCCGCGTACTCGTCCTGCCAGCGGTGCCAGTCCGACGATGCGAGCGAGGTGTCGACGCTCGATCCCAGCAACTCCATCACGAGCCTTCGGGAGTGCCGAACGCGGTCGGTGTCGGTCCGGATCTTCATCCCGGCCTCCACCGCGCGCGAGCACGCGGGGACGAGCGTGCGAGCTCCCTCGACCTCGACGACGCAGACCCGGCACGCGTTGATCGGCGTCAGGTTGTCCGCGTAGCACATCGTGGGGGTGTCGACCCCCTCCGCGCGGCACGCGTCGAGGATGGTCGAACCCTCCGGGACGCGGACGGGGACACCGTCGACCTCCGCGTCCAGCAACCGTCGCGGTGGAGAGACGGGAACCGCGCTCATACGCCGTCCCCGTCGAACAACCCGAACGTCGAGATCGCCGAACGCACCGCTCCGGCCGCCGTCTGTCCCAGGCCGCAGATCGAAGCGTCGCGCATCACGTCGGCGACATCTTCCAGGAGCGCGAGCTCGTCCGCCCGCGTCCCCAGCGTGCGTCCGGAGACCAGACGGAGCAGCGCCTCTTCCTGTCGGACGGTACCGACGCGGCAGGGCACGCACTGCCCGCACGATTCGTCACGGAAGAACCGCGCGATCCGCAGGACCAGGTCGACCAGGTCGGTGTCCGCGTCGAAGACCATGATCACGCCCGAGCCCAGCGTGTAGTCGCCCGCCCGCGCGTCCTCGAACGTCAGCCGCGCGTCCAGCCGATCGGGACCCACGAAGCCACCCGCGGCCCCGCCGAGCAGCACCGCTCGCAGGGACTTGCCGCCGCGGACGCCGCCGGCCGCGGCGATCGCGTCTCCAAGCGTCACCCCGTGCGGGTGCTCGTACACCCCCGGACGCTCGACGTGGCCCGACAGGCAGAACAGTCGCGTGCCGGTCGAATCCTCCGTACCGACCGAGGAGTACGCCTGCGCGCCGAGCTCGAGGATGGGGAGCACGTTGATCAGCGTCTCCACGTTGTTGATCGCCGTCGGTTTGCCGAACACGCCGCTCGTGACGGGGAACGGCGGCTTGTTGCGGGGTTCGCCTCGCTTGCCCTCGATCGAGTTGAACAGGGCCGTCTCCTCCCCGCAGATGTACGCGCCGGCGCCGCGCCGGAGCTCGATGTCGAACCGAAAGCCGTGTTCCATCACGTCGTCACCGAGGTAGCCGTGGAGCCGCGCCTCCACGATCGCTCCCTGCAGTCGTTCGGTCGAGAGGGGGTATTCACCGCGCACGTAGAGGTAGCCCTGTTCCGCGCCCGTGGCGTAGCCGGCGATCGTGAGCGCCTCGACCACGGCGAACGGATCGAGCTCCATCACGAGGCGGTCCTTGAACGTCCCCGGTTCGGATTCGTCGGCATTGCAGATCACGAAGTGCGGCCGCACCGACTGCTCGGCGACCGCTTTCCACTTGACGCCGGTGGGGAACGCCGCCCCGCCGCGGCCGAGGAGCTTCGCGTCGGTGACCTCCCGGATCGTCCCCTCGGGGCCGAGTTCGATCGCGCGCCGCAGCGCCGAGTAGCCGCCCGCCGCGCGATAGGCGTCGATCGACGACGGATCGACCTCGCCGACCCGTCGGAGCAACCGGAGCCCCGAGCGGACGGCCGGGTCCCAGGCTTGCGGCGCGGTGACGGCCCCCGCACACGTGACCGTCGAGTCCGGCGCGACGGCCGCCCGGACGGTCGAAAGGGTCGCCCCGCCCAGCGCCACGTCCGGGCGGCCGGCGCGCTGCGCCAAGATCACCGGCGCCTGCTCGCACATCCCGAGGCACGGGCTCGTCGCCCATGTCCAGTCGCCGTCGGCGCCCTGCGCCTCGAGCTCGGCGACCAGGTCCTTCCCGCCCTGGATCCGGCAGGCGAGGTCGTCGCACACGTGCACCATGGTCTTCGGCTGGGGTTGCACGCTGAACATCGCGTAGAACGTCGCAACGCCGTACGCCTCGGCCGGCGGCACCGTGAGCCGTTCGCAGATGTAGTTGAGGCCCCCTTCGCTGATCCAGCCCTCGGCGGCATGGAGGGCATGCAGGGCGGGGAGCAGCAACGTCCGATCACCCTCCGTCTCGTGCCCGCCACGTCCTACCCGGTCGTCGGCCGGGACCGCTGGTCCCAGCAGCGCATCGACCGCACGACGCTCCTCGTCCGTCGGCCGCGCCGTCATCAGATGGAGGTCCATCAGGGCACGTCCGCGTGCAGCTTGTCGATCCGGATCGCCGTGGCCTTGAACTCCGCGGTGCCGGATTTCGGATCCGCCGCTTCGATCGTGAGCCGGTTCGTCTCGACCTCGTCCGGGAAGTGCAGCGTCATGAACGCGAGACCCGCCCGCAGCGCCGAGGAGATATACACCGGCGCCTCCACCTCGCCCCGTCGCGAGGACACGCGGACCCGCTCTCCCTCGACGACGCCGAGTGCGTCCGCGTCCGCCGCAGAGAGCTCCACGGCTTCCGGTCGCCGGAGCGGCGACGTGTAGCCGGCCGTCTGCACACCAGTATTGAAAGAATCCAGCCGTCGCCCGGTCGTCAGTCGGATCGGGTACTCGTCGGTCAGGAGGTCGACCGGCGGATCATCGACAACCACGCTCAGTGGCGCCTTTCGTCCCTGTTTCTCTGGATCGTCGAACTCCCACAGACGGGAATGCAAGAACTGGGTCCCTTCGGGGAACTCGTCGTTGCACGGCCACTGCACGCCTCCGCGCTCCTCGATCAGCTCCCACGACATGTTCGTGTGCATCGGCGAGAGCGATCGAAGCTCCTCCCATGCTTCGAACGGGGTGAGCTCGCCCCAGTCGTAACCCAAACGTCTCGCCAGCTGGGTGATGATCCAGATATCGTCCTTCGCATCTCCGGGCGGATCGAGCGCCTTACGGACCCGCTGGACGCGGCGCTCGGAGTTGGTGACCGTCCCGTCGGTCTCGAAGGCGGCGTTGGACGCTGGGAACACCACGTCGGCGACCTCAGCGGTTTGCGTCATCACGAGGTCCTGCACGATCAACGTGTCGAGGTTCTCCAGCAGCTCCCTCGCTACGGTCGCGTCGGCTTCCGAGCTCACCGGGTTCTCGCCGATGCAATAGATCGCGGTGAGCTCGCCGCGGTCCATCGCGTGGAACATGTCCGTGAGGTGCCAGCCGTAGCGCGGCAGGATCGGGCGTCCCCAGGCCTCCTCGAACCGTTGCCGCGCGGTGCGATCCTCGACGATGTCGAGGAAGCCCGGCAGCTTGTTCGGGATGGCGCCCATGTCGCCGCCACCCTGCACGTTGTTCTGCCCGCGGAGCGGGTTGAGGCCGCTCCCGTACTTGCCCACGTGGCCTGTGAGGAGCCCTAGGTTGATCAAGGCGAGAACGTTGTCGACGGCGTTGTGATGCTCGGTGATGCCGAGGGTCCAGCAGATCATCGCCCGGTCGGCCTTCGCGAACTCATGCGCGACCTCTCGTATGACCTCGGCGGGCACGTGGGTGATGCCCTCACCACGCTCGAGCGTCCAGTCCGCGACGCTCTCGGCGTACTCCTCGAAATTCTCGGTCGCGTGCGCGACGAACGGGTGATCCTGCAGGTCGCTGGCGATGATCTCCCGCGCGATCGTGTTCGACAACGCGACGTCGGTGCCGACGTCGATCCCGAGCCAGAGGTCGGCGAACGCCGCGGTATCGGTCCGCCGTGGATCGACCACGATCAGCTTCGCCCCTCGCTCGAGCGCCCGCAGGACGTGGTGGAAGAAGATGGGGTGTGCCGCGCGAGCGTTCGAGCCCCACAACACGATGAGGTCGCAGTTCTCGACCTCCTCATATGAGCTGGTACCGCCACCGGCACCGAAGACCGTGGCCAGACCGACCACGCTAGGTGCGTGTCAGGTGCGGTTACAGCTGTCGACGTTGTTCGTGCCCAAGACCTGACGAGCGAACTTCTGCGCGACGAAGATCATCTCGTTGGTCGCCTTCGAGCACGAGAACACGCCCGCTCCCCAACCGGGGTTCCGCTCCACGGCTCGCCGCAGCCCCTCGGCGGCCCGATCGAGGGCCTCATCCCAGGTGGCGGTGCGGAGCTCGCCGTTCTCGCGGACCATCGGCTCGGTGAGCCGGACCGGTGCCATCGCCATCGACGCCATCGCTCCTTCCGTCTTTCGATAGAGCCGGACGATCCGGCCACCCCGATTCTAGGGCCACGCCCTTCGCGGACGGGAGTCGACCCTCGGCGTTCGAGCGCGTCCCGAACGCGATCTTGCAGGGGATGACCAACCCGCCTACGCTCGCAGCGTGATCCGCCTCGACGGGCCGCCTTGGCGCGCCGCCCTCGTTCTGGCGCTCGCTCTCTTCGGTTGGGTAGCGGCGCCTCGATCGAGCGCCGAGCATCCGGTCGGCCGCTCGTTGCCGCCGGTCGCCTCAGCGATCGAGTCGTTCCCATCGGTGCTCGGCACGGCCTCGGACCGACCGCTCCGTTCGTTCAGCCCGAAGCTTAGCGAAGGCCAGCGAGCCCTCTGGATCACGACGGTGAGCGCTCCCGGGATGGCGCCCCCCACGGTGCCGAGGAGCGTGCGCTCCTCTCCCTCGGTCCTCTCGGCCGGGCCGATCGCGCTCGGCCTCGCCGGTCGAGGTCCGCCTTCGTCGACCAACGCTTGAACAGCGCCCGATTGGGCGTGCTCTTTCGCGTCTGATCGATCGAGGGAGGACCGGATGACGACTGGAGATATCGTGAGAGAACGTGCGCTGGAGCTGGCTCGCACAGAGACGGACCGAGAGCAAGCGGTGTCGGAGTTGTTCGAGAGCTGTGGTGGACGACGGGTACCCGTGGTCAG
>WNGI01006950.1_pt1 | contig 10329 bp, 2 predicted proteins | sample 5400621 | NCBI WGS metagenome assembly WNGI01 (sample SAMN13153374, study PRJNA577476) | soil metagenome | isolation source: 20 cm soil or saprolite under Garry oak tree replicate 1 | place: USA:California | collected 2016-06-15 | reverse complement strand
CGAACACGGTTTCCCACGGATCCAGGTGCAAGGGCACCGTGGTTCGACCATTCACGCTCTTATAGGAAGCGGGCTCAATCATTCCAGTGTCCGCATGCCAGAGTTCTGCTTCCCTGCCAGCGATGCGGAAAGTGGCTTCCAATTCTTCCGAGCGATCATTGCGATTGTCTACATAATAGAGGTCGGCGGCGTCGAGCCTGCGATGGACGAAGAGTAACTCAGTGTCTGGTTTTGGTTTGCTGTACTCGAAGTCCGGCGCCACCTTCAAGCTGGCTAACACGTCATGCAACTCCTGCGTGCCGTACACCTTCCCCTTGCCTACCTTGTTTCCTGCGCCACCGGCACCCCAGAGTAGATCCGCGATGCTTTGGAACTCCTTGGTGTCGTCGCTCAAGCTCGGCGTGGATAACGGCTTGGGCCCACAAACGACAGCCCCAGCCTGCACCACGTCTCGAATCTTTCGCAAAACCGGGAGCGACATGTGCTGACTGAAGGGATCGAGGGCGAGAACACGGTATCTCATACCGCTGGAGGTGGCCAGTTCGCCGTTTTCGACAGTAAGGAGATGCACTAGAGCATCGGCATTGATGTAATCAAAGTTGTAGCCCGCGGGAATCCCAGGACTTTTCGCGCCAAACAAAGCTGTGATGTTCGAGTCCTCTCCGTAAAAATAAACGATATCGGCGGCGAAACGTCCCTGCTGCAAAAGATAACTGTTGCGCGCAAGGTAAGTCACCCAGGGCTTTGCTTGTTCCGCCCAAGTCTCGTTACGGGTGAACCACTGCCCAAAGGGGCCCAGAGCAAGACCTGGTCTTTTGTCGAGCAACGGCTGGTGAACCGAGGTGTGAATGACAAATCGGTTTAACCCCATGGCTAGTTCCTTGTCGGCGGTTGGTTTAAGAGTGGCCGGCGACCAGGCCCAGGCCCCAGAAGCTGCTGTCAGTGATTCCGCAGCCACAAGGTTCTGACCGTAGAGGTGAGCGACCGAGGCGGATTCTCGGACATCGGCGTTGTAACCGTATAGCTCTTTATTCACGCCAGGAGTCTGTGTCCATGTAGCGGACATGGGAACGGTGTTGCTCCGTTTTACCTGCATGCCGTCGCCAATGAACGCGCGGCCCTCTTCGTGAGATTCGCCATAGTGGCCCATGCCGCGCTCTTTCAAAATCGCGGTGATTAGGTCGTAGTGATACTCGGCGAGCATCTCGGAAAGCGTTAGACGAAAATCCCACAGGAAGCGATCGCTCGATTCCGAGCTTTCGATCACTCGCCCTGCCAGAACGGGCATCCACGGACGCGGATCGTAGCCGCGGCGTTTCGTGAACTCCGCGATCAGGTTGTCGGTCCAGTTCTGCGTGCCGGCTTCCCAGCTATCGCTGATGACATACTGCAAACCGCGCTTACCCATGAGCGGGCCCACCGCGGTCTTGTAGTTGTCGAGGTACGTGTTCATGTACTCGCGGACGTAGTCGGGATTCAGCTTGTCGACTTCCAGCCCGGTACCTTCCGGAGACGCCGGATGATTAGTAATGCCCAGCAGGGAGTAGCCGAAGCGCATGACCACCCAACGGCCCGCGGGCGGGGTCCAATCGAGCGAGCCGTCCGGACGCATCTTAGACGTAAGGTCCACGACTGCACTTTTCGCGACGGCGTCGGCCGCCGCTACAGTTGGAGTGGGCGCTGAGTAGAGATTCGTCAAAGTTGCGAACGCAGCTTTTTCTTCCACACGGTTAACACGTGGTCCGGCGTGAAGGGCCATTTCCGCAATCGCATAATCCTTCGATGGCGGCGCGTTAAAATCGCCAAAATCAGCGTCGAATCGCATCGCCGGCGGTCCGGTGAATGGAGGCGGGGTAGTAAAACTCACTCGAAAAAAACGTGCCGTTGTCTCCGGAAAAGAAATGGTGTGCACCCGGGCGCCGTCTTTGGGAATTGCGGAAACTTTCCGGAATGAAACGCCGTCCTCGCTGGCCTCCAGATCAGGGCCCGGGGCCGCTCCGCCCCTAGTGCCCTGAAATGGATTTACTGGACCTCCGAGAGCGAAGGTAAGCGCGCGAATCGTTTGAGGCTTGGCAAAATCGAATTGAACCCAGGCCTGCTGACCGACAGTAGCCTTGGGCAACGCCGTAGTTTTTGTAAAGTCGCCGTCTGCCAGAACAGAGGAGTCGACGTTGCCGCTGCTCGTGGTCACCTTCGGCCGCAGCTCGGCGTCGGGAACATCAGTTCCCGGAGCGGGGAAAGCAACAACCGCGGTGTCGGCATAAAATTCGGGCGGGGCTGGAGGTTTTTCGCCGCTGATAATCGCGAGAAAATCAAAGAGCGGAATATTCTGATAAGGACCGCTGATGGAAGGTGGTTTGGGAAGCTTGCCTGAGAAACGCTGGCCGCCCTGGACGAAGGTTTCGCTCCAGACAAATTTTTTCATCCCATGGGAGGGCTGCACCCATGGGCCGCCGGACTCGCTCCAACCTGGCGAGCCCGCGATGGCTTCTTCCAACCCGAGTTGGTCGGCCAGTTTGGTCGTATATTGAAACGCGTCTTTCCATTCCGGAGTCATGTAAACGAGACGCTTGTCTACCAATCTTGGTGTGTTCAGCGCGGCATCAAAATTCTGAAAACCGCCAATTCCCACGCGCTTCATCCATTCGAGGTCGAGCTTGATCCCTTCCTTGGTGATGTTCCCGTTCATCCAGTGCCACCAGACGCGAGGCTTGGCGCTATCCGGAGGGTTCAGGAACCCACTCTCGAGTGCGTCGCGGGAGGACTGCCCGTGCGCGCCAAGCACCAGGAAGACTGCCAATATGAGAAGCAGCGAACCCAGTTTCACAATTTTCCGAGTCCTGGACATCGATCACCTCGCTCTGTTTTCTCCAAAACTGGATTCTTCGGCACCGAGGAGTTAGCTGGTGGACCCACGCCTCTTGACACGGCTTAGCCTGCATTTTTCTAGCACGTTCAAGGCTGTACTAATTTGACCTTAAAGTTGTAGGTTCCTGCCGGAACCTCGAACACTTCTTCCGCCCCGCGCTTGCCAATGGCCTTGAGTTTCGAACTCCGCCCAATGGGGTTGTCATCGAGAATCCAGCGGCTGACCATCTCGGATGAAATCGGCAAGAATCCTTTTGTGTTGGGAGGGAGAGTGATCTTCCAATCCGCTTCAGTGCCGCTAGCCGACCATGCGGATCGAATCAGCCCAAAGTGAGATTGATATTCAAGTTCCACGCTGCCCAGCTGCGAGTCGAAATTCGGATGGAGATAAATGGTGTGAAAGCCGGGATCTGATACGGTCGTATCAATGCCGGCGGCATAACGGTAGATCCAGTCCGCCACTGCCCCGTAGGCATAGTGATTGTAGGAATTCATGCTGGGATCACTGCGCATTTGATCCCCGTTCCAACGCTCCCACATCGTGGTTGCACCGTGCCCTACCAGGTATCCCCAGGATGGATACTCTGTGCCCAACAACAATCGATATGCCACACCTGTGTGGCCGGTGTCCGCTAGCGCCTCCAGCAAGTAGGGAGTACCGAGAAAACCGGTGGCCAGCCGCCCATGATTTGCCGCGATTTTATCTACCAGCTTCTTTGCCGCCGCGCTGCGCAGTGTGTCCGGCAAGAGATTCATCTTCAGGGCAAGGACATAACCGGTCTGAGTATCTACAGGTTTATCGCTGAGTTTTGTAGCCGTACCGGAGGCGAAGACGGGCGGAGGAGGCACACCACCCACAAAACCGTCTGGCCGCACGTAGGCCTTGTTAAAGGAGCCTTTGATTTTCTCAAAGACTTCTGCGTACTTCTTCTCATCCGCATCCTTGCCTAATGCGTGTGCCATCTGCTTCATAAGGGTCACGTCATAGGCCCAATATGCGCTAGCCACAATATCTTCCGGAGTCGGGCCCTCTGGTGACAGCCAATCGCCGAATGGGATTCCGTAGTTTTTCTTCCACAAATAGTCCGGGTTGGCAGTCTCGATGGCCGTGAGATACTTTTCCATACCGCGCCAGTTTTCTTCGATGATTGATTTGTCGCCGTTTTGAATCCATGAAGTCCAAGGAATGACGACGCCGGCGTCGCTCCAACCGGCGCCAAAGCCGGGATTCGGCTGGATCGTACCCGGAGCGAAAATGCCATACATGTCTGAGCCCACCTGCGTGCCCAGCAGGTCGATTCCGAACTTTCGGGAGAAGGCCGTCAAATCCATATTGTAGGAGGCCGCGCGCCAGAACACCTGGGCATCGGCGGTCCAGCCCAATCGCTCGTCACGCTGTGGGCAATCCGTTGGCACACCGACAAAATTTGACCGCTGCCCCCAAAGGATGTTGCTCCACAGCTGATTCAGCATAGAGTTTCCGGTGTGCAGCTGCGTGGTAAAAGGGGCATCGGTATGAATGGCGACGGCCTTCAGCGCCTCCGCCGTCGGTTTACCTGGAAAGCCGGTGACCTCCACGTAGCGGAATCCATGAAATGTGAACGCAGGCTGATACTCTTCGATTCCTTTCCCTGCGGTGATGAAGTGGTCGGTCGCTTTTGCCGTGCGCAGGTTTTCCACATACACGGTGCCATCCGGATTCAGAACTTCGGCGAATCGCAACTGGATGTCCGTGCCTGCTGGAGCCTGCGCGCGTAGTCTAGGCACCCCGCTGAGATTCTGGCCAAAATCAAAAATAAAGACGCCGGGCTTCGGGTTAGTGATGGTCTTCGCAGTAAGGACTTTCTGCTGGCGGATGGGCTGGAAATATTGCGAGACGATTTCCGGCTCTAGCGGATGGATTTCCTGGGCCATCTCCCAGTGCGAATCGTCAAACGGCGCAGCGTCCCAGCCCGGTTGCACTCGGCGGGCATCATAGGTTTCGCCATCGTAAATCTCCGCAAATAAGATGGAGGAGAGGTCAGCTCTCCAGGACTCGTCCGTCACAACCCATTCGACGGTCCCATCGGAGTGCTCGATTCGCAATTGCGCCTTCAGGGCGGGGGGCGTCGTTCCGTAGTTATAACCCTGCCCAAACCACTGAAGCGGCGTGGTATACCAGCCCGGTGCGAGATACGCAGCAATAGCGTTCTTCCCGCTCGCGATATCGCCTGTGACGTCGTAAACCTGATACGCAACGTGTTGGCGGAAATCCATCCAGCCGGGGGCAAGAATTTGATCACCGACCGTCTTGCCATTGAGGTGAAACTGGTACGCGCCCAACGCCGTCGCATAGAGACGCACCGATTTGGCCGGCTTGTCCACCTGGAAACTCTTGCGCAGGATTTCCACGGGACCTGTATTCCACGGCTTTCCTAGTTTTGTGACACCAAAATTTGACGACGGCGGAACGTAAGCCTCGGCCTCACCCCAGGAACTGTCATCGAACTGCGGTGTAAACCATTCGCCCGTCGCGTTCAGCGCTGATTTCCAGCCCTTCCCTCCTGTTGCAAATACTTCGACAGAGCCATCCGTCATTTCGATGTACAGCGTGGCGCTCATAGGAGTCTGGCCGTTGCCAGGTTGAGCTCGCTGGTTCCGGGGAGCATAGCGAGGCACTTCGATCCCGAGAAGGTTTTTCCCCGACTTAACTTCCCCAGTGATGTTTTTCTGCATGTAGTGCAGCCACGGCATTTGTCCCCACGGAGGTAGGGGGGCGGCGCTCAAAACTTTTTTCCCATTCAGCCAGGCTGCCGCGGTGTTCTCGCCGGTCACAAAGAGATCCGCTCTCTTTACAGTTTTGGAAACTTCAAATGCAAAACGGAATTCGTGGTGCGTGTCACCGGAAGCTTGGAAGTTCTCTACCTTGGGATTGGTGACCCAGGCCGCATCGGCCTCGCGTACGCGCTTGTGCTCATGCTCTTCTCCTCCAATCCATTTGCCGCGCCATTCTTGGGCATCCAGCAGCCCCGTCTCCCACCAACTCGTGTCACTCGCGGGATAGGGTTTTCCGTCTTTGTCCCAGACTTTCACTCGCCAAAAGTAGCGCCTCTCCGGAAGCAGTGCCGGACCGGCGTAGCTCACACCTGCCGATTGATCGGATTCAACACGGCCGCTGTCCCAAACATCTGCTTTGCCTGCGCCGAGAAGAGCGGAGCCCGAAGAAACCTGGATCTCATACGCCGTTTGCCGCGCACCATACCGGTCATCTCGCAGCTGCCAGGAAAGCACAGGTGTCTTCGAATCGATTCCGAGTGGAGTCGCCAGTGAATCACACTTGAGTCGCAATGGTTTTGAAGCCGCTGCCTGCCCCAATCCCACTTGCGGATGCAATGTGACAAGCACCAAAAATAGACTAACGCGACGGAATGCCAAACTAGCTTTTAGTAAAGTCTGGTTTTGATTCAAGACACTATCTCCCGTACTTTTCACTCTGAAGTTACTTCTCGATGACACGCCCTCCTTCGCTCTACGGCTCGGCATTCGACTCGAACAGCTGCTGGGTGAGTTGGTTTGGTCGCGTCTGCTCCTTCGAGCCGGGGATTGACGGCGAGCACAAATTGATTGTCCGCATTGACCCTGAACCGAGAAATGTTGGGGCTGTTCTCGCAGTTGATTTCACACCAGGGTTACCAGGGTTTCCTCGCAGCCCCCGCCTGCGAGCGATTCGCGTACGACCGGCAGCATAACATTAGATTGTCAATAGGCAAATATTTTTTGTATTGCAAAAACGAGTTAATCTGCACACAATGAGTTGTTCCCACGGACGCGTTTTCAAAGCGACCAACATGGACGGTTTCGCAGCGCGAAATGCTGATGCGTTGTGGACAACAAGATGGGAAGCGGCGGAATACCGGCCATAGGTATCGGACAGCACGCCAGAAACTACTTTTGAGGAGTTGGACGGGGAACGCGGTTTTGGAGCGCAGAACACTGGAAACCAAATCGTATGCCGTATTTTCTCGCTGTCAATTTGGAGTATTGGGGTCTACATCCTGTTTGGTGACTTCATCAGGCGAGAAGAGTTTCCTGCCAGATTCCAACTCGTTGGTCTTCTTAGAATGAAGTCTTTGAAATTCGGCCATCGCTTTCAGTTGCTCGGTGCTGTTTCCCAAAAGGCGTTCAACTTTCGAGAGACGGTACCAGGAAACCTCGTTCTCGCGATTCAGCGAAATTGCCTTTTGCAAATGAGGCAGCGCTACATCGGGCTTTTGAAGAGACGTCAGGACCGCGGCAAGTCCCAGGTGCGCCTCCTCAAACTCAGGATAATTTTTGAGCGCCAGCTCAAAGTCCTTTTGAGCATCCTCGAATTGCCCGGCCTTGCGGTGAATCTCGGCAAGTTCATACGCAGAATTCGCATTCAGCGGATCGCGTGTGAGTTCCAGCTCAAATTCCCTAACGGCTGCGCTTAGGTCCTCCGCAGATGAAGTCTCTCGGAAACGGGCCAAGAGTGTCCGCCCCAGCCGATAGTGTATGCCAGGCCGCTTTGGCTCTATGGCGAGAACAGTACGGTACTCGCCGAGGGCGGAACTGTACGAGCCCTGGCTCTCGTATGCCTCAGCCGATGCCTCGTGCGTCCAAACAGAACCGGGAGCAACTTGAGACAATTTCTGCATCGATAGAAATGCGAAGTTCCCGAAGATTTTGCCATTGTGATAGAGGACTTCGGGATCGTCCGGATACAACCTGTTCATCTCAAGAGCAATCTCAACAGCTCTGCGATTCTGCAGTAGGCCAGTGTACGCCCGCTCGAGCTGAAGTCCGCACATCCGCTTCGTTTCTGAGTCAGTGGACCGAAAGCCCTTCTCCAGCCCCGGTAGCGCTTCGCTATAGCGACCAAGCTCGGAGAGCGACATGGCGAGGATGGTCGCCGAATTGGCAAGGGCCGGTTTCAACTTCAACGCGCGACGCAACTCCGGAACCGCTTCCTCAAATTTGCGCTGCTGGAAATAGATCAGTCCCAGATTGGCATGGATTTCAGCTATCTCGGGATGTACTTGTGCAAGTTGCTCGAACGCTCGCTGTGCTTCCGGATAGTTGCCATCAGTGAGGGCGCGCTCGGCTACTTCATATTGCTGGCCGAGCGCAGAATCCTGCGCGGTCGCGAACTGGAGCGGCAGACACGACAGCCCCAGACCTATCAGAGACAGTCTTATGAGCCAGCTCACAGTGCGAGTGTACCGCAGGAGAAACAAAAGTGCCCAGCCAGTCGGGTCACATTTATCGGCTGTGTCGGGGTCTCGTTCACGAATCCGGACCAAGAAAAGACCCGCCAGGGGATGAGCTGGCGGGTCCGGGGTGATTGCATCGTCGGGTCAAAAGGTAATCTTGCCACCCAGTTGCACAATTCGACCAGGCGCGGCGCTAGTAATCTTACCGAAGGTCGGACTGCCCAAGCCGTTGCCTGGGTTTGTGCCGCCACCGCTACCAAAGCCGATTAGACCGCCTGGCGAGATAGCGTACTGTGTGTGGTTGAAAGTATTAAAGGTATCGATGCGTAGCTGAAAACCGACTCGCTCGGTGAAAGCAAGGGTCTTGGCCAAACCCATGTCCCAGTTGTCGATACCCGGCCCCGTAAGGAAGTTGCGTGATGTCGTGCCGTAAACCCCGGGCGCTGGATTGGCAAAGCAAGAAGTGTTGAACCACTCGTTTACGCTCTTGGTGAATCCCGTGTTGGGATTACACATCTGGTTGGCACGCTGAAAGAACGTGTTAAGTAGTCCGTTCACATCTGTCGCAGCAATGGAATACGGGAAGCCGGCCTGGAAGGTGGTCACACCAGATACTTGCCAGCCCCCAACAAGAGCGTTGGCAGTCTTGTTCATTCCGCCGAGCAGCCGCTTCCCACGTCCGATCGGCAATTGGTAGACGTAGCTGGCCACAAAACGGTGCTTCACGCTGAAGTCGGAAGGGCCGTAGTCGCGATTGGGATCATGATTGTTCATGAATCCCTGCCATCCCGTTCCACTAGTAGCGCCAATGCCTGCTGCTGCCGACTTATCATCCATGCTTTTTGCCCAAGTATAGAAAGTGGTGAGCGCGAGAGACGAGGTGCGGTGCTCCAGCTTCACGGTTCCGGCATGGTAATTGGAGTAGCCGCTCCAGTCGCTGTTGATGTAAATCCCAGGGAAGTGCGCGTAAGGCTTGCGCTGGGAGACGAGACAATTGTGGGTTGCGTCATTCGGATCGGCCTGACAAAACGGCAGGTCCGCAGCCGACGGTGGTAACGCCTGTGCTATGTTGCGACGATCAAGAAGGTGGGTGCCTTTGTTACCGATGTAGTTGACCTCTAACGTGGTGTTCCTAAAAAGCTCGCGCTGGACCGACAAGTTCCATTGCTGCAAATAGGGATTGCGCGGGTTGTCGGACTCGATGACCGCCAGAAAGGTCAGCGAATTCGGATCAATAGGGTTGAGCGCAGTGAAGCTCGGGAACAGATTGTTGGTTAACTTGGGTGCCGCAGGATTTGAGTTAGGGGTAAGAGCTTGCCTGACTGCGTAAGGGTACAGGTCTCCTGAGTCATCGATCTCCCGCCCTTCGGAGGAGTCCCAGAAAATACCGTAGCCACCGCGAACTACCGTCTTCTGTCCAAACGGCCGGTACGCAAAACCGAGGCGCGGGGCAAAGGGTGTCTTCTGACCCGGGTGCGGAACGTTCGAGCCACAATACTCATAGACGCCATTCCCCGCAGGCGCGACACCGTTAGTTAACAGTGTTTTATCGGCGAAACAGAGACCTCCCTGTGGGTTCTTGCCGTCCAACCAGAAAAAGTGGTTGCTGGCTTCATAGGCCGATGCCCGGTAATCCCAACGCAGGCCGAGGTTCACTGTCAGGCGGTTGTTCACCTTCCAATCATCCTCCACGTAAGGGGCGAGGTAACTGAAGACATGGTCTTGCGGGTTACCGGCGACGGTCGTGCTGCTCAAGGGGGCAGGAAAGAAACCTGAGGCGCGTTGATAGTAACCGAGCAAATAATCGGCGATGGCATTACCAGTACCGCAAAGGCCTGTAGCATTGGGGCAATTCGCAGCGTTGATTGAAACCAGATTATTTGTGAAGGTGTATTCACCGAAGAAGTCGTTATCCAAATTGCGCATGAGATGCCAGCGTCGGTAATCCAAGCCTACAGAGATCGTATGCCGACCGCGGGCCCTACTCACGGAATCAGCAAACTCCCAGATAGGTTGATTACTTGCTGTATAAGCGTTGACCGGTCCACCGAAATTGGTGAATTGGGAAAAGGTAAGGTAAGGCCAACTCGTCTGACCGGCGGTAAACTTGGCAAATGTGCCTGTAAGCCCTAGCGCGGCAATGGCAGAATCCGGTGGGGCTGTAGCGCCCTCATTGGCAATGGCTCTGAGGAACCCAAAGCGGAAGTTGTTGACAGTGCTGCCCCCTAAGGTGATGGTATGAGAAACCATC
>WNGI01006948.1_pt1 | contig 10329 bp, 7 predicted proteins | sample 5400621 | NCBI WGS metagenome assembly WNGI01 (sample SAMN13153374, study PRJNA577476) | soil metagenome | isolation source: 20 cm soil or saprolite under Garry oak tree replicate 1 | place: USA:California | collected 2016-06-15 | reverse complement strand
GGAGGCGTGGCCAATATCAACGCGAATGTGACCGGCGCCGATTTCACCGGCCTGACGGCGACGCTCAACACCTTTGTATTCAAGGTCATCGCGAGCCCGGAACTGAAAAAGCCCGAGCAGTTAAAAGGCAAGAAGGTGGGAATCTCGCGTCTGGGTGGCGCCAGCGATTTTTCCATCCGCTATGCGCTAACTCACTGGGGCCTCGTTCCCGACAAAGACGTTGCGCTGATCCAGGTGGGCGGCGAGCCGGAAGAGGTGATGGCGCTCCAAAACAAGGCTGTGGACGCGGTGATTCTATCGGAACCCTTTGCCACCGTTGCCACGCGGGCGGGCGCTTCCGTTCTCGCTGATTTAAGCCAGCTCGGTGTGCCTTACACGATGCATGGCTTCGGGGTGCGAAAGAGTTATATTCGCGCCAATCGTGACGTCGTCATTCGATTCATGAAAGCGTATCTCGAGAGCATCTACGTTTTCAAAACCAACAAAGACGTCGCGCTGAACGTCCTGAAAAAATATACCCGCCTCGACGATCTGTCCTTGGTGCAAACGTCCTACGACGAGATGTCCCAGAGACTGATCCGTAGAGTTCCCTATCCGGACCGCGAAGGCATTCAGACCATCATCGATCAACTCGCCAAGACCCGCCCGCAAATGAAAAATCTCAATCCGGGCGACTTCATCGATCCGTCGATCTTGAAAGAAATCGAAGACAGCGGCTTCGTCAAAAAGTTGTATGGGAACTAGCGGCGCCTCCTCAGGAGTAATCAAATAGAGCCCGGCGTTTGGCTCAGTCCTGTCGTCTGTTTTGCAACACCAGGTCATCCGGTGTTTCGAAGGGAGAAAGTAGTTCGACTCGCACCAGCGTTACGCCCGACGCCACCATGCCCAGAACTCTTGCCGCGGCTCGCGAGACATCGATGATGCGGCCTTGCCCATAGGGCCCGCGATCGTTTATCCGCACTTCCACTGATTTTCCGTTGGCGAGATTGATTACTTTGACTATGCTGCCCCACGGAAGACTTCGATGCGCGGCAGTGAATTTATCCTGGTTGAAAACTTCTCCGCTCGCGGTACGTTTCCCTTGATGTTTTGCTCCATACCACGAGGCCATGCCGGTCTCCGCAATTTTCTCTGGCGGAGGCGTCGGGGGCATCGCCGTTGGTGGACTTTCACGGGTCTCGCCAGCGGAGGGAATGATTGCGGCAGATGGATTCTCAAGTAGAGCGGTATCGATCTTTGGCCCGTCGGTGAGAGAATCGCTCCGGATCTCGGGCGCCAATACCGCAATCCTCGATATTGATGGACGAGGAGCATCTGAAATGATGGCGCAGCCCTGCGCGGCCGATACCAATGCCGCGGTCAGCATCCATGCGCTTAGCCGCCACTCAAAGTAGGATACATGGGCTTGCGAAGTTGACGAAGACTGCATAGATCACCGCAAAGGTTACCTCCGCAATGACCATGCCCTGAAACGCCTGCATGACAGGGGGCGGCGAAGAGGAGCAAAGACGCCTCGTACGGTGTATTCTTTGACAAAAGCGCAACCAGAATTGTATGGATTCGTACGCCGAGGTACGGCACGGACGCGGTCTGCGATAAAGGCAACACATCGCTGCAGGCTGTGAGCGTCGGTGTATTCCCTGTTCGTGCCGTCTGGCGTGGATCGTCATTCGACACGGTGAGATTTTGCGCGCGGTCAGGACGGACTCAACGCCGCCATGGCAGCCCAACAAAAACTTCAACGCGTCCCAAGCGCGGAACCGCTTACCTAAGCGACGTGTGAAACAGTATATACGGCTCGGCGATTTGTCCATCGATCGATCGAGCTTGAAAAAAATCGAGGACAGCGGCTTTATTAAGAAGCTGTATGGAAATTAGCGTTGGGGTTTCTGAGGAGTAACTGAATATGATCATCGATGCCGATGCTCACGTGGAAGAATCCGAGTCGATGTTCGATCGCTTGGACAAAGAGTTCCGGCCGCGCCGGCCGCTGCCGGTGCGTTTTGCCACCGACACGGTCTATGGAAAATACAACGCGGTCTGGCTGATCGACGGCGAGACTTATCCCAAGTTGGTCGGCAAAGGCGGCACGATCTTTCGCACGCCGACGATCATGGAAGCCGCTTCGCTCAAACGCGAAAGCATCGGCGCGCAGGAATTGACCGACGTCGCGGCGCGGATTCGCGACATGGATAAGGTGAAGATCGACACCCAGGTCGTGTTTCCAAGCCTCTTCTTGACCGTAACCGCAGAAGACCTGCGCTTAGAAGCGGCGTTGCTGCGTGCCTACAATAGTTTTCTCGGCGAATGCGCAATGGCTTCGAAAAACCGGATTCGCTTCGCGGCCCTTGTACCGATCCGCGATTTAGAGGAGTCGATCAAAGAGATCGAGCGCGCTGCGAAGATCGGCGCCGCCGCGGTGATGCTGCAGGGGATGGCTTGGGACAAACTGCTCGGCGATGAGAGTCTGTTTCCTTTCTATCAAGCAGCGGCTGATTTGAATCTGCCGATCTGCGTGCACCTCGGTTGGGGCTGTCCGGCGCTGACGGATATCTTTGACGCATCGACGAATTTCTACAGCGCGATCCTGCCGGTTGTCATCGGTTTCAACAGCATCATGAGCTCGGCGGCGTTCGAAAAGATTCCCAACCTGCGCTTCGGATTTTTAGAGGCAGGCGCTGCCTGGCTTCCTTTTTTGATTAAACAAGTGCGGCGCGACAACGCCAGGCAGAAAAAAGCCAAAGACCCGATCGAATATTTTAAGACCGGTCGAGTGTTCGTCACAGCGGAACCCGATGAGGACCTGAATGGTATTGCCGCGATTATAGGCGAAGATTCCTTCGTGCTTGGCTCGGATTATCCGCACGGCGATCCGTCGCGCCAGGAGGACATGGTCGCGGAGTTTCGCGAGCGAGAGAATTTATCGCCGCGCATGGTTGAGAAGATGCTGTCGGATAATCCACGAAAATTATACGGGTTATAGGTTTTGCGGAAGCTATGTGCGGAGTGTTCGCGCTGGCCCTAAGGATGACCGATAGATATTTTCCCTCGATGAAACTGATACTGCACGCCGCTTGTGGTTCAGGAAAGATTGTCAAGGTTGTTGTGTCTGACCCCGCAGACGCTACCCTGACTCCGCAGACGCTACCCCGCCGACGCTCTTGCGCGTCCGGTTGGACGACGTGTTATGCCGTAAATGGGCCTCTATTGTTTCGGCCATCCATGTTGCCATTTGCATTGGCCGGACGACAGATATTCTTTGGACTGACACCACTCAAGGCACGAGGCGTTGGCGACACTCTTTGTGCCGGTATAAAGATAGTCGCCTTTCTCGCTTTTTCGGAATATCTCCCAGGGTCCGCCATGGTTGCCCCAGATCGAGATTTCCGAAACAGCGATTCCTTCGAATCCGTCTGTCTTCTTGGTTAGAACGCAGCGAAAAATATAGGTGTCACGATTTCCGTGGATGAAATAGTCGTCGCCTAAAGGGTATTCTTCGTTTATGAAGGCTTTGACTGGATCGTTGGTTCGGAATTGGTCGCTCTGCGCGACACCAGCAAGCAGCATGGCCAGCAGACCCACTCCCATTCGTAACAGTTTCGTTTGAGTCCTCGGCCGCATAATGTATGGTTCAGCGAATTGTAGACCAGCTTCGTCTAGAGCGAGGGGTCAGGCTTCATTGTGGACATGAAGGACGGCCTTGTGTTGTAGAAACGTCTCGCAGTAGCAGCGTAACTAAATGCTCTTCCAGCCTCACGGCTTCGAACATTTGTAATTGTGGCAACTCCTCCCCCTTGGAGTTGAGGAATCGTCCGCTTGTACAGAGGACCACCTCGACTTCGTGATTGCTGCTTCGAACCCGCGCCTTGAATGAATAGGGTCCCATTCTTGCGCCACCCAGGGCTTTGAAATGAGATCCCAATCGAACCTCTGCCCATGCAACCGCAGGGAACTCCAGCGCGGATCTCAGCGCCTTGGTTGCCTCCGGCTGTTCAGAAAGCAAGGAATCGAGTTCATGCAAATCGATCGTGCCGCCTGCGTAGGTGGAGCAAGGCATAGCCCATACAGCAAGTGCGACGAGCGAACGACAAACGTGAGACGAAATTATGGTTCTTAACATGAATCAGAGCAGCCTTCTGATTGAAGCGAGCTAAGCAACACTGTTGCCAGGTTGGCGCTTTATTGGTTGATTACCCCCCGGACGAAGCGAGGCCGCGAAGAAACCAGCAGCCGTTTTTGCGGACAAAATGAAAGGTGTCGCCATAAACGTCCGTGCCGCAAGAGTATTGAACAAACTCTGCGCTATTGCCTTTCACTTTTGGACCCTCCTCGCAGAGCTGCCCTTCCGTTCCTTTGAGGCGCGCGGCGCATGCGTCACCGCAAATGATCTGCAGCTTGCGCGCGCGAATCTGTTCCAAGGAGAGGCGCTCCTTTGTTGTCCTCTCCGGATCGGTCAGGGAGTATTGAAACGGCGTTATCAGCCTTGACTCTCGGAACGTGGGATTATTCTTAAACTTAGATAGGAAATCTCTAAAGTTCGAATCCGGGCGGTCGCACTGCTGCTCTGCCCAAGCTGATCCAGCGAGCATAATCATGATGACTACGGACGCGAGTTTCCGAAGCATAGAATTATTTAAGGCAAAACGGGCTCAAGAACACCGATTATCCTGTCCTTGCGAAAGTTCGTCAAGTCTCTATTGGACGATCAACAACGAGATTAAATTGAAGGACGCCTTATGATATTTAGTGTGATTTGCTCGGAGGCAAACCAGTTCGATTACCGGGTCAAGTTGAGCTAGGTTGCGCAGACAACTTAAGCGCGGGGTGAGGCGTGCTTGGCTAAAAGGCGGAAAGCTGAAGGTAGTTTTCTACGGCAACAAGACATCGTGGAGCAATAGAGGTACCTTAACAATGCTCTTCGGCGTCGCTAGAAAAATAACTAGCTGTGCTTTATCGTCAATCTTGCGATCGAATGAAAGAACATGAACGCGCTCCGAGCTCATGCGACCGCCTCTCTTATACGCTGCTCCATGCTCATCATTGATTTCGATATCCACTAACGCTGAGTTCGGGTCGTTGATGATAAAAGCCAGGTCGTTTTCCCCAACTCGCATAAACCCGGAAAAGAGTTGCTTGAACACGTTGGCGAGGGCGTCAGCAATTTCTGGCGAAGTGGTTTTTTTCGCGCTACGCTCATCATTCTCTTTTTTCATTTTTTCGTATTGAACTTTGTTGAGCACCGTAATCTCTATATTTTTCTGACGCAACTCGGCTAGTGCCAGTGGCTTGCCAATTTGTGCGGTGAAATTCTTCACTATCACTGCCGCGTTTTGATCTTTCTGGGGTGTGTAAAGTTCAATACTGCCAATGATTTCCTTGATCAGACTAGCTTTGCGCGCTGGGTTGCCAAGCTTGATGGTCTTCTCGATTTGGCTGCTCACCTTTCCGATCCGCTCAAACTCGAACGGCCCCGCGGAGCTAATTTTGTCATCCGTGACAAGGTTGCGCCCAGTATCATCGACAGCCTTGGTAATTTGAATCCTTCGCACGCCACGTATATCATCCAGGGCATCCCCTACTAACTTCAGCTTGATTTCGCTTCCAGCAAAAAACTGACCCGTCGTCCGTCTATCACTTACTTCACTCACCATTACGTGCACATTTGTGGTTTGCGCAATTGCGTTAGCCGTCCAGATATATGAAACGATAAATAGCGCCCCAATAATCCGTTGTGTTTTACTCACCGCTTTGCTCCTTGCATGTTGGTTGCGTCTTCTTTATTTCGATCATGGCTCGTAAGGGAGTTATTGTGAGAGCGGCTTTACGAGCAGCCTCTCTAAACTCCATAAAAAACATAATGCTTGCAATGTTCGTCTTTTACCAAGATCTCGTCAAGGAGGGGTCGTGTTAGGTAGTCACTACTTCCCATCAGATTCTATAAATGCTTAGATCATCGCTCTGGTAATCTGCGGGTAAACTACGGCCCGCTTGAACAATGAAGGAGCTCGATTCGTTGAATACGCCTGAGACCGAGAATTACGTTTACGTTCGCGAACGCGCTGCGATGGAAGCGCTGATCGAGCGCATCGGCGCGGCTGAAAGGGTCGCGGTGGACACCGAGGCTGACAGTCTGCACAACTATTTCGAAAAGGTTTGTTTGATCCAACTCTCGCTGGGAGAGGAGCATTACCTCGTCGACCCTCTTGCAGGGCTGGACCTGAGCGGATTCTTGGAAGCGCTGGCCGTGAAGCCGTTGATTCTGCACGGAGGCGACTACGATCTGCGCATGATGCGAGCGTCTCTGGGTTTCAGAGCGCGCCGTGAAGTGTTCGACACCATGATTGCGGCGCAATTGCTCGGCATCGAGCAGATCGGGCTGGCTGCGCTCATCGAACGATTCTTTGGTGTCGCGATTGAAAAAGCAGGGCAGAAATCCGACTGGTCGCACCGGCCGCTGAGCGAGAAGCAACTCAGCTACGCGGTCAACGACACGCGCTTTCTCGAACGGCTCGGCCAATGTCTGGCGCGGGAGTTGAGCGAACGGGGCCGACTCGAGTGGCACGTGGAAAGTTGCCGAGCGATGGTGGAGTCGACCGGGCGTGATAAGTCACGCGATCCCGACGATGCCTGGCGAATCAAAGGAACCGGGCGGCTGACCCGCCGCCAACTGGCTTATTTGCGAGAACTTTGGCATTGGCGCGATGAGCATGCGAGACGCGCGAACCAGCCGCCTTTCAAGGTCTTTGGCAATCAACAAATATTGGAACTCATCATGTGGGCGGAGTCTCACCCCGGCCTGCGGTTGCAACAAGGACCCAAGCTGCCGCGAAATATTCGCGGCTCATTGCTGACGACACTCGAAGAGGCGACCACGCGGGCGGCTGAGATGTCTCAGGCGCAGTGGCCGGAGCTGAGACGACGCGAACGAGACGAGCCTCCAAGCGCCGAGTGCTTGAAACGGATCGACGCGCTGCGTGGTGCATGCGCGCGCATCGCCAAAGAGCTGGGGATCGCCGCTTCGACTTTGGCGCCTAAAGCCGCGCTCGAGGCCATCGCCCGCAGCCGGCCTCGCACCGTCGATGAGATTATGGAAAGCAGCGGACTGTTGCGCTGGCAGGCCGAACTTGTGCAAGCGCATCTGTGAGGCGGGATGGTTCCATTCGTTCAAAACGTTCAAAACGTTCCAGTCGTTTAAGAATAGATCGCGCGACCGGCTCAAGATTATCGCGTCTATGCGAAGTGCGACGAGCATTCTCAGTCAAATCTCGTAAAACTTCTTTGGATTGTCGCACAGAATCTTTTCCACGAGACTCGGCGGCATATCTCCGCGCGCTCTTATCCGCGCGCAATATATCGAGTCTGGACCCCAATCCCGTCACATTTGTTGGAAGGAGAATTCAATTCAATCTTACGGCTAATCACGCTGACCGGCGCGCGTCCACGATGGACGAACAAGGTACGATAATTCGTGCGCCTCCGAGTCAAGCGTGGTGTTACAAGGTATCTGAGCCGCGATTGCCTATGGCTTGTACCGCCGAACCGTGATGGTATCGCCGATGTCGAACGACATTAGATCCTCTCCAACCGTTAGCGGTCCGCTATAGGTCTGACGTGTCTCAGCGACAATCTCGTCTAGAGTCGGCTCGGAAAATTTTTCGTTACTCTGGAGGACAATATGCGTATAGACGGCCATTTTTGGCTTGGCTTGAGAGAATACGAGGCCCGCTTCACGCGGCGTCGTATGGTGAGCGATGATCCGCTGCACGGGAATGCTTGTCGCCAACAGCTCCGGCCTGGCGCTTCCTACCTCGTGAATCAGCACGTCAGCGCCGCTGCCATATTTAATGACGTTCTGGTTGTAGCGAGTGTCGCCCGAGATGACGACCGAGTGACCCTTGCATTCGACGCGGTAGCCAACGGCGGGCTTGATGGCTGGCCCGTGGTCGACCTCGAACGCGATCACCTTCACATCGTTCTTCTCGAAGACAACGCCGTCCTTGTCAAACTCGTCTACGACGGTCGCGATGCCCGCCGGCGGAAGCTTTTCGTCCTCGAGGCGGATCTTGATGTCGAGCGCGTAGGCCTTTTCAAGATTAGACATCAGCGCCTTTGCCCCAACGGGACCGATAACATGGAACGGCGTGTTCCGACGCCCGAAAACCGGCGGAAGCCACCCGGTGAGCCACACATCCGGGATTCCCGACGTGTGGTCCGAGTGATAATGGGTAATAAAGAGAATGTTGATCTTGCCGAGCGGAACATTGATCTGCCGCAGACGTATGGGAACGCCGCGTCCTGCGTCGAACAGCAGCTTTTGATCGCCGGCCTCGACGAGCGTGCTCGGACCGAATCGGTCTGCTCTAGGCGCCGGCGAACCGGTGCCGAGCAACGTGACTTTGAAATCACTCTCGGCATGGCTCACTGATCCGCTCAATAAGCCAACAAAAAAGACCGAAAAGGCTACGACGTCCGCCAGTATTCGTTGCATAGCTCCCTCCCCTTTTTTCTTGATAGTTCGCAGCACGGTCAATCGTACGATCAGTTACTTGTCAAATCCCGATCCTCCGCTCCACCCACACTACACTGGTCCGTGTATTACCAATATACCTGCTAGTGCTAGCGAGGGTTTTTTATACGGCCCGTTTCGTTTCACTCTTTTTGGAACGGAGATTCTTTAGATTGAACTGAACGACGCTTCAGTAAAGTCGCATCACTCCTGATCGCCTCAGCTGGTCTCGCCTGCTATCTGCCTCAGACGCCTCGACCGCATGTGTTCGAAGCGCAGCCGGCAGCGATCCAGATAGAGATAGACGACCGGAGTTGTGTAAAGCGTGAGCATCTGGCTGAATATCAGGCCGCCGATGATCGCTATCCCCAGCGGTCGCCTTACTTCCGACCCGACTCCCATCCCCAATGCCAGCGGCAATGCCCCCAGCAGCGCCGCCATGGTGGTCATTATGATGGGCCGGAAACGGAGCACGCACGCGTGATAAATGGCGTCAAACGGATTTTTCCCTTCGCCCCGCTCCGCTTCCAGCGCGAAATCGATCATCAGGATCGCGTTCTTTTTCACGATGCCGATCAGTAGAATGATGCCGATCAGGGCGATGACGCTCAGCTCGGTGTGGCACATCAATAGTGCGACCAACGCGCCGACTCCGGCTGACGGCAGCGTAGACAAAATCGTAATGGGGTGAATCGTGCTTTCATAGAGGATGCCGAGCACGATATAGACGGCCACCAACGCGGCGGCGATAAGAATAGGCTCGTTGGCCAAGGACGCCTGGAAGGCCTGTGCTGTCCCTTGAAAACTGCCATGAATACTTGCCGGCAGGCCGATCTCGCGCTCGGCGCTCTCGACGGCAGAAACTGCATCGCCGAGCGCTTTTCCCGGAGCCAGGTTGAAAGAAATGTTGACCGATGGGAACTGACCTTGATGGGGAACCACGAGCGGCGCCGTGGACGGCGCATAGTGCGCGAAGGCGCTCAGAGGTACCTTTTTACCGCCGCTTGCCACTACGTAAATGTCTCCAAGACTTTCCGGGTTCTGCAATAATCGTGGAGCTACCTCCATCACGACATGATACTGGTTTAGTTGCGTGTACATGACAGAGACCTGTCTCTGGCCGAAGGCGTCATAGAGCGTGTCGTCAATCATTTGGGTGGTGATGCCGAGCCTCGACGCGGTGCTGCGGTCGATGACTAAGTTGGCCTGAAGTCCCCGGTCTTGCTGATCCGTGTTCAGATCGAGCAATCCAGTTACCCCGCGCAACTTCTGCAGCACGCGCGGCGCCCATTCCTGAAGTTCCTTCACGTTGTCGCTCTGCAGCGTGTACTGGTACTGCGCGTTGGTTGGGCGCCCTCCCGTCCGCAAGTCCTGCACCGCTTGCAAGAAAAGAGTGACTGCCGGCACTTCAGTGAGCTTCCTGCGCAGCCTTCCGATAACGAGGTCGGCGCTCATCAGGCGCTCCTCCAAGGGCTTGAGTATCACGAACATCCGCCCCGTATTCCCCGTACCTCCGCTCCCTCCGGTGAAAGCAACCGAAGTGTCCACAGCGGGATCCTGCATTACTGTCCTCACCAATTGTTGGAGTCGGCCGAGCATCGCTTGGAACGAACTATCCTGGTCGCCTTGAATGACGCCGATCAGCCCTCCTGTGTCCTGTTGCGGGAAAAAACCTTTGGGGATTTTCACGTAGAGAAAAACCGTCGCGCCCATCGTAAGGAAGGTAACCAAAAACATCAGTGGCTGACGCCGGAGCACCCAAGCCAGCGAAGTCTCGTATTTGCTGAGAACCCATACAAAGGCGCGCTCGTTGGCTCGATACA
>WNGI01025439.1_pt1 | contig 10330 bp, 8 predicted proteins | sample 5400621 | NCBI WGS metagenome assembly WNGI01 (sample SAMN13153374, study PRJNA577476) | soil metagenome | isolation source: 20 cm soil or saprolite under Garry oak tree replicate 1 | place: USA:California | collected 2016-06-15 | reverse complement strand
CGGCGCTCGCGCTTGCGGTCCAAGATCAGGGCAAGATCGCGCATCCTTTCAAAGCCATCCACTAGCGGCGAGTAGCGCTGGCGCAAACCGACATCACCTTCCAGGATGAGGTTTACGTCGGTATAGGTCATGCGCTCGGCGGAACGAATCACGCCCGGTCCTACTTCATATCCAACGATTTCACCCTGATGGTCGATCTCCATAACGCAAGACATGACCAGCCGTTCCAAGTGGGGACGCAGACTGCAAATGTCGGTTGAGAGTTCGATGGGCAGCATGGGCACGGCGCGATCGGGGAAGTATACGGATGTGGCGCGCATGCGGGCTTCACGGTCCAGCGCCGAACCCTGGGTTACGTAGTGCGCCACGTCAGCAATGTGCACGTGCAGTTCGAAATTGCCGTTGGGTAGATGACGCACCAAAACGGCATCGTCGAAATCGCGGGCCGTTTCGCCGTCAATAGTGACGATTGGCAGATCGCGATAGTCACGACGCTGCCGAAGTTCGGTGGCCGGAATGACGTTTTCGACCGACTGAGCCTCTTCAAGAACCTCCGCAGGAAAACGGTGGGGGAGGTGGAATTTGCGGATGATTATTTCGACATCCACGCCGAAATCGTCTTCATGTCCGAGAATCTCGATTACACGACCGCGCGGGCCTTGGGATTGGGTCGGCCAGTTGGTAATTTCGACGTCCACCACAACACCTTCCAAGTCATCCCACGTGTTGGTGCGCCGTTTTGCCTCTTCGCCGAGCACGCGATTCTGAACTTTGGCGGGTTGGCGGGCCTTTTTCTCGGCGGTGGATTCGGGTGTTTCCGCTTTAGGCAGTTCCATGCCCGCGGGAATAATGATGTCCTGGGCGAGCTTCTCGTCAATCGGGCGAACGAAGTTGTTCCTCGATCCATAGTGGAAAATGCCAACCACCGTCGAGTGAGCACGGTCTAAGGTGCGCAAGATGCTACCTTCTGCGCGGCCATCCGAGCGAATGGCTCCCATCTCGACCATTACCCGATCGCCGTGCATGGCTGAGCCAACCGCGTTGGGACTGATGTAGATGTCGCCACTGATGCGTTGCTGGAGGTCGGAATCCTCTGGGATTACGAAGCCAAAACCATCACGATGCATACTCAGCCGTCCGGTTATGACATTCTTGCCATGGGCTGATTGGGGAATGGCATAACGGTCGCGATCCACTTCGACGAGATCGCCACGCGCAATGAGATCCCGCAAGCGGTCAGACAATTCGCGGCGCTCGTTCCCTTGCAGGCCTAGTTCGTGCACCAGTTGCTTGTAGCCTGCAGTTCGGCGGGGTTGGCGTTCGATTTTTTTCAGAATTGCTTTATCAGAAATCATTAGTTCTCAAGACCGTCAAACCGGGGCACATGAAGAAGGGGCTGGCAATGGGGCTAGTCCTACCGTAATGGCCGGTTTTGAGCCTTTCTCCCTTACAGTATCCTAAGCGCGAAACAAACACGCAGATAGGGCTTTTGCCGGACTGAAAAATCGTTGCCCATCCAGGAACATGGGAAGGTAGCGCGCGGCAGGGTCCGCTCAGGTGTAGGGATCGCGAAATGTGCTGCGACGGTTGTTGCTTTATTTCCTCAGGCCCGTCCGGATTTCCACAGTAACCGGCTTGGACTGCAGGGTAAAATGCAAAGTTAGATCATTAAACAACGACTGGAAGCGTCACTTATCTCCATTTACGGAAAGGAATTATTTTGAACATGTGGAAGCCCACAAATCAGCCCACGAGCAGCATTAAGCCCTACACTCCTGAAATGGAGCGTCCGGCCAGTACCACGACATCCTCCTTGTCCTCAACGGAGACCAGTCCCGCTACCCCGACCCGTCCACTGGTGACCAACACCGCAGAGCAGGCAACCATCGGAAAATCGCTGGTCATTAAAGGCGAAGTCACGGGATCGGAATCGCTCTACATTGATGGACGTGTGGAAGGCTCCATTAATTTGGCCGGAAACCGCGTCACCATTGGCCGTAACGGCGTGGTGGCGGCCCACATCAATGCCCGCGAAATCGTTGTACTCGGCAAAGTACGCGGCAATCTCACCGCCAGCGATCGGGTGGACATTCGCAACGACGGTTCCCTGACCGGTGATGTGATCGCCGCCCGCATCAGCATCGAGGACGGCGCCTTCTTCAAGGGTGGAATTGATATTCGCAAACCCGGCCAGAAGGTCAACGGCGATGCCAAGGATGCGGTGGAAACACCGACAGCTTCCGTGGCCCGCGCAGGTTCGGCGAATTAGCTGCTGCCTGTAGTTGAAAATCAACCCGTAACTCACACCTCGGGCGCTCACACAGAGCGCCCGAATTTTTTGTACACCTTCCCGGAGTTTCCGGCGGGCTGGGCCCTGCCATTAACGAAATCCGAGCTGAGGCGGTTGCTGAGGCGTGCCTCGCTACTAGGGATCGATTGCAGAACTAGTCTCTTCAGCGCTCATTTCAGCCACGTGCGGGTAAGCGGTACGCTGGCCTCTTGACCGAAGGGCGTGTGCCAGGCGGGAACGTGTGGCCCAGAGCCCCGCAGCCACCGCCGCGGCCCAGGTGAGGGTGACCAATGCCAGTACCACAATGTCGGCCTTACGACTTCCGTCCAGCTTGACGGAACGCGAAACACCGTAGCTCAGAACCAGTGCGAAGACAGCGACGAATCCCGCCTTTCCTAATTCCTTCCAAGGCAATGCGGATGCAAACACCAGTTTTCGACGGTGTAACAGAATGACCAAGGCCAAGGTGTTGGCGACGATGCCGACGTCAGAAGCGATAGCTAAACCCACTGTGGAAAAACGATGGAACAGGGCGGAATAAACCGGCAATGAGGCGAGGGTAATTATGGTGCCGGCGATCATGGGAGTGACGGTGTTTCCGGCAGCATAAAAGGCACGTGAATAAATTGACTGCGCCGACCAAAATGCCAGTGATATCGCGAACCAGAAAAAATACAACGCAGTTTCGCGAGAATCCGAAAAATGAAAGCGTCCGCGCCGATAAACCAAATCGACCAAAGGCAACGCTGAGGCCATCATCCAGGCGGTTGCAAGCAACGACACGGCGGAAATACGGTAAACCGAAGCATTCACGGTATCTTGAAATTCGCTCATGCGCCGTTCCCCAAAAAGCCGGGCAAAAAAAGGCAAAGAAGCTTGGCCGGCCGCCTGTCCCAGCACCGCAATAGGAACTGCGAATAATCGCTTCGCAAAGTTCAAGCGAGTGATGGTCCCCATTCCGCCAGATGCGAAGTACCTGAGGATCCAATCGTCGGCGGTAACCAGGGACACTCCCAGCATTAAGGGGATGGAGAGTCTTACCCACTCCCGGAATGCGGGATTTTGCAAATTGAAAGATAGACGGTAACCCGTACCCACCTGTCGCGCACCAATTGCATTCACTAAGAACGGGCCGGCAAAGCTCCCGGCAAGGGCTCCATAAGCGAGCGACGCGATCCCAAAACGATGGGCCAGTATGATTCCGCCCAGAATAATAAAAAGGTTATAAAGCAGTGGGCCCAGTGCGGGCAGCAAAAACAGACGGCGCGAAAGCAGCACGGCGGAGACCACGCCGCCCACATAGAAAAACACCTGGGCCGGCAGAAGAATGCGGGTCAGGTGTACACAAAGATCAAGCTGCTCGGGTGTGAATCTCGGGAACAAGTGCCGCTCAATGTTGGGAGCAAACAACTCCGCCAGTCCGATTCCTACGATGAGGACTGCAGTCATGACGGTAATGATGATCGAGAAAGTTTTCTGCGCCTCGTCCTCGCGTTTTTGTGCGAGGAATCGTGTGTAGATGGAAATAAAAGTGATGGACGCAGTGCCGCCAGCAACCAGGTAATTCAGCCAATCCGGCAGGGTGAAGGCAGCGACGTAAGCATCGGTTTGAGGTCCAGCGCCGAACGCATACGCTATGTAAGCCTCGCGCAGGTAGCCAATTATTCGGGAAAGCATCACAGCCGACATCAGCAGCAGGGTCGCGGACATAGCACTGTGCTGGTGCGACGGCCGAAAGACCCGCATGATGCGTTCCGAGAAAGCCATCAGCCGCAGATTAACCTATCTCAATCCAGAATTGGTCTTAGCGTGGTGGAGTGTTCCTGCTTTGACATGGGCGAACATTGAATCCGATAATCCGGAACGTGCCTCGTCCCCCGGCTTCCCCAGCTTCGGCCCGCTCACCTGTATTTCTTCGCTCATTTCACAAGTCCTTCCCTGAGGCGGTACGCGGCGAAGGCGCGTTGCTCTGGGACAAAGACGGCAATGAGTATCTGGACTTCAGCGGTTCGGCAGCCGTGAATTTTATCGGTCATGGGGTTGCCGAAATCGCCGAAGCCATGGCAAACCAGGCACGGGCGCTGGAGTTCGTCCATACGAGCCAATTCAGCACGCCCGTGGCGCGGGAGTACGCGCGTGAGCTACTGGATTTTGCCGGCGAGCACTTTCGCGATGGCGCCGTGTACTTCACAAGCGGCGGTTCAGAAGCGATCGAGACTGCACTTAAGCTCGCCCGTCAGTTCCAGGTGGAAGTCGGAGAGAAGGAACGCTTTCGCATAATAAGCCGACGCCAGAGCTATCACGGTTCAACTTTAGGGGCGTTGGCGGTTTCGGGTAACCTACGTCGCCGCGAAATCTATTTGCCAATGGTCCGCGGGTTCGAGCAGATTGATACGCCTTACTGCTATCGCTGCAAGTACTTGTGCACGAATTGCGGTCAACAATATGCGCGCGTTGCTGAAATCTGCTCAAAGCGGAATGTTTTATTGATTGCCGACGAAGTGATGACGGGAATGGGCCGCACGGGTCGCAACTTTGCAGTGGAGCATTGGGGAGTCCTGCCGGATATCCTGGTCACTGCCAAGGGGCTTTCCAGCGGATACGCCCCACTGGGCGCGGTTATTGCCAGCCCGCGAGTTGTGGACGCAATCGCCAATGGCTCCGGATCGTTCATTCATGGTTTCACCTACAATGCGCATCCTGTTTGTCTCGCCGCCGGACGGGCAGTGTTGCGTCGCATCCGTGATCAGAAATTAGTAGCTGCGGCCGCAACCAACGGTGAGGTGGGAGCTTCGCTGGCGAGGGAATTAAAGAAACTGTCTGCGGCTCAGGCCGTGGGAGAGGTGCGCGGTCTCGGAATGCTGTGGGGGGTTGAATTCGTGGCGGACCGAAAGACGAAGAAGCCCTTCCCTATTGATTTGAATTTTGCGGGGCGAGTGGGTCGGGCGTGCGCGAAACGCGGACTGCTGGTCTATCCTATGCAAGGTTGTGTGGATGGTTACTCTGGTGACCACTTGTTGATCGCACCTCCGGCAATCATTTCGGCAGCGCAAGTCCGCTGGGCGGTGGAACAATTGCAGGCTGCTATTGAGGACGTGAATAGCTCGTCGGCAAAGGGTGGTCAGCTGCGTCTGAGTTCGCCTGGGACTTCGGTTACGGTTGATCCTGCCGACAAGGCCTGATTGGCGGCTTCCATGCCTGAATGGATGCAATCGGGAAGGCCAATGCCCCGATAGCCATTGCCAGCCAGCGCCAATCCGGGAAGCCGGTTCAACAGTTTCTCGATTCGATTCATATGATCGAGATGGCCAACCGCGTATTGCGGCATCGCAGCTTTCCATTTGAAAACGCGAGTGAAGAGCGGTTCAGCATTGAGACCCAAAATTTGGCGAAGGTCCTCCCTCACAATGTTCGCTAATTCATCATCAGAAGCGGCGACGACATTTTGATCCCGCGAGCCACCGAGGAAACAACGCAGCAAAGCGCGATCAGGTGGAGCACGGTAAGGAAATTTTTGGTGCACGAAAGTGCAGGCCAACATCCTCTTGCCTTCGGTCCGCGGCACAAGGAAACCGAATCCAGGTGGCAAGTTGACGGTCGCCTTTTTGTAACTGAGAGTAACTGTGACCGACGATGTGTATTCGATAGCGAGCAGTTCTCGCGACAGTTCCGCTTGGGCCTCTGGGGCGCTTCCATTGAGTTGTAGCAGGGTGCCCGCCACCCGCGCCGGAGTAGCGAGAACAATGAAATCAAAATGTTCGACCGTGGCGCTCTCGGTGGACAAACACCAGCCATTTTCTCCCGGTTGCAAACTTCGCACAGGTGAGCATCTTCGTAACGATTCCACGGGCAGTTGCGCGACTATCGCTTCAACCATCTGCTGCATGCCGCTACGCAGCGAGGTGAACAAGGGCCGCGACCTAGAAGTTTGGTTCCGGCTGTTTTTCTTGGCGGACAGCATGGCCCGTCCCAGGCTGCCGCGGCTTCGTGCCATCTCAACAAAGCGAGGTAGTACCGCATGAGAGCTCAGCGAGGCAGCCTCTCCCCCATAAATTCCGCACAGCAGGGGATCGGCAAGACGCTCGACCACCTCCGCGCCGTAGTGCCGGTCAATCAGTGCGGCGACGCTCTCATCTTCCTGCGGCTCACTCGGACTTTGCAACAGCTCGCATGCCATTCGAAGTTTGGTGCGCGTCGAGAAAAGCGGCGAAACTAGTGTGGGAAGTATTTCGGTGGGGACCATGAACACCAGTCCGGCCGGGATCGGGAGTAGTCGGCCATTTCGCAGGATGTAGGTCTTGCGTTGCGCGTCATTGGAAGCGATGAGCTCATCGGCAATCCCGAGCTCACGACACAGCTCACTTGCCCAGGGCTTCTCGCTGAGGAAGGAGTCGGGCCCCGCCTCGACAATGCAATCGTCAACGTGTTGTGTGAGGATTGTTCCGCCGAGTCGCGTACTTTTCTCGAGCAAAACATATTCAATCTGCGCGCCGTTGCGGCGGTGCTGCTGGAGGTGGAAAGCCGTACTTAGGCCGGAAATGCCGCCGCCGATAATGGCCACACGTTTCACGTTACGTTGCTATTTCCCGAAAATTTTGCTGCACGGTTTATTATCGGGTTGCCGAGGCTATTTTTTCCGAATGCTCATGCACGAAGTCAGCTAGCGCACGGACATTCTTCACCGGAGTTTCCGGCAAAATACCATGTCCCAAATTGAAGATGTGGCCCGGCCTTCCGGCTGCCTGCCGAAGTATCTGCTCAGCGCGAGCGCGGACTTCCGGCCATCCAGCAAACAGCAGCACAGGATCCAAATTTCCCTGCACCGCGCCCTGAAAGTTCAGGTTTCGCCAACCCTCATCCAGAGGAATCCGCCAATCCAGGCCAATCACGTCGGCTCCGGTTTGCTTCATGGAAGTCAACAGTGTCGCGGTGTCCGTACCAAAATTGATGACGGGGGAGCCGCTGCGTTTGATGGCTGCAATGAGTTCGGTGGTCGGCGGCAATACGTAACGGCGGTAGTCTTCGACGCTCAAACAGCCAACCCAACTATCAAATACCTGGATAACATCTGCTCCCGCCAGCATCTGCTGTCCGACGTATTCGGTCAGCACAGTTACTAACTTGCGCATCAATTCCTTCCATGCGGCGGGTTCAAGGTACATCATCTTTTTGGTATTGACGTAGCTGCGCGATCCGCTGCCCTCAATCATGTAGCTGGCGAGGGTAAATGGCCCGCCGCAAAATCCGATCACCGGCAGGCGGTCGCGAAAATGCCGCGAAACAAGACTAATGGCTTCCGACACGTAGCCTAAGTCGCCGGCCCGGTCGATTCGTAGCGCGGCGATATGTTGCGCATCTCGGAGTGGGGCCTCGACCACAGGGCCTTCGCCGGCTGAGAAATGGAACGGCAACCCCATAACTTCCAGGGGCAGCAGCAGGTCGGCGAAAATAATCGCCGCATCCACACCTAATCTTTCGGCCGCGGTGATAGTGACTTCGGCCGCGAGCGCAGGTTTTTTGCATATTTCGAGCAGGGAATATTGCTTTCGAATGGCGCGATACTCCGGCATGTAACGGCCGGCCTGCCGCATGAACCATACCGGGGTAGATGGCACTGGTAGTGCCTTACAAGCCTTGACAAACACGGAATCAGGCGCCGCCATCAGGACCTAACTGTAGCATTTTCACGGAGCATCATTGGCAGGGCTCTGATCGAGGCTATGAGGACGATTTTGCGGTTGATTACAGTAATTTTCGACATAAAATCAAGGGCATGGCCGCCCACATCGTCAACGTTCCCGTTGCTGCCCCGATTGAGATTGAATGCAAGTTCTGGATTGACGAGGGGACCTGGCATGGAGCGCTCGAAAGCTTACACCTCTCGGTGTCCGGAACCAGTTTTGAAGACGCTAAGAACAAAATGCAAGCGGCCCTGCAGGACCGCTTCGAATCGCTTTTGCACAGCCACATCAAGGCACAGCATCCCTCGGCTGCGTAGGGCGCCCTGTGGCAACGCGAGCCTACTTCAAGTGACGATTAACGGCTTTTGTCATTTCAAACATGCTTAATTTCTTGGTTCCGAAAACCTTTTCCAGCTTCTCGTCTGCCATGATCTCGCGCTTGTTGTTGGGATTCTGTAAATTGTGTTTCTTGATGTATTGCCAAATTTTCTTAGTCACTTCGGTTCGAGGTAAGGCATCTTTACCCACCACCTGTGCCAGCGCTTCAGAAGGTTGCATCGGCTTCATGAACGCGGAGTTGCCCTTTGCTTTGCCTGCGCTCTTTTCTGTGCTTCCGCTCTTAGGCATCATTTCTCCTTAATTTCCGTAATGGACTGTGTACCCGAGTCGAACCAGCCAGCTTATAACTGTGTACCACACCGGCCCCCAATCAATAGTCTAACGTCTCATGATGTGGAGGGGAGAATCAAAAATCGAGCCGAATACAAAATTTGGCGGAGAGGGGGGGATTCGAACCCCCGATAGAGCTTTTGACCCTATAACGGTTTAGCAAACCGCCGCCTTCAGCCACTCGGCCACCTCTCCGGCGGGTCGTTTGCAAGAGTTTACCACTTCCCGTTCTGTCTAAGCGCCGCACATCTTCAGAGAAAGAGTTTTTCGGCTCGACAGGTAATTCCACGCCAAAAAAGAGGGCGCCCAGGTTGGCCCACCACTAGAATTTGTTCTGCCTTCGCTGGTTCAGCGTTACTGCGCGGTCTCGGGATCAGTCATATAGATCATGCCGAGTCCGACCACGGTGAGGATCATACGGGAGAACAAGACGAGCAGCATGTCGACGCCGCGCTCGCCTTTGGATTTTCGATCATCATACTCCCTATAGATTGTTCAACTTGACCATGCCGCGCATGGAGACCGACATCCTAATTTTGGTCTGCAGGTCCTGGTCAGGGGAGAGCATGTTCAGAGCAATGCTGACTATGCGAACGTTCGCTGCTGCAGCCTGACCGGCGGCTAAGTTAGCGCCGACCAAATCCGCAGGAACGGCTACAGTGTTTCCCGCGTTGTCGAAGAATGTGAAAACCGCAACTCCTTTGTAAGTTGCGTACAAAGCATCATTGGCAACGGGTGCCTGACCGCTTCCAAATACCGTAGTGCCGGCGATCGGGTAGGCGGCGCCGCCGGGCAGGCTGTTGATTACGTTCTGCAACTGGGTGTTGTAATTAGTTGCCTGCGCAGTGGGTGCGCCCGCTACCTTGGGCACGGCGCTACGAAGCATAGTGCAAGGACAATTGCCATTGGCATCGGCGTTCAAGGTATAGCGGATACTTTGGACTACACCGCTTCCATCCACGTCACCTTCAAACATGATGTTGCTACTGGAAACCGCTACGAGGCCTTGCGCCACATACTGGTTGTTATATGCGGCGGGAACCACACCGATGGCCGCAGGGGTGTACATTTTGACGCTGGGATAGCCGGCGCTGTGCAAGTCGCGCACAATCTGGTCCAAAAATTCCCGCGATTGCTGGGTAATGTTGAGGCGGGCTTCTTCGACGCGATATTTCTTGATGCCATCATTGATGGTGGTAAAAATTGCGCCCATCACGATGCTCAGAATGGCCACCACGACCATTAATTCCAGCAAGGAGAATCCGGGCTCTTTGTGGTTGGCAGTATTCGTATTGGCAGCTTGTCGCATGCGATACCCCTAGTCCTGTGCCACGGACGCTATGCCGCGCAGAGTAATTGGTGCCACGAAAAACTTGGCATCATTAGTGCCAACAGGTGCAGCTGAAACTCGCACCAACCGGGTCAAGACGTTTACGCCAGAAACATCCATATCGAGAACGTTCCAGCGGACGTCAAACAGCATGGTCTGCCCGTTGGCGCGACACACGTTGAAATTCATGCTGTAACCGTTGCCCGGGGCGCCGGCTGCGAAACTGATATCACCACTGGCGTTCACGGCCGCGCCCGCGCCGGCTCCGGCTGCACCGAGAGTCGAGAGATTGAACGCATTTCCGAGGCAGTCGGTCATGGGGATGTTGGCGGCATTGTTAGTGCCGGCCAGTAATATCTG
>WNGI01017611.1_pt1 | contig 10330 bp, 9 predicted proteins | sample 5400621 | NCBI WGS metagenome assembly WNGI01 (sample SAMN13153374, study PRJNA577476) | soil metagenome | isolation source: 20 cm soil or saprolite under Garry oak tree replicate 1 | place: USA:California | collected 2016-06-15 | reverse complement strand
CCCGGACGGCCGCGGCACCGACGAGATCAGGCCGATCGAGTGCGAGGTCGGCGTTTCGCCACGCACGCACGGCTCGGCGCTGTTCACGCGCGGCCAGACGCAGATCATGACCCTCCTGACGCTCGGCACCGCCAAGGAAGGTCAGCGGATCGACGACCTTTCCCTCGAGTCGGAGCGGCGCTACATGCACCACTACAACTTCCCGCCCTATTCGGTCGGGGAGACCGGCTTCATGCGCGGCCCGAAGCGCCGCGACATCGGCCACGGTGCGCTCGCGCAGAGGGCTCTCGAGCCCATGATCCCGTCGCTCGAGGACTTCCCCTACACGATCCGGCTCGTCTCGGAGACGCTGGAGTCGAACGGCTCCTCGTCGATGGGCTCGGTGTGCGGCTCGACTCTCGCGCTCATGGACGCCGGCGTGCCGATCAAGGCGCCGGTGGGGGGCATCGCGATGGGCCTCGTCAAGGAGGGCGACGACTACGTCATCCTCACCGACATCCAGGGGGCCGAGGATCACCTCGGTGACATGGACTTCAAGGTGGCCGGCTCGCGCGAAGGCGTGACCGCGCTCCAGATGGACATCAAGATCACCGGCGTCACGCAGGAGATCATGCGAAGTGCGCTCGAGCAGGCACGCCAGGCGCGTGAGTTCATCCTCGACAGGATGGCGGAGGCGATCCCTGCCTCCCGCGCGGAGCTCTCCGAGCACGCACCACGCATCACGACCGTGAAGATCGACCCGGAGCAGATCGGGCTCGTGATCGGCAAGGGTGGCGAGACGATCCGCTCCCTCGAGTCCGACTACGAGGTCCAGATCGACATCGAGGAGGACGGGACGATCCTCATCTACGCAACCGACGGGCCGAAGGCCGAGGCCGCTATCGCCGCCATCCAGGCGCTCACCAAAGAGCCCGAGGTCGGCGACGAGTACACCGGCAAAGTCGTGAAGACGACCGACTTCGGCGCCTTCGTCGAGCTCAAGAGGGGCACCGATGGACTTCTTCACGTGTCCAACGTGGGACCCGGGCGCGTCGCTCACATCGAGGACGTGATCGCACGTGGTGACGTTCTCGACGTCAAGGTTCTCGAGGTCGACAAGGCCCGCGGGCGGATCGGACTCAAGCTGGTCGCCAAGCACGAGAATGGCTCGCTCGTCCAGCCCGAGGAGCTGATCGAGCGGGCGAAGTCGGCCCCGCCGCGCGAGCGCGAGGAGCGTCCACGTGACGGCGAGCGCCGTGGCGGTGGCGGACGCGACCGCGGTCGTCGCGACCGCGGGCCTAGGCGCGAGACCTAGCTCCGGCTAGCTCTGGAGGGGCGGGGCATGCCCCGCCCCCAGCGGCCAGCGGCCCCGCAAAAGCGGCATCAGCCGGGCGGTGAGGGCGATGGCGACTATGTCGAAGAGGACATAGCCGCTCGCCGCGCCGCTCGGCGGGTTCCCTGAGGGAAGCTCGAGGCCTGGGACCGTTCCCTTCCAGGCCCAAACCCCGGCGGCCGTCCCCGAGATCTCGAGTACGGCCACGACCAGGAATACGGCACCGTAGAGAACCCGTGCGCGGCCGCGCAGCAGGAAGACGAGGAACACAGCCATTCCGAGCGCGCCGCTCGCGTCCGTGCGAGGAAGAATCGTCAAGCCGGCGATGCTCCAGCCGAGCGCGATCGCACCCACGAAGGCGAGGAAGGCCCGCTGGTGACGGGCAACTAGATCGGTCTGGGTAAGGCGTAGGCCCGTGAGGTAGACGAGCCCGTGTCCCGGCGGGACGAACAGCGGCAGGTTGTGGAGGCGGTACGTGTAAACGCCCCAGATGATCGAGCCGAGGACCTCCATGCAGGTCGCAGCCACGACGACTAGCAACGCCCGCACACGACCCTCGGGCGGCAACCGACGAAGGGCTGCGAGGAGAACAACCCAGGTGGCGGCTCCGAGGAGCAGCTGACCTCGCAGGCCCACCGCCACGTCGATCCGGAAGACAGCGAGGAAGAACGCAATGACGAAGGCGCAGAAGAGCCAGGGGCGCGCTCTCATCACGACCGACAGAATACGCGCGTGAGACGCTACGACGCGATCGTCGTCGGCGCTGGGCCCGCCGGCTCCACCGCTGCCTACCGCCTCGCGGCGGCAGGCGCTGACGTCCTCCTGCTCGACCGCGCGAAGTTCCCCCGGGACAAGCCGTGCGGAGGCGGGGTGACGGAGCGTGCAGCGCGACTTCTGCCCTTCTCGCTGGACACTGTCATCGAGGACGTCGCAACACGGGTCGACCTTCGGCTCCGGTACGGGAGGACGATCGAGCGCAGCGCCGACGCACCCCTCGTGTACATGACCCAGCGCAAGCGGCTCGACCACTTTCTCGCGGAGCAGGCTGCGGCCGCAGGCGCCGATTTCCGCGACGGAGTCCGCGTCAAGGAGGTTGAGAGCGACGACGGAGGGGTGAGGGTGACCGGGAACGGAGAGCGCTACGAGGCCGAAGCCCTGATCGGAGCAGACGGGGCCAACGGGCTCACGGCTCGCGCCCTCGAGCTCGGTGGAAACCAGTCCGTCGGGGTCGGGCTCGAGGGGAACCTCCCTTATGACCGGTTCGACGGGGAGCGCTACCGCGGCAAGCTCGTGCTCGAGTTTGGCGTCGTCTCCGGTGGCTACGCCTGGGTCTTCCCCAAGGGCGACCACGCCAACTTCGGGGTCGGCGGGTGGGGGAGTGAAGGTCCGGCTCTGCGCAACCATCTCCGTCGTCTCTGCGACGCACACGCCGTCTCTGCAGACGACCTCGAAGATGTCCGGGGCTACCGCCTGCCGCTCCGGTCGGCCCGCTCCACGCTGGCGCGCGGACGGGCCCTGCTCGTCGGCGATGCGGCGGGGCTGATCGACCCGGTCTCGGGCGACGGCATGTTCGAAGGTTTCCTGAGCTCCCAGTATGCGGCGGAAGCAACACGCGATCTCCTCGCCGGCCGCGCCCAGACGACGTGGGCGCCGTGCATGGCTTGGCCCGACCGCCGTTGAAGGCAGTCAAGCTGCTCGTGCACGCCGCCGGCGACCCCGGCCGGCCCTACCGCGGGGCCTAGTATCTGCATATGCAGAACTACCTTTTGACGACGCTCGACAGCGGCGCACGGGTGATCACCGAGCCGCTTCCCGCCGTGCGCTCGGCGGCGATCGGACTCTGGATCGGGACCGGATCGCGTGACGAGGACAACGCGCATGCTGGCGTGACGCACTTTCTCGAGCACCTACTCTTCAAAGGCACTCCCAACTACTCAGCGCAGGAGATCGCGGAGATCTTCGACACGTTCGGCGGCGAGCTGAACGCGGCCACCGCCCGCGACTACACCGTCGTCTATGCGCGCGTCCTCGACGAGCACGTCGAGACCGCGCTCGACGTGATGACCGACATGGTCTTCGCGCCGACACTCGCCGATCTCGACTCCGAGCGGGAAGTCGTTCTGGAAGAGATCGCGATGATCGAGGACTCCCCGCAGGAGCTCATCCACGATCTCTTCACCGAGGCGGTGTTCGGAGACCATCCGCTGGGACGCCCTGTGCTCGGAAGTGCGGACGTGATCGCCAAGGTCTCGCGACGTTCGATCAGCGCCTACCACCGCGGCCGCTACACCGCTCGCAATGTCGTCGTCGCGGCGGCGGGCTCGGTCGACGGCGCGAAAGCCCGCCGCGCGGACGCCTTTTGTCGCGCCGCCCCGACCAAGCCTGCGCTTCCTGCGCAAGGACACGGAGCAGTACCACGTCTGCGTTGGGGCACCGGGCATCTCGCGCTCGGACAAGCGCCGGTTCGCGGCCTCGATCCTCGACGGGGTCCTGGGCGGCTCCGCATCCTCGCGGCTCTTCCAGGAGATCCGCGAGAAGCGAGGCCTCGCCTACTCCGTGTACACGTTCTCGTCCCAGTACGCGGACACCGGGCAGATCGGCGTCTACTTGGGAACGAGAGAGGAGAATCTCGCGGCGTGCCTCGAGATCGTTGCGGAGCAGATCGCCGCCGTCGCCTCCGGTGACGTTCGCGAGGAAGAGATCGCCCGCGCGAAGGAAAACCTCAAGGGCCGCATCATGCTCTCGATGGAGTTGACGTCGAACCGGATGAGTCGCCTCGGGAAGTCACTCATCACCGACAGCGAGCTTCTATCGCTCGACCGCATTCTTGCCGAGATCGAGGCTGTCGAGATCGCTTCCATCGCCGAGCTCGCCGACCTCCTCTTCGCGCGCGATCAGCTCTCGGCCGCAGCGATCGGCCCCAAGGGGAACCGTCTGGCGAGGGCCCTCGAGCCTCTTTCGCCGAGCCTCGTGTCGGCCGCGGCTGCATGAAGCTTCTGCTCTTCGGCTCCGCAGGCAAGGTGGGGTCGGTTCTCGGGCCGAAGCTCGAGGAGGCGGGGCACGAGGTGACGGGCGTCGAGCGCGGCGGCAAGCTGAAGTACAAAGGGAAGGACGCCGCGATCGACTTCACGCGTCCCGACGCGGTGCGGGAGAACGTCGAGGGCTGTCTCGGGGCCGGACTCCCATGTGTTGTGGGAACGACCGGACTCGGGCCGGGGGACCTCGCCGCGTTCGACGCGCTCGCGCGAGAGCGAGGGGTCGCCTGCTTCGTCGCCCCCAACTTCGCGTTGGGTGCCGTGCTCATGATGCGCTTCGCCGCCGAGGCCGCCCGCCACATGCCGCGCGCGGAGATCGTCGAGCTCCACGACGAGCACAAGGTGGACGCGCCCTCAGGGACCGCGCGGGCGACGGCCGAGGCGATGGGTGTCGAGGTGCCCATCCACTCCGTACGCCTGCCGGGCCTCGTCGCGCACCAGGAAGTCCTGCTCGGCGGCCCCGGGCAGCTCCTCACGATCCGCCACGACACACTCTCCCGAGAAGCGTTTGTCCCCGGAGTCTTGCTCGCCCTCGACGAGCTCCCGCGCCTTCAGCCTGGAGTCACCGTGGGGCTCGAGGGGCTCCTGGAGTAAAATGGGCTTGGTGCTCGGGCAGGTTCTGACGGCCGTTGTGACGCCGTTCGCGGAGGACGGCTCGCTCAACGTGGAGGCATTCAAACGCCTCTGCGTCCACCTCGTCGAGAACGGCTCAGACGGCATCGTCGTAGCGGGCACCACGGGGGAAGCGCCCACTCTCAGCGACGAAGAGCGCCTCGCTCTCTTCGCAGCCGCGATCGAAGCAGTGGGGGATCGAGCAAAGGTCGTCGCGGGAACAGGGACGTACTCGACCGCCCACTCCGTCCATTTGACGAGAGAGGCTCACAAGATCGGCGTAGACGCCTTCCTCGTCGTGACGCCCTATTACAACAAGCCGCCCGTGCGCGGAATCGTGGCGCACTTCGAGGCGATCGCGGCCGTCACCGACAAGCCGATCGTCGTCTACAACATCCCTCAGCGCGTCGTGATCAATCTCGAGCCGGACACGCTCGCAGAGCTGGCCGAGATCCCGAACGTGCAATACGTGAAGCAGGCGACGACCGATCTCGACCAGGCTCGACGCATTGTCTCGGAGAGCGGCCTCATCCTCTTGGCCGGAGGCGACGAGCTTCTGCTCCCGTTCCTCGAACTGGGAGCGAAGGGCGGCATTCTCGTCTACACGCACATCGTCGGCCAACGGGTGCGAGCGCTCGTGACACGCTTCGGAGACGGAGACATCGAGGGCGCACGCGAGATCGAACGGGAGCTTGCGCCCATCATCGAAGCGCTCGCCGTCGCGAACCCGATCCCCGTCAAGGCAGCGCTGAACATGCTCGGTCACGATGTGGGCGGCCACCGCCTTCCGCTCGTCGAGGCGACCGACGCCGAGAAGACGGCCCTTCGCAGCGCGCTCGAGCGCGCCGGCATCCTCGCGGGCGCGCGAGCCTAGCCTTCAGCCGGCAAAGAGGGGGCCGGCCAGGTACTTGAGCCCCGAGTCCACCTGGGTGGTGACGACTCGCCGCGCGGGGCCGAGCCGGCGGGCCAGCACCAGCGCGGCGCAGAGATTCGCCCCTGTCGACGGACCGGAGAGCAAGCCCTCTTCCCGCGCGACGCGCCTGGCCATGTCCATCGCGTCCACCTCCGGAACTGCGATCACCTCGTCCAGGTCGTCGGGCTTGAGCATCGGCGGCCAAGCCCCGATCCCCCCGCCCTCGATGTGGTGTGTGCCGCTGCGTCCTTCCGAAAGCGCCGGCGATTCCGCCGGCTCGACTGCAACGCGGTGGAGAGTCGGCACTGACGCTCTGATCTCTCGCGTGACTCCGAGAAAGCAGCCTGCGGTGCCGACGTAGGCGCAGAAGGCATCCGGCGGACCGTCCAGCTGCTCGAGGATCTCGCGGCCGAGGCCGCGATAGCCCTCGATCATGTCCCCGTTGCGGAACTGATCGGTCGCGAAGCCGTCCACCTCCTCCACGATCTCGGCCGCGCGTTTCACCATTTGCGGAATCAGCTGAGGGGTGATGCCCTCCGGGCTCGGGACGAGCTCGAGTTCGGCGCCGAAGGCCTCCATCGTTCTGAGCTTCTCCGCGGCGAAGGCATCGGAGCTGACGATCCGCAGTGGGTAGCCCTTGATCGCGCAGACGAATGCGAGCGACGAGCCGGTGCTGCCTCCCGTGTATTCGACAACCGTCTGCCCAGGACTCAGGCGGCCCGACCGCTCAGCGCCTTCGATCATCGCGAGCGCCATCCGGTCCTTGTAGGAACCCGTCGGATTACAAGACTCGAGCTTGACCCAGATTTCCGCCGCATCGGCTCCCGCAAGCCGGCTCAGCCGAACGATGGGAGTCCCGCCGATGGATTCGAGCATCGCCGGCCGCAACCCGGTTGTCGTCGCCACCTGGCGACCCTACTACACTTGCTCCCGTGGCCCAGACAACGCGTTTGATCCCGCTCGGCGGTCTCGGCGAGGTCGGAAAGAACATGATGGTCGTCGAGTGCGACGAGGGAATCGTCGTCATCGACGCCGGCCTCTCGTTCCCGCGAGACGAGCATCTCGGCGTCGACCTCGTCCTCCCGGACTTCACCTACCTACGCGACCACGAGAGCGCGATCCGCGCACTCGTCATAACACACGGGCACGAGGACCACACCGGGGCGCTCCCGTTTCTCCTCCGCGAGGTCCGTATCCCGGAAATCTGGGCGACGCGTCTGACACTTGGCCTCATCCAGTCGAAGCTCGACGAGCACGGGCTCTTGAGAAGCGCCGAGCTGATCGAGATCGAGCCTGAGGGTGACCCCGTTCGAATCGGCCCCTACAAGGCCGAGTTCGTCCGCATGGCACACTCGATTCCCGATGCGGTCGCCGTCGTCCTCGAGACGCCGGGTGGGCGGATCGTGCACACCGGCGACTACAAGATCGACCACACGCCGGTCGATGGTTTCCGCACCGACCTGGGCAAGCTCGCCGACCTCGGCAACCGCGGCGTCGATCTCCTTCTCGGTGACTCCACGAACGCCGAGCGCCCAGGGGTGACGCTCTCGGAGAAGACCGTGGGCGAGGTCTTCCGCCAGATCATCCCCCAGCGCGAGGGCCGCGTTCTCATCGCCTCGTTCGCGTCCAACGTCCACCGAGTCCAACAGGCGATCGACGTGGCGCTCGAGTCGCGGCGGAAGGTCTGCCTGATCGGGCGTTCGCTCCGCAAGAACGTCAACATCGCGCGCAATCTCGGCTACATCGACGTGCCGGAGCATCTGCTCATCAAGCCGGACGAGCTCCCCGAGATCCATCCGGGCGAGACGTTGATCCTCTGCACCGGGAGCCAGGGCGAGCCGATGTCGGCACTCACCCGCATGGCCTATCACGACCATCCCTTCGTCCAGGTGGAAGAGGGCGACACCGTCATCATCTCGGCCAAGCCGGTGCCCGGGAACGAATTGCGCGTCCACGACACCATCAACCGGCTCGCCCGCTCGGGCGCCGAGGTGCTGCATCAGGAGATAGCTCCGGTGCACGTCTCCGGACACGGACACGCGGAGGAGCTCCGGACGATCCTGGCCGTCCTGCGTCCCCGGAACGTCATGCCGGTGCACGGGGAGTTCCGCATGCTCGCGGCGCATGGCCGCCTCGCAAGGGATGCCGGGATAAACGCAGAGAACATCATCCTGGCCGAGAACGGGTCCGTGGTCGAACTCGCCGATGGCCGCGTCCGCATCATCGACACGGTCGAGACGGGACAGACGTTCGTCGACGGACTCGGAGTGGGGGACGTAAAGGACGTCGCTCTCCGCGACCGCCGCCATCTCTCGGAGGATGGAGTCCTGATCGTGGTGGTCACCATCGGTTCCCAGAACGGTCGCGAGGTGGCGGCGCCCGAGGTCATTTCGCGCGGATTTGCCGAGCCGGGCCCGCTACTGGACGAGGCGCGCGACGAGGCTCAGCGGACGCTGGTGCACTGCCTCGCCGAGGACATCTCCGAGCTCAAGCTCCTCCAAGAGCACATCCACGACGCTGTGGGGACTCTGATTCGTGAGCGCACCGGCCGGCGCCCGATGATCCTCCCCGTAGTCCTCGAGGTCTAGGACTCGGTCTCGCCCCAGCGGAAGCCGGTCTTGGTCGGCGCCGGCGGGAGCGGGCTGGCCGGGAGGCCGGGGAGGGGGCCCGAGGCGTTGTACCCGCCCGGCGCGACGTCGTTCGGAGTATCGGGGTGGAAGAGGGAGGCGAGGTACTGAATCTGGCCGCGGCCCGGGCCCAGCTCGAACTGACCGCCGCCGTAGATGCTGATGCCCTCCGCGGCGCAGAAGTCGTAGGCGTCGAAGAGCCCGCGGACGCTCCCGAAGCGCGACGGCTTGAAGTTGAGCGTCTTCGGCGGAAAGGGAAGTCCATGGATATCCGCGATCGAGTGGATCGGAGCATCCCAGGTGATCCGGTCTCGATGGGGCTCGAGGATGGGGTCCGTCTCCTTGGTCAGCTTCGGATCTTCGATCCAGGCCTCTGGGAAAGCGATCGCGACGCGCGCGTAGAGGGTCGGATCGGCGCCCTGGTCGACGGGCGTGCCCTCGTACGCACCTTTCAGGTCGAGCGTGTCCACCTTCCCGGTCTGGACAAGGGCCGTCACGATCGTGTCGTCCCAGGTGGACGTCGGATCGAGCTTGAAGCGGAGGTCCGGATAGGCCTCGAGCCATCGCTGGAGAGGCTCGATCGAAGCCGGTTCTTCGAAATGCATCGACGAGACGAAGGTGACGGGCTGTGGCTGGCGGCCGATCGCCTCGTGAAGGGGCATGCCGGCTTGGCGGAGGGCAAGGTCCAGCGCTGCGCTCTCGAACGCCCAGCGGCGGTAGGGCCGGAACTGGTCGAGGGCGGGACCGGCCGGCCAGAGGGCGAGGCGATCCAAGAGCTTCGAGAAAGAGTCAAGATTGTGTGAACCGGAGAGCGGCAAACTCGGTCCCTCGCTCTGGAGCGCCGCCTGGTCGTCGGGGCTGTACGTCACGTCCTCCCCGATGCCCTCGTGACCTCCGCCGCGAAGCCGAATCACGGTCGTTCGCCGCTTGAACTCGGGGGAGACTGCCTGCTCGAGCGGCTCGAGGTCGTACCCCTCGACTTCGAGCGGAAGGCCTGAGACCCGGTCGTAGAGACTCACTCGAACGAACGGTACGCGGAACGGAAAGTTGATGTAGTACTAGAGGGAGATGAACGATCTGAACGGTCAGAGCTGGGCAAGCCTCATGCGCTCCTATGGCGTTGCGGAGGCAACGGCGAGTCGGCTGATCCGCTCGTTGACGGCGAGCGAGGTTGCGGGACTCGCCTTCTGTCGCCTGCTCGAACGCTGGGCGAAGGGGGAACCGGAACCGTGCACCGCACCCCGCCGTCAGGCCGCCCTCCGGCGTGCCGCCGAGCGGGCGGAGACCGCTCTGAGCGGACTCGAGAAGCCGCTCGGCCGCTTTCTCATCGAGCTCGAGGCCGAGGAGGAGAACGGCCGGTCGTGGTACGGCGAGCCGGGGGCAGGAGAGGTCGTGGAGTGGGAGGGCGTGCTGAAACGCGCAGGAGTCGCTGCGTCGCCAGCCCGAGTTGCTCATGCTTACCTCGAGCTCGCCGTCCTCGTGCGGGCTCTCGAAGGACTCTCGGCTTCCGCTCGGCTCGCGTCGGCGCCGGATCGATCGTCGCTCTGGGCCGGTCTCTTCGACCTCCGCGAGAACCTTCTCAACGGGGCCGTCGAGGACCTGCGCGCGCTTGCTGCGTAGCCCGCGAATCACCGTCGTCGGCTCGATCAACCTCGACTTCGTAGCCCGCTGCGCCCGACTTCCGCGGCCCGGTGAAACGGTCACCGACGCGGACCTCTTGCGCGTGCCCGGCGGTAAGGGCGCGAACCAGGCGGTCGCGGCCGCGCGCCTGGGAGCCGAAGTGCGATTCATCGGCCGGGTGGGGAATGACGAGTACGCAGGGCTCGCGACG
>WNGI01006946.1_pt1 | contig 10332 bp, 9 predicted proteins | sample 5400621 | NCBI WGS metagenome assembly WNGI01 (sample SAMN13153374, study PRJNA577476) | soil metagenome | isolation source: 20 cm soil or saprolite under Garry oak tree replicate 1 | place: USA:California | collected 2016-06-15 | reverse complement strand
CATCATGAGATTCCAACTAGCCATGGAGCCAAGCTCTATAGCTCCCCCACGCAACATCACACCGTTCAAGGGGTCGTTCCAGGTGACAAGGGGTACCATAGCTTTGAGGGCCGCTGGCTGGTGAACAGCTGCCGACCATTGGGTAAAACCGTAGTAGGAGGCGCCATAGACACCGACATTGCCATTGCTATAATGCAACCTGGATGCCCATTCAATGGTATCGACACCGTCTAACGCCTCATTGATGAAAGGCATCCATTCACCACCAGAGCGCATGCGTCCACGGGTATCCTGTATGATGACGACATAGCCACGCCGCGCGACTTGAGTCGGGTCCAATATCGAGGTGGCCATAGGAAAATCTTTACCATAGGGCAAGCGTGTCAGAAGCACAGGCCATTTTCCTTCACCTACAGGTCTATAGACGTTGGCACGCAAGATAGTGCCATCTCTCATTCTGGCAGGAACATCAAAATCGACGGCGATCTGTTGACCCAATTGCATTGCCATAACAGGAAGGCTCCTCCTAAGTTGAAAATGATAGTATTGTCGTAGTCTGAAGCATTGTCTTCGAGGGTATCATACAACTTCTCTCGAAAGGTGCGCAATTGTCATGTTGACACCCCATGTTCGATTAGCTATACTCAGTCCATTCAAAAGTGGAACATCTTTCCACTCTACAGAACAGATGAGGCAGCAATGCTGGGGGAAAGATATGCGACATGGAGAAACGCTGGAGGGCGAAAATACCGTTCAAATTGTTCATCGTATCGCCGCCGTCCTGCGAGCTTTTGGCAATAAAGGATTGCTCGGCATTACTGACCTGGCCAACGCAACGGGATTACCCAAGTCCACCACCCACCGGTTGGTCACGGCCCTGGTCAACGAGGGCCTGCTGGTACAGGACGAGGACAATCACAAATACGCTCTGAGTCTTCGTGTCACCGCCCTCGGCGCCAGTATCCTCAGTTCCCACATCGTGCGAAAATCCGCCAGGCCCATTCTGATGGAACTGCGCGACCAGACCCATGAATCTGTCCACCTTGCAGTCCTCGAGGGGCTGGAGGCCGTGATTATCGACACGGAAGATTCGTATTTTTTCGTGCGCGCGGTCAACGTACCAGGACAACATCTCCCCGCGCACGCCGTCTCCACAGGGAAGGTGCTGCTGGCTTATCAATGGGAGGTGCGACTGCGTGAGATCCTGAGCCACGCGATGCTGACGCGCTACACCGAGCAAACTATCACCGATCCCCAACTCCTGTTTGAAGAACTTCGCCGGGTGCGGCAGATAGGCTACGCGGTCTCCTATAGTGAACTCGAGGAGGGTATCGATGCCGTGGCAGCCCCCATCTTTGATCACCTCGGCATAGTCGTCGCCTCAGTATCGATTGGTGGCCCCAGCGAACGATGCCGTCCCAAGCAGGCTGAGCTGATTGGCGCTGTAACGCAAGCAGGTCAACAGGTATCGCAGGCATTGCGCTACGTAGGCTGGCACTAGCAAGGAAACACTCCTGTGATACATTCAGAAGTGCATATCATCCGGAATACACTGGTTGTTGTCAAAGGTGCGGGTGATCTTGCCACAGGCGTCATTCACCGGCTTGCACGCGCAGGCTTCCCAGTCATAGCGACCGAGCTGGCGCAGCCAACGGTCGTGCGGCGTACTGTGGCATTCGCCGAAGCGGTCGCGCTTGGAGCCGTCACCGTTGAAGAGGTGACGGCTTGCCTTGCCGCTTCTCTTGAAGCTATTCAAACCATGCTAGTGGAGAGACAGGTACCTGTAGTTGTTGACCCAAATGGCACAACAATTACACAGCTACATCCTGCTGTGCTGGTAGAAGCGACGCTCTCAAAGTATAATAGCGGTATAACAATGGAAGATGCTCCTATCGTTATCGCACTTGGTCCAGGCTATGAGGCGGGCAAAGATGTACACGCGGTGATCGAGACCAATCGGGGACACAACCTGGGACGCGTTTACCTGCACGGGAGCGCTGAGCCAAACACAGGCGTACCCGGGGCTATCGGCGGCTATACTACGGAACGCCTGCTGCGGGCAACAGGAGCAGGGAAACTCTATGGAGTGCGGCAGATAGGTGACCTTGTCCAGGCCGGTGAACAGGTCGCGGTTGTCACATCTCTCACGAACGGTGAGTCTCCTGTAACGGCGAGTATTACCGGCATCCTGCGCGGTCTTGTACGTGACGGACTGGATGTCACTGCAGGGATGAAGGTGGGTGACATCGATCCACGGGCGGCCCGGGAGCATTGTTTCACCATCTCGGATAAATCACGCGCAATCGCCGGTGGTGTACTAGAAGCGATACTATATTTTCTGAATAAAGGGTAAACATATTTATGCTCAAAATCGCGGCCTATCATAAGCCGACGACATTGGTAGAAGCGGCGGCGTTGCTCGCGGAAGATGGGCGCACCATTATTGCAGGGGGAACAGACCTGCTGGTCAACCCACGCTACATGGTGGGAGTGCGCGAGGTAGTGGATATTCGCAAGCTAGGGCTAAACTATATTCGTGTGGAGAACGGCTGGCTACACATCGGCGCGGGAGCAACGATGCGTACGGTAGCCCAACAGGCCACACTGCAGCGTCTTGCCAATGGCATACTCGCCCGTGGAGCAGCCGTGTGTGGCTCGCCCAACATTCGCAATAAGGCGACACTGGTAGGCAACATCGCCTCCGCTCTCCCCTCCGCCGACACTCCCCCTGCTTTGCTTGCGCTAAATGCCGAGGTGGTGCTCATCGGGACGAACGGTGAACGTGTCGTACCGCTGGACAACTTCTTTGTTGGCCCAGCCCAAAGCGTTCGCGAACGAGAATTGATCAGTGAACTTCGTATTCCCCTGGCCGATTGTGATGACTTGCGCGGCGGATTTTATAAAATTGGCCGCACTGCCGAAGATATTTCGATGGTTAATGCCGCTGCTACACTCAAGATACAGGGGGGCACGATCACCAGGGCACGTCTTGTACTGGGGGCGGTAGCGCCGGTGCCGCTACGCGTCACGCGAGCAGAGGAAGCTCTGGCCGGCCAACTTGCAACAGAAGAAACCTTTCAACGGGCAGCTGAGCTTGTACGCGACGAGGTACGGCCCATTACCGACCATCGAGCCACGGCAGCATATCGCCGGAAGATGAGCGCGGTGGCCGCGCTGAGAGCTCTGCGCCAGGCAGCGGGATTGGCCCCCCAGGGAGAGGAGTGGCGACATGCCTGAGTTGGAGATTGCGCTCACGGTGAATGGGCGCTCCGTGAGGTGGCACTTAGAGCCAGGCGAAACGCTGCTGGAGGCACTCCATGCCCATCACCTGAAAGGGACGAAACTGATCTGCGGCACGGGAGACTGTTGTGGCTGTGGCGTTATGCTGAACAGCAACTCAATCAACGCCTGCTGTATGCTGGCGGCACAAGCCGAGGACGGCGACTTGCTGACGGTAGAGGGACTGGCACAGAATGGGAAACTGCATCCCATCCAGGAGGCGTTTGCCCAGGAGGGGGCCGCTCAGTGTGGTTACTGTACACCTGGCTTTATTATGCGCGCGTATGCCTTCCTGCAAGAGCATCCGCATCCCGATGAGACAGAGGTACGCGCCGCGCTGGCGGGGAATATCTGCAGGTGTACAGGTTATGTCAAGCCCGTGGCAGCGGTATTGAGGGCGGCAGAGTTGATGCAAGAGCAATAATAGGGCAGGGCTTATTTTCGCCCTGCCCATACATGATAGGTATTGAGGGTTTATTACAGAATCAAGAGACCATTTCGGGAATAGGTGGCGCTCCTAGAAGATCTCCCAATTTGATGCACGAACTCACACAGCGATACAAATGAAACAAATGAAACAAGTGAAACAAGTGAAACAAGTGAAACAAATCTCACGGGAAATGCATTATGGATAACGAATATTATGAACCTGGTGGCGGCAATATTGCTGATGCGGGACATCAATATGCCCGGCAGATAGGGCGAACGAGAGTGGTTGGGCAGAAGGAACGGCGAGTGGACGCGCGCCCACTGGTGACAGGGGCACCTGTCTACGCTGCCGAGTACGAGCAGCCCAATATGCTACATGCTCGCATCCTGCACTCGCCACATGCGCATGCCAATATCCTGCATATCGATACCAGCAAAGCCAACGCCTTGCCGGGCGTTCGTGCCGTATTGACGCATGAAGACCTGCCGCGCGTGGCACACAGTACGGCCGGTCAGCCCTATCCAGAAACATCCCCCTATGATGCCTACCTGCTTGATCGTCGCGTTCGCTATGTTGGCGATTGGGTAGCCTTTGTCGCTGCCGATACACCCGCTATCGCGGAGGAAGCGCTAAGCATGATTGCGGTAGAGTATGAAGTGCTGCCAGCCGTCTTCGACCCGTTGGAGGCGATGCGCGAAGGTGCTCCGCAACTGCACGACCCCGATACTACTCATCCCATTTCAGGGCAACACTTCGGGGATATTTACGATGCTGCACATAACCTCGCGGCGCACGAAGAGATACATTATGGCGACTTTGCCGCGACCATGCGCGAGGCCGATATCGTTGTCGAAGGAGAATACCACGTCCCCTTCATTTCACATGCTGTGCTGGAGCCGCATGTCTGCGTTGCCTACCTCGATGGCTACGATCGTTTGATCGTTGTAAGCAGTACGCAGGTTCCCTATCATACGCGCCGGCAACTGGCGGCGGTGCTCCAATTACCTATCTCGCGCATCCGAGTCGTCAAACCGCGTGTGGGAGGTGGCTTTGGCAGCAAACAAGAGATGGTGTTGGAACCAGTAGCCGCGGCACTGGCGTTGAATACGCGTCAACCTGTGCGCATCGAATACAGCCGGCAGGAAGAATTCACGGCCGGGCGTTTCCGTCACCCGATGATTATACGCATGCGCAGTGGCGTCAAACAGGATGGCACATTGCTGGCACTATCGATGCACTCTATCGGCAACGCGGGGGCATATGGCACGCACAGTTTCACCGTGACACGCAGTACAGGCCATAAGACATTGTGCCTCTACCGGGCAAAGGCGTATGCATTTCGTGCCGATGCCGCGTATACGAACCTGCCAATCACAGGAGCAATGCGAGGATACGGTGCCCCTCAAGGATTTTTTGCCCTGGAGTCGCACATTGATGAGATCGCGCATAGGCTCAATATGGACCCGCTGGAGTTTCGTCGCAAGAACCACGTGCAGAAAGGTGACTGGGACCCCATGGAGATGGTGGAGGAGAATGGCGTATGGCGATCGAAACGCCAGTTCCGTTCATGCGGCTTGCCACAGTGCCTGGAACGCGGTTCGGCGGCGTTTGGTTGGGGCAAGCCTTTTGACCGTGGAGACGGAAAACCTTTCCGGCGGGGACGCGGCATGGCTACTGCTATGCAGGGGAGCGGTGTCGCCAGCTTTGAATTAGGGGGAGCATCCATCAAGCTCAACGAAGATGGTTCATTTAATGTAATGACGGGCGCGACCGATATCGGGCAGGGGAGTGACACCATCCTGGCACAGATTGCGGCGGAGGCGCTGGGCGTGGACATGGGCAAGATCATTATGCACTCCGTGGATACGGATTCGAGCGTCTTTGATTACGGCTCATATGCCTCCAGCACGACCTATATCAGCGGTGGCGGCGTCAAAGTTGCCGCGGATCGAGTGCGGAAACAGGTATTGGACGTGGCAGGTGACCTGTTAGATTGCTCACCGGAAGATATGTCAATCGTTGATAGCGTTATTTATACTCCGCGCGGTCCCAGTCATCTGACGGTCGCGGATATAGCCAGTGAAACATTGTATGGGAAGCACCGGCAGCAAATCATGGCGAAGGGAGATTTCTGGACTGATGACTCTCCAGCGCCCTTTTTCGCCCAGTTTGTTGAAGTTGAGGTCGACACGGAGACAGGGCGAGTACGCGTGACGAGGGCGGTCAATGCACTGGACCTGGGCAAGGCCATCAATCCGACGCTGGCATCGGGACAGGTCGAGGGAGCGGTGGCAATGGCACTGGGCTACGCTTTGAGTGAAGAGGTCAAGTTTGACGAGCAGGGACGCGTGCGCAATGCCGGCTTCGCCGATTACAAGGTCATGTCGACGCTGGATATGCCTGAAATGACGACCATCCTGATCGAGGACACAGAATATAGCGGGCCGTTTGGCGCTAAATCAGCAGGAGAGGTACCAACCAATGGTATGGCCCCAGCGGTGGCAAACGCCATCCAGGACGCGCTTGGTGTACGCATCCGTAGTCTACCGATTACACCAGAAAAGATACTGCAAGCACTGGACGAATTGTAACTATTTGTGGTTGACATGGCTCCCGCGAACAGGGAAACCAGGACAATTGCAGTTCGCTGGGAATGCATGTGATCACATTGAAGTATAGAGTAAGAGGTAATGTAGAATGGAGTACGAGCAATTATCGCCGGCCTATCTTGTTATCAAGCAGGGGCCGCAGGCTGGTAAACGCGTGGAAATCTGGAAGGACTGCACGACGATTGGTCGCAGCCGCGAGTGTGACATCTTTCTTGAAGATATCGCGGTTCACCGCAAGCAGGCCCGCATAGTCTTTACCCGCGCGGGTTATGCATTGCAAGATGATCATGGCAGCGGCGATAGCATAGTCAATGGTAGACCGGTGACGGAGAAATTACTCAGGGACGGAGATACCCTTCTTTTTGGCAATACAGAGCTCACATTCTATTCTCACGAAGCTACACGACCGTTTCAGCAGCCATCATCGCGGGGACGAGAACTGCATATAGGGAAAACGCTTGATCCTACTGCCAGCACCATAGGTAAGTTGGATTTCACGAATACACGAGGGGCTCCTATGAGCTTTGAACTGCAGCCAGAGGTGACGATAGGGCGCAGCCGCCAATGCGATATTTTTCTCGAAGACCTGGCGGTGAGCCGACTCCACGCAACCATTCGCCAGCTGCCCGATGGGAGATATGAGTTGGAAGATCACCGTTCCGTCAGTGGCACGCTGGTCAACGGAAAAGCCGTTACCCGTTGTCTGTTGAAAGAGGGCGATATCGTGCAGATCGGGAAAAGCAAGCTCACTTTTAAACGGGCGTGAAGATCTACCTTTCAGGATGTCTCGTTTTTGAGCAACGCCTGTAACGCCCTGGCTCTTTGTTCATAGTAGTCAATCTCAGCACCATCTTCCAGGCGCGTGGGAGGGTCATAGGCGTGCGTTTCGCTTATGAAGCGGCGTACCTCTTCCGGTACATCCTGGAGATGTTCAGCACTGTGTTGGCGAACGCGGGTCGAAGATATATCGCGATAGGCGTTGCTCAACGGCAACAAGTGGATATATGGCGCGAACTGTCGGTTGTGCGGCTGGCTCAACAGATTGAACAATGTATCAGCGTCGGCCGTTCCACGCGGCGCTACTAACAATTCCGCCATGGAGAACAGGGTCCTGAGGGCGGTATCGCGGTCCTCGTAGTAATGCGGGTCAAGTATTTGCACGATTTTATCATAGCCCACCAGGAAAAATAACCTTTTCACAGCTGGAAATGAGGAACGGACAGCCTCGGCCTGCTCCACGTACAATCCACGGTTAAATAGCATGATCCCCGTACCCGGTAAACGTGACCGTAACAACGTGTCCAGCAAGATAATACGATCAAGCAGCAGCGGCCGCTCGACATTTTCCTTGTCCGTGGTGCGCTTACTCATAGCGGCATACAACAACAGATCCCTGTCCTCCTGATGCGAGGAAAACGTAGGAGAATAGGCGAATTGCTGTGCTTGCTCGAGCATGGCAAGATGGGCATTGGTGGGTGGATTGAACGAACCCGGGAACACAATGATATTACCACGAGGTTGGGGGGAACCTGGGACGATGAGTGCCCGTGGCTCGGCCTCGGGGTCCAACTGATCGAGCAAGGCCTGCACCTGCTTGTAACGCTGGATTGTTTGTTGGGTGAAATGAAAAGACACGTCCATGATTCTATTGTAGCATAAGGCATCCCTACACTGCCTCAGGCAAGAAAGTACTGGAGTAATCGATGCATTGTGGATATACTGCCGCAAACAGCAAAGACAATTTTACGGCGATTATTAATGATTGACGTGAGAGAAGTATGCGAAAATCAACAGGGAACTTATAACCGACAATGCTATACCGATGATGGAGAGTACAAGCCCGGCGGTTGCCATAGTACGACGCGTAATCGAGCGACGTCCCAGGACTGAAACGATGATCCCTATAATCGCAAAAGGAAGTCCACAGATGGGAAAAATGGCAGAGATAACGCTCACGATACCCAGGATAAGTCCGGCAATTGCAAAGCGAGCACCTTGATACGGCGCCGCTGCAGGCACGTCATATGGAACTTGTGCTCCTGGAGGTGGATAATATCCCGGCTGTTGAAACTCGGTTGGAGGTTGTGGTTGGGGAGAAGCATAACCTGTTTGTGGTGGTGGAGGCGCCTGATTTTCCTGCGATTCAGGATTTTGCGAATCACTTTCATACGGATTCGGGCTGCTCATTAGCTTTATTTCCTTCTTTCCCGGCGGCTTTAACATCATATGACGCCATGGGGCACATATTACATGATGGGGGTATTTTTTGCAATCATTTTTTGATTGAACAAAGGTTGAATGACTGTGAGAGCGGAATTGGCACGTTGATGCCGTCAGCAAAAGACGGCGCGGCAGAAAAGCTCGTCAAGATGTCATATATCAAAGTAGACGTAGAAGTATGATCAAAATAAATTTGAAAGAGGATCTATTGCTATCTTGATATTCATTACGCCTGGAGTATGGGTCGGCCTTCCAAGGGGGCGCAATGAATTGCGCCCCTCCGGACATGATGATAATACCCTACGCTTTCATGAGTCTCCTCAAAACCGTGGGCAGAATGCCACCATTCTCGTAATAGGTTACATCGATGGGGCTATCCAGGCGTGCGAGCGTTTGGAACGAGAATGTGGAACCATCTTCGCGGGTGACTTTGACCGTCACTTCCTGGCGTGGCTTCAAACTCTCCTCAATGCCGTCGATATCGTAGACCTCTTTCCCCGTCAGGCCAAGCGATTCTTTATTCTCACCCTGCTTGAACTGCAAGGGTAAAATGCCCATGCCAACGAGGTTACTGCGGTGAATGCGTTCAAAGCTCTCGGCGATGACTGCACGAACGCCCAACAGCAGTGGGCCTTTGGCCGCCCAGTCGCGCGAGCTACCAGAGCCGTACTCCTTGCCTGCGATAACGAGCAGGGGTACACCCTCCTGCTCGTAGAGCATAGAGGCCTCGTAGATAGTCGTCTGTTCTCCATCAGGCAGATGGACCGTATAGTACCCCTCCTTGTCCGGGGTCAGGTGATTGCGCAGGCGAATATTGCCAAAGGTGCCGCGTACCATCACCTCGTGATTACCACGTCGCGCCCCATAGGTGTTGAAGTCACGCTTCTCGACACCCTTCTCAATGAGGTAACGTCCCGCCGGGCTGGTAGGAGAGAAACTGCCTGCCGGAGAGATATGGTCCGTGGTGATGGAGTCATCCAGCATGGCTAGCACGCGCGCTCCGCGAATATTCTTCACGCCTTGCGGCTCAGTGGACATACCTTGAAAGAAGGGGGGCTCCTGAATATAGGTAGAGTTGGGGTCCCAATCGAAAAGTTCGCCCGTCGAATTTGACAATGAACGCCAGTGTTCGTCACCCTCGAAGACCGAGGCATAGTTCTTAGCGAACACTTCGGGAGTGACGGATTGAGCCACAACCTCGCTCACTTCCTTCTGCACAGGCCACAGGTCACGCAGGTAGACCGACTCACCGTTAACGTCGGTTCCAATAGGGTCTTTCGTCAGATCGATATCCACGGTTCCCGCGAGCGCATAGGCCACCACCAGGGGCGGCGAGGCGAGAAAGCTGGCCCGCACCTGTGGGTGAATGCGTCCTTCGAAGTTGCGGTTACCACTCAGCACCGCCGCGACAACAAGGTCATTCTCCTGCACTGCCTCGGCGACTGGCTCCGCCAGGGGGCCGCTATTGCCAATGCAATTGTGGACCGCTACTGTGCCTGCCACGAAGGCGTGTAGATCGTTCACCGCCAGGTCGAACACCGCCCGCCGGCCAGCCGACCGTCGTTCCACCACCTGGAGCGCGAATGTCGGCAGCGTGCGCGCTTCCTTCTCGATGCAGTAGCGCTTCGAAGTCTCCGCATCCGCACGCGAGCGCAAGGGCGCAAACCACTCGCGCACGCCGATCTTGCTGAACAGCTCGATAGGTGACGGGAAGTCGCAGGAATCTCTATGCAGTGGCTGGAACTTGCGTGCCGTCGATTGCGGCAGTCGCGAAAAGCGGTCGTGGCCCTCCAA
>WNGI01006945.1_pt1 | contig 10333 bp, 9 predicted proteins | sample 5400621 | NCBI WGS metagenome assembly WNGI01 (sample SAMN13153374, study PRJNA577476) | soil metagenome | isolation source: 20 cm soil or saprolite under Garry oak tree replicate 1 | place: USA:California | collected 2016-06-15 | reverse complement strand
AGCCTTGTACCAGAAGCTTTTGCTAGACCTAAGCTCGCCAAATACCAAAAGGTCCAAGACCTGTAGGATGACCGAATAGAACCTTCTTGTATGAAAATTCCTACGCGCTGTAGGAAGAAAAGATACGTTCGCAAGTGTACAGTCATCGAACAGCTGGCTAAGTGCGAACATACCTACTCGTTTGAAAGATTCTCAAAAAAGCGTCGTGACTGCTTTGCCGATGGGAAAGTATTTTTAAATATTGACCGCACTTGGGCTGTGACCTATTTCATTACGTGCGCACGGACTTACCGTACGCTTCAGCGCGAAACGCAGAAATGGTCTCGTCCTTTGCGACAGGTTACAAAACTATTTCACTTTTTCCGTGCGAATCCGAGCACAGAGTCCAAATACCCTTGCTCCACTGCCTGAAAATAGGTAACTTAGCTTGCGAATGGAGCTTCCTTGACGACGACTTACATTCTTAAAAACTCCGCCCCGCTCGATCGCAACACCTCAGGACTCGATTACCGAAAAGAGTTAAACCAAGCGCAGTATGAGGCGGCGACCACGATGGCAGGGCCGCTGCTCATCATCGCCGGTGCCGGTACCGGCAAGACTCGCACTTTGGTCTATCGCGTCGCTCATTTGATCGATCAGGGTGTCGATCCGCGGTCAATTTTGCTGCTGACGTTCACTCGCCGCGCCGCCGAGGAGATGCTTCGGCGCGCCAGTTTGTTGATCGATCACCGTTGCACTCAAGTCGCCGGCGGCACGTTCCATTCCTTCGCCAATCTCGTCTTACGCGTCTCCGGCCGCCACATCGGTCTGGCACCGTCTTTTACCATCATGGATCGGACCGACAGCGAAGGTGTAATCCAGCTGATCCGCACCGAAATGGGTCTCAACGCTAAGGATAAACGGTTTCCGCGCAAACAGACCGTAGGCGAGATCTTCAGCATGTCGCTCAACAAGCAAACGGCGCTGAACGATTTACTGGAATTGGAATATCCCCATCTGGTCGACGTCAACTATGAGCTGACCGAGCTTTTTCGCCGCTACGTCGATTACAAGCGAACGAAGTCGCTGCTCGATTATGATGATCTTTTGACCCGGCTGCGCGATCTGTTGGCCGATCACATAGAGGTGCGCAACCGTTTGTCCGACACGTACCGCTTCATTATGGTCGACGAATATCAGGATACTAACCATCTTCAAGCTGAGATCGTCCGTCTCCTCGCCGCCACCCACGACAACGTCGCGGTGGTCGGTGACGATGCCCAGAGCATCTACTCGTTTCGCGGCGCCAATTTTCGCAACATCATGGATTTTCCCAAGCATTTTCCCGGCGCGAGCATCATCAAGCTGGAAGAAAACTACCGCAGCACTCAGCCGATTCTGAATGTGACCAACGAGATCATTCAACGGGCCAAAGAAGGCTACGAAAAGCGATTGTTCACCCGCAAGGGTTCCGGTGCGCGGCCCAAGCTCGTGCAGGCCGGAAGCGAGCAGATGCAGTCGCAATTCGTCTGTCAAAAGATTCTCGAGCTGCGTGAGGAAGGCGTGCCGCTGTGGGACATCGCCGTGCTGTTTCGTTCGAGCTTTCATTCCTTCGATCTGGAAATCGAGTTGACGCGCCACAAAATTCCCTTCGTCAAGCGCGGCGGATTTCAATTCATGGAAACTTCTCACGTCAAAGACTTGCTCGCCCACTTGCGGGTTCTCGCCAACGCGCAGGACACGATCTCATGGCACAGAGTGTTGATGCTCCTGGAAGGCATCGGCCCGGGCGCGAGCCAGAAAATTACCAAATGGCTGCTCGACGGCACAAATTCCGTGGAGCGCCTGCGCTCCTACCACGCCAAAGGCAAGGTCGCCCAGGAGCTGAGAACGCTCGCTCAAGTGCTTGAAGAAGCCAAGCGCGCCGAGTTACCGTCTGAGCAGATGCAGTATCTGCTGCAGTATTACGTGCCCATACTCAAACAGAACTACCCGGACGATCATCCCAAGCGCTTGCGCGACCTGGAGCACTTTCAGGGGATGACCGAGCGCTACCGCAGCCTCGAGCGTTTGCTGAGCGACATGGCGCTCGAGCCGCCCAACGACAGCATTGGCGGCGTGCTGGCGGTCGATCCGGACGAAGGTCCGCTAGTTCTTTCAACGATTCATTCGGCCAAGGGATTGGAATTTCACTCGGTGTTTATCATCTGGGCGCTGGAAGGAAGGTTTCCCTCAATTTATGTTGACTCCGATGAGGATTTGGAGGAAGAACGTCGCTTGCTCTATGTTGCGGCCACGCGCGCAAAACAGAATCTCTTCATCAGCTATCCGACCCGGGTATTCGACAGGACTTTACGCATGGTCTTGTCACGTCCGTCGCGTTTTATCGAGGACATACCACAGAGACTGCTTGAGCCGGTTGCCCTCGTGCCCGAGGGTTCCTATTGGGATTGGGAGAGTTAAGAACAAATGACGCAACTGCTGCTCAACATTGTCGTCTTCGTCAGCGGCGCCGTTTTGATGGCGCTCGAGATCGTCGGTAGCCGCGTCCTGGCGCCGTACTTCGGTAGCTCGATTTTCGTCTGGGGCAGCTTGATCTCGGCGGTGATGACCGCGTTGAGCATCGGTTATTATTGGGGCGGCTGGCTCTCCGCGCGCGAACCTTCGTACGGACAGCTGCTCACGCTGCTCTTGATCCCCGGCGTGCTGATTTTTTTTCTCCCGTTTGTCTATCCGTCCGTCAATGAGTGGATCGCCAGTGTTGATTTCGGCCATCGATTGAACCCGCTGATCGCGTGCAGCGCGCTGTTTCTATTGCCCGGAATATTTTTGGGCACGATTTCTCCTTACGTCATCCGTCTCGCTGCCACGCGCCTGCATACCGTCGGCAGCACCGCGGGAACTCTCTACGCGGTGTCGACCTGTGGCAGTATCTGCGGCACGTTGCTCACGGCGTTTTATCTGATCCCCGTGCTCGGCGTTAGCAACATTATCCATATTCTCGGCCTCACGCTGGTATGTCTATCCCTGCTTGTAGTACCCTTGCTGCGACTCCAGGGCGTATCATTGTCGCGCGCGGTTGCCACCGTCTCCCTGTTCTTGGGATCAATAAATCTGGTTTGGGCGCCCGCGGCATGGGCGAAAACACTTTTGCAAAAAGACACCTTTTACCACCGGATCCGCATCGAGGAGGACGACGAAGCGCGCTACATGTACTTCGACCGCACGCTCCAGAGCGCTATGAACTTGAAGGATCCAACCGGCTTGCGGCTGATCTACTCGCGTTACACCTCGCTGGGATTTGCCTTTCGGCCCGACGCCAAGAAAATGTTGGTGATCGGACTCGGCGGCGGATCCATACCGAAAAAAGTCCAGAAGGCGTTTCCTAATATCGAAATCGACGCTGTCGAGATCGACCCCGAAGTGATCAAGATGGCAAAGGACTTTTTCGGTGTGAAGGAAAGCAATAATCTGCATCTTCACGCCCAGGACGGCCGGCTGTTTTTAAGTCGCACGACGAATCAGTACGATATCATCCTGCTCGACGCCTACTTCACCGACGCCATGCCGTTTCACTTGACGACCAAGCAGTTTTTCGAATTGGCGCAAAAAAAACTCACGCCCAACGGCATCGTCGTCGCCAATTTAATTAGTGGCGTCACCGGTCCCTCCGGGAAAATCGCCCGCGCCTTTGTCCGAACCCAGCGCCAGATTTTTCCCCAGACCTATGTTTTTGCCGCGCGCCGCCCGGATAACGTGAGTCTGGACACGATTCAAAATGTCATTGTCGTCGCGACTCGCGACAAGCAGAGGCTCGACATCAACGAAATCGTCAAGCGCGCCACGACCCTGGACAAAGGACTGTTTCCCGATCCGATTCAAGACCTCGCCGTTGCTTACTTTGACAAACCACTTCCCGAAGATGTGCCGATACTGACCGATGATTACGCGCCGACGGATAATCTGCTCAATCCTTAGCGCGCTTTTCCTCTCCTCTTGTGCAGCTCTCAGCTCCGATTCGTCGCAGCGAATCGTGCGCGTCAAGGTCCTGGCCGACGTTCCATTCCGCGCGAGAAACCCGCACTGGGTCGAGGAAGCCCGTGGCCTCGTCGAATCCGCGTCGGACTACTACGAGCGAGAGTTTGCCATTCGTCTGATCACCCAAAGCGTTTCGCCGTGGCCTGACAAGGAACGCATTGCTTCCACTCCCGAGCTGCTCGCCAGAGTCAAAAGGGAATTCGCCGCGGTAACTAAAAACGATGGTTACGATTTAATAGTTATTTTCACCGCCGAAGGCGTTAGCCGCGTTCTGACGGCGGGTCGGCCACGGGTCGATCGTATTGGCGATTGCACCCAAGGATTGGCAAACTATGTGATCGTGCCGGTCACGACGGTATTTCGTTACCACGGCCCGAACGCCGAACTAGAATTCGACGTGATAGCTTTGATTCATGAGCTCGGTCACGTCTTTGGCGCCCAACATGCGGAAGATAGCAATTCGCTGATGAACGAAGAGTTCGGCTACCGGACAGAATTCGACGCGAAAAACCGCGCGATCGTCCGAAAAAACCGCGACTGCCCGTTTGCTAAATGACAGGAGAGGCATTAGGCAATAGCCAACAGGCAATACTTAACCCTCGAACCGAATGGGTTTTTCTTGCTAATGCCTTGTATCTTCAATTTATGTTGAGCAATCTCCGTATCGTCATGGTCCGCCCGCGCGGCTCCGGCAATATCGGCTCGGTGGCCCGCGCGATGAAAAATGTTGGCGCCGGCGAGCTCGGCATCGTCGGCAAGGCACGCACGCGAAGCTTTTGGGCCCGAGCGATGGCCGTCCATGGGCGGGAAATTCTCGCCGACGCTAAATTTTATGAGACCCTCAGGGAAGCCGTCTCAGACACTTCGCTGGTCGTCGGCACGACCTGTCGTTCAGGACTTTATCGGAGTCACAGCAGAACACCCAGGGACGCCGCAACGGAAATCGTTGCCGCAGCGCGAAAGGGTAAAGTCGCTCTCATCTTCGGCCCGGAAGATCACGGACTGAGCAACAAAGATCTGGAGCATTGCCAGTTGCTGATCACCATCCCAACCCATCCCGATTATCAATCGCTGAACGTTGCTCAAGCCGCAATGATCTGTCTCTACGAGTTTTACATAGCATCGCTGGCGCCCGCGGACGGTGATGGAATTCAACGGGCTGAGGCCGAACAAATCGAAAGGCTCTTTGACATCATGAGAAATTCCCTGCTGAAGATCGGCTTTTTGGATTCGGAAAATCCCGAGCATATGCTGCTCGCTTTTCGGCGCATTTTCGGCCGCGCCGGCTTGGAAGAAAAAGATGTGAGAATCTTGACCGGCATGTTCCGCCAGATTGAATGGTACGCAAAAGCAGGCTGGAAGGTCGTCGAAGAAAAAGAGAAACGCGGAGTAAAGATTCGTTAGGAGGCGCGCAGATGAACGTCAACCACTTCGAGCTAAAGAAAACGGCGCTCCTGTTTTTCGATATACTCAACGGCTACGTATCCGAACCGGAGCGGGGCAAACCGCGTGTTTTAAAGCCGTGGATTCAAAACGCGGTGCGGCTTAGCAAAGCCGGCCGCGCCGCCGGGCTGCCGATTTTTTTCGCCAAGGGCAATCACCGCCCGGACAATGCGACGACAGCGCTGCTTCTCACCGATACCAATAACTCGCTCACGCCGTGGCCGAATGGTGAAGTCACGAAGACAAAGATGCACGTGATCGCCGGCGACAGAAGTTCCGATGTGCTTGCCGATCTCGAACCTCGAGCCGACGACTATTACGTCGTCAAATATCGCTGGAACGCTTTTTTCCAGACCTATCTGGATTTAGCGCTGCGCACGCGCGGCATCGATACGGTTATTATCTCCGGCGGCTCCACCGACGTCGGCGTCACCTCGACTTTGTATTCGGGGAGAGACTTGGACTATAACTTGATCGTTGCCAGCGACGCCTGCGGTACGTCCCATGATCAGCGCGCTCATGACATGCTCATGGAATTGGTATTTCCGCGAATGGCGCGCGTGCGGACTACAGACCAGGTGATCGAGATGGTGCAGAAGGCAAGAGTGTAATCCCAGCTGAAAGCGAGGAGGAAATCATGGCATCCAACGGCACGGCACCAGTCGGCGTCAGCAAGAACATCAAGCAGATCGGCCGCACGGATCTGCCGGGCGGCGGCTCCATCGTCGTCGAAAGCGGCTACGCTTACGTCGGTCACATCGACCCGCCGCATGGCACCTCCATCCTAGATGTCAAAGATCCCAAGCATCCGAAGCTCGTTGCCCAGCTCGAAGTGCCAGAGGGAATTCATTCGCACAAGGTGCGCGTGAGCGGCGACGTGATGCTGATCAATTACGAGTGCTACAAGACCAAGAAAGAGCCCGACGCAGGTCTGAAGGTGTTCGACATTTCCGACCGCGCCAAGCCGCGCGAGATCGCATTTTTCAAAGCCCCGGGTAAAGGCGTGCATCGCTTCACCTTCGACGGTCGCTACGCCTACATTTCGCCGACGATGGCAGGCTACGTCGGAAACATCGCGATGATTTTGGATCTAAAAAACCCCGAGAAGCCTGAAGAAGTGTGCCGTTGGTGGATGCCCGGACAATGGACTGCCGGTGGCGAAACACCAACTTGGCGCGGCATGGCGACCCGCTGTCATCACCCGATTCGCAAAGGCGATCGGCTCTATATCAGCTACTGGCACGGTGGCTTTGCCATCGTCGACATCTCGAACATGAGCAAGCCGAAAACCGTCAGCACGCTCGACTGGAGCCCGCCGTACCCTTGCCCGACCCACACGACGTTGCCGATGCTCAATAAAATTATGGAACGCGACTGGATGATCGTCACCGACGAAGAAGTCGGCGAGAAGCTCAATGAAACTCATAATGCATTTCTATGGGTCGTCGATATTACCAAGGAAGACCTGCCGCTCCCCGTAGCGACTTTCATCGTGCCGTTCGACGGCAAATCGACGAACGAGTTCCGATTCGGCGCGCACCAGCCCGCAGAACAGGTTTACGGCAACACGCTCTACGTCACCTGGTTCGGCGGCGGCCTGCGCGCGGTCGATTTCTCCAATCCGTATATCCCCAAGGAAGTCGGTTACTATATTCCGAATCCCGGCAAAGGACAGAAAGTCGTTATGAGCAACGACGTCTTCCACGACAAAGACGGTAAGCTCTATCTCGTCGATCGGTATGACGGTCTAGAGATACTAGAACCCCAGGTGTGATCGGAGCATTCGATTCCTTCTCTTGTTTCCTCTTGCAGTTGAAGTTGGCTTGCGCCGTGACTTTTCAAGGCTCGATTTCTTTTACCGACGGTTGAAATCTTCACGGGAAACATCCCCTGGAATTTAGATGAGTCATAACGGCACATCCGATCGGCCCTGGATTGTAGTCATCGTTATTTATTTGTGTCTCATTTATCCGCCGTGGATTCTTTCCAATGCTGTTTCAGGCACAGACTTCATCAAAGGGGATTGCTATTACTATCGAGCGATCATTATTTCCCTCTTAGAGGATGGTGACCTATTACTGGCAAATAATATTGACGATGTAGACCCGTTAGGTGGCCAACTCGCGGTGGGCAATGATGGTCTGGTTCCGAAACATCCGATTTTGATGTCGCTAGTTTCTATCCCTTTCTACAAGCTTCTCGGCAACCGCGGGTTGCTTCTCTTTAACGTCATCGACTGTGTCGTCCTTATATTGCTTATCTTTAAATTGAACCGACTCCTTGTGAACCGTTACATCGCGTGTCTCACGTCAGTGCTTTATGCGACAGCAACGCTTTTCTTTAATTACGTTTATAACTATTCCCCTGACGTATTTGCGACCGTATTCATATTAGCAGGCTTAAATCTTGTGCTAAGGAGAAAATACTACAGCGGCGCGCTCTTCCTAGGATTTTCCGTTTTTGCAAAGTTACCCAACGCCTTACTGGCCGGCATCATCCTGCTCTATGCAATTTGGATGATGTTAAAAGAGCGTCCCGACGAAACCAGGTTCGCTTGGCATAAAAATTGGCTACGGCTGGCATGCGTAAGCACTCTTTTCGTGATAGCTCTCGTCCCCTTCGGCTACGTCAATTATATCTTGTTCGGGTCGCCGGTGGTTACCGGCTACCAACGCACCGCCGAGCGAGGCAGCACTCCCGGGGAAATACGCATCAGTGATCACGTCGACAAATTCAATCAGCCGTTTTTCCAAGGGGCGGCGCGGCTGTTGATGGATCCAAACAGCGGCATTCTTCCAACTAACCCAATCTTGATCCTTGCCTTCCTGGGCCTTTTGCATTTGCCGAAAAATTCGGATCGACGATCTATTTACCTGATCATTGCAGTATGCGTTGCTCAATTCTTGACGTTCGCTAAATACGACGACTGGCAAACCAGCGAGTTTAGCAATCGGTTTTTGATGACTTTTGTCGCCGGCTCGTCAGTGCTTGCGAGCTTCTATCTGAAATATATTGGCGAGAGATTTTTTCCCCAGACGCTCGGCGAGGAGCAGACGGCGGTTCAAAGTCAATGATGGAAAGTTATTATGTAGTGCGACGACAATGAAACTCTATAACGTGTCATACTCGGGCAATTCCTATAAAGTTCGCCTGCTGCTTTCGCAGCTCGGTATCCCATACGAGATCGTCGACGTGGACATTCTGAAAGGCGAAAGCCGTACCGCTGAATTCTTGAAGATCAGTCCCAACGGCCGCACGCCGGTTCTCGACGACAACGGCTTCATACTTGCCGAATCCAACGCCATTCTCGCCTACCTGGCCCGCGGCACGAAATTTCTTCCTGAAGATCGACAAAAGTTCGCACTCGTCTTTCAATGGATGTTCTTCGAGCAATACAGCCACGAGCCCTACATCGCGACTTCTCGATTTTGGATTCAGCACAAACCCGACTCGCCAAAAAAGACTGCGCTTCTCGCATCGAAGCGCGACGGCGGTTGGGCCGCGCTGAAAATCATGGACGACCATCTAGCGAAGAACGACTTCTTCGTCGGCGACTACAGCATCGCCGACATCGCCTTATTCGCTTACACGCATGTCGCGCCTGAAGGTGGATTTCCGCTGGATGATTTTCCAAAGGTTCAGGCATGGATTGAACGAGTGAAGGCGCAACCGAGGTTTGCGCCGATGCTGTAGATCCTCGACGAAACCTACGACGGCGCACAAAGCAGCCAAACCGTCATGCTAGATTCGAGCTTTCTTGATCTCTTCCATCTCCTCCAAACTTCGCGGCCAGTCGTCCTTGAGCAATCTCGACAAGCTTCTATCCGCCAGCAGTTTTCCGCCCGTTTGACACTTCGCACAGTAATTGGTTTCATTTTCCGCGTGCATGATGCGCTGCACCGGCGAGCCACAGACCGGACACGGCTTGCCGTACTTTCCGTGCACGGCCATCTCAGGGCGAAAGGCAGTGACTTTCTCGGGGAAGCCGGTTCCTCGTTCCTTGCGCAGCCGCTCAATCCACTCTTCGAGAGACTCGCGGATTGCATGATAAAGACGTTCGATCTCCACGTCCGTCATTTGTTGCGTGAGGCGGATCGGCGATAGCTTGGCGCGATGGAGAATCTCATCCGAGTAAGCGTTGCCGATGCCGCTGAATAAATGGGGATCAGTGAGCGAACGTTTGAGCGTGTGATTTTCCCGCATGAGCGCTTCGCGAAATTGCGCGATGCTTGCATCGAGAATCTCCAGACCGCCGGGATCATGCTCTTGCAACGCGGCTTCGCCGCGAACTAAATGAATCGACGCGCGCTTTTTCGTTCCCGCCTCGGTCAAAAGCAACGTACCGTTGGGAAAATCAAACGCTGCCTGTCCGTACTTGCGGGCAATCTTCGCGCCTTTCGGTTTCCAGTGAAACCGCCCCGCGATCATCAGATGAACAATCAGGAAAAGATCGTCTTCCAACTGGAAGACGACGCGCTTGCCGAGGCGGCGCAGCGCTAAAACCTTCTTTGCCTCTGCCGCGCTGATCGGTGGGTCGAAGGAACGCAAAACGAACGGGCTGCCGATGCGGATCTTTTGAATCGGCTGATTCAGGACGCGCTCCGAGAGCGCTTCGATGTAAACAGTTACGTCAGGCAGTTCGGGCATGAAGGGAGAGGTCGAAGATCGAAAATGGAGGATAGAGAATCGCGATCTTCAATCGATCCTCAATCCTCGAATCTTTTGTGGCCTTTGGTTCTTTGTGATCAGTTTTGTTTTCTACGCCGTCCTAGACCGCCATTTTCTCGCAGCGCCAGAAATTCCTTCGCCTGCATCGGTTGGGGTACGCAGAGAAGCGGCGAGCTGACACAAGATATTTTCGGCGCTTATGGAG
>WNGI01018451.1_pt1 | contig 10334 bp, 16 predicted proteins | sample 5400621 | NCBI WGS metagenome assembly WNGI01 (sample SAMN13153374, study PRJNA577476) | soil metagenome | isolation source: 20 cm soil or saprolite under Garry oak tree replicate 1 | place: USA:California | collected 2016-06-15 | reverse complement strand
CCGCGGCGGTGTTCGACCGGGGTGGCTACGCCTATCACGGCCGCGTCGCCGCGCTCGCCGATGGGGCACGGGAAGGCGGGCTGAAGCTGTGAGCATTCATGCCTGGATTAACACTGGAAGGACGATCTGATGGCAGCGACTCCGCGGCGCGGCAGCGGCGGCGGCGAGCGGCGGGACCGCCGCGACGACCGCCGGGGCGGGGCCGACAAGGGCACCGCCTACCTGGAGCGGGTGGTGACCATCAACCGCGTGGCCAAGGTGGTGCAGGGCGGACGGCGGTTCAGCTTCACCGCCCTGGTCGTCGTGGGTGACGGCAACGGCATGGTCGGCGTCGGCTACGGCAAGGCCAAGGAGGTGCCCGCCGCGATCGCCAAGGGCGTCGAGGCGGCCAAGAAGCACTTCTTCCGGGTGCCCCGCATCGGCGGCACCATCCCGCACACGGTGCAGGGAGAGGCGTCGGCCGGCGTGGTGCTGCTCAAACCCGCCAGCCCCGGGACCGGGGTCATCGCCGGCGGCCCGGTGCGCGCCGTGCTGGAGTGAGCGGGCATCAGCGACGTGCTCTCACGGTCCCTCGGGTCGTCGAACCCGATCAACGTGGTGCACGCGACGGTGGCCGCCCTGAAGAGCCTCAACCGCCCGGAGGAGATCGCGGCCCGGCGGGGGCTGCCGATCGAGGACGTGGCGCCCGCGGCGATGCTGCGCGCCCGCGCGGCGGCAGCCGCGGCCGCAGCGGGCAACAGCTGACCGGGAGCGCTTCGATGACACAGTTGAAAGTAACCCAGACCAAGTCGCGGATCGGCGGCACCGCCCAGCAGCGGGCCTCGCTGCGCTCGCTCGGGCTGAAGCGGATCGGTCACGTGGTGATCAAGGACGACCGGCCCGAATTCCGGGGCATGATCCAGGCGGTGCGCCATCTGGTCACCGTCGAGGAGGTGGACTAGGCATGACAGGCGCGGGCAAGAACCGCGGCGACGGGGCCAGTGGCAGCGGCAGCCGTGGTACCGGTACCGGTGACAGCGGTACCGGTGGTGGCCGTGGCCTGAAGCTCCATCACCTCCGCCCCGCCCCGGGTGCGCGCACGGCGCAGAACCGGGTGGGCCGCGGACAGGGGTCCAAGGGCAAGACGGCCGGCCGGGGCACCAAGGGCACCAAGGCCCGTGGCTCGGTATCGGCGGCCTTCGAGGGCGGCCAGATGCCGCTGCACCGCCGGGTGCCGAAGCTGAGGGGCTTCTCCAACGCGGGGTTCAAGACCGCCTACCAGATCGTCAACACCGGGCGGCTCACCGAGCTCTATCCCGATGGCGGCGACGTCACCCCCGAGAGCCTGGCGGCCAAGGGGGCGGTGCGCACCGGCGAGCTGGTCAAGGTGCTGGGCAACGGTGAGGCCGGGGCGGCGTGGCGGGTAAGCGCGCACGCCTTCTCGGCCACGGCGAGGGAGAAGATCACCGCTGCCGGGGGAACCGTCACGCAGCTTTGAGGAACCGCTGAATTGTCCACTGGCCACAACGGCCTTCGCGCCGCTACCGGGGAGCCTGAGCTGGCTTCCCGGCTAGCTTGCGCTGATACCGGCACCGCGGGCTGGCTGTTACAGTGCAGCGAGCGCGTTACACTGCGGCATCCGCAGGCGGCAGCCACACGCGGCGGCCAGCGCCGCGCGGGTGCCGCTCCCTTGTGTTGACCGATCGAGCCGAGGACGACGCATGCTGACCGCGTTCCTCCGGGCGTTCCGGACGCCAGACCTGCGCCGGAAGCTGCTCTTCACCATCTGCATGATCGCCGTCTTCCGGCTGGGGGCGGCGCTGCCCACCCCGGGCATCTCGGAGTCGGCGGTCCATGCGTGCATCGGGATAGCGTCCGCCCAGGGCGGCAGCGTCTTCGCTCTGGTCAACCTGTTCAGCGGCGGGGCACTGCTGAAGCTGTCGGTGTTCGCGCTGGGCATCATGCCCTACATCACCGCCAGCATCATCCTGCAGCTGCTCGCCGTGGTCATTCCCCGGCTGGAAACGCTGCGGAAGGAGGGCCAGGCGGGGCAGGCCAAGATCACGCAGTACACCCGGTACCTCACCGTGGGCCTGGCCATCCTGCAGTCCACCGGGATCGTGGCGCTCGCCCGGTCCGGCAACCTGTTCGGCAACGGGGTCTGCAACCGGCCCCTGATCCCGAACGACTCCATCTTCACCATCACCACGATGGTGATCACCATGACCGCGGGCACCGCCGTCATCATGTGGCTGGGCGAGCTGATCACCGACCGCGGCGTCGGCAACGGCATCTCCATCCTGATCTTCACCCAGGTCATCGCCGTCATCCCGGGCGAGATGCTCAACATCTACCGGTCCAAGCACGCCTTCACGTTCGGCATCGTGCTGCTGGTCGGCGTCGCGATCGTGGCCTTCGTGGTGTTCATGGAGCAGGCGCAGCGCCGGATCCCGGTCCAGTACGCCAAACGGATGGTCGGGCGCAAGATGTACGGCGGGACCTCGACCTACATCCCGCTCAAGGTCAACCAGGCGGGCGTCATCCCGGTCATCTTCGCCTCATCGCTGCTGTACATCCCGCAGCTGGCCAGCACCATCTTCGGGAACCAGGCCCACCCGCAGGGCTGGTACCTCTGGATCAACAGGTACATGGTCAGGGGCGACTCGGCGATCTACATGCTCTCGTTCTTCGCGCTCATCATCTTCTTCACCTACTTCTACGTGTCGATCACCTTCAACCCGACCGAGGTCGCCGACAACATGAAGAAGTACGGCGGGTTCATCCCCGGCATCCGCCCCGGCCGGCCAACCGCCGAATACCTCAACTACGTGCTCACCCGGCTCACCGCCCCGGGCTCGGTCTACCTCGGTGTCATCGCGCTCATCCCGATGATCGCGCTGGCGCTGGTCGGCGCCAGCTCGAACTTCCCGTTCGGCGGCACCAGCATCCTCATCGCGGTGGGCGTCGGGCTGGATACGGTGAAGCAGATCGAGAGCCAACTTCAGCAGCGTAACTACGAGGGTTTCCTGCGGTAGTGCGCCTCGTCCTCGTGGGCCCCCCCGGTGCGGGCAAGGGGACACAGGCCCAGTTCATCGCGTCGCACCTGTCCATCCCGAAAATCTCGACAGGTGACATCTTCCGCGACAACGTCAGCCACGGCACCGCGCTGGGCCGCCGCGCCCAGGCCTACATGGAGCGCGGTGACCTCGTCCCCGACGAGGTCACCATCGCCATGGTCACCGACCGGCTGGCCGACGACGACACCGGCGCGGGGTTCCTGCTCGACGGGTTCCCCCGCAACGTGCCGCAGGCGGAGACGCTCAAGAAGATGCTCTCGGCCTGGGAGACCAGGCTGGACGTGGTGCTGGAACTGGTGGTGGACGACGACGAGGTGGTGCGCCGGCTGTCGGGCCGGCGTACCTGCCGGCGGTGCGGGCGGGTCTGGCACGCCACCTTCGACCCGCCGTCCCGGCCCGGCATCTGCGACGACTGCGGCGGCGAACTGTTCCAGCGTGACGATGACCGCGAGGAAACGATCAGGCACCGGCTCGAGGTGTACCAGCTGCAGACCTCGCCGCTGATCGCGTTCTACGCCGACGAGGGAATCCTGCTCGGCATCGACGCCACCGGCCCGGTGGATGAGATCACCGAGCGTGCCCTGAACGCCCTGCGCCGTTTCATGCGGTGATGAGGGCCGCACGTCCACGGCGGGTACGGTAAGGGAGGGGAGCCGGAGGCACGATGCGGGTAAGGCGCGAACCGGCCATACAGATCAAGACCGCGGCGCAGCTGGCCGCGATGGCCGAAGCGGGAGCGGCCCCCTCGTTCCTCGGCTATCACGGGTTCCCCGCGACGATCTGCGCCTGCATCAACGATGAGATCGTGCACGGGATACCGCGGACGGCCCGGCGGCTGCGGGCCGGCGATGTGGTGTCGATCGATTGCGGGGCGGTCGTGGACGGCTGGCACGCCGATGCCGCCCTGACCGTGCCCGTCGGCACGGTAACGGCCGAGCTCGGCCGGCTGATCGCCACCTGCGAGCGGGCGCTGTGGCACGGGCTTGCCGCCGCCCGGCCGGGCGCCCGGCTCGGCGACATCTCGCATGCGGTGGAGCGGTGCGCCCGGGCGGGCGGGCCGGGCCGGCCCGGCGGGAAGTACGGGATCGTCGAGGATTACGTCGGGCACGGCATCGGCAGTGAGATGCACATGGACCCCCCGGTACCCAACCAGGGGCGTCCCGGCCGGGGACCGGTGCTGGCGGAAGGGATGGCCCTGGCCATCGAGCCGCTGCTGGTGCTCGGCAGCCCCGGCACCCGCCTGCTCGACGACGGCTGGACGGTGGTGACCGAAGATGGCAGCCCGGCCGCGCACTTCGAGCACACGGTGGCCATCACCTCCGGCGGCCCGTGGGTTCTCACGGCCGCCGATGGGGGCAGGGAAGGCTTCGCCCGCCTGGCCCAGCAGCCGCCCCGCGAACTGGCACAGTCGCACAGCTGAGGAGGATGCCGATGGCCAGTGACCCCAGGATCCGTGCCTCGGACGCGGACCGTGACCGGACCGCGGCGCTGCTGCGCGAGCACCACGCGGCGGGCAGGCTGACCGCCGAGGAGTTCAACGAGCGGCTTGAGAAGGCGTACGCGGCCAAGACCCTGGGCGAACTGGATGAGCTGCTGGCCGACCTGCCGGCTATCGATCTTTACAAGCTGCCCGACGCGGGGCTGCAGCGGGGCCGCCAGGGGGGATCCGGCATCCCGCCGCTGCCCTGGATGATGGCGCCGGGGCGTATGTCCCCGGCCTGGCGGGCCGTCCTGGGGTCGTGGGTCTCGGTCAGCCTGATCACCTTCTTCGTCTGGCTGCTCGCCGGGCACCCGGACAACCTGTGGTTCCTGTGGATCGCCGGGCCCTACGGCCTCATCCTGCTGGGGCGGTGGGTCAGCGGTGGTGATGCGCCGGGCCGCCGCCAGCGCGGCCACTGACCGGCGGCAGGGAATACCCGGGGCCCTATCGGGGTTCGCATTGACAGCTCATGTCGCGTAGACTCTGCTGCGGCCTGTGAGCTGTCCCCTGGCTGGCTTGTGTGCCAGTGCGGGGCAGCGATTCGCTGGGCGGCCCGCATCTGGTGATCATGCGTCAGCATGTGCCCGGGCGCGGGTTCAGCATCAGAGGCTATGTGATCGTGAGCAGGCAGTACACGATCACGGAAACCACACCTGTGAGTGGCCGCCATAACCGGCTGCTGGCGGGCCTAGAGCGAAATGCGGAGGATATGCCCAAGAAGGACGGCGCCATCGAGATCGAAGGCACGATCGTGGAATCACTCCCGAATGCCTTCTTCCGGGTGGAGCTTGACAACGGGCACAAGGTCCTGGCCCACATCAGCGGGAAGATGCGGATGCACTACATCCGGATCCTGCCCGACGACCGGGTGGTCGTGGAGCTGAGCCCCTACGACCTGTCCCGCGGGCGGATCGTCTACCGCTACAAGTAACGGACCTGTAGGCAACGGAGCGCGGCGGCGGAACCCGCCGCGATTCCCTGAGAAGATGCCCGACATGCGCCGGGGAACGCCCCGGCGCCAGAGGAGACCACGATGAAGGTCAAGCCGAGCGTGAAGAAGATCTGCAGCAAATGCCGGATCATCCGTCGGCATGGTCGTGTCATGGTCATCTGCACCGACCCGAGGCACAAGCAGCGCCAGGGCTGAGTGCAAGCCATGTGCACCGCACCCTTACCGGACCCCAGGTCCGGTAAGGGGAACCCCCGGCAGGAGGCCGGGGCCCGCCCGGGCAGGGACGGGGGCGCGGTGTGCCAGACCTCCCGAGGACGAAGGAGAACTGCCCGCAGATGGCACGGCTGGTTGGCGTTGACCTCCCGCGCGACAAGCGCCTTGAGGTCGCCCTCACCTACATTTACGGGATCGGCCGCACCCGCGCGCTCCAGACGCTGAAGGCCACCGGCGTCAGCGGCGACATCCGGGTGCACGATCTCACCGACGACGACGTGGTCAAGCTGCGTGACTGGATCGACTCCACCTACCGGGTCGAAGGAGACCTGCGCCGCGAGGTGCAGGCCGACATCCGGCGCAAGGTGGAGATCGGCTCCTACCAGGGCATCCGCCACCGGCGGGGGCTGCCCGTGCACGGCCAGCGCACGCAGACCAACGCCCGCACCCGCAAGGGCCGGAAGAAGACCGTGGCCGGCAAGAAGAAGGCCGGGAAGAAGTAGTTCGCGGCGCCCGGCGCATACCCAGCCGCGAACCGACGACCTCCAGCTAGCAGAGGAAGCAGATGCCGCCCAAGAGCCGCACCGGCGCCGCCAAGAAGGTGCGCCGCAAGGAACGCAAGAACATCGCCCACGGGCACGCCCACATCAGGAGCACGTTCAACAACACCATCGTCTCCATCACCGACCCGATCGGCAACGTCATCTCCTGGGCGTCGTCCGGCCAGGTCGGCTTCAAGGGGTCGCGCAAGTCGACCCCGTTCGCCGCGCAGATGGCGGCCGAGGCGGCCGCACGGCGGGCCATGGAGCACGGGATGCGCAAGGTTGACGTGTTCGTCAAGGGCCCAGGCTCGGGGCGGGAGACCGCCATCCGGTCCCTGCAGGCGACCGGCCTGGAGGTCGGGTCGATCCAGGACGTCACGCCCGTTCCGCACAACGGCTGCCGGCCGCCGAAGCGGCGCCGGGTCTGAGGAGTACTGACAGATGGCTCGATACACCGGTGCGGACTGCAAGCTCTGCCGCCGCGAGAAGATGAAGCTGTACCTGAAGGGCGCCAAGTGCGACTCGCCCAAGTGCCCCATAGAGATCCGGCCCTACCCGCCCGGTGAGCACGGCCGCAACCGGCCGAAGGAGAGCGAGTACCTGCTCCAGATCCGGGAGAAGCAGAAGGCCCGCCGGGTGTACGGGATCCTGGAGCGGCAGTTCCACGGCTACTACGAGGAAGCCACCCGCAAGCGCGGCAAGACCGGCGAGAACCTGCTCCAGATCCTGGAGAGCCGCCTCGACAACGTGGTCTACCGGGCCGGCTTCGCCAAGAGCCGCGACATGGCCCGCCAGCTGGTCTCGCACGGCCACTTCCGGGTCAACGGCAAGAAGGTGGACATACCCTCCTACCGGGTGACCGAGACTGACATCGTCGAGGTGCGGCCCGCGTCGGTGGAGATGACCCCGTTCGTGATCGCCAGGGCCGAGGCGGGCGAGCGGACGGTCCCGGCGTGGCTCGAGGTCATCCCGGACAAGATGCGGGTCCTCGTCCACGCCCTGCCGGCCCGGACCCAGATCGACACCCAGGTGCAGGAGCAGCTCATTGTGGAGCTGTACTCGAAGTAAGAAGTCCGACGGCTGGTGGCCGTCAGGTCAGATCGCGGCGTCAAATAGCGGGCGCCGCGGAAAGGGGTAAGAAATGCTCATCGCCCAGCGGCCCACTCTCACCGAAGAGCCGGTAGACGATTTCCGGTCCAGGTTCGTCATCGAGCCGCTCGAGCCAGGGTTCGGGTACACGATCGGCAACTCGCTGCGGCGGACCCTGCTGTCGTCCATCCCGGGCGCGGCAGTGACCAGCATCCGGATCGAGGGCGTGCTCCACGAGTTCTCGACCGTGGCCGGGGTCAAGGAGGATGTCACCGACATCATCCTGAACCTCAAGGAGCTCGTCGTCTCCTCCGAGCAGGACGAGCCCGTCGTCATGTACCTGCGCAAGCAGGGACCCGGCGAGGTCACCGCCACCGACATCGCGCCGCCCGCCGGTGTCGAGGTGCACAACCCCGACCTGCACATCGCCACCCTCAACAGCAAGGGCAAGCTGGAGATGGAGCTGACGGTCGAGCGCGGCCGCGGCTACGTCTCGGCCGCCCAGAACAAGCAGCCCGGGCAGGAGATCGGCCGGATCCCCATCGACTCGATCTACTCCCCGGTGATGCGGGTCACCTACAAGGTCGAGGCCACCCGGGTTGAGCAGCGGACCGACTTCGACAAGCTGATCGTCGACGTGGAGACCAAGCCCTCCATGCGGCCGCGCGACGCGGTGGCCAGCGCCGGCAAGACCCTGGTCGAGCTGTTCGGCCTGGCCAGGGAGCTCAACGTCGAGGCGGAGGGCATCGACATCGGGCCGTCGCCCACCGATGCCGCACTCGCCGCGGACCTGGCGCTGCCGATCGAGGAGCTGACCCTCACCGTCCGCTCCTACAACTGCCTCAAGCGCGAGGGCATCCACACCGTGGGTGAGCTGGTCGCCCGCAGCGAGCAGGACCTGCTCGACATCCGCAACTTCGGCGCCAAGTCGATCGAAGAGGTCAAGCAGAAGCTGACCGACATGGGACTCGCGCTCAAGGACTCGCCGCCTGGCTTCGACCCGGGCAGCGCGGTGGACAATTACGCCGCGGACGACGACGAGAGCTACGTCGAGACCGAGCAGTACTGACGTACGGGCCCGAGGTAGCGAGCCTGCCAGGTAGCGAAACAAGGAGAACGTTGCGATGCCCACGCCCACCAAGGGCCCACGGCTGGGTGGCAGCCCGGCCCATCAGCGGCACATCCTGGCGAATCTCGCCACCGCCCTGTTCGAGCACGGCAAGATCACCACGACCGAGGCGAAGGCCCGGCGGCTCCGGCCGTTCGCCGAGCGCCTGATCACCTTCGCCAAGCGGGGTGACCTGCACGCGCGGCGCGAGGTGCTCACCGTGGTGACCGACAAGGGTGTCGTGCACACCCTGTTCACCGAGATCGGCCCGAGCTTCGCGGCCCGGGACGGCGGGTACACCCGGATCACCAAGATCGCGCCGCGCAAGGGCGACAACGCCCCGCTCGCCGTCATCGAGCTCGTCCCCGAGGAGGCCACCGCATCGCCACGGCGGCGGCGTGCCCGCCGCGCCCAGCCGGCGGCGGCCCCCCGGGCCGCGCGGCCGGCCGCGGGCACGGCCGCCGCGGAGGAGACGGCCACCGCCGAGGACGCCGCCACCGCCGGGGACACCACGGCCGTGGAGGACACCGCGGCCGTGGACGACACCGCCGAAGCTGAGGCCGAGGACACGGCCGCTGAGGCTGAGGCTGAGGACACGGCCGAGGCGGCAGCTCCCGACGCTGAGGACGCGGCGGGGGAGGACGCCGGGGACGGCGCCGAAGACGACGGCAAGTAGCGGCGGCGAGCCCTCGCGCCCGGCGGCTGGCCCGGAGACGACCCGGGTCAGAATCGCGGTCGGCTATGACGGGTCCGGCTTCTCCGGCTGGGCGCGCCAGCCGGGCAGGCGGACGGTCCAGCAGACGCTGGAAGACGCGCTCTGCCGCGTCCTGCGCCTGCCGGAGCCGGCCCCGCTGACCGTGGCCGGCCGGACGGACGCCGGGGTCCATGCGCGTGGCCAGGTTGCCCACGTGGACCTGCCGACGCCATGCTGGGCGGCGGCGCAGGACACCGCCCAGCGGCGCCTGTGCGGGATCCTCCCGCCCGATGTGCGGGTACACCGGATCGCCACCGCCCCACCGGGTTTCGACGCGCGCTTTTCCGCCCTCTGGCGCCGGTACGCCTACCGGGTGTGTGACGACCCGGCCGGGGCCGACCCCCTGCGGCGGAACGAGACCTTGTGGTACCCCCGCCGGCTCGGCATCGACGACATGAACCAGGCGGCCCGGGCGTGCCTGGGCGAGCATGACTTCGCCGCGTTCTGCCGCCGCCGGGAGGGTGCGAGCACGGTCCGTGAACTGCTCCGCCTGGAATGGTCCCGGCCTGCGCCCGCGCTGGCGGTGGCGACGGTCGTGGCCGATGCGTTCTGCCACAACATGGTCCGGGCGCTGGTCGGCGCGCTGCTGCGGGTCGGTGACGGGACCAGGCCGGCTGGATGGCCGGCCCAGGTGCTCGCCGCCGCCCAGCGTGACCCCGCGGTTCCCGTGGTGGCCCCGCATGGGCTCTGCCTGGAAGAGATCGGCTATCCGCCCGACGATCAGCTGTCGCAGCGGGCGCTGGCCACCCGGCGGGTCCGGGAGGCGCCGGGTGCCCGCGGTTAGCGCGGGCGCCGGGTCACGGCTGGCGCGGCGACAGGCGCGGCGGCCGGGCCGCGGGTAACGCCCGGTTACGGGTTGGCGGGCTTGCCCGTCACCATGCGGCTGGTCAGGCTCACGTTGGCGGTGCCGGCGAACAGGTCGGCGGAGAACTTCGTCAGCTCCCGGCGCTGTTTCTTGCCCTTGGGGGCGCTCAGGTTGGCGAACTCGGTCCAGATCAAGATCAGGTAGTGCCCCTTGATCTCGGCCACTTCGATGCCCGTTCCCTTGGTGAGGTTGCGGGTCGGGCCATGCGGGCCGGGCAGCTGGCGGATGAACTGGGCCGCGCCCGAGGCCTTCCCGGCCTTTTCGGCGGCGGCGAC